>Ga0302324_100015353_pt1 | contig 15360 bp, 14 predicted proteins | sample Palsa_T0_1_FD_201949 | JGI IMG/M metagenome (GOLD analysis project Ga0302324, IMG submission 201949) | Peat permafrost microbial communities from Stordalen Mire near Abisko, Sweden - Palsa_T0_1 | ecosystem: Environmental > Terrestrial > Soil > Palsa > Peat permafrost | place: Sweden: Abisko...
CAGAAAAGGCATGCCAATGTAAAAGCGTGGCAGCAAACGGGTGACCCGGATTGGGGCGGACGGAGATGCGCGGCGGCGAATCTTCGCGCGGGCATTGCCCCGCGCGGCCAAGGGCAAGCCTTCTAGGAGGGTGAAATGAATTTCAGGATGCGTGCGGGAATTGCGTTGGTCGGATTGTGGATGGCCATGGCTGCGTGGCAAATGGTCGCCCGGGCCCAGGAAAAGGGCGGCGAAAATGAAACCGGCCCCTATGAAGTGGTGACGGGCTGGCCGAAACCCCTTGGGCACGCGGGATGGACCTGGGGATCGCAGGGCGGCGTTTTCGCGGAAACTCCCAATCGCGTCATCCTGCTGCAGCGCGGCGAGCTGCCGATTCCAGAGAAGGCGCCCGAGGGCTACACCGGCGGATACGGCGCGTTTGGCACCCCGGCGACGGCGGGCAAGCCGCGGCTGGAGCACTGCATATTGATCGTCGATGCAGATGGCACGCTGATCGAGGACTGGACGCAGTGGGACCATTTGTTCGCGGGTGGGCGCGGGCCGCACAAAGTGCGCATCAGCCCTTACGATCCGGAAAAGCACGTGTGGATCGTCGACGACGAAGTCGATCAAGTCTTCGAGCTCACTCACGACGGCAAGAATCTGACTTTGACGCTGGGCGAGCATGGTGTGCGCGGCGAGGACGATAAACATTTCGCGCGCCCCACTGACATCGCCTGGCTCCCCGACGGCACATTTTTCATCACCGACGGCTACGTGAATACGCGCGTCGTGAAATTCGACAAGAACGGAAAATATCTGATGACCTGGGGCACCAAAGGCTCCGGGCACGGCCAATTCAATCTGCCGCATTCCATCGCCATCGACGCCAAGCGCCGTCTGTACGTCGCCGACCGCTCCAACAGCCGCATTCAGATATTCGACGAAAACGGAAAGTATCTGGACGAGTGGGATAACATCCGTCAGCCGTACGACATCATGATGTCGGCGGACCAATACTTGTGGGTCTCCGACGGCGTCAACAACAAATTCCTGAAATACGATTTGAACGGGAAATTGCTTTTTTCCTGGGGAACCTACGGCTCGTTTCCCGGCCAGTTCTGGGGAGTTCACCAATTTTCGGTCGATTCTGCGGGAAATTTGTATGCGGCCGAAACCTTTGGCGGCAGAACACAGAAATTCCGCCCCAAAAAAGGCGCCGATCCGGCAACATTGATCGGGCCGCCGGGCAAAGTTCCCGCGTCTTGATTTTACTTTAGCCCTGCGGCGATCGCGGGAATATCCGGTGGTTTATTCGGAGTTCGAACTGCCCGAATGGCCTTTCGTTCCCGGTGGACGCTGGAGGCCGTGAGTCCGGCCATGCCAATCCGATAGCTTCCCATGTTCTTCTCAAACGGATCGGTATCGATCCGAAAGCGCAGGACCGCGGAGAGCACGCAGGAGTAGCTGCGCTGCGGCTCCCCAGCCGCTTTGTAGATCGCTTCCGAAAGACTGATCGGGAGCATGTCGTCCGCGCGCACCATCTGACGAATTTTTTGGATCCCGTGGCAGGACGGCTCGGCGGTCTGGTCCGTGGCAACGAGTTCGCTGAGAAAAATCTCAATTTCTTCCGCCCACACATCCTCATCGGAATTGTTCGAAAGCAGGAGTGAGAGCGATGACATGCCGTCGAGCCGTGTGAAGCCGATGCGGGGGCGGAAGCCCTTGCTCCTGTCCGACGGATCTGGAGCGTTTCTCCGGCGCCAGATTCGAAGCGCGGCGTAACCCAGTACAATGACAAACGCGAGCAAGAAGGTGATGCGCATCAAGATGAGCGGATCCACAATTTTCCCTTGGGCCTCGGTTTTACGGACACGGATGGGGCGGCATCCACCCTTTGTAATTGGCGACTTTCGCTCCCGCGGTTCCCTTAACCGCGGGCAAATTGCTTGCGTGTGCCGTTTCGCGCAACAGACATACGCCACAATTTACGAATCCATAAAATTATAACTGGCGATTGAAATCCCCCCAATGAAAACTTATTCCGATGTACAAGGCCAGCCATGAGTTCGCTGGCCTCGGCCGGATCGAAAGACACAAGCCTGTGCGAGCATGAAAGCAACCGTTTCAATATCAATGGCTTGCATGGCATAATGGCTCCGACAAAAAATCTCGGCGCAGGAAATCTTCGCTATCTTTATGAGTTCTTTACGAAGTTTAATGTATTTATTTAGGCCGACTTTTTTATCCAAGATTTCCCAAGGGGCCAGTTTGTGTTCACAGTGCTAAGCGCCGAGAAGGCTGAAACAATCCGCCTATTGCAGCTTGCTTCCCGGCTCGACTCTTACTTCCCATTTCGCGTCTGGGACGTTCCGGCCATGCCAACGAAGGAGGAAATCACTGCGGCGCTTGCAGCGTTGCACGGGGTTCCCGTCTAAATAGACATGTCGACAAACCAAACTCCACAGCCGTGCGATCCGGTTCAGAAATCTGCACTACCCAGGGTCGTGATTGCGACGACCGCCATGCTTTCCTTTATTTCCTTCTGGCGCGCGGCTGCCATCGTGCTCAATGACCTCGGATCGTCCGCCTTCTATGCGGGCGCAATCGCCGAACAAGCCATCGGCAAGGCCGCTCCTTGGTTCATTCTGGCCATCATGCTGTTCGCCTACGCCGTGCGATCGATGTATATCGAGAGCTGTAGCATGTTCGTGCGGGGCGGCGTGTATCGCGTGGTGAAGGAGGCCATGGGCAGCACGCTCGCGAAATTTTCCGTATCCGCGCTGATGTTCGACTACATCTTGACCGGGCCCATCAGCGGCGTTTCCGCGGGGCAATATTTGACGGGATTTTTAAACGAGTTGTTCGTCCGTTTCCATGTCAGTCTAATTCTTCCCATCAATTCCACTTCGGCGATTTTTGCGATCGCGGTGACGGTTTATTTTTGGTGGGAGAATATTAAAGGGATTCCCGAATCCAGCGGAAAAGCGCTGCGGATCATGTACGTCACCACCGTGATGGTGGTCATCATGATTGCCTGGTGCATCCTGACCGTTTGGATGCGGGGCGCCCATCTGCCGCCGTTGCCAACGCAGGCCAATCTGACGTTTGCGCCGGATGCCCTGGGCTGGCTGCGGCTCAGCAGCCTGCCGCATACGGTCGCGCTGATCGGCATCCTCATCGGGCTGGGGCATTCCGTGCTGGCCATGAGCGGCGAGGAAACGCTGGCGCAGGTGTACCGCGAAGTGGAGCATCCCAAGCTGCCCAATCTTGAAAAGGCCGGGCTGGTCATTTTTGTGTACAGCTTGATTTTCACGGCCGGCGTTTCCTTTTTCGCCTCGATGATTATTCCGGATGCGATTCGCCCGCAGTATTTCGGGAATCTGATCAGCGGCTTGGCTATGAACTTTGTCGGGCCCGTCAACTTGAAACTTGTATTTGAGGGGTTCGTGGTGGTCGTCGGGATCCTGATGTTGGCCGGTGCGGTCAATACCGCGATTGTGGGCTCCAACGGCGTCCTGAACCGGGTCTCCGAGGACGGCATTCTCCCGCCCTGGTTTCGCCATCCGCATCCGCGCTTCGGAACCTCGTACCGGATGCTAAACCTCGTCGTGGGTTTGCAATTGCTCACCATCATTTTGAGCCGGGGAGACATCTTCATCCTCGGGGAAGCCTACGCGTTTGGCGTGATGTGGAGTTTCTCGATGAAGGGGCTGGCGGTCCTCGTGCTCCGCTACAAGCAGCCGGGGAAACGCGATTTTCGCGTGCCGCTGAATTTCACGGTTGGCGGTGTGGAAATTCCCGTGGGCCTCGGATTAATTACGTTGGTACTTTTTGCATTAAGTATCATGAATCTCTTTACCAAGCAAGTGGCCACGATTGCGGGCGTGGCCTTCACCCTGATCTTCTTTACCGTGTTTGAAATCTCCGAGAAAATCACTCTCAAACACGGCGCCAAGCATCAGGAACTCGATCTGTTCAACCTGGAGTCCGACGGAGAATTATCTTGCGCCTCTCTCTGCGTGCGTCCCGGGAACGAGCTGGTGATGATCCGCAACTCCAACGCGCTCTACAATCTGGGCGCAGTGCTGGACCGCGTCAATCCCCGCCAGCAGGATGTCGTCGTCCTTCACCTTCGTGTTCTTAGCCGCGCCGGTTCGGGTGGCAGTGAACTCGCGCAGCAAGATTTATTCGGCATAAATGAACAGGAGTTATTCACGCGCGCCCTGTCCCTGGCGGAGAAAAGGGGCAAGTCCATTCACCTGGCTGTCGCCCCCGCGACGGAAAAGTGGGAAGGAATCTTGCGCGCCGCTCAGAATCTTCAGTCGTCAAAGATCGCGCTGGGTTTGTCGTCCTGGAGGGCTGTCTCAGACGAGGCCCGCATGGCGGGTTTGGCATGGGAGAGTTTGCCAGAACCTAGACCCAATTTAACTCTCGAAATTTACTCGCCGGACGGCCAGGAAAAAGTTTTCTATCTTGGTCCTCACGCGCCGCGGCTTACGTCGAAGGAAATCGATTTGCTCCATGACCTCTGGCTCGAACTCAGCAACGAAGTCGCGCCCGATGAACTCCACCACCATGACGTCGTGCACATCGCGCTCGAGGAACTTCGCAAGAATATCGTAAACGGCCAGCGGGAAGAGATTATCGATTCGTTGCGCCGGCACCTCCAGGAAATTCGAGACCGTCGCAACTCCGGTTAGCAAGCTTTTTGTAGCGCCCGCCTTCAGGCGGGCACTTCGAAAGTAATCAAGATGCCCGCCTGAAGGCGGGCGCTACAACCCGCATTGCGGAATCCCGCCGCCGGTCCCAGAAAAAAGGCTTGACAGCCGCTCCATAACCCTGTAATTTCTGTATGGACAGAAATGACTGACGCTTCCAAAGCGCTCTCCCCCGCCGCCCAAAAGTTTATCCTTCACTGGGGGGAAATGGGTACCCGCTGGGGCATCAACCGCACCGTCGCGCAGGTCCATGCGCTGCTCTTCCTTTCCGACCGGTCCCTGGCAGCCGAGGAAATCGCCAGCACACTTTCCGTCGCCCGCTCCAACGTGAGCACCAGCCTGCGCGAGCTGCAGGGCTGGCGCATCGTCCGCGGCGTTTCCGTGTTCGGCGACCGGCGCCAGCACTTTGAATCCATGAAGGACCTCTGGGAAATGTTCCGCGTGATCCTGGAGGAGCGCAAACGCCGCGAATTCGACCCTACAATTGCAGTGGTGCGGGAATGCGTGGCGGTGGCCAAGAAGTCAGGCTCGACGGACGCCTACGCGCGCGAGCAGATGGAAGAGCTCCTGGAATTCGTGGTCCTGCTCAGCGCCCTGTTCGAGGAATTCCGCAGCCTCTCGCCGAGCGCATTGAAGGGACTGGTAAAGCTGCGTGGCGGGCTGCGCAAGCTGCTGCGCGGCTAGAAGGGAAGAGCGGGCGACCGCTCTTTTTTGGTGGCTCGTGATTTCTCTTAGTGCAGAAATAACTGATACAAAAGGAAGGCACGCCCGGCGCGGCTGGGTCTTCTTCGACCGCGACTGCTCTGTCTGCACCTCCCTCGTCCGCCGTTTCCGCCGCCCTCTCGAATCGCGCGGCTTCAGCCTCGCCGCTTTGCAGGATCCGCGCGTGCAAGCCCTCCTCGCCTTGCCGCCCGAGGAGCTGCTCCGCGAAATGCGCGTGGTCATCAGCGAAGGCAAAGTGTACGGCGGCGCCGAAGCCATCGTGTATCTCTCGCGCCAAATCTGGTGGGCCTGGCCATTGTACGCAGCGGCAAAACTACCCGGCGTCCCGCGCATCCTCGAGGCCGGCTACCGCTGGTTCGCCGATCACCGATCCTGCTCGTCCGGTGTATGTTCCTTGTCTAGAGGGAGAGTTCTCAACTCCGTCCCTGATCACTCGAAAGGAGACCGCCGATGAATGCCGCAAGTGAATTATGGAAATCAACAGCGGGCGGATCGCCTTGGAAAAATTGTCACTGAGAATGTCTGCGCGGGCCGCCCGCTGCGTGCTATCGGCTGCTCTTTATGGGAAACTCGCTTTCCCCCGGAAAAAAAATAAAATGTTCCACACTTTTTCCACAGGCCGGTTGCAATATGATACCCGCTCTTTAATCGTGTCCAAACGTAACGAGCACAATTCCAAGAGGAGAGTGAATGAAGGCAATTGAAGTCCCGAAAACGGGCGGTGTGGAAGTCCTCGCGTTCGTGGACCTTCCCACTCCAAAGCCAAAGCCCAACGAAGTGCTCGTAAAAATCGCCGCGGCGGGAGTGAATTACATCGACATCTATTTCCGCGAGGGGCGCTATCCGGTCACGCCGCCATTCATTCTGGGCCTGGAGGCCAGCGGGGTGGCGAGCGAAGTAGGCAGCGACGTGACGGATTTCAAGCCGGGAGACCGCGTCACCTACACCAGCATCCCGGGCGCGTATGCGGAATATGCAGCGGTGCCGGCGGACCGGCTCGTGCGCGTTCCGGCTGGCATCACGGACCATCAAGCTGCGGCAGCGATGTTGCAAGGAACCACCGCGCACTATCTGGTCAACAGCACCTACCCGCTAAAAAAGGGAGAGACCGCGCTGATCCATGCGGCCGCGGGCGGCGTCGGGCTGCTCCTCGTGCAGATGTCGAAAAATATCGGCGCGCAAGTCATCGCCACGGTGAGCACCGAGGAAAAAGCCGCGCTGGCGCGCGAAGCCGGCGCGGATGAGGTGATCTTTTATACCAAGCAGGATTTCGAGGTGGAAACCAAGCGCCTCACCGGCGGAAAAGGCGTTCATGTCGTTTACGACGGGGTCGGCAAGACGACCTTCGATCAGGACCTCAACGTGCTCCGTCATCGCGGTTATCTTGTGCTTTTCGGCGCGTCCAGCGGGGCTGTGCCGCCGTTCGATTTGAACAAGCTGGGGCCGAAGGGATCCTTGTTTATCACCCGCCCCACTTTGGCTCACTACATTGCAAGCCACGAAGAGCTTCAGCTTCGTGCCAACGATGTGTTGAACATGATCGCTTCGGGCAAACTAAAAATGCGCATCGAGCATCTCTATCCCTTACGGGAAGCGCAGCAGGCCCAACGGGATTTGGAAGGAAGAAAGACGACGGGGAAATTACTTTTGATCCCATGAAGAACCAGGCCAAATCGAGCCAGCCGAGAGGTTCTCGGCAAGGGCCCCTAGGGTAAGAACGTGTCTGGGTTGCATGCAATGGTTGCATCGCTAACCTGAGTGCGTTAACATCTTTGTTAATCCGGGTGGATTTTTATCTGACCTTTGATTACATCTTCAAGGAGCTTCATGGCCCGCTCAAAAATTGTTCAAAAAGCGACACCCACAAATCTGGCATCGCTCATCCGCGGCCTCTATGGCCGCGTCGCTCGGCAGCTGAAGGTGGACCCATCCTACGTCAGCCGTGTAGCACGCGGAGAACGCCAATCCGACGAGATCGAGGCTTCTTTGGAGCGAGAGCTAAAACGCATCATGGCCCTAGTTAAGACGAGCCATAACGGAACGGGGCGGCACACCAAAAAGCCTTCCGGCAGGAAGACCAAGAAGAAAAGGCTGGTGTAGGTTCAGAGATCGATCCGCCGGTGGCCGGGCGCGACGGATCGACCGAGGCGGCGTTTTATTGCTGCTGTTGAGCGGGCTGCTGTGCCCGCTCCACAATGACGGGAGGATCGGGCGTTACCACCTTGTTTTCGTTGAGCTGTTCGCGCCCGTCATCGTCAATGGCGGGGCGCACGCTCACATCCACGGAAAGCCTCTGCCCCGCATGGCCTTTATACACACCGCGAACCGGCGCCACGTCGCCATAATCGCGTCCATACGCAATGCGAACGTGCTGCAAGCCGAGCGGCTTTCCCAGCGTCGGATCGAGACCCACCCAGCCGGAATCCGGCAAGTAAACTTCCGCCCAGGCGTGAGAAGCGGATCCCCCAATCACTTCCTGTAATTTAGCGTCCGGAGATGCCGCGCTCTGCGGAACGAGATAGCCGGAGACGTAGCGCGCGGGCAGTCCTCTTTTGCGTACCACTCCCAGAAGCAAGTGCGCGAAGTCCTGGCACACTCCGGCCCCTAGGGCCAGAGAATCCTGGATCGACGAATTAACGTGCGTCGCTCCCTTGACGTATTTGAATTTCTCATGAATCAGGGCGGACGCCTGCTTCACGAATCCCGAGACGCTTCCATCGCTGCCTCGGCTAGCCGCATCGATGAGCTCGTCCAGTTCCGGCACGTGGGGGACGTACCCCGTCGGAACAATGAAGTCTAGATACTCTTCGGTTAACTCCCCGCGATGATCCTCGAGTTCGGAAAGGTTCATCCCACCCGAGGGCAGCGCCGGCGAATCGTGTGCCAGGACTACGGACTCCGCTTCAATCTTCAGGTGGTAGTGCTCGGGAAGGATGTTAAATTGATGCACCCAATTCCCGAACGAATCGCGATAGGAAGTGCCGCGCGAAACAGGGTCGGTCAGAAGCCGAAACGACAAGCAGCTCTGCGTTTCATCGTGAATGGGCCGCAAACGCACTTCGTTGTAGCTTTCCGAAACTGGGCCGTCGTAACGGAATTCCGTGGCGTGGACCAGATGATATCGGTTCATGTGACCACCGCGTAGTAGAAATAGTTTCGGGCAATGTCCTCGCCGATTGCTCCGCACATCTGCAGCATGTCATTCAAATAGGAGTGCAGGCCCAACTGAAAAATTTCCGTGATCCGGTCGTAGCGCAATCGTTCCAGAACTTTTCCGGTCAAGCGTTCGGCTTCATTGGCGTAGGAGCCTGTTCCCGTGCCGCTGATGGCGCGCAGGCCGGCCTGCACTTCGGTCATGCTGAAGCGGATCGAGCGCGGATGCAGCGGGTGCATGATCAGCATTTCCGCGACCTTTTCCGGCTCGATCGAGGAGTGATATTTGCGGTGGTAGGCCTCGTAGGCGCCCACGGACTTGAGCACGGCCATCCATTGATGGTTGTCGCCGGTGCCGATTTCCGCCGGCGCGTCGTACAGGATGTGATACTGCACGTCGACGAGCCGCGCCGTCATTTCCGCACGCTCGATGAACCAGCCGATGCGCAGAAATTCCCAGCCCTCGTCGTGCGGCAGTGTCGCGTCCGTCACGCCATGAAACCGGTGGCTGCCGAAACGGATGGCGTCGCAAAAGCGGTGCGGCCCCGCCGCCATCTCCTCGTCAGGCTGGAAGCGGTTCACGGTGAAGTAGAGACTGTTGATGTCCTCCCACATTTCCCGTGAAATAAAATCTCGAATGGTGCGCGCGTTTTCGCGGGCCTTGGCGATGCACTGCACGATGGAGCTTGGATTATCCTGGCGAAAGGCCAGAAATTCGAAGACAGCATGTGCGTCGGCTTCCCCGTACGCGGCCCGGAAGCGCTCTTCCTCTCCGGCCATGACGATCAGCGGATCCCAATGCAGCCGGTATTTGTCCTTGGATTGCTCGAGCACGGTATGAAAATTCACGTCCAGAATACGCGCCGTGTATTCCGCCCGCTCGATGTAGCGAGCCAGCCAGAACAGCGACTCCGCGATTCGCGACAGCATTTCACTCATCCCCGAACAATACCCAGGTGTCCTTGCTGCCGCCGCCCTGGGATGAATTTACAACTAGGGAACCTTCTTGCAGCGCCACGCGAGTCAGGCCTCCGGGAACGATCGTGACTTTCTCCCCGTCGTAGAGGCAATAGGGGCGAAGGTCCACGTGGCGGCCGGCAAACAATCCATGAGCGGCATCGTAAGAGGGCACGCAGGAGAGAGGCAGGACGTGTTGCGCGATGTAGTTTCGCGGATCTGCTTTGATGCGCTGCTTAAAATCTTCAATTCTCTCGCTGTCCGCCGTCGGCCCCATGAGCATCCCGTAGCCTCCGGATTCGCCCACGGCCTTCACGACCAGTTCTGGCAGGTGACCCAAAACGTACGCGAGGTCTTCTTTTTTGGAACATAGATACGTATCGACGCTCCTCAGGATCGGGTCCTCGCCAAGGTAGTATCGGATAAATGTAGGTACGTAAGCGTAAATAGCTTTATCGTCGGCCACGCCATTGCCCACGGCGTTGGCCAGAGCCACGTTTCCGGCGCGGTAGGCGCCCATCAAGCCGGGGACTCCCAATACGGAATCCGGCCGGAAGGTGAGCGAGTCCAGGAACTCATCGTCCACGCGGCGGTAAATCACGTCGACGCGCTTCAGGCCGTGAATGGTTTTCATGTAGACGATGCCGCCGTCCACGATCAGGTCGCGGCCTTCGACCAGTTCGATGCCCATTTGCTGCGCCAGAAAACTGTGCTCGAAATAGGCGCTGTTGTAAATGCCGGGCGTCAGCAGGGCGATTTGCGCGTCATTGCCTCCGCGGGGCGAGAGGCTGCGCAGAATCCGGGCCAGCTCGGCGGGATAGTGGTTGACGGGAAGAACCTCATACTCCTGAAACGCGTCAGGGAACGTGCGCATCATGACCAACCGATTTTCGAGCACGTAAGAAATCCCGCTGGGCGTGCGCACGTTGTCTTCTAGGACGCAGTATTCGCCGGTCTTGGAATCGCGCACCAGATCGATGCCGCAGATGTGCGTGTGAATCCCGCGCGGCACTTCGATCCCGATCACTTCGCGCAAAAAATGTTTGCAGGAGTAGACGAGCGACCGGGGGATCTGGCGGTCGGCGAAGATGCGCTGCTTGCCGTACACATCCTGCAAAAACAAATTCAGCGCGACCACTCGCTGCGCCAGGCCGCTTTCCACACGCTGCCATTCCGAATTCGGGATGATGCGCGGAATCAGATCGAAGGGAAACAGGCGCTCCGTACCGCGCCCGTCGCTGTACACCGTGAACGTGATGCCCTGAAGGAGAAAGGAAAGATCGGCGTGCTGGCGGCGCTCTTCAAACTGCGCCGGCATCATCGACCCGAGCTTCTCGAAAATTTTGGCGTAGTGCGGGCGCGGCACATCGGGCGCCGAAAACATCTCGTCGTAGAACGGCCCGACCTGATAATCCCCGAATAGCCTCTGCAGAGGCATCTGTGATGGCACCGCCGACATTATAGAACAGAACTGTACCAAGAGACCGCGTGGTTCGAGGTACGAAAGAATCTATCGGTGGCATCAGAATTTTCATGAAACGGGCGCCGGAGCCATTCCCACGATGATAGGGCGTCTTGGATAGCGGAGCCGTATTTGGTGCGATCGGCCATTCGCCGCGCTCGGGGAAGCGCCTTGGCAGTGGTGTTAGGACCCTGGATTTGCTATTGTCTCCAGCCGGAATCAGCCAGGGAGATGGCGCGGATTCGAGGAAAGTCGTCAGCGTCCATTTTGCTTCTGGAACTGCGGCCAGCGCTCGGGTATGTCCATGGGGCGTGACCTGCCCCGGAAAGGGCTTTTCATTTCGCGGCGGAGCCGCAATCAAAGCCAACCGTGTCGGCTAAACCGATTCTCTTGCCGGTCGCTACGCCTAGGCGGGAGGAACATACCGCCTAGTCCCGTAGGGACGAAACACCGTAGCCCACCACGGAAGTGGGAACAGGCAAGGTAGAGCGTCAAGCCCCGGAAGGGCGGCACAGCCCTGCGAGCGTGTGCCGCCCCTACCGGGGCTTGGGAATGGGCGGGCGAGCTTCCCCACCACTTCCGTGGTGGGCTAACTTGTGCCGTCCCTCCGGGACTTCGAGCAGAACCATCGCAAGGAGAAACCCGAAGGAAATTCCTCGCTCCAGGCAAAGAATCTACGGATTAGTGGTATAGAGAACACTGAGAAAAGCGAAGAAAACCTGGGAAGAGCAAGACCCTACGGCTCGGGCCGCACATCATGCCCACACAATCCACACTCGTCAGTGAATTGAGGGAACGGTTCGACGCCGAATCCTCGCGATTCAAAGAGGAATTTGAGGCCTCGAAAGATGGGCTGAAATATTTGCGAGAGAGATCGGCGCTGGTGGATGCCATCGCGATCCGTCTTTGGGCGCAATTTGCCGCTTCCGCGGGCCAGGAAACCTCGCATATCGTTTTCGCCGCCGTCGGAGATTTTGGCAGGCAAACTCTTTTTCCGTATTCGGAAGTCGATCTCATTTTCCTCGCGGACAGCGGGGAAGCGGCCGGAAAATTCAACGACGCGATCCACCGGCTCTCGCAAGGGATGAGCGAGATCGGATTGAAGTGCAACGCGACGGCGGGAGTTGTTCCGGAATTCCTTCAATTTGACTCCGATCGCGCCGAGGCCATCCTGTCCCTTCTGGATTGCCGGTTTCTCGATGGCGGCCAGGAACTTTTCTCGAACCTCCGGAACCGGCTGATTCCCGAGATCGTGATTCGGGAGTCACCGGCCTTGGTTGAACGCCTGGCGGAATTGACGCGGAACAGCCACCGCAAGTTTGCGAATACGGTTTTCCATCTCGAACCGAACGTAAAGGACGGCCCAGGCGGCTTTCAGGATTACGTGACCGCGCGATGGCTGGCCGCCATTTCCGCCATGGAAGAGCATCACGCCTGGCCCGATCCGGCGGCCTATTTTTCTCCTGCAAACCAAACGGCGATGGACTCGGCGCTGGCTTTCTTTGCTTCCGTCCGTTGCTTCCTGCACTTCCGGAACAAGCGGGACCACAATTTGCTGGCCTGGGATGCGCAAAACGACGCAGCCGCACAGAAAGTGGGAGCGCAAAACACGGACGCCGGCACGGCCACCGATTGGATGCGCATTTATTTTAGCCACGCGCGCGCCGTTGACCATATCTCCGGACAACTGCTCGAGGAAATGCCCGCGGCCCAATCGCTCTTTTACAGGCAACTGGAAACCTGGCGAACGGGTTTTTCCGATGAGGATTTCTCCGTCGTGGACGGTTTGATTTTCTTTCAGAAGCCGGAAAATCTATCCGATCCGCATCTTTTCTTTCGCGCCTTCCGACTAATTGGCCATCGCGGCTTCAAACTCAGTCCGGCGGCGGAGCACCAAATGGAGCTGGCCAGGCCGCGCCTCGCTGCCAGTCTTCCGAGCGGCGCGGATTTTTGGCGGTTTCTCGATGATGTTTTGCCGGAACTGCATGCGGCGGACGCGCTGCGCGCCATGCACTCCCTGCATCTGCTCACCCTGTTCCTGCCGGAGTTGCAGGGAATCGAAGCGCTCGCCGTGCGCCAGGCGTCCCATCGTTTCACCGTGGACGAACACACGCTGCAGGCGATCGAAAATTTGCACGGCCTGCGCCAATCCAAATCCAAATGGGACGAACGCTACGCCGGCATCCTTGGCGAACTGGACCAGCCCGAGCTGCTCAACCTTGCCATCTTGCTGCATGACACCGGGAAGGCCGTCACTCTGCTCGAACCCATTCCGGCCAGTCTGGAAATTGCCGGAAAATGCCTCGAACGCCTGGGACTTCCCACGGCTGACCGCGAAACCGTGCTCTTCCTCATTCAGCACCATCAGGATTTGGGAGCAGGATTACGCAGAGATATTTTCGATCCGCGCACCGTGGCGCAATTTGCCGAAAGCATCGGCAGCCCGGAACTGCTGAAAATGCTTTGCCTGTTCACCTACGCGGACCTCAAAGCCGTCAATCCGGAGGCGCTCACGCCGTGGAAAGCGGAGGATCTCTGGCAGCTTTACATCGGCACGGCCAATTATTTCAACCGCAGCGTGGACGAACGAGTCCACGGCGACGCCAACGAAGAAGTCCTCAACCATCTTCGATCGCTGGCCGCCGCGACGGGCGAAAAACTCAAGACATTTCTGGAAGGCTTGCCGCGCAGATATCTCCGCACGCATCCCGTCGACGAAATTCTGCGCCACTTTGAAATGGCCGGACGCCTCGGACAGGACCCTGTTCAACTGGCGCTGAAGCGCACGCGCCATTGGTATGAATTAACCGTAGTGACCAAGGACCGCCCGCGCCTCTTCTCCACCGTGGCCGGCGCATTGGCCGCCTGTGGCATGAACATCGGCAAAGCAGGCGCCTTCTCCAACGCCGGCGGCACCGTCGTGGATACGTTCTCCTTCACCGACCGCTACCGTACCTTGGAAATGAATCTTCCAGCGTGGGAGCGTTTCAAGACCACGGTCCACGATGTGCTCTCCGGAAAACGCGACCTCAAGCGCATGCTTCGCGAGCGCCTCGAAGTGGAAAAAGAAGAGCCCGGAAAGATTGCCGCAACGCCCCAAATTCAATTTGACAATGAATGCTCGGCCCACAGCACGCTGATTGAGATCGTCACGCAGGATCAGCCGGGCCTCTTGTACCGGATCAGCTCCGCGTTCGCCCAGCAGGAATGCAACATCGACATCGCATTGATCGACACCGAAGGGCAGACGGCCATCGACGTTTTTTATCTAACTTCGTCAAGCGGCAAGCTGACGCCCGAGCAGCAGGAACGCCTCCGGCAATCCCTATTGGAGAAACTCGCCGAAAAATAAAGCCGGGCGTGTAGTTCTCTGCGAGGTTGAAATGCTTGCGCGCGGCAAAGATCTCCCGAAATTATTGAAGTCCCGCCACCATTTTGTCATTCCGAGCGGAGCGAGGAATCTCTCTGGGGGTTACGCCGATGGAAAGAAAGAGAGATTCCTCGCTCCGCTCGGAATGACAAAATCACCGATTTTTTCCGTGACTTCCCGCGTTACATCCCGGATTTAAGTGGCCTTCGCGAATCGAAATGCGACCGAGTTCATGCAATACCGCAAGCCGGTGGGCCGGGGACCATCGTCGAAGACGTGTCCCAGATGAGCTTCACATCTCCGGCACGTTACCGCCGTTCGTGTCATCCCAAAGCTGGTATCGGTTGTCTCAACGATATTTTCCTTGGCAATGGGTTCCCAGAAGCTGGGCCAGCCGGTGCCGGATTCGAATTTCGTCGCCGAATTGAAAGCCGCCGTATCGCAACAGATGCACCGGAATACGCCTTTATCGTGAACGTTCAGAAGCTCGCCCGACCCGGGGTACTCGGTGCCCGCACGCCGCGTGATTTCAAAGGAGGCTGCAGACAACTGCTTCTTCCATTCGGCCTCGGACTTTTGGACCATGGGGACCGAAATCACATCCTTTCGTTCGCCCGCATCGGTGAATTCCACTATCGTGACGATCTTCGGGGGCCCAATAGGCGCAGCCGCAACGCCACTCGGCGCATTTTTCTCGTAACTCCACAGGACAAACCCTGCTAGCGCCGCGCCAGAGGCGACAAGAAACGCCCTGCGCCCGGAGATGCGAGGTCTACGTTCTTCGCTTCCATCCGATTGAAACATGGTTAACACCTCACTTCGAAATCATCCGAACGTGATTGCGGATCTCTTCGTTTCATTCCAGCCGGTACGGGATTCTCTATCAAATATATCATGAGCGGCGCAATCCGTATGGACATGACGATTGCAATAGAGTAATCCCGAATTATCCCTGGCAGAAATGATCGATCACGCCGAATGACAAAGGCCTCGCC
>Ga0302324_100015354_pt1 | contig 15359 bp, 13 predicted proteins | sample Palsa_T0_1_FD_201949 | JGI IMG/M metagenome (GOLD analysis project Ga0302324, IMG submission 201949) | Peat permafrost microbial communities from Stordalen Mire near Abisko, Sweden - Palsa_T0_1 | ecosystem: Environmental > Terrestrial > Soil > Palsa > Peat permafrost | place: Sweden: Abisko...
TTCAACAGATGTCTATACTAGCCGGGCGTTAGCGGCCGAATCCGCAGCTAGCGGGCGCTCCCGAGGCCTCCCTGGCCGGCCAGGATCTCGTCCAGCCACGCCCGCACCGCCGTGATCGACTGCGGCCTGAGCCGGAACACCCGCGCCCGCGCGTCCGCTTCGAGGCGCTCGTCGTCGATCACGAGGGCCTCGAGCAGAACGCGCAGATGCCTGCTGATCGCCGGGGCGGACATGCCGATCTCCGCCGCGATCTCGCCCGCCCGCCGCGGCCCGCCGCTCAGCAGCGTCACCACCTGTCGCCGGACCGGGTCGCCGAGCGCCTCGATGACCGCCCCGGCCGTGATGTCCCCATTGTGTCTCACGTCCGCAATAATTAACAAAATATTTAACTATTGTCAAGACGCGGGACGCAGCGGAAAACGCGGGTCAGCTCAGGCGAAATCCGGTCCCGCGGAGCTGAATTGCGTTTGTAGGAAGTCAAGATCATCCCCGGGGGCTTGCGGGCCGATAGCGGCGATGCCGATACTGCTGGGATGAGCGACCGGAACGTGCTGGGCGGCGAGCTTGAGCCCTGTGGAAGTGACCCGCTGACGGGGTTCTACCGTGACGGCACCTGCACGACCGGACCAGAGGACCGAGGGAGTCACACCATCTGCGCGGTGGTGACAAGCGAGTTCCTTGAGCACCAGCGGCGCATCGGCAACGACCTCACCACCCCCATGCCGCAGTTCCGCTTTCCCGGGCTGGTGCCGGGGGACCGCTGGTGCGTCACGGCGGTGAACTGGCTCCGCGCTTACCAGGACGGCAGCGCGTCGCCGGTCGTGCTGGCCTGCACCCACGAGCGCGCACTGGACATCGTCCCGCTGACCGCGCTGCGCGAGCACTCGGTCGACGTCCCGGCCGACCCGAGCGCCCTGGAAGGCCACTAGCGAGGGCCGCTAGCAAGCAACCCGAAATCACCGGGCATCGCCACCGAGAAGCACGCCCGATAGCGTAAGCATCATGGCGATCATCACACGAACCCTAGGGCGCACCGGCGCTGACGTGACCATCCTCGGCTACGGGGCGATGGAGCTGAGAGGCCAGCCGCGCGGCCCGGAGATCGCCGACGAGGACGCCGGGCGGTTGCTTAACGCGGTCCTCGACGGCGGCATCAACCTGATCGACACCTCACCCGACTACGGCCGCAGCGAAGAGTTGATGGGCGCGCACATCAGCCACCGCCGGGACGAGTTCTTCCTCGCCTCCAAGTGCGGCTGCCTGATCGAGATCCCGGCCGACGCGGCTCCGCCGTACCCGCACGACTACAGCGCCGCGAACGTCCGCGCCGACGTCGAGCAGTCGCTCCGCAGGCTCCGCACCGACCGGCTGGACCTAGTCCAGGTGCACATGTCACCGAGCCGGGCCACGCTCGAGGAGAACGGCACCGTCGAGATGCTGCAGACGCTGCAGCGCGAGGGCAAGGTCCGCTTCATCGGCATGTCGGGCATCCTGCCGAACCTCCCCGACCACATCGCGATGGACGTCTTCGACGTCTTCCAGATCCCCTACTCGGCCGTCCAGCGTGACCACGAGGACCTCATCACCGAGGCGGTGGACGCCGGGGCGGGCACCTTCATCCGCGGCGGCGCCGCCCGCGGCGCTGCCTCGGAGGAGAAGAACTGGCGGGTCGGGCCGCTCACCCAGCAGCCCGGCGTCGGCCAGCGGAACTGGGAGACCTCCGGCGTCCAGGAGATGCTGGCCGAGGCGGGGATACCGGCGATGGAGTTCATCCTGCGCTTCACGCTCAGCCACCCCGGACTGTCCACCACGATCGTCGGCACCGCGAACCCCGATCACCTCGCCAGCAACATCGCCACCGCCGAGAAGGGCCCGCTCCCGGCCGACCTCTACGCCGAGGCGAAGAAGCGCCTGCCGCTGCCCGAGTAACAGCTTCCGCTGCCCGGGTAACGGCTGCCGCTGCCTGCGTAACGCCTTACGCGCGACCCCGCACCACAGCGACGCCCCGCCGGGCGAATCGACCGGCGGGGTGTCGCTGTCCGGATGCCACTGCGACGTCCAGACGACCTCGCCCGGATCCTCCAGCGGCAGCCCGGCGAAGAGCGAACCCACCGCCGCCCGCTTGCGCAGGTGCAGCCCCGACGACGCGTCCTGATAGACGTCGGCCGCCTTGTCCGCCTCCGCGTAGTGGTCCGACGACAGGTGCGAGATCACCAGGAAGCTGCCCGGCGGCACCGAGGCCATCAGGGCGGCGACGATGCCGGCCGGGTCGTCCGCGTCCGCCACGAAATGCAGGATCGCGACCAGCAGGACCGCGATCGGCTGATCGAAGCTGAGTACCGAACGGACCCGTGCGTCCCCGATGATCCCGCCTGGATCCCGCAGGTCGCGGCCGACGATCGCGGTGCCCTCGACGCCGTGCAGCGTGTAGCCGGCGTGCGAGATCACCACCGGGTCGTTGTCGACGTAGACGATGCGGCTCTCCGGCGCCTCCGCCCGCGCCACCTCGTGCACGTTCCCCATGGTGGGCAGCCCGGTCCCGATGTCGAGGAACTGCCTGATCCCCGCGTCGCGGGCCAGGTAGCGGACCGCGCGGCCGAGGAAACGCCGGTTCTGCTGGACGGTGCCGCGCACCACGTCCTCGCCGAGCACGTCAAAGGTCCGGCGAGCGGCCTCCCGGTCAGCCGGGAAGTTGTCCTTGCCGCCGAGCATGTAGTCGTACATCCGCGCGACGTTCGGTTCTTCCGGGCGAAACGCCACCCCGCTCGTCGCCATGGGCAGATCGTGTCATCGCCCGATAACGCTGTCATCGGTAACCGCGCCCGCCGTGCAAATCGGTATAGATACCTAGGGACGGGCGGGCGCGACACGCTCAGCGGTCGATATGCGAATTGAGCCAGTCGCAGAACGCCGCGCTGGTGCGGAAGAGCTCGGCAACGTGCCCGGCGGCGGCCGGCGTGCCCAGCGCCGGGGACGGGTTCCAGTGCCGCCACGTGGTCAGGCCCTTGTGCCTGAGCAGTTCGATGCGCGGGTGGCCGGCCGAATATCCGCGTGGCGCCGACTTGAGGCTGCCGTGCCCGTGGATCTCGACGCCGTCCCGCTCGAGCCCGGCCACGATCGCCGCGAGCTCGGCCCCGTCCGGGCCCGCCACCGCGGCCCGGTACTTGATCAGCTCGTCCGGTTCCAGGTGCCACATCCCGGTGCCGGCGGACATTCCGTCGGCCGAGAACTGCACGTAGCCGATCCCGCCGACGGTGGCCCCGATATGCGTCTTGTAGGGCGTCTTATCGTTGCTGAAGCGGATATCCCGGTACGGCCGGAAGATCTTCGACGACCCGAACTCGGGGCCGAGGTGCTCGAGCAGTTCCTCCATCGGGCGGAGCACCTGCTCCTGGTAGACCGCCTTGTGGCTGGTCCAGTACGCCTTCGAGTTGTCTGTCTCGAGTCCCTCGTAGAACTCCAGTGCCGCCGTCGGCCAGCCGCTGAACGCCATCCGGCCAGCCTACGCGGCGGCCAGCCCGGGACGGCGCCGGACCGAGCGGGACGTCCCGATTTGCGCTAATCGCGGATCTCCGGCGGCCGCCCGGCGCCCGGCCCTAAGATTTGCCCGTATCGGTGCGTCCCGGCGCTCCTCAGCAACGAAAAGAGTGTTCGATCGTGTCGCGTGATGACCTGACGGTCAGGCAGCGGGCGGTGCTTTTCGCCCTCCTCGGCGAGGCGCGTCAGGTCGCCAACCCGGAGCTCGAGCAGTTGATCGGCGCCCGGCTCGACGGAGCGGAGCGCCGCGACCTGAATGACCGCAAGCTGGTCGAGTCGGTCAAGGTCGGCCGCCCCTACGCGCACGAGCTGACCGACAAGGGCTGGCGCTGGTGCAACCAGGAGCTGGCGGCGGCGCCGAGCGAGCGCGCCAGCAGCCTGGAGCGCGCGCACTACCTCGTCTTCGGCCTGTTCGCCCGCCACCTGGACGCGGCCGGGCTCAGCCTGGCCGACATCGTTCGCCCCGACGCCGCCGACCTGACCGCGTGCATCGAGGCCGCCTACCACTCCCTCGCCCCCGGCTCGGGCGCGTTCGTGAGCCTGCGCGAACTGCGCCTGCGGCTGCCCGGCCGGCCGCGCCCGGACGTGGACGCGGCGCTCGCCGCGCTGTTCACCGCGCAGCGCATCAACCTGATCCCGCAGTCCAACCAGCGGGCCCTGGCGGACGCCGACCGCGAGGCGGGCGTGCGCATCGGCGGCGAACACAAGCACTTGATCTCGATCGAGTGAGCGAATCGAGCAGCCAAATGACGATCGACCAGCGAACCGGCAACGAAGAGCTGACCGCGCTAGCCGGGCTCACCTTCGACTGGACCCGCGCCCTCGACGACGTCTGGACCGACCAGCGCTACCACGTCGACGGCCTCCACGCCGTTACCGCGGCCCTGATCGGCAGCGGCATCCGCGCGGTCACGGCCGACGGGGCCAGGCCGCTCGGCATCGTCATCCAGGGCCAGCGCGGCGTCGGCAAGACCCACCTGCTCGGCTGGACCCGGGAGCAGGTGCAGCGCCAGGGCGGGTTCTTCTTTCTGGTCGGCGACCTGTTCACGAAGGCGTTCTGGGAGCAGGTCCTGGGCTCGATGGTGGAGCAGCTGCTGCCGCTGCCCGATGGCAGCCGCAACCAGCTGGCGGCGCTGCTGACCCGCCTGGCGGACCAGGTCGGGCTCGAGGGCAGCTTCCGGGCCCAGGTCACCGGGGAGGTGCCGCCGACCCCTGAGGGCGTCAAGGTGTTCATCGCGGCGCTCCGCCGGGCCGCCCCCTCGCTGGGCCTGATCTGCCAGGACACCGCGCGGGCGCTCGTCCTGCTGGCGTCGCCGCTGCAGGAGGACCAGGACGTCGGCTACTACTACCTGACCGGCAACGAGGTCGACCTGCAGGACCGCCGCCACTGGCGTATCAACTCCACCAGGAAGATCCCGAGGCTGCTGGTCAACGAGGTCTCCCAGCTGCTGGCGCTGGCCGGCCCCATCGTGCTCGCGATCGACCAGGTCGACGCGCTGATCGACGAGCTCGTCGGCCGCAGCGCCGCCGACGCCGCGCAGGCGCGGCCGCTGGCGGACGTGGCGACCGGGCTGATGGCGCTGCGCGACGTCGCCCACCGCACGCTCACGATCGTCTCCTGCCTCCCGGAGAGCTGGGAGTACATCCGCAAGTACGGGGTGGACACCGTCACCGACCGGTTCCGCGAGGCCCGCCAGCTGCGGAACATCCCGAGCGCGGACGTCGGCCGCCTGATGATCGAGAAGCGGTTCGCAGTCGACTTCGGCCGGGCGGGCTTCGAGCCGCCGTACCCGACCTGGCCGATCCTGCCCGCCGCGTTCGACGACGCCAGCAAGTACACCGCGCGCGCCCTCCTCAAGCGGATCGAGGCGCACGTCGGCCGGTGCCTCCAGGAGCAGGCGATCGCGGAGCTCGACCACCTCGGCGACGTGCCGGCCGGCCCGCAGCCGGTGATGGCCGCCGGGCCGGACGAGTCGCCCGGCCTGGCCGCCCTCGACCGCCTGTTCGCCCGGCTCAGCCAGCAGGCCGGGGTCGGCGCCGCGCTCGACCCGGAGACCGAGGACGCGGCGATGCCGCCGCTGCTCGCGGCCGGCCTCGAGGCCTGGGCCAGGGAGCTCGGCGGGGCCGACGACCAGGCGTTCGTTCAGGAGCCGCTGCCGGGCAAGAACCCGAGGCTGCACGCGTGCCTGCGGATGCTCCTTGACACCAGGACCGAACGGCAGCGCCGCTGGGCGTTCCGCGCCATCGCGTCGAACAGCCCGCGGGCGGTGCAGACCCGGCTCAGGAAGGCGATCGAGGGGGCCGGCCTCGCCGCCGGCGGGGTCGGCGACGCCGGCCGCAGGCTGTTCGTGCTCAGGTCGGCCGGCTGGCCCAGCGGCCCGGTCACCGAGAAGGCGGCGGCCGAGTTCACGGCCAAGGGCGGGCTGCTGCTGCCGGTCTCCGAGCCGGACCTGAAGACGTTCGCCGCCCTCGGCGAGCTGCTGGCCGGGCACCACCCGGAGCTGAACGCCTGGCTCCTCGCCCGGCGGCCCGCGCACGGCACCGAACTCCTCAGCCGCGCCCTCGCCGACGCTGACCCCCGCCCCGAGCCGACCCCGGTCCAACCGCCGACCCCGGTCCAGCCGCCGACCCCGGTCCACGCGCCGACCCCGGTCCAGCCGCCGCCTGCGACCACCACGGCGACGCCCGCACCGCGCTCCCGCCCGGCCATCCGCATCGGCCTCCCGGCCGCGGGACAACCGGGACCGACTATCGACCTCGCCGCCCTCCGCCGTCACCTAGCGATCTTCGCTGGCTCCGGATCCGGCAAGACCGTGCTGCTCCGCCGGATCATCGAGGAGTGCGCGCTGCAGGGCGTCTCGTCGATCGTCCTCGACCCCAACAACGACCTGGCCCGTCTCGGCGACCAGTGGCCGGACCAGCCGACCCCGTGGCTGGACGGCGACGCCGATCGCGCGGCCGACTACCTGGCCAGCACCGACGTCGTGGTGTGGACCCCGCGGCGAGAGAGCGGCCGCCCGCTCACGTTCCAGCCGCTGCCCGACTTCGGCGCCGTCCTCGACGACGTCGACGAGTTCAACGCCGCCGTCGACGCGGCCGTCGAGGCGCTCGCGCCCCGCGTCGGCGTGCAGCGGGCCAGCACCAGGGCCGCCCAGGAGAAGGCGGTGCTGACCGAGGCGATGCGCTGGTTCGGCCGCGGCGCCGGCCATGACCTGGGCGTCTTCATCGACCTGCTGTCCGCCCTGCCCGAGCACGTGACCGAGATCGCCAAGGGCCCGCTGCTGGCGGCCGAGCTGGCCGACCGAATGCGGGCCGTCCGCGCGACCGACCCGCTGTTCGGCGGCGCGGGCGAGCCGGCCGACCCGGGCGCGCTGCTCACCCCGCCGCCCGGCAAGCGGGCGCGCATCTCGGTGATCAGCAGCGTCGGGATGGCGAGCCTCGAACAGTGGCAGGGCTTCGTCAACCAGCTCCAGATGGCCCTGTTCTCGTGGGTCAAGCGCAACCCGGCCGAGGGCCGCCCGCTCGGCGGCCTGCTGGTCATGGACGAGGCGCAGGACCTGGTGCCGTCGGTCGGCACGACCGCGTGCAGCGAGTCGACCAGGCGGCTGGCCTCGCAGGCGCGCAAGTACGGCCTCGGCCTGCTCTTCGCCACCCAGTCGCCCAAGAGCCTGCACAACTCCATCCCCGGCAACGCCACCACGCAGCTGTTCGGACTGCTCAGCAGCCCCGTCCAGATCGGCGCGGCGCGCGAGCTCGCCTGGGCCAAGGGCGGCAGCCTGCCCGACATCGGCCGCCTCAGCAGCGGTCAGTTCTACCTCGCGACCGAGGGCAGCGCGTTTCGTCAGATCCGCACTCCGATGTGCCTCAGCCACCACCCGTCAACCCCGCTCACCGAGGAAGAGGTCCTCAGCCGCGCCGCCGCTCGCTAGCAAAGTCAAGATCAAAGACCTGGTCATATCGAACGGTCCCTGTCTTCGCCTCCACCCGTAAAGCTGATCCCGCCCCGCGGCCAACGAAGGCTCTGCTTTCCCGCTCGCCTCCGGGCGCTCGGGACCCCTGTCTGCTCCCTCGTCGCTCAGTCGCTGCGCTCCTTCGCTCCTCAGTCCGCTGACAGGGGCGCGCCCGTTGGCTCGCGGGGTGGGCCCGGCGGCCCATTCAGCCCATGGTCTTCTGGCCGTCGAGGGACTCGCGGATGATGTCGGCGTGCCCCGCGTGCTGCGCGGTCTCGGCCAGGATGTGCAGCAGCGCCCGCCGGGCGGACCACCGGGCCGATGGCGGGAACCAGGGGGCGACCGGCAGCGGCTGGGTCGCGTTGAGGTCGGGCTGCGTGCGCACCAGCTCGGCGGTGGCGGCCGCGGTCGCCTCGTAGGCATCGAGCACGCCCGCCAGGGTCTCGTCGTCGAGCAGCCGGAACTCGTTCGCCCGCCTGGCCCAGTCCGCCTCGGTCATCGCGGTCGCGTCGCCGAGCGCGCTCGGCCCCACCACGATGAACTCAGCCCAGCTTCGTTCCACCGCCGTGACGTGCTTGATCAGCCCGCCGATGGTCAGCTCGCTGACCGTGGTGCGGGCGCGCGCCTGCTCATCGGTCAGGTCGCGGGCGGTGTGCCGCAGGAACTGCCGGTGCTGGGCGAGCATCGCCAGCAGGTCGCTGCGCTCGGCCTCGAGTTCGGTTGCCGCCAGAGCCATGAGATCCCCCTCAGTTGAAGAACGCTTCAGCCATCACGCTACGAGCAATCCCGGACGATCGGCTTCCGCGATCGACCGGCAAAGTGGAACAAGGGGCTAGTCGTGATCTGACCATTTGTTAGTAGATGGGGTGATGTGCGGCATTGGGATCGATGAATTTCCCGAGGCTGAAGGCACTTCCTGCGTCAAAGCCAGCGTATTTGCGTCACGTCTATGCGACTCTGAGTTTCGTCCGCCTTCCCTTTTCCCCTCGAGAGGGAAGAACGTGCCGCATATAGAGGGAAGAACGTGCCGTCATGACCATGCTGAGTCTCAGCCGCCGTCTCGGTATCACGCCGAGGCCTGACCATGAGTACGACCCCGCTGCGGCCGGCTGGCTCGACAGCGTTCGGCCCGAGAGCGTCCAAGACGGAACCGGCCAACAGCACCTCGTCCCACAGCAGTGGGCCGGCACCAGCGCGGTCAGGGACCGAGAGCGCGCCCATTACGGGCCGGACGACCAGGTGACCAGCGGTCACGATGCGACCGCCCGCGGCCCGCACCCGCTTGGCTTCGCCGAGCCCGCGGCCGCTCCGCCCCAGGCGTTCGGGGCGGTCCCCGACCCCAGGATCGGCGAGACCCAGTCGATCAAGCGCCCGACCGCGACCTCGTCGGCGCGGCCGGACGGCGCGTGGCCGGAGATCTGCGACCAGTTCGGCTCGCACCTGCTGGTCCTGGCCGAGCAGCTCCGGGCCTCGCTCAACCTGCTGGAGGAGGGCGAGGACGATCCGGAGCGGCTCAAGCGGCTGTACCAGGTCGACCACGCGGTCACCCGGATGCGCCTGGCCAGCCGCCAGCTGCGCACGCTGTCCGGCCGCGGTGAGCAGCGGCTGGCCGGGTTCACCACCTCGCTGCTCGACGTCATCCGGATGGCATCCTCCGCGATCGAGTGGTATCCCCAGGTCGCGGTCGGCCCCGTGGTCGACCTGGCGGTACCCGGCTATGCCGCCGACGACGTCGCCATGCTGATGTCGGCGCTGCTGGACAACGCCACCAGGTACTCGCCGGGCACGGTGACCGTGAGCTGCCACCTCCTTGAGGAGGGCGGCGCGCTGCTCCGCATCGAGGACACCGGCATCGGCATCGAACGAAGCCGGGTCGCGAGGCTGAACGCGGTCTTCGCCGGCCCGGTTCCCGAGGTCAATGAGTCGACCGGTCGGCACACTGGCTTCCCGGTCGTCCACCGGATAGCGCGCAAGCACTCGATCGGCGTGCGCTTCGCCGCGCGCCGCGCACCGGCCACCGGCACGGTCGCGATGGTCATCCTCCCGCCGCAACTGCTGTGCGCGATCCCGGCTGACGCCACGCCGCCCGCGGCCACGACTGCCGAACAGGCAGCGCCGCAGCCGGCGCCGTCAGCAGCCGGAACCGCGGTGGCGGTACTGCCACAGGCCGTAATGCCGGAGGTCGCGGCGCCTGCCGCCGTATCGCCGGAGGCCGAGTGGCTTGCGGCCATGACGCCAGCGGCGGTGGCGACTGCGGCCGTATCGCCGCAGGTCGGGACCGCGGTGGCCGAACTGCCCCAGGCCGGACCGCCGGAGGCGGCGGCGCCCGTGAAGTCGGGGCCGGAGCAGGACATGCGTCCCTGCGAGCTGCCGCGCCGCGAACCAGCGGGCCGACGGGGCGACGAACCGCGGCCGGCCGAGGCCGCCACGGTGTCGCCCGTGCAGCAGGCGGCCGCCCGGCGGGCGTTCGCCGACGACCTTGGCGCGTTCTCCCAGGGCATCCACGACGCCCTGGCCGCGCGCGGCATCACGGGCGGCCTCGCCCGTGCGACGTCTGATATTGCCCCGATCGTGGAAGGCGCGCAGGCATGAGCAACCCGACGGATTTGCCGCCCCAGGAGCCGCAGGACTTCGGCTGGCTCGTCGACAACTTCGCGCTGTCGACCCCCGGGGTCACGCACGCGCTCATCGTCTCCTCCGACGGCCTGCCGCTGATCACCTCCGGTGGCGTGACGCCCGACCTAGCCGACCCCCTGGCCGCGATGACCAGCGGGATCATCAGCATCGGGAACAACATCGCGGGCCAGATCGGCCAGCCGGGATGCGAGCAGGTGATGCTGAAGTTCCCGGCCGGTCACTTCCTCTTCATGGGGATCGGGAACCTGGCCGGGTTCGCGGTGCTCGTCAGCGACGGCGCGGACCTGGGCGTGGTCGGGCACCAGATGGCGCGGCTGGTCGACTCGGTCGGGCACCTGCTGACGCCGCAGCTCCGCGACGACCTGCGACGAATGAAGACCCCCGTGACGGAGGGAGCAGGCGGTGAACGCTAACCCCTGGGTGCGGCCCTACGTGCTCACCGGCGGCCGGACCCAGTCCAGGAACCACCCCTACCTGCACACGCTGGTCTCGGTCGAGCAGTACGACTCGAGCGCGCCGACCCGGCTGCTGCCCGAGGCTCGCCGGCTCTACGAGCGGGCCGCCGTCGGCACCCAGTCGGTCGCGGAGCTCTCCGCCCACTGCGGGGTGTCCCTCGGGGTGACGCGGGTGCTGCTTGAGGACCTGGCGGCGGCCGAGTTGGTCCGCATCCACGATGACGCTCTCTCCGCCCCGCGGGACGAGCGCCTGCTGAGCAGAGTCATCGCCGGCCTTCGCGAGTAGCCGGCCCGGCTGACCCCTTCCGTCGAAGGCGATCTGGCCGGCGTTAGGATCGCCGGATGCCCGCGCTCACCGAATCAGAAGCCCGGGCCCGCGCGGCCCTCCTGACGATCGACTCCTACGACGTCTCCATTGACCTCACGGCGACCCCGGTCCGGTCCCGCACGGTGATCAGATTCCGCTGCGCGCGGCCGGGCGCCGCGTCCTTCGCGGACTTGACGGCCCAGGTTCGCGACGGCGGCGCGGTGCTCAACGGGGCGCCGCTCGGCCCGGTCGTCGATGGCCGCCTGGCGCTGGCCGGGCTGGCGGCCGGGAACGTGCTCATCGTCGACGCCGAGATCGCCGACCGGAGCCTGCACCGGTTCGCCGAGCCCTCAGGCGGCGGTGACTACGTGCGCGGGTACGCGTACCCGACCGGCGCGCCCGACCTGCTCTGCTGCTTCGACCAGCTCGACCTGCCCGCCCCGCTGTCGCTCTCGGTGCGCGTCCCGGGCGGCTGGAGCTGTGTCGGCAACGGCGCGGTGGGGGAGCGGCCCGCGCCTGGCGCGGAGGGCACCTGGCAGTTCGCGCCGGTACGGCTGAAGCCGCTCGAGTTCGTCTTCTGCGCGGGCCCGCTCCGCACCGTCGCGCCGGCCCGCACGGTCGCATCCCGGCGCACGTCGCCGCCGTCGCTCTCGGCTTCCGGGGTGACGCTGACCAGCTACCGGAGGGCTGGCCTGACCGGCGGCACGGCCGGCTACCTCACCCGGTTCAGCGAGATCGCGGCCGGCGCCCTGGAGCACTACGAGCGGGAGCTCGGGGTGCCGTGTCCGAACCGGAAGTACGATATCGTCGCGCTGCCGGATGTGCCCTTCCGCGCCGCCTCGGTGCCCGGCCTGATGCTGGTCGGCGAGGACCTGCTGGCCCGGCTGGCCGACCCCGACGACGATTTCGCGGTGATGATCTCCGCCCACGAGGTGGCGCACCTGTGGTTCGGCGGCCTGGTCGGCATGCGCTGGTGGGACGACCTGTGGCTGGAGGAGTCACTGGCCACCTACCTGAGCGAATGGACCGAGGCCGGCTGGACGTCCTTCTGCTACGACGAGAAGCCCCGCGCCCTCCGCGCCGACGAGCTGCCGACCACCGAGCCGGTCTCGTCGCCGGTCGCGACGATGGCGCAGGCCCGGGACCGGCCGAACGCGATCACCTACGTGAAGGGCACCGCCGCCGTCCGCCAGCTGGCCGCGCTGATCGGCTCCGACACGGTGACCGCGGGCCTGAGCGACTACCTGACCCGGTTCGCCGACCGGGGCACGGCTCGCCTCGATGATCTGGTCGACTGCTGGTCGCGGGCGTCCGGCCGGGACCTGACCGGCTGGGCCGACGCCTGGCTGCGCACCACCGGCACCCCGCGGCTGGCCGCGCTGCTGACCGAGGCACCGGACGGCACGATCGCCTCGCTCACGGTCACCCAGGATCTCCCGCGCCCGCACCGAGTCGGCGTGGCCCTATACGACGCAGGCGACCGGGGCCGGCTGCGTCATCGCCGCACCGAGCTGGTCGAGCTGGCCGGCCGCGCCACCGAGCTGCCGGGCCTCGCGGGCGAGCCGGTCCCGGCCGCCGTTTTCGTCAACGCCGGCGACTGGGCGCTGGCCCGGGTCACGATCGACGACCGGTCGCTCGCCGCGCTGGCCGAGGCCGCCTTCGACGTCGGCGACCCGCTGACCGAGGCCGCGTGCTGGAACGCCGCCTGGCATATGGTCCTCACCGGCCAGCTCGCCCCGGCCGACTACGCCGCCCTCATCGGCCGCCGCCTGACCAGCGGAACCGACTCAGCCGCAGACCTGCCGGTCCCGCCCGACGGCGGAACCGACTCAGCGGCAGACCTGCCGGTCCCGCCCGACGGCGGACCGAACCGCCTCGGCCGGGGCCTGCCCGACGGCGACCCGACCCCCAGCCCGCTGACGCCCACCGCCGCCCAGACGCTGCTCGGCCGCGCGCTGACCTGCGCCGACCGCTACGTTGCGGGCCGGGACCGAGCGGCCGTCCGCGCGGTCATCGCCGACGCCGCGCTGCGTGCCGCGCGGGCCCCGTCAACCCGCGGCCCGCTCCGCCGCGCGCTACTGGCCGGCTTCGCCGCCAGCGCGCAGACCGACGCTCATCTGACGACTGTCCGGGCGCTGGCTGACGGCGACGCCTCGGTCGCCGACGTCGGCCCGGCCGACCTGACGCTGCGTGCCGCACTGGTCAAGGCGCTGGCAATGCGAGGCCTGGCGAGCCCGGCCGACCTTGCCGCATTGACCGACGCCGACCCCGTGGCCGGACGTCCGCTGCGAACCACCTGCGAGGCGGCGCGACCTGACCCGGCCGCCAAGGAGGCGGCCTGGGCGGCGGCGCTGGACGAGCGGACCCCGCAGTGGCTGGCCCGCGCGCAGGCGGAGGGCATCTGGGTGGCCGGCCAGGAGTCCCTGCTGACCCGCTACCGGGATCGGTACTTCACCGAGGCGCTACCCGCGCTGAGCGCCAGGGACGCTCGCGGCGAGCGGCTCGCGCGCCGCCTGGCGGACCTGCTGTTCCCAGTCACGCTCGACCAGCGGCCGACGATCGCGGCCGTCCGCGCCGCGCTCGACGGCGGCGGCCTGACCGACCGGCTCCGCACCATCCTGCAAACGCAGGAAGCGGAGCTGCGCACCGCCGCCGAGGTCCGAGGGACCTAAGTCGACCGGCCCGTCCGCCCTGTCGGGGAGGGTGGGCGCGTCGGTGGGGTAGAGGCCGGCCGCGAAGCCGTAGACCTGATCGCCGGCCCGCGGGATCTGCGCGAATTGCCTGGAGAGCTCAAGCACCGCGGCCCAGAAGTTCCGCACTTCCTCCCTCGGGATCCGCGCGTGCACCAGCGAGCAGCGCAGATCGTCGGCCGCGTGGGCCGGGGCGGCCTCGGCCGCCGCCTGCGCGAGCCCGTTAATCGAAGACACGATCTGCTTGTCCTCGTCGCGCTGGAGCGCGCCGATGTAGACCGTCCGGGCGACCCGCCCGTAGTACCGCTCCTCGATCGCCCGCACCCGACGGGTGCGCACCACCCGCAGCAGCCCGGCGTTGACGAGCAGGTTCACGTGGTAGGCGACCGTGCTCTTGGGCCGGTCAACCGCGAGCGCCATCTCGGTGACCGTGGCCGCCCGCTCGAGCAGCAGGTCAAGCAGCGTGCCGCGCAGCGGGTCGGCCAGCGCCCGCAGCTGCCCGGGCGCGGTGACCACGATCATCTCTTCGAGGTCGTAGTCAGGAATCTGCTTGACCGTCATAACCCAACGATACTAAGGTCATGAAACATACCAAGTTTATGGATCATTCGACGATTGTCGTTCAATGATCGTTCAAGCAACCTCCCGCCCGCAAGGAGAGCATCGATGGCCGAGGTCGTACTGTTTCATCACGTGCAGGGGCTGACCGACGGGGTCCGCGCGTTCGCGGAAGAACTCGGCGCGGGCGGGCACACCGTGCACACCCCCGATCTGTTCGACGGCGAGCTCCCGGCCACCATCGAGGAAGGCATGGCGCTGGTCGGCCGGATCGGCGACGAGACGATCGACGCGCGGGCGAACGCGGCCGTCGCCAACCTCCCGCCGGAGCTGGTCTACGGCGGCTTCTCCCTCGGCGGCGCCAGCGCGCAGCGGTTCGCGCAGACCAGGCCGGGCGCGCGCGGCGCGCTGCTGTACGAGGCGTGCATCCCGATCACCGGCGAGTGGGCGTTCGGCCCGTGGCCCGACGCCGTCCCGGTGCAGATCCACGGCATGGACATGGACCCGTTCTTCGGGCTCGAGGGTGACCTCGAGGCCGCCCGCGAACTGGTCGAGATAGTCGGCCCCACGCTGGCGGCGCTGTTCACCTACCCCGGCGACCGGCACCTGTTCACCGACAGCTCGCTCCCCTCTTACGACGCCGACGCAACGGCGCTGGTGCTCAGCCGCTCCCGCGAGTTCCTCGACCGGCTGGGGTGGGCGTAGGTTCGGTTGCATGAGCGAGAAAACCGGAGCGTTCAAGCGCGACACCACGTACCTCGACGGACGGATCACAGCCGACGGCAGCGACGGCTGGCCGGTCGAGCCGGGACGGTACCGGCTGGTGGTGGCGCGCGGCTGTCCGTGGGCTAACCGGACCATGATCGTCCGCCGCCTCCTCGGTCTCGAGGACGCCCTGTCGATGGGTATCTGCGGCCCGACGCATGACTGGCGGTCGTGGAATTTCGACCTCGACCCCGAGCAGCGGGACCCGGTCCTCGGCGTGCACGAGCTCCGTCAGTCGTACGAGAAGGCCGTTCCCGGCTACGACCGGGGCGTCACCGTCCCCGCGATCGTGGACATCCCGAGTGGCGGCGTGGTCACCGCGGACTTCCGGCACATCACCCTCGACCTCGAAAGCGAGTGGGCCGCCTACCACCGGGCCGGCGCCCCCGATCTGTACCCGGACCCGCTGCGGGAAGAGATCGAGGAGGTCAGCGCGCTGGTCTACGAGGACGTCAACAAC
>Ga0302324_100015356_pt1 | contig 15356 bp, 14 predicted proteins | sample Palsa_T0_1_FD_201949 | JGI IMG/M metagenome (GOLD analysis project Ga0302324, IMG submission 201949) | Peat permafrost microbial communities from Stordalen Mire near Abisko, Sweden - Palsa_T0_1 | ecosystem: Environmental > Terrestrial > Soil > Palsa > Peat permafrost | place: Sweden: Abisko...
CCCTGCAGACGATCTAAACTCAGCAATAACCAACGACATAGCTGCTGATCGAGCGAATGATGCTTGTTACACGCGGCGGTCTGAACCATTTGCGTCATCAAGGCTTGCGTATAGCGAAGTAGCAGGTGCAGCACCGGACCCACTCGATCGAACTCTTGTTGCATCAGTTCCGCGTTCAGCCGATAGGCGCCGCCCGCACTCTGGACGAGCGCGCGGCTGGAGGTTGACCCGCCGCCCATGAAGAGCGAGACGCCGACCACGCCTTCGTTTCCTACGACGGCAATCTCCGCAGATTCGCCATTCTTCATGACGTACAGAAGCGATACGATGGCCGTGGTCGGGAAATAGACGTGAGTCAGTGTGTCCCCGGGCTCATAGAGCACCTGCGCCAGCGGCATGTCGACATATTCGAGTTGTAACCGCCAGCGCTCCCACTGCTCCTGCGGAAGCGCATCCAAGAGATGGTTCTGTCTCGGATTGCGGGAAGCATCGATCATCAGGTTCACCCAAGCGTGAATCGAGCAAAAAAAGACCGCCGGCCGACATTTTTTCAGCCGTCGCCCAGCTGTCAAATAGGCATCAAGACCGACGAAGCAGGAAAAAGATCAACGCAACGACGAGGAGGGTACCGAGTATGCCGCCGCCAATGTACATGTGGATCTCCGACAGGTTGAATCGGCCCATTACGTGCTAATTGCGGCCGCCCGTCGGTACGCTGGCGCACTGAGACGCATGTTTTTTCAGCGTTGATCGCTGCAAAAAACGATAGCGGTGCATTTAGGCGCATCGGCGTTTGATTGCTCGCGGATCCTGCTCAATAAGAGATGCTTTGTGCGACGGCGATGCGGCGATTCGGACGAAGCAGGAAGTCGGCCGTCTTGCCGTACTTGTCGACGGCGCGGCAGGGGAAAATCCACTTGCCACGAATGTTGATATAAGTTTCGTGTACCCGCCAGGAGGTATTCGCGGGTCGTGCGAAGCGGTTCCATCGCTTCTCGAACTCCGGCACATAGCGATTCACCCACGAATCGTCGTGTGCGACACGATAATGACCATCATTGCCGCGAGATCTCGGTGCCTCAACCGGTGGGTGATGTAGCAGCGGACGCACAGCACAATGATTTCGGTATCGAAGCGGCGTGTCGGTAGATAGGATCTCGGACTATGGGATCATTTAGGCATCTCGTGGACGCCCGAATCCTACAAAATGCCCCTCAACTCAAACGGAACCCGCGAGAAGTGCGGCTGTTGGCGGACGTCCTCGGACGGAAGTTCAGCGCGCCTCACGGAATTGGAGCAAGCAAGTCGAGTTTCGCTACGACGCCCCGACACGCAGTGATCAAATCAGCCACAAGCCGCTCATCGACGTTAAGATCGCCTTCATACTCGCCGAGATTGCGAACGGAATGACATTTGTCAAGGACGCGCCATACTTCGGGACCGAGTCCAAGGGTGTGCGGCAATGCTTGGAAGACGATGTAACGATTGGCCGCCCGGTATCCATGCCAGCGCAATGCCGCCAAACAAAGCGCGTGTGCGGCGTTGTACGCGAGATCGAATCTGCTTTCAAGTGAGTTGGAACTCTTGGCGGCATCACTCAATCGAGCCAATGCCGATCTCTTTAACCTAGCGAACTCCTTCGCGTCGGGCGGTTCCCTCCGAAGCGGTTTGCCCGGGCCACTCAAATTCTCAAGCGGCGAGGCCATGACCTTCCCCGATCACCCACAGTTTGGGCTTCGCCAGCACACGCTTGACGAAGGCGTTCCCATCTTGAATTCGCTTGTCGATCTCCATCCGTGAATACAAGGTTGGGTTTACGGTTCGCTGCAGCCGGTTTGTTGCAGGTTCAAGAGCGGCAAAGAGATCCGCATACGCGATCTTGTCACTTATCACCATAAGATCGATGTCGCTCCTCGCAGTGTCCTCACCCTTCGCGACAGAGCCGTAGACAAACGCTTGATCGATCTGCGCGGAGAAGGGTGCTAGCGCAGCTCGCAGCACATCCACCAGACCCGAAGTCTTCAACACCAAGCCACGCAGTTCCTCGAATATGGGCGCTGATGCATTGGCCTGATAGTGCTTCTGATTACCCACCCGAGTGACCGTCACGAGCTCGGCGGCCTCTAGCTGGGCAAGTTCGCGCTGAACTGCACCGGACCCTGAACATGCAAGAGCGATCAGCTCATTTGCATAGAAACTGCGGCCATGATTTCCAAACAATACGGCCAAGACCCGCTGTTGTACTTTCGAAAACAATGCGTCAGCAATACCCGAACTGGCCGGTGGTTTCCTTTGCTTAATACCCATTTTGGGTATGATACTACCCAGAATGGGTATTGGCCAGGAGGGAATCGAAGGCCGTCCTTATCTTGAGGAATTTAAAGACATTTTTGAGCTGGGTCGCGATCAACAACGCTGCGGATTCTCTTCGCTCGCGCTCCGGCACTGAAGTAATACCGAGTCGATTGCGGAGTACACGGTCGCGTGAGCCAGGTTGAAATTCGGCCTCTGGGTCAACAGCATCATAGCGTCCAGCCACGGTGAACCTTTCGCCTCGTCACGACCCGACTGACCAATTTTGCGAGGCAGCCTTCTTGATGAGCATCGTATGCGCCCGTTCGCCTTCCCTCATTCACCGACTGATTGAAGCAGCTTCTTTCCTTGTAACCGATCGAGCCGGCGCAGCACCGCCTTGTCCCGGCCGACTGTTTCCAACTTCACGGTGCCGTTGGCGCGGACAGCGATGCTCGTTTTGATCCTGCGACCGCGGATGTAATCAGCATTGAAGTGCAATTCGCCTCGCACGAATCGCAAGCCCTCGATAAAATCCGCAACCGTGAATTCGTCCTTCTCCTGATAATCTACAGATGACATATTACGGGGTCTCGCCTCGGCAAAGGACAACACGCCCAGGACAAACATGAATCCGAAAGCACCCCACTCGGCGGTATCCTCCGCGACGTCGTCTTCATCTTGGTCGTCCTCGCCCTTCTCCGCGACAAATCTGAGCAGCAGCCGCATGCCGAATTCGGCCTCGTCGGGTGCCGCCACCACCGCCCGCAGGCTGTGCCGCGTCGCCCGCCCGCCCCTTCACGGTTTCAAGGCCGAGACGCGTTTTGACCCAAGGGTGCGCGACACATGGGAAGTGGCCAAGAGCAGAATCTCCATCGATCAGTCCCGATGGAACGAGATCCTGGCCTACGCAGCTTGATCGGATACGCCGGGACCTCGGGCTACCCGACGGGTATCAACTCAAAGCACAGTTGCACAACATGCTGGTTTACGGACCCGGCCAATTCCCCAAGCTCGCTGTCATTTGACCGGAGCGGCTATTTTCGCGCGTACGTTGTCGCGTGGGGAGTGGAACGTGAGTGAGGGTGCGGATCCATCAGTGCACCGCTTGCGCAAATCCGGAGGTACCTCGAAACCGTGGATCCGCCACACGGCAGGCCTCGATCAACGTGCCGTGTGCTGCTTCTTGCTCAATCGATGATTGACCAAATGATTCATTACGGATTCGACATGCGCGGTGGAGATTTCAGCGGCCTGAGCACACAGAAATTCGCTTTTTATGGCGCTAATCAGTGTCTTGGCTTCCTCGAGGCGCAAACCGATGTCGCCCGCCTCCAGGTCCTCTGAACCGCGACCGATGATCAGGACGCGATGCGTGCCCGACTTCGTTCCGACATCCGCGAACTCGACCGACACAAGCATTGGACGCGAACTGCTGATATCGACATCGTCGGTGGTCGAGCCTCGGCCGCCCTGTCGGAAACACCTCGAATTTGCGGGAAAGTGTCAGGTTGAGTGAGATTGCGCCGCCCCGCGGGCCGCCTCTACCGCCGCCTCTGGATGCTGCCGTTTAGGTAAGGAGAATCGGAATCATCTACATGGCCGCAGGCGATCACCATTGGCGAAATCCTGCCATTCACTTTAACCTGCCGAAATGTCGTCGACGTCGGGTACACCTATAGCGACAGCGATTCCGGGCTACGGTCTACGGGAACACCGCGGCATGATTGCCCTGACCGTAATGAGTGCGACTATTTTGACGGCGCTCGATACCACGATTGCCAATGTCGCGCTCCCCCACATGCAGGGAAGCTTGTCCGCAACCCAGGATCAGATGACCTGGGCGCTGACCTCGTACATCATCGCCGGCGCCATCATGACGCCGCTGACCGGCTGGCTCGCGGATCGTTTTGGGCGCAAACCCCTGTTTCTATTCTCCGTTATCGGTTTCACCATTGCTTCGGCCCTCTGCGGCATGGCCCAGTCGCTCCCGCAAGTCGTCGCATTCCGGCTACTGCAGGGCCTATGCGGCGCGTCGCTATTCCCCATGTCCCAAGCAGTGCTTTTCGATATCTACCCGAAGGATCAGGCTGGCCGCGCCATGGCGATCTGGGGCATGGGTGTGGGCTTGGGTCCGATGCTCGGGCCCGTCATCGGCGGATGGCTGACGGACAATTACAGTTGGCGCTGGGTGTTCTTCGTCAACGTGCCGATCGGCGCGCTCGCCATACTGGGCGTGCTGGCCTACCTCCCCGACACCCGGCACACGCGCAAGTCGTTCGATTTCTTCGGATACGCGATGCTGGCCTTGTTCGTGGGCACATTGCAGCTGGTCCTGGATCGCGGTCCGACCAAGGATTGGTTCGACTCCGCCGAGATACAGCTTGAGGCGATCCTCGCTGCAGTGGCCTTATACCTGTTCATCGTTCATACGTTGACGACGGAGCGGCCTTTCATTCGATTCGCACTTTTCAAGAACCGCAATTACTTGACTGGCAACGTGATGAGTTTTCTGATGGGTATGGTGATGTTAGCGGTGATGTCGCTGTTGGCGCCATTCCTGCAGGGACTGATGCACTACTCCGTCCTCCAGTCGGGCTATCTGATGTCGTCACGCAGCATCGGCACGATGGTCAGCATGCTGGTGGTCGGTCGCATGGTGGGCCGGGTTGATGCGCGCCTGTTGATCGCCACAGGACTAGGGCTGACCGCATACTCGCTTTGGGAGATGACACAATACACCTTATCAATGGACACGTGGCCGATAATGCTGCCGGGTCTGATCATGGGGTTCGGACTCGGCAGTGCACTGGTGCCGTCGACGACGCTTGCCTTTACGACGCTGGCGCCTGCAGAGTTCAATGAAGCCACGGCGCTCTACGCGCTGGTGCGCAACCTTGGCAACAGCGTTGGGATTTCTCTCATGCAGGGCCTGCTGGTGCACAATATGCAGACAGCTCACGCCTCACTAGCAGCGCACATCACCCCCTACAGCCGCACGCTGCCGCATCTGGCCGGCGCGACAGGCATCAAGGCCATCGAATTGCTCAATCAGCAGGTGACGATGCAGGCTGCAATGATCGCCTACATCGATGACTTCAAATTCCTAATGATCGCCATCCTCATGACGTTGCCGCTGCTGCTCTTCGTGGGCAGTCCGGGTCAAATCAAAAAGGACGCCACCACTGTCGTTGTCGAGTAAAAATATTAATTTCGAAGCGAGGTGTCGAATCTCACGATAGGTGAGACTGAGATCAAGGCAACTTGAAGATCTTGTTGCGTATTCCAGCGATCGTGAACAGTCATTCCACGCGATGGTGAACGGTGCGTGGAGCGGGTAACTGGAGGTTGCATTTCTACGTTAGGTGTTCACCATCCGTCAAGAAGCGCGGTCTGACGCCGCAGGCGGCAGAAGCGCATGAGCCCCGGACACTCAACCGAGCTCCATTTGCTTCTGGTGGCTTATTTCGCATCGTCGCTCGGGCCCTCTGCAACGACTTTACCATTCTCCTAAACGTTAGATCGGGGTGCCGTACATGCGCGCAACCTCACGAACAGTCTGTGAGGCTCGTCGCATACCACGACCTACACCGGCGGCAAAACTTTCCTTCTTCTTTGGCGATTTACGACGAGTTGTCATGGGCCACGCTCCAGCAACTTAGGTTTCGGCTTCCGGCGTTTCTTTGACATGCATGAAGTCTATCAACCAAAAGGCCATTACCTACCCTCCAAGTGGACCCCTCAGAGGTATGGCTGCTGGTGGACATCCGCGGACGCTACTCAGGAGGGGTCACCGTTCCGCCGATCACCCGAAGTCCGGAAAGGCGGACGCGCCCTGCGTGGGCCCGCTGATATATGTTACGTAACGCGTTACGCTGTAACGCGTTACGGTGAGGTACCACATGGCTGAGGCATCCAAGCGAATGAGGGCGATGCGTGAACGGCGCCGTGCACAAGGCATGCGTGAGCTGCGGTTGATCGTACCCGATGCACGCTCCCCGGTAGTTCGACGGCGGATTGCCAGGCAAGTCGCTAAGTTGGACCCGGGCGCAGAGCGAGAAGCGATGCGCTGGATTGAAGCCGTCTCGGAGTTTGACTCTCAGTGAGGCGAGGCGAGGTCGTTGCAGTGGCGACGGCGGGCGACTACGGGAAGCCACGGCCCGCGGTAATAGTTCAGACCGACGCGCTCCCAGCGAAGCATGCATCAGTGGTCGTTTGTCAGATGACCTCCGATCTCATCGATGCACCCGACTTCCGCGTAACGATAGACCCTGATCAACAAAACGGCTTGCGAACACGGTCTCAGATCATGGCCGACAAACCCGTGACGATACGTCGTGAGCGGGTTGGCAAGATAATAGGAATTCTTGATGCAAAGGACCTTACCCGCCTCGATGTCGCCTTTGCGTTTGTGATGGGGTTGGCGGATTAGAAGCGCCAAATCTCGTCGCTCGCGCGCCAGTCCTGAGTTGAAGCTGAGGCGGGACGACTAGGACCCGACTTTGGCATTGCCTGCGCCAGATTGGGTATCTCCAAAATTTAGCGCGCTCTCACCTCGTCTAAATACGCTGGTCACCGGAGGAAGGGCGCTGTCGTCTTCACTTCTTGCGCTGCTTGACACCATCCTTCTGATTGTCGTCGACCTTAACGGTGAGCGCGGACGCGACACGCCTCCTGACCTGCAGCACCTCGCTGCCGAGTGCGAGCTCATCCCCAAAGCCAAGTCGCGTCGGTCCAGAAATCCGGGTGCCATTGACGTGCGTGCCGTTCGTGCTCTCGAGATCCTCAATCGTAGCTGTTCCCGAGATGACCATAATTCGTGCGTGATGCCTCGAAACGGTACTGGCGTCGATCACGAGCGCGCATGCATCGTCGCGTCCGGCCAGGTGCACGCCGTCGGTGAGGGGCAAGGATTGCTTCCTCCAAACGAGTTCAATCGCGGCCATGGGGACGGCGGCGGACGGCACGCACGTCACGTCGGCGCAGAAAGCATATCCAGTTTTATAGGCCGTCCGAATAACGCTGGAGCCGCGGGGCGAATCACCTAGCGCTGCGCGCAGCTTCGATGCCAGGCGGGTCAGGCTCGTGCGCGCGACGAAAACTTGCGGCCACAGAAGCTCATCAAGCTCGTTATTGGTGACGACCGCGGGGCGGCGCTTGATCAAGGTCTCGAGCAACTCGTACACCTTGGGCTCGAGGGGCACGACTTTTCCTTGCCGCTCGAGCTGTCGTGCGGACAAGTCGAGTACGCAGTCGGCGAACCTCATCCTCATAGTTCTCGATCAAAGCACTTCCGCAAAGGCTTATCAATCACTCCCTGCTCGACCGTGCAGAAGGGTACGCTAACCCTGAGCCGAGGAATTGCCGAGACACCGGCAACGTCGACGCGGTTGTGGAAAGGAGAGTCCGAACGTATCCTTTCGCTCGGACTCCCCATACCCACGCTATCGGGCCGCGACGAGCGGCTGCGTGTTGTCGCGGCTCTTGGTCTTGATCTTGTAATACGCGGTGAGCTGCGGCAGGTTCAGTTTCGCAATAGCGTTGCCGTCCGCCTTACTTATGCAGGCGCCCACGGCTGCCTTCAGCACGGGGTCGCTTTCAGCGCAGACACGCTTGGCGGCCGCATGAATCCGACCGTAGAGCGCCTGCACGCCCTCCTGCGTTTCCACATTCAGATCCGAAAACTTCACCCTTTCCGAGCGAACCTGCTCGTCGGCAAATGCATTGGAAGCGCCCCACACCCACGTCAGCGAGATTACAGTCGCGAGAGCGAGCGGAATACGGGACTTGATGTTCGAGTTCATGATGATCTCCTCAGTCAGGTTGATTGGTAACTGTGATCCGGCTTCGGACTTTGGCTTTCGCCAATCTCCTCAGGCCTCGGGTGCAACGTTACGGATCGAGGATCGGGAGATCCTTAGGGAGTCCTGACGAAGTTGTGATTCTTCGCCCCAAGGGGGTACGGGATGCGCTCGGCACCGATCCTATTTGAAGTATTGGTCCGTCAAGCGCATGCTTTTCCCGAGCCACCAGGACGGGCATGGCAGATCCGATGACCGCAGAAGAAAACTCCCGCGTACCCCCCTCTACCAATGTCTCGACCGGTAAGACTGAATTCGATCCGCAGCGGTCAGCGTGGTCCACGGGCGACACTGCCCGGGTGGCGATCGGTCAATTGATCGGCGGCCGTTACCGCATCGAGCGCGAGCTCGGCGAGGGCGGCATGGGGGTGGTGTACCTTGCTACCGATGAGCAGGTCCCCGGCGAAAGATTCGCCATCAAGGTTCTGAAAGAGGAGCTGCGCCCTGAGGGGCTTGCGCTGCTGCGCGAGGAGGTTCGCAAGACGCGCAAGCTCAGCCATCAGAACATCGTTGATGTGCATTCGGTGAACATCGATGGCCGGAGCCTTTACGTACTGATGGAGCACCTCGAGGGGAAGAGTCTGGATGCGCTGCTCAATGAGGAGTTTGGCCGCGGCATGCCCTTCAGCCGCGCGCGGCCGATCATCGAGGATGTGGGTGCGGCATTGAGCAACGCGCACGACCACAACGTGATCCATAGCGACTTGAAGCCCGCGAATGTGTTTGTGACGACCTCGGGGAAGACCAAGCTGCTCGACTTCGGTATTGCGCGGCTATCGCGCGGTCCACTCCTGCATGCCGCCTCCGAGACACGCGCGCTCACCCCCGCCTACGCGAGCTGCGAGATGCTCGAGGGGAAGGAGGCCGACCGGCGCGATGATATTTACTCCTTCGCCTGCGTGATCTACGAGATGCTGAGCGGGGACCGCCCCTTCGGAGAGCTCACCGCGGTCGAGGCTCGGAACGCAGGTACCCAAGTGCCGCCGCTTCAGGCACTGTCGAAGGAACAGAACATGGCGCTCGCAAAAGCGCTTCTCTTCGAACGCAAGGGCCGAACCGCGTCGGTGGAGGAACTCCTTGCGGGCCTTTTTGCCGACAGGAGACCCCGCAGTCGCCCGCGCGTTCGGCGCTGGGCTGTGTCCGCCGGCGCCGCAGCCCTGGTGGCGGCCGCCGCCTTCTTCTGGTGGCGCGGCCGACTGCCCGCTACACCGCCACCCTCGATCGCCGTCCTGCCGTTCGTCGATCTGAGCGTCGGTAAGACAGAGCAGCCCTTTTGTGACGGCATCGCCGAGGAACTCTCCAACTGGCTTGCGCAGATCCCGATGTTGCGGGTCGTTGCGCGTAGCTCGGCGTTCGCCTTTCGCGACCGTCAGGTTGACGTGCGCGAGATCGGCCGCCAGCTCGGCACCACGCACGTGCTCGAAGGCTCGCTGCGGCGCGCGGGGAATGTCACGCGTGTCAGCGTCCAACTCATCGCCACGCGCGACGGCTACAATGTGTGGTCCGGCTCCTACGATACCGCGGGGACCAACGTCATCCAGTTGCAGGAAGAGGTGGCACGGGCGGTCGCCAGTAATCTCGAGCTGCGGCTGACGGGGGTGACGATCACAAACTTGAGCGAACGGCGCAGCTCGAGTGCGCAAGCCTACTCGACTTACCTCGTTGCGCGCTATCACCAGCAGCAGCGGACCAAGCAGGATAATGAGCGTGCCATTGATCTGTACCGGGAAGCCATCAATCTCGATCCCGGCTTCGCGCTCGCACAGATCGGGCTGGCCTACGCGTACCTCAATCAACGCTATTTCAACGATCGCCCCATCGCGGATATCGCGCGTGACGCCTCGCCGCTTCTGGAACAGGCCGCGCAACAGGCGCCGCGCCTCGCCGACCTGTATGTGGTGCGCGGCGCGCTCGAGACCGAGCTCCTGCTGCACGATGCGGCGCTCCGTGACCTGCATCACGCCGAGGCGCTCAATCCCAACTCGCGCGAGGCAGCCTCCGAGCTCGGGTTCTATTATCTCGTCAACGGTCAGCCACGCGATGCGCTGCGCTACTACAGTCACGCCGCCGATCTTGATCCGCTGGACTACAACCTTGCAGCGCAACGGTGCACCGCGCTCGCAGACCTCGGCCAATATGATGGCGCAGCGGCGGCCTGCGCCCGCTCGCGCAGCCTCAATCCGCAGTCCGCTTGGTCCTATAGCGTGTCGAGCGATCTCGAAGAGGCGCGCGGCCGGCTCGTCGAGGCGCTGCGCTGGAATAGCGCCGCTCTCGCGCGCTCACCCGACGCCGAGGACGTGTATGCGCAGCGTTGTAACTGGTTGCTGAGGCTCGGTCTTCCAGAGCGGGCACGCGAGAGTTACGACACGGCGGTGGTCGCGACCGGGAATGCGAATGCCAGCCCCTGGCTCAGCTGGGTCGGACTCATCACGGCATACACCGGCGGCGGCCTCGAGGCGCTGCACCAGCGGATTGCTGCGCAGCGCCTGGCCGACGCGAGCGACCCCGGTGTGCTCTTCGAGCTGGCACACGTCGAGCTGCTCGCGGGCGAGTCCCAGGCCGCGCGCGCGTTCGCGGACCGGGCACTTGCCTCACCCGAACTCAGGCCCGATGACCTGGCTAGCCCGTGGCTCGCGCGCACGGGGAGCGCTTACCTGCTGATCGCCGCAGCGGCGCACCAGGCGACCGGCGATGCGGCGGGAGCAGCGCAACAGTTGACCGCGCTTACGGCGCTGCTCGATCGGTTGACTGCGGCGGGCATGCGCCGCCACGGTGTGTATGAGCTGCAGGCGGAGGTGGCGGCTTTGCGCGGGGACGCAGATGGGGCGTTGCGCGCCCTGCAGCGCGCCGCAGACCAGGGCTGGCGCGACGTATGGCTCGCGGAACGCGAGCCGTATTTCACCATCCTGCGTCCGCGGGCCGACTTCCGCGCGCTACTGGAACGCGTGCGCGCTGACAATGAAGCCGACGTCAAAACGCTTGCGCCGGAGGCGGCTGCAACCCCAGCGCCGACATCGTGAGAGACGGGACCTCAGACGTCAGTGCGGAGGCCAGTTACTGCCGCTGCCACCCGAACCGCCATTGGTAAACGAGTTGATCGCTTGCAACAGGCGGTCCTGGATCACGGCGATCTCCACGATGTGAACTGTGGGCAGTTCGTTTTGGTACTCCGACGGGACCGCCGTCCCAGCCGGCCAATTCTGCGCAATGAGAAACTTCCCAATCTTATCGCCCAGTGAACCGGCCGAGGCGGCAGGAGGCGGCGCGCCGACGTATCCGACCGTCAGCAGTACGTTCACGAACGTTGCAAAGTCGGCAACGATCTCAGTCCGGTTTTGTCCAGACGTCGGCCAAAGGCGCGTGGGTGGGCTGGGAGGGGTTGTCGGTTCCGGATCCGGCCAAGGGTCCGTCGCAGGCGGGGGAGCCGCGTCCTTGATTTTTGTCGGATCACCAATGAACGCCGCAGTGAAATCCGCGATGAACTGAGTTCGAAGCGGCTTCTGATTCGCGCTTCCGCTAGTCTGTTTGCCGTTTCCGCAACCACCGGCGCTGCCCAAGAGAACCAGCGCAGTGCCGGCCAACAAATCGCGCCGAGGAATGATCATGTTCGCAGCTCCCGGCTCAGCTCGTGGCGCAGCGACGTTTTCGATTCGCTCTTCTTGGCTCGAGTCTCTTTTTTCGTGGTCATTGCCTAGCCCTTTTCTTGTTATTCCCTTTATCGAATTGCCTTCTTTTGCGATTGACTGTACGCGCAGTTGGTTCAGACTGCTACTGGGTTCAGACTGCTCCTGACGGATCCACTATAAGAAAAACGTATGCAAGCCCGGTCTCCCGCATCGGTCGCGTATTGCGCTGCGTTACTCCTCATGACCTTACCTTTGATGGCGCGGGCCGCCAGCAAGAATTTGGTGCTCACGGATGCCGAACCGCAGTACGCGAACAAGCTGTGTTGGGCCGCGGCTGACGTGCTCGCCGTCAACAACTTCTACCCGCATTGTCCGGCATCCCCGTCCACGCCGGCGGCGACCCCCGCGCTCTACCCCACGAGCCAGGCACTGGAGGCGGCTTATAACTGGGGGGAAGGGTCGGCCACCCCACTCAGTTGGTACCTGTCCCAATGCGAGACCACGATTGGGAACTGCAATAACTGGGGCACCCCGCTCCTGCATGGACTCACCTTCCAATGGGGCACCGCCGCGGGTCTCAGCTGGGAAACCATGACGCAGGAGATCGACGCGGGTCATCCGGTCCTGTTCGTTTGGGACTACCCCTCGAATGGCACCAGCGCGAGCTCTCCCGTGGGCCTGCACGAGCTCGTTGTGATCGGTTACTCGGACGACGGCGGTACCCAACAGCTGCAGATCTGGGATCCCTGGCCCGTACCGGATCCGCTGCCGTCCGAGGTTCCGGCGTGTGGCCCGGCGAGCGGCGTTCAGGTCACCCAGGGCCACAGCCAGCCAATCGATTTCAGTACTTACAGTGACCCGGTGAGCGACATGGGTGTCTCGGCCGATCATGTCCAGGACCAGTGGGACCTCGCGGTCGGCGCGGTTCCGGATGCACCCGTCCTCACCGTTGACGGCGGCACGCCGGCACCGCATCCAATTCCGCCGCCGTTTCGGAAGCTTCCACGCCCGCGGCAGAAGCTCTGGCCCCCTGTGCCCTTTGCCGAGGCGCTGCATGCGGCGCTGCCGCAGAGTCGGCATCTCGATCTGCAGGTATCCGGCGCCGCGCCCCGCTCCCTCGGTGTTCCTTTTCCGATCGTGGGGCTTGGCTTCCAGCAGCTCCTGAGCGCAGTCGACGATCCCACCAGACTCCTGGCCGGCAGCACCTCGGCAATCCTGTTTCCCGTGGAGTCGCAGGGCGAGGTCGTCGATGCCTTCCTACTGCTTTTCAGGGAGCGCCGCTGGCGGCGCGCAGGCTATGCCAACGTCGAGATCACCCGACGGCTCGTCGATGTGCGGGCACGCTACGCCGCGCAGCGGCACCTGCCGCTCCACAGCTTCTACATGGTCTCAGTGCCGGGCGAGGTCGCGTTCTTCGCGGCCTACGGCAAAGGCAAGAAGGCGGTCCTCATCCCGGCTTCGACGGATCCCACGATCGATGCGGTCGCCGGCAACGCGGTGCCCGCCAGGAAGCAGCTCCGCAAATTGATAGAGGTTATACAGAGCGACCTGCGACGCTTCCGTTAGATAGAGGTCCTTACGGCGTAGCCATGTCACAGTTCGGCGGACCGGATTTGCAGCCGCGTCAACGTCGTTCCACTCTCTCCCCTGGCTCCGACTACCGCAATCGTCCCGCAGGGTTCCGGACACAACACTGATCGATGATGACACCACGGAGATTGATTTTCTTCTTGGTGCAGCTGCTTGAATCTCTCAACCTCGGCATCGCGTGTGCCAAGGTTGGGCCCGCGCTGGTCGGATTATCGAGGTCCACACGAGACAGCCTACATCGATTGCTTCATCCGATAGCCCCGCCTTCAAATGCGCAGGGAGGAATTGAAGAACCGACCAAAGCCCGCGAACCACTGCGTTTTGGTCGACGCATGTAACCGACTTACCCATGCAGTTACCCCGACGGATTTGGTCAGGGAGGGAATTGAAAGCCATCCTTACTCTTGAGGAATTTAAAGATGTTTTTGAGAGCCCATAGAAAGTTACCCTCAAATCGAACCCGCAAAAGGAGTGGCTGTTGGTAGACGCCCCGGACACTCGGTCCCCACAAGGCAGTGCGCCGATTTGCCGCACTGGCCTCAAGGCCGGACATCCGCTAGATGAGTTGAACCGCGGCAGGCCTTCCGTGAACGGACTGTATACTAAGGGCGTGGGTACCAAACTTTCCGTAGCGCCGGTGCAAGCAGCAAGATGCGTCTCAAACGGAAGAGGCCTTAGCCGCCGACCTCAGCGTGCGCGCAATGACTTCGCGAAATATCTTGGTCATCGGATCATAGTCGCGGCTCAATCCGGCGTGAACGGCGGCAATGCATTCTCGTTTCTTGGTGCCTCGGATCCCTCCGAAATCCAGAGCCGCAGACTCGTATCTCCCCGAAACAGATACTCGAAAACAAAGACGCTGACCGGCGTTGAGTATCGTCATAGATCCGTCTGTGGTGGTAGCCGCTCTCGTTGACAGCGGCCCTAGCGGCGATTGGGCGGAAGGTGTTCTTGCAGGTGGTTTGCTGCAGGCGCCGGAGCTGGTGCATGCTGAAGCTACGAACATATTTCGTCGCCTGGAGAGGGCCAAGCTAATCACGACGCCAGAGGCGAATGCGGCGCAAGACGATCTCATGCAACTCGATATCGAATTGTTCCCTTTTGAACCCTTCGCCGGCCGCATCTGGGAATTGCGTCACAACGTCACGAGTTACGACGCTTGGTACGTCGCCATTGCCGAGACGCTCAAGCTCCCGCTCGCAACTCTGGACGAACCTCTATCGAAATCACACGGAGTCACCTGCAAGTTCCTGACGCCCGGATTTTAATATGGGCCAGTTCGGTGACCACGTCGGTTGCCGGCACGACGTCGGCGACAGCAAAGATCGTCTTTATTTAATGGCGGTCAGGCGCTACGCCGGCAAGGTCACGACAAAACAGCTGCGCCCGCCCTCCATGACTTCGCAGCGCGCATCGCCGCCGTGGCGGCGCGCGATTTGCCGTACCAGCGCGAGGCCCAACCCGGTTCCGGTGGACTTGCCGGCGACCGTCGGGCGATAGAAAGGCCGGAAGACCTTCTCAAATTCCGCCGGGGGTACGCCTGGACCGCGGTCCCAGACTGTGACGATCGCGGTGTCGACGCCGCGTGCAATTTTCACGTGAGTGGGGGGCGCGCCGTGGCGGCGCGCATTCTCGAGCAAATTTCGTAGTAGTCGTCGCAACAGTCGCGCGTCGCCCCGGACGTTGACGACCGCACCCTCGAGTTGAACGTCATCGTAGCGTGCGCATTCCTCCGCGGCAAGCGCGAGGAGATCGAGCTCTTCGGCGACGAGGGGCTCGTTCACGGCATCGAGACGGCTCGCGAGCAGGATCTCACCGACCAGCCAGTCGAGCTCGGCGATGTCCTGCTCCAATCCTTTCCGGCGCTCGGCATCGGCGGAGTTCTTCAGCAATTCGACGGCCAGTCGAATGCGGGCCAACGGGGTCCGCAGCTCGTGCGAGGCGTTGGCAAGGAGGGTCTTGTGACTTTGCACCAGCTGCTCGATCT
>Ga0302324_100015357_pt1 | contig 15356 bp, 13 predicted proteins | sample Palsa_T0_1_FD_201949 | JGI IMG/M metagenome (GOLD analysis project Ga0302324, IMG submission 201949) | Peat permafrost microbial communities from Stordalen Mire near Abisko, Sweden - Palsa_T0_1 | ecosystem: Environmental > Terrestrial > Soil > Palsa > Peat permafrost | place: Sweden: Abisko...
CTCGGCATGGCGGCGCATGCGCTGCATGAGCGCCGGTCCCTGCAGCCCCTCGACATCGCCCGGCCAGTTATCTACATCCGTCGTGGTCATGAGCTGACCGCCTTCCTCAATGCCCGTGATGAGCAGCGGCGCGCGATTGGCGCGCGCGGCGTACACGGCGGCGCTGTAGCCTGCGGGTCCGGAGCCCAGGATGATGAGCCGATGGTGGCGGCGATTTTTCATGGATGCAGCGTAGCTTTCCGGTTCATAATAACAATTCTCCCCGAGGCCCCTCGACCTTGTTGGTGTGGGGTTCTGACCCGTAGAATCAAGGTTCTACGCAGTTCTCATCACACAGGCCGGAATAATTGACGGAATCCTCCGCGCGCTCGCGCGCTCCCACTCGCTTCACCGCCGCCGTGCATCGCGGACTGCGAGAGTGTGCCTTCATCGCCTGCGGCGTCGTCGCTATCGTACTGTTCGCGGCGCTGCTGACCTATAACCCGCAGGATCCGGCCTACACCACGAGCGGCGATTCGGCGCTCGTCTACAACCGCGTGGGTCCGGTGGGCGCATGGGTCGCTGATGTGCTGCTCTTTTTGTTCGGCCGCCCGGCCTATCTTTTTCCGCTCATGCTGGCGCTTGCCTGCTGGGCGGTGCTGCGTAACCGTGGCAAGGATGAGAGCACCTCGCGCGCCAACAGTGCCGTGCGTGCCGGCGGCTTTGTGCTGCTCCTCGTTGCAAGCTGCGGCCTCGCATCACTGAATTGGGATGCGGGCGTGCTGCGCTTCAGCGCCGGCGGCGTCGTTGGCGGCGAGGTCGCCCGGCACCTGACCGCCGCCTTGCAGTACCTGGGTGCAACGCTGCTGCTCCTTGCCGCGTGGATGGGCGGGCTGTCGCTCGCCTTTGGAGTCTCCTGGCTCACGATCATGGATCGACTGGGGGGACTGGCCTGGCGCGGCATCGGCTGGATGCGCGAGCGACGCTGGCTTGCGCGCGAGGCGGCGCAGGGGCGCGAGCGCAAGCAGGCGCGCAAGGACGCCGCGATGAGCGAGCAGCGCAAATCCGGTGTGCGTATTCCGCCGCGCATCGATACCGCGCCCGCGCCCGTGGTGCGCAGCGAACGCGTGGAGAAGGAGCGTCAGACTTCGCTCTTTGAGGCTGCCGCCGCCAACGAGCTGCCCGCACTGCAGCTGCTGGATGATCCCGCGCCCGCGGAGGCCTCCTATTCGGCCGAAGCTCTGGAGGCGCTCTCACGGCTCGTGGAGATGAAGCTTAAGGATTTTGCGATCGATGCGGAGGTCGTGGCCGTGCAGCCCGGGCCCGTCGTGACACGCTTTGAGCTGCGTCCGGCGGCGGGCATCAAGGCGAGCCAGATCACGGTGCTTGCCAAGGATCTGGCGCGTGCGCTCGCCGTGTTGAGCGTGCGCGTGGTGGAAGTCATCCCTGGCAAGAACGTCATGGGCCTGGAGATCGCCAACGAGAAACGCGAGATCGTGACGCTCGGCGAGATCGTGCGCTCGAGGGCCTACGATGAGATGCACTCGCCGCTCGCGCTCGCGCTCGGCAAGGACATCGGCGGTCATCCGGTGGTTGCCGATCTTGCGCGCATGCCGCACCTGCTGATCGCCGGCACCACGGGCTCGGGAAAATCCGTCGCCATCAACGCGATGGTGCTGTCGCTGCTGTATAAGTCGACCGCCCAGCAGGTGCGCCTCGTGATGATCGATCCGAAGATGCTCGAACTGTCGGTGTATGAGGGCATACCGCATCTTCTGGCGCCGGTGGTGACGGACATGAAGCAGGCGGCGAATGCGCTGCGCTGGAGCGTCGCTGAGATGGAGCGGCGCTTTCAGCTCATGGCGGCACTCGGTGTGCGCAACATCACCAGCTGCAACCGCCGCATCGCCGAGGCCATCAAGGAGGGCCGTCCGCTCGCCGATCCTGTGCTCATGCAGCGCGCCGCCAACGACCCGACGATCGACCAGTCACAAATCCCGACCCTGACCGCGCTGCCCTATATCGTTGTCATCATCGATGAGCTGGCCGATCTCATGATGATCGTCGGCAAGAAAGTGGAGGAGCTGATCGCGCGGCTTGCGCAGAAGGCACGCGCCTCGGGCATCCACCTGGTGCTCGCAACCCAGCGGCCTTCGGTCGATGTCATCACGGGCCTCATCAAGGCCAACATTCCCTGTCGCATCGCATTCCAGGTTTCCGCGCGCGTGGATTCGCGCACGATCCTTGATCAGATGGGCGCGGAGACGCTTCTCGGACACGGCGACATGCTGTATTTACCCGCCGGCACGTCCCTGCCCACCCGCGTGCACGGCGCGTTCGTCTCGGACCAAGAAGTGCATCGGGTCGTCGCGGCGCTCAAGGGCGCACCGCCCAACTATCTCGAGGAGGTGCTTCTGGGACCGCGCACGCCATTGGCCGGCTTCCCGGACGAGTCCGACGAGCCGGGCGCGCTTGCGGATGAGGATGCCGAGCAGGACCCGCTCTACGATGAGGCGGTCAAGATTGTGACCACCGAGCGCAAACCCTCGATCTCCTATGTGCAGCGGCGCCTGAAGATCGGCTACAACCGCGCCGCGCGTCTTCTCGAGACGATGGAAGCGGCGGGCCTGGTGGGCTCTCTGCAGACCAACGGGGCGCGCGAAGTGCTGGTTCCGGAGCCGCCGGAGGAATGAGCGTGCACCGTTTCTTGAGCCTGCTTTGGCTTGCCGCGGCGCTCGGTGTTGCGCACGCCGCCGCAACGGGCGGCGTGGCGCTCCTCGATCACTATCTTGATAACCTGCAATCGCTGCGTGCGGATTTTGCGCAGACGCTCACCGACTCCCACGGCAAGCAGATTGATCGCAGCGCCGGCACGCTCATCGTGCTGCGTCCCGGGAAGCTGCGTTGGGAGCTGCATCCGCAGGGCGGTCGCGACAGCGGCGGCGAGCTCATGGTGGCGGACGGCAAGAACGTGTGGTTCTACGATCGCGACCTTCAGCAGGTGAGTGTCAAGCCTCTCGATGCGGCCCTGTCGGGAACTCCTGCGATGTTGCTCTCGGGCGCCGCTGATGTGGGGCGCAACTTCGTGCTGAGTGATGGCGGCGAGCATGAGGGCTTGAGCTGGGTCAACGTCGCACCCAAGAGCACGGAGTCGGATTTTCGGCGGGCGCGCCTCGGTTTCATGGGCCAGGATTTGAAGCGCATGGTTCTCGAGGACAAACTCGGCCAAACGGCGACCGTCGTCTTTGATCATGCCGTTCGCAACGGTCCGGTCTCTCCCGATGAGGTGAGCTTCACACCGCCCGCGGGAACCGACGTCATCGGCAAGCCCGTCTCCTAGCCCCGTGATGCCTCAAGCTCAGAGCCGCACGTCAGACCCGCTGCGGCCGCTGGCCGACCGGATGCGACCGCAGTCCCTCGATGAGTTCGTGGGACAGGAGCACCTCCTCGCCAAGGGCAAGCCGCTGCGTGCGGCCATCGAGGCGGGCCAGTTGCACTCGATGATCCTGTGGGGCCCTCCGGGCAGCGGCAAGACGACACTCGCCCGGCTCATTGCACGGCGCTCGGATGCCCAGTTCCTTGCGCTCTCCGCCGTCATGGCCGGCGTCAAAGACATCCGCGCGGCGGTGGAGACGGCGCGCGCCGCGCGCGCAGCAACAAATACACGCACGGTGCTGTTTCTCGATGAAGTGCACCGCTTCAATAAGGCTCAGCAGGATACCTTCTTGCCTTTCGTTGAAGACGGGACGCTAACTTTCATTGGCGCGACCACGGAAAATCCTTCGTTCGAGCTCGTCAGCGCGCTCTTATCGCGCGCGCGTGTCTATGTGCTGCGCATGCTCGCGGTGGGTGACATCGTGAAGCTTCTCGAGAAGGCGTTGAGTGATCGCGAGCGCGGGCTCGGCGCGGAGGAGTTGAGCGCCGCACCTGAGGCGCTCGAGCTCATGGCGCGCGCCGCTGACGGTGATGCGCGTCGCGCGCTCAATATGCTCGAACTTGCGGCGGGACTCGTTGCGGCTGCGGGCGCTGCGCGGTGCATCACCGAAGAGGTGGCGCGCGAAGTGGTGAGCGGCGGCGGCCATCGCCGCTTCGACAAAGGCGGCGAGCACTTCTACGATCAGATCTCCGCGCTGCACAAAGCCGTGCGCGGTAGCGATCCGGATGGTGCGCTCTACTGGCTGTGCCGCATGCTCGATGGCGGCTGCGATCCGTTGTATGTCGCGCGGCGTGCCGCGCGCATGGCCTTTGAAGATATCGGACTGGCCGATCCGCGCGCGCTCTCACTCGCCCTCGATGCCTGGGATGCCTACGATCGCCTGGGAAGCCCGGAGGGCGAACTCGCCATTGCCACTCTCGTGGTGTATCTCGCCTGTGCGCCCAAGAGCAACGCGGTGTATGTCGCCATGGCCGAGGCGCAGCAGGATGTGGAGGAGTTCGGGACACTCGATGTGCCGCTGCACCTGCGCAACGCACCGACGCCTTTGATGAAAAAACTCGGCTACGGACGCGGCTACCGTTATGCGCATGATGAGCCCGATGCCTTTGCCGCGGGCGAGCGCTATGTGCCGGACGCGCTGCCCGAGCGCCGTTACTATCGGCCGGTGCCGCGCGGTTTTGAGATCAGGATTGCCGAAGCCCTGGCGCGGCTGCGCGCCAAGGCGCCGCCCGCGAGCGCTCCAGAGGAACCCCATGATCGATCCTAAGCTCTTGCGCTCCGACCCCGGCGCAGTGGCCGAGAACCTCGCTCGCCGCGGTTTCAAGCTCGATGTAGCGGCGCTGCAGGCGCTCGAGGAGCAGCGCAAGCACTGGCAGATTGAGAGTGACCGATTGCGCGCAGCGCGCAACGCAGCGGCGAAACAGGTGGGCCTAGCGAAGGCGAAGGGCGTTGATGTGAGCGCGCTTATCGCCTCCGGCGATGCTCTTGCGGCGGATCTTGCGCGTGCGGATCAGGAACTGGGGCAAGTACAGGGCGACCTTGAGCGCTGGCAGCTTGAGCTGCCGAATCTAGCGCATGCGTCCGTGCCGGATGGCGCGGATGAGAGTGCCAATGTTGAAGTGCGCCGCGTCGGCGCGCTGCCGACGTTTGCGTTTGAACCGCGCGATCACGTTGAGCTCGGAGAGCGGCTCGGGCTTGATTTTGAGGCCGCGGCGCGCATTTCGGGCGCGCGCTTCGTGGTCATTCGGGGCGCGCTTGCGCGCCTGCACCGCGCACTCGCGCAGTTCATGCTGGACCTGCACACGGCAACTCATGGCTATACCGAGGCGTACGTGCCGTATCTTGCGCAGCGGGCGGCCTTTATCGGTACCGGTCAGCTGCCGAAGTTTGAGCAGGACTTGTTTGCCGTCGACGCGGAGCCAGGCTTTTATCTCATTCCGACGGCGGAAGTGTCGCTCACCAATCTCGTGCGCGAGCAAATACTCAACGCGGACGTGTTGCCGATGAAGCTCACCGCCCATACGCCATGTTTTCGCTCCGAGGCCGGTTCGCACGGCAAGGACACGCGCGGAATGATTCGTCAGCACCAGTTCGACAAGGTGGAACTGGTGCAGATCGTGGCGCCGGCCGAGTCGTACGCGGCGCTCGAGGCGTTGACGTCACACGCCGAGGAGGTTCTCAAAAAGCTCGAGCTGCCGTACCGCGTCGTGGCGCTGTGCGCGGGAGATCTCGGTGTGGCAAGCGCCAAGACGTATGACCTGGAGGTGTGGCTGCCGAGCCAGAAGCACTACCGCGAGATCTCTTCCTGCAGCAACTGCGAGGCATTCCAGGCGCGGCGCATGCAGGCGCGCTGGAGAAATCCCGACACCGGCAGGCCCGAGCCCGTGCACACGCTGAACGGTTCAGGCGTCGCGATCGGACGGGCGCTCGTGGCGATTCTTGAGAACTATCAGCAGGCGGACGGCTCTGTGAGAATTCCGCACGTGCTGCGCACTTACATGGGCGGCGTCGAGCAGTTGACGCCCTCGAAAGCCTAAGAATCGGCCGATCCCGGCGGCTCTTCCCGCGGACCCGCAGATTTGCCTTCCTCGCGCTCGATGCACCACGAATAGAACTTGATCAATCCCGCGGCGGTTGCGATGGTCACGGCGACTCCCGTCACGAGCGGCGCGAGCTTGACGATCATAGGCTGCCGGTGCAGGTGCATGGCGCTGGCGATTCTGAGCCAGCCGTGCGGCGCGAAGTGTGCGGCGATGACGCCGACGAGCACCGACACGGCGCTCGCGAGCCCCGCGATCGCTGCCGTGGAATTACTGAGCCGTTTGTGCTCCAAGGTGCTGAGCACTTCACGCAGGCTTTTCAAAGCTCTTCTTCCCCCGAAGACCCGCACTCCGGATCGGCATCAAATTCTAGAGGTGCATGAGGCGGCAAATCAAATCTGACAGTGCGCAGTTGTCTTAATCCGCGCCACGCGGCGCGCCGCGCGCTCCAAGGCGCCCGCAGCGTTAGTTTCCCGGTTCGGCGCTCCTCGTGGCCCCGGGCGCGAGCGGTGCGGCGTCTGCGTCCGCGGCGTTGCTCGGCAGCAAATGACGCGGCAGAAAAAAAGCATTCGCAATCAGGGTGGGGACAATCGCGCTGCCGATTACGGCTGCAATGAGATATGAATATTGTGCCTGGCTGATGATCCCGTGTGACAAGCCGAAGAGCGCGGAGATGCTGCCGAAGGTGAGTCCCGTCGACATGAGAAGCGTGGTATACATGGCCTCCTTCGCGGGCGCCTTGAAGAGCTTAGTGACCGGATAGACGCCGACAAACTTGGTTAGCATTTTTGCTCCCAGCAGCACGATCAGGACAAGGAAGCCCGAAACGAGCGCCGGCACGGACACAAAAGATCCCGCGCGGATGAAGTAAAACGGCGTCAGCAGGCCCAGAGTCACTGCGCGCAAACGCCGTACGAGCGCGTGGTCCTTGCCCACGGTGCCGGCGAGGATCATGCCGAGCACGTAAGCGGGCAGCACCGGTTCGCTGTCGGCCCACAGTGCGAGCGCACCGAGACCGAACACTGCGAGCAGCAGCACCTTCAATTCAAGTTCGGAGGGGCGATTGCCGAAGCGCCGGAAAAAGCGCGGCACGAACCAGGGAAGGATTACGAATGCCGCGGCGCTTGCGCCAGCAAACCACAACGTCTTGATGGTGAAGGGTGAAAACTTGAAACCCAGCGCCAGCACGGTGGCAAGATCATTGACGAAGCACGCGGCGAGCAAGACCTTTCCATAGTAGGTCTTGTTGAGCCCGAGCTCGAGCATGACCGCGTAGACCACCGCCACGGAAGTAGTCGAGAGCGCAATTCCGGCGAGCCAGGCGGCATCGCTGCTCCAACCCAGGCCAAAGCGCGCGACGGCGGTACAGCCCAGAAAAGGTGCGGCAAAGCCGACGAGACCCACGGTGACAGCCTGGCGCCACTCGCGGCGCATCACCTGCGGGTCAAGTTCTGCGCCGGCGAGAAACGTGAGCAAAACCGCGCCGGTACTGGCGAGAAATCTGATCCACGATTGGTCCGTGCCGAGCGCGGTTGCGCCGAGCGCGGCGCCCATCACGAGCTGCGCCACCGTGCCGACGATGATTTCGGACATCGCGTTGGCGACGCGCAGCCAAATCGCCAGCATCGTTGCTGCGAGCGCAAGGGCGAGCCACAAGGTTGCAAGCGTGTAGATCTGTTGCACGCGCGATTCCGCTTAGGGCGCTAGCGGCCTTGTACTCTTGCGCTCGCCGATGACGTCGAACACGGCGGGTATGCGTGCATACACAACGCTGACGTTCTCGTGACGAATGCTCTCGAGCAGCCGGTCGGCCATCTCGTCAGAAAGGATGAATTCAACCTTGACGGTCAGATCGCCAGCGAGCTCAAAGAAGTGTTGTTCATGCAGCACACCGTGGCGGCCGAAGCCGGCGATGGCTCGGAATGCCGAGCCGCCATGCACGCCCATTTTCTTCGCGTGCTCGAGCAGCCACTCGTAGAGCAGGCGGTGATGGTACTTGACGTTTTCGTGGACGTAGAAGCGCAGATATGTGCCGTTCATGGTTCTATCTTCCGAAAATAGCTCGGACGAAGCCGATTCCCAGACCCGTCATGAGGAGCGATCCACCGAGGTGTGCTGCTGATGCTGCAAGCGCCCACGCGTACTGCGCCCGAAGAAGCAGCGTCGTTGTCTCCGCGGAAAATGTGGAAAATGTGGTCAACGCGCCGAGAAAGCCGGTCGTGATTAGCAGACGCGCTGCCGGGGAAACATTAAGAGGGCCGGTGAGCGCCATCATCATGCCGATGATGAAAGCGCCGATGAGATTGGCGGCCAACGTACCGAGGGGCACCGTGGGAAACGTCGGGTTCAGCAGCAGCCCAAGTCCCCACCGCGCCCACGCTCCGAGGACCGCTCCAACGCCAATGACCAGCAGACTCATCCAAGGCATCCGAGCACTCCGGCGCGATCGTTAGTACCTGTCGAATGAGCGACTGACGCGGTGTAGTTACCGTGCGGGCAAGCGACCCACCGCATCGCCGTCATCCGGCGTGGGTAGGCATCATCAGCCGTGCGGCGGTTCGCGGAGGAATGCCATCTCCGAAGCTGGCATCGTACCTGCTTGCGCGCGCCGATGCCAAGCGCAGCCCCCCTTTGGACTGCGTGCCGATATCTTCACACTCGGGAATACGTGGACGACGGCCCGTTGGACCGCCGCAATGCGCTCAAGTTAGGAGCGCTGCGACTTCGAGGGCATGACTTTTTCGATGACCTTGCTGCCGAGAAGGGGCTCATTGTTCTCGCCAACGGACCCGCCAGGTTTGACCGGCATGACCTTGTCATACGCCTCACCCAGGAGCGGCTTTTTGTCCTCGGAAGCGGCGTGCTCCAGCCTCTGTTTGTGCAGATCGTGCTCAAAAAGTTGCAGGGGTTTGCCTTGGCGCAACACTTCCAGGGCGCGCTTCGTCTCGATATCGCCGCGCGGAAAGACGGCAACGGCGCCGTTGCCATCGCGAACGCCGGCGCTCAACGCGCGCACCTCGTCGACCTCGTCTTCGCGATCAAAGAGCGTGTGAAAATAGCCTTGCAGCTTCAGAGGAAAGGACTGCGCAGGAACAAGACCGGCGTTTCCGGGCTCGATGGCCGAAGTGAGATGTACACGATCGCTCGGAAATGCAGTATCGCCGGTGCTCAGGCGCACCCGCACGCGATCGGCGGCGGCGTGGTCGCGGAATAATGCGGCTACAACAGCGCTACTCATGATGGGCTCCTTGGCGGCCGGCAACGCAGGCTTAGCCTATAAAAGCGCCATTCGCCGATTGGTTCCCGCCGCCAGGGTGCGAGAAGACGGCAGGTAAGGATTTAGTGCAATACCGACAGGGTCTGCGCAGCCCCCACGCACAGCACTAGGCCGATCACGGTGATCGTCGCAGCACTTGCAACCGGCAGGAGTCGCATCCAGCGTGAAGATTGCTCTCGCTGCCGAAAGCGGCTGCGCGCGTACAGGAACATGAGACCGACCAGTGTCAGCGTCGCCGCAAGGCCGAGACTGAATGCCACCACCAGCAGCAGCCCGTAGGCAGTCTTATTGAGCGCCACCGCCGCGAGGAGCAAAACCATCGCGGAGGGGCAGGGGACCAGGCCTCCCGAGACACCCAGGGCGAGAAGACTTCGCCAGCTGATCTGGCCACCATCTGCCCCGGGCGGCAGGTGCGAATGCTCGCTGCCGCCGTGCGAGTGCATCAGCAAGGCATCGTGGTTGTGGTGCTCATGGGCATGGTCATGATCGCCCTCGTCGTGGTCGTGTGCATGGCCATGATCATCGTGGGAATGGTGGTGGTGATCCGGGTGCACGTGAGGGTCGTGCGTGTGCGCGGCGTGGACATGATGATGATGCGCGTGCTCACCATCGCCGCACGCATGACTAGGCTCGTGAGAATGGTGTGCAGCGGCGTGCGCTAAGCCGTGCGCCTGCTGCTGCGCCGCGCGCCAGCGTTGCCGTAGCAGAATGATCCCCATTCCCAGCACCAGCAGGCCGGAGATGAGACTCAGGATTGGAAACAAGCGCTCGGGCACAAAGAAACGTGAAGCGGCGAGGGTTGCGAAGCCCAAAACGAAGACGCCGATCGTATGAGTTAGCGTCACGGTGATCCCGAGAAACAGGGCATGGCGCGGCGTGCCACGCGAACCGATCAGATATGCCCCGACGATTGTCTTGCCGTGTCCGGGCGAGAGTGCATGAGCCGCGCCGAGTACGAGCGCGATGAGAAGCGCGAGAATCGTTACGTGGGGAGCGACGTGCGGTGCGGAGATGAGATCAACGAGCGCCCGTGTCCGTCGTTGCAACCACTGCTGTTCGCCATTGCCGTCTGCTGGTGCGTTTGCGGGGCCGTTGATCTGCGGCGGCGCGCCCGCGCGGACCTGGATCGGGCGCGCCCCCACTGGAGCGGGTCCCCGCGTAAAGCTTAAATGAACGCTGCGCTCGGCGAGCGGGCCGGTTGGCGGGAGGGTTTGCACCGCAGCCGTCAACGCAGAGGTTAGCGAGGTGCTGTACGCGTCGGTGTCAAATACTGCAATCGAAGCGGGTGACTCCACTGTGATCTCGTTCCAGCCAAACTCGTCGGGATAGTTGTCGTTAACGAAACTCAGCGTGTGCGTGGCGTGCGCCCCGGCCGGCAGCGGTGCGGAGAACTGCACATCGAGGCGCAGGGAGAATCCACCTTGCTCGGTGGGCAGGCTGCTGGTCCAGCTTCGAGAACGTAGCGAAACCGGGGAGCCATCGATAACTAGCCGAAGGCCGCGGGCGAGGATGGGAGCGAGGTGTCCGGCATACGCATCGCGCTCCGCCTGCGTGGTCACGCCATCGCCATTGGCGTCGGCCACGTGCAGCTCACGTAACGCGGGCAACTGCCCGAAGACAACCGCGTAATGTGCATTGACGTCCTCGGGCGTCAGCTGCAGACCGCAGTACTGATTGATCGTGAAGTTCCCCAGTAGGCTTGCCACCGTATCGGCGCGCACGCCCAGAGGCGCGAGTGCGAGCGCAGCGAGCAGACACGCGAGGATGGCACCGGAAGCGCGGAAGCGACGAGGGCGTCCCATAAGAGGCAGCTACTGTACTGCGAATGCCGATCAGGTGTGCAGATGCTGATGAGTATGCGCAACGCCATCTGGGTGGGTGTGCGCGTGGTGGTGCGCGTCCGAGCGCCGATAGCGCTCCTCGACGCGCTGCAGCTTCCAGAAACCCACAGAGGCCGCCCAGGCGAGCAGGAACATTGCCACGATGAGGTAGCCCAAACTGCCGAAATCCAGGTGTGCGAGGACATCGTAAGCCCCGCCGTGCAAGTTGAGCACGCCAATCATGACCTGCAGCAGCTCGATCGTGCCAATCACGAGTGCAACAGCGACGGACAATGCGGTCGTCGTCAGATTGTAGAAGACTTTGCGCAACGGATTGAGAAAGGCCCAGTTATAGGCCTTGGCCATCAATACGCCGTCGGTCGTATCCATGAGCGACATGCCCGCGGCAAAGAGGATCGGCATGGACAGAATGGCAGGCACCGGCAGGTTGCCGGCCGACGCACCGGCGGTCATGGCCAGCAGACCGATCTCCGATGCCGTATCAAAACCGAGGCCAAAGAGCAGGCCGAGCGGATACATCTGCCAGCTGTGATTCATAAGCCGCTGCAACCGCCCGCCGAAAAGACGATTAAGAAGTCCGCGTTGCCGCAACAGCGACTCCAGGTGCGCATGATTGTGAGTGCCCGCCTTCGCCTGCCGCCAGATCTTCAGGACATCGAGCAATACGAGAAGATTGAGGATACCGATGACCCAGAGAAAGGCGCCCGAGACGCCTGCCCCGAGAATGCCGCCAATGTTCTGCAGGCCGGGCAGCTGCTGCTTGACGGTCGTTGCTGCGAAAGTAATCGCGATGGCAAGGGCGAGTACGATCGTCGAGTGCCCAAGTGAGAAGAAAAATCCGACGCCCAAAGGACGTTTGCCCTTTTGCAACATGTAGCGAACGGTGTCATCAATCGCGGCAATGTGATCGGCGTCGAACGCATGACGCAGCCCGAATGCGTATGCGGCAAACCCCAGCCCGACCAGCGCGGGGTAGCGCAGCATGTAGTGAAGGTACAGCCCCCAGCCGAGCAGATGCAGCAGTGCGACAAAACCGAAGAGACTGCTGAGATGAAGCTTCTCTAGCGGCGTGAACCAGCGATGATGAGCGCGCGGCGCCAGATGAGCGACTTGCAGAGACTGATTCAAGCTGTATTCCGCCGCCGTCGATCTGATTGCCGGGTATACGGAGGGGCGCGAGGATTGGATGCTCACGTATTGTGATCGCCGCATTGCCAGCTGGCGCCCCAGAGTGAATAGGCGGCGCTGCATTGAACCTGCGCGGTGTAACTTGCCTTCGTTGCGCCCGGACCGGGGAATCGGAAAGCGATCACCCGGCGTTGGGCGGACGCGACGACCGGTATTCGCCGCTCAGGGCGCCGCGCCTTTCGGTGCTCGTGAAGGCCTCCACTATTGTCACCCCTTTGGCATTTGGGCGCCGCACGCTAAAGCACGCGAAACGTGCTCAACGCGTTCACGATCTAGCCGCAGCCCCGTTCCAAAGTTCGGCACGGCGCGCAAGATGCGCTCGCTAAACTGGTGTGCGACGGAAATAAATTGGACACTTCACGCCCTCAGGACAGCGCAACGGTCTGATAGAATCGCGCTAAGGGTTTGATTGATAACAGCCGGAGAGGTGGCGGAGCGGTTGAACGCACCGGTCTTGAAAACCGGCAAGGCCTCACGGCCTTCGTGAGTTCGAATCTCACCCTCTCCGCCAGCAAGGAGATGATTGCTTTTGACCCCTTTGTCGGTCACGAACGGCCGCCAGTAGGCATTCCAATTCGCCATCCCTCTGACTTTGCAACTCAGCGATTATTCCACCGTGCGCTTCGGAGCAACCTAACCAGCTGTTCTGCTTCGCACCGCCTAGCGCGCGTGCGCGGCATGCAACAGCTCAAATGCTGGCCGCATCACACCGTGTAGCCCAGCCGCTCGATCACCGGCTGCAGGATGGGAATGATCGGCTGCAGCTGCCGCAGATAGTTTCGATAGCGGTAGCGCGAGCGGTCGTAGAGCCGCTCGGTCACCTGTGCGTAGCTTGCAGTGCGCGCATAGCGGCGGTTCTCATGAAAGGCGAGGCACCTCGGATCAAACTCCACGCCGATGAAATCGAGCACCCCACGAGTGCTCGCCTCCTGATCCTCCACCATGTCCTCGTAGCGCACCCGTAGGTACCTCAAGCTCATCTCGCCAACGTAGTGCTCCACCAGATCCATAACCCGCGCGTAATGGCGCGCCACGCTCTCGAGCGCATAGGCGCAGTAAAGCCCGTGTGTCAGGAGATTCGAATACACCGAGACCACGACATCCAAGGGATGGCGCACGACGTGCAGGAGCGGAGACTCTGGAAAGAGCAGGTGAATAAGCCCGAGGTGCGTCTCGTTCAACGGCATTTTGTCGGTGAACCAGGCGGCGCCTTCAGGCACAACGCCGAGCTGTGCGACTTTGCGCAGGTAATGATCGCGCAGATTATTGAGATCCTCGCGATGATCGGCCATCCACAGTTCCGCGAGCGCCTCGGGGTAGCCAAGCGGACTTTCGAGGAGGCGCGGCATGAGCTCGGCGATCTCCATGATGAAGGGCAGTTCATCGGCCGCGGCGATCCGCGGGTGGGCGCTCAAAGTCTGTTCCAGGAGTGTGGTGCCGGAGCGGGGGAAACCGAGCACGAAGAGCGGCTGCGCGACATCGGTGCGAGTCTTGGCACGCGGCAGCGTGGCCACGCGCTTCTTTATGAAAAAACTCTTCAGCCGAGCGATGAGGTGCTCGGCCTGCGCATCAAGATACTGCTGTCCCGTGACCTCACGCAGGCGTTTCCTGCCTGCATCGAAGGCAGCGAACGCCTCCTCGTAGCGGTCCAGGCGATCCAAGAGCCGCCCCTTTTCGAGCCATTCGACGGGGCTGAGCGTGGCGTTGGCCGCCGCCATCGTATCCAGCACCGCCAGTGCCGCATCGGCCTCACCCCTGCGCCCGAGCACCACCGCACGCAGCAGTCGCACGTTCGGATTATCGGGAAAGAGCGCCGCGGCTCGCTCGAGCAGGGTCATCGCGGCGGGGAGATCGCGGTCGGCCTCCTCCAGGCGCGCAAGACCCAGCAGCGCGTGCAGGCTATCGGGCGCAGCGTCGAGCGACTCTTTATATAAGGCTCGGGCGTCGGCCATCTTGCCTTGGTTCTTCAGGCACAGGGCAAGGTTTGCAAGCACGACCGGATCGCGTGCCTCGGAGAGTTCCAGTGCGCGCTGATAGTGATACTCGCCCACCGCCGGACGATTCGCCTCGGTCAGCACCAGACCCATGAGGTAGTGCGACTGCGCATTCTCCGGCGCCATGCGCACGGCGTTACGGGCGTGACGCTCGGCCTCGGCGACATTGCCCCGGCCGAGGAGGAGGAGCGTCAGTTCATTGGTGGCCCAAAAGTTATTGGGTTCAAGGGCCACGATGCGCCGGATCAGGGCTGCGCACGCTTCGGGCTTTGACTGCGCTTTGCGGATTTCGTATAGCACTGTCAAGGCGCGCGTGCGACCGGGGGCTAACTCCAAAATATCAATTGCCAGGCGTTGGGCCTCCTCGGTCGCGCCGCTGCGTTGGGCTTCGGCAGCGCGTTCCTCAAGCGGCACCAAATGACGGCTCGCCTCGCGTGCGCCGAGGCTTGCGAGGTTCAACTCACAACAGCGCGCGCGGGTGAGGCCACTACCGCAGGCGCACAGTTGACTCCCGTTCGACTCGCGCCCAGCGTTATTCATCGGGACGCATCTGGCCTGCGGATCCTGGAAGACAAGGATCGCCTCGGGTCTGCGATCCGAACCCTCAAGGGCTCGCGGCTTCGGGCGCGCGCTTCCTGCATCGCTAGAGGCTCGATGCATTGCGCTGCGCGAGATAGGCCGGGGTCTTCTACGAGCGCTGAGGCACCGAGCCTCAGTGCCTCACGCTTGCCTCTCAACGCCATCGCGAGCATGGCCCATGGAATCCAAGACTCAGTGCATGGTCCTCGATGTCGACGCGGCAGTTCGCTTGACTGAAGAGCACGTCCTCGGGACCTACCGTGCCGATACCAGTCCCTAATTGCGTTTGGCATCTCGCTTCACGAGAGCATGACACCCGGGACATGAGCGGCGCCATGCTCGCTGAGCGCATGTGACGAGAAGCCGTGGCCACTCATCTCGTGCGTAGCCGGACTCGACTGCAGCATGACGTCGGTGCCGCCATGGCCATTGGAGCTCAGAGTGAACGTCTCAGCCGCGGCGCTGGTGAATCCCAACTGCACTGTGGTCGCGCCGTGCATGATCTTCAATATCTCGGTGCCG
>Ga0302324_100015364_pt1 | contig 15353 bp, 28 predicted proteins | sample Palsa_T0_1_FD_201949 | JGI IMG/M metagenome (GOLD analysis project Ga0302324, IMG submission 201949) | Peat permafrost microbial communities from Stordalen Mire near Abisko, Sweden - Palsa_T0_1 | ecosystem: Environmental > Terrestrial > Soil > Palsa > Peat permafrost | place: Sweden: Abisko...
CTTGCTACGTCGCGAGGTCTTTCCTCGCGGAAGCCCGACGCTCTTCTTCCTGATTCTCTTCCTCCGCGCAGTTCGAGCACAGATCGTCGCAGTCGTCGTCAAGAGCCGTTAGCTCCACGCGACACTCCCGACAGTATTCTAGCGGGGCGGAATGGTAGTCTGAATCGACGTTTGGCACCTTGCGTTCTCCGATAGGGTTTCGTTAACGAAACTTGGGTGCATTGTGAGGCCGAGAATTGCGTACACCGTACCATTGAACCGTACACCATGTCAAGTTCCCTCTATTGCCTCTGCTTTTGCAACCTCGTGCAGAATATCCATGGCATAACGTCGGTATCCATGCCGAAAACCGTCGAACACAACGTCTTTCTCCGCCGTAACCTCGCGCTCTGCGTCGTCCTTTATCCGAGCGATGATCTTACGAAGTCGAGCACTCTCCTTGATCCGTATTTCCAGGTTATCCAGCATTACGAGCATCGTGCAACGGACAATCTCTAGTTCGGGAACCTCCCGCCCAAACGGAGGCATCTCTCGAAGTTTCGCAACGGCCTCAAGGCAAAAGTCGTCAGGTTTACGGATCATGGAAAGTGCTGCGCCTTCTTCCCCGTTAAGCGTACTTCGAGAGCCACTCCAGGAGAATATGCGCCGCCAAAGCACGAACCTCCACCACCGGATCGGGTTTCCCCGATTCAGAAGGCGGAGGAGCGGCCTTATCGCCGTTCATAATCTTCGCAAGGGTACGGTCGTCTCGGTAGTTCTGCGACGCCTCAAGCGTCTGGAGAGCCACATGAAGATGAGGGTTTGCGGAATAGAAACCGCCAAGGTCTATCGCAACTGACATGACAGCACGATAACCCATCAGGCCGCAATCACGCAAGCAGGACGGTCCTCCTGTACGCCTAAGCTGCAGCAGATCCGCACAAGGCAGCGGCCTGCTGCTCGATGAACTCGGCAAGATCGAGAGCCGTTGTCTCCTTGATCCGAGCTACAACATGAGGCTCAAGTCGCACTCCGTACATCTCGCGCACCTCAGTCCCCTTGCGCGGGCGACCACCCTTTGGAGAAGCCGTCCGCCGCGCCTCCTTCCGAATAGCCTCCCGTATCAGGCGGCCCTCGTGCTCCAGGTCAGTCTCAGGGAGGAAAGCATCTGCGCTCGTATCGCGCAGTATCCGACACCTCCGGTCCATCCGCTCCTCTGGACTGAGAGGCTTCGCCACAGTGCGACTCCGCTTGCTGCGACCACCTGCATGCCCTCGCGGGCGATTCTCGTTCTGCAAGGTAGCGTCTACTACACGGTCATCAAGATCAGGGTCGATGTCTAGGACCTTCGGAGGAGCGATGGGCTCCACAAGGAGGCCGTACTTCCTGTAGAGGGCAACGTCTGCTACGGTAGCGTAGGAGTTCTCGTCGATCTCGACGTGTGATTCAACCGAATCAATACTGCTCAATTTAGCCTCCTTAAAGAGGAATGAGGGGTTTTAGGGATTGCGGGATCGCCTGATATCCTGGGTAAGGCCTGCCGCTCGAAGAGCCTCACCATACGAGACGGGTCTGCCATTGATGTATGCCGTTCCCGCTTTAGGAGCACGGGTTGAGGGGTGCAATTCATCGTCTTCTTCGTCTAAGAATGAATCCGGTCGAATAGCCTTTCCATTCACCCCTATCTTTTCCGAAGGACGTTCCCAATTCGGAATTAACGCAGCATACGTTGCCGCCATTCCTTTATACCGTTCAGCGTCAATTATCTCTATCTGAACCTCTGGAAAATACTTCTGCATCCTGGCATGCTTAGTCTTACTCTTAGCGTCCCACCAGCCTTTGACCTCAATATACCTATCATCGTCTGGAAGGTAAAAATCAGGCGTGTAAGACCGAGTACCTCTCTTGACAGCCTCAAATATAAAGGTCTTTACTTCATACTCCCATCGTATATTATTAAAATCCAATATCCTAGCAACATTGGCTTCCCAACATGATCTAAAAAATGTTTCTTTCAGGTCGGAGCGCTTACCTTTTGTCGAGCTGCAATAGACACTGCTAGGGTTTTCTATAATCCTCTTGGTCATGTGATTAGAAATCTTCATGCAGGTCTCCCGAGACCTTTTCAGCCCAGTATGTATGATGACGGCATTCTTAGCAAAAAGAGCCTTATTCTCGTCTGAGTGCTTTTTGCCGAGCATTCCTCTTGGATGAGCGTTCGTTATCCACTTATTCCTTTGCGCTATGTCCCTCTTATTAGAAGGCAGCTTTCTCTTTCCAATGTTAGTTAAACCGAGCTTGCCTGCCATATAACAAACGGTAGTACGCCCCCTGCCCAGAGTTGCAGACAAAACACTCAAGTCAACCTGGAACAGACCTGACCGATAGTATGCTTCCTTGATAAGAACTATTTCATCATCGGAAAAAGGAATACACCGATTCTTACGAGCAACTCCCCATGTATTAAGAGACTTAGTAATATGACCTTTTTTGACATGAAAAAGTTTCTCGATCTCAGAATGAGGAACTCCGTCAGCGTCCATTTGGACCACTAGCGCTCTATCGCTTTCGCTCCAAGGATTCCAGCGTTTATGCGGGATTACGCTCGGGAAAGTGTAACTAGGCCCGTAAGGGATTGTGGAACTCATACTTCTACGTCTCCTAGCTAGGATAAGCGTATTGGACCACGCTTGCCCTAGCATTTTTGTGTTGTCTTTATTCTGTAAGGCATTAAAAGATCCTGCCATCACACATCCCCGGCCAGGTGAAGGCTCTCTGAAGGCCAAGGTTCTTGTAAGCTCGGCTGGCACCGACAGAACTGAAAAAGAGCATTGAAGTAGCCGTCCCAATACGCTTCGCGGTACGCACGAGCTTTTTGGCTCTCTTCCCCGGTCTCAAAGCGATGTGGATACGGGTAGGCAGAGCGAGTCGCCCGCTCGGACTGCTCCTTCGCAAGCTGAACGTGGTTGTGCCTATCACCCACCGCCACGCTCGCGATCCACCGCAAAAGCGGCCCAGAGGATCTGGCTCAGGTGGCCGGGATCAAGCGTTATCGACCCTAACCGCTTGCGTTCGATATGAGCCGCCTGGTAGATGTCACTGCCTACCGAGCAGTCTGGGACCTGAGAAAAGTACCGAGCGAACTCGCCAAGTCTGCGGAACTGCGACTCGTGACCGCTAGGCAACGCACCGCCTAATTTACGAAAAAGGAAAACGATTGCCTCGTGTGCATCCCAGACAACCTTCTCCACCGGACCACTCACTTCGCCATGAGAGGGGACCGAAGGCAATGAGGAAGCCGATATGTCGTATGGCATGTCATTGCCATGATAACACATCGGCCCGCAATCCGCCTTCTAGGCTACGGGAAGTTCCCTCACTGAGCACCGTACCAAACGTGCGACGGGGAACCGAGGAGGTCTCGGTGGGCGTCACTCCACGTCGCAACTATCGCAATCGCGAAAAGAAGAACGATACCAAGGATTAGCTGCCGAACGGGGGCTCTGCTACCCGAAGTCATAATTGCGCCTCTTTCAAGGCAAAAATAAACGAGGAGGCGTAACCACGCCTAAAGGGAGGGGACGAACTCATACTTCTCTTCTCCTTAGCCATGACAAGCGTCTTAGACCGCGCTTGCCATGGCGTCTTGCTTACACGTCGAGTTGCGGAAGCCTGCAACCGTGCGCTAAGTTACCGCTCCGCAAGAACCTGCCTGACGAATACGCTCTTTGATCGCTTGAATCTCAAACCGCGTCAGCCTCTTCAATGGCGTGTAGAGAGGAACTATGAACATCGGCAAGCTCGGGAATCGCATTGAAGTGGAAGCCACAATCCCGAGTGCCTCCTCCATCGTGAACTCCCTCCTCCCGGTCTCCCGGTCGATGTATCCGAATCGCTTGCCTGTCTCCAGACTTTCGATTGGTACGGTATGGATCTCAACGAGGGAACTCATATCAGTGACCTTTCTTCTCTAGCACTTCTCCGAGCGTTGCGCCAATTTTTTCTCTCGTCAAACGAAGCCCAATCAACCCGCTCAGTGGGAAGTCCACGGTCGCGGACGACCGCCAGGCCGTGCTCATCCTGCATCCCGAACTTGAGTTCAGTCTCCCGAAGCGCCCAGTGGAGCTTGTAGTAATCGCGTGAACGATCCCAGGCCCTGAGGGTTTCCCAATGAACCGCGCCCATCACCGCATGACAATGGAGGTTGTCAGTATCTCGGTGGACGGCAAAGACGGCAGAGTGACCAGACCACCCCGCCAGGTCAAGAGCGTACTCAGAGGCGCGGATGAGTTGCTCGTCAGAAACCGTCATTGTCTCTTCGCGGTTCAAAGAGATAACGTAGCATTGCACTGGTTGTTTAACGCGAGGCTGTGTGCGAGCTACAGCCTCAAGATCCAAAGCGGCAGTTTCTAGTGATCCTACCGATCAAGCATAGATTGAACTTGGATACGGTCCTCCGTGGGAAGGAGACCAGATTGCATTTGCTCCAAGGTCTTCACGTAAGCGAGCTTCATTGAAGAGGGGGGAAAGGCCACGCATATTCATCGGGTCAACCTTTTCCCCTAAGACATAATTGACAGCAACCCAAGCTAAAGGAGGAGGGGAACAACGGATACCTTGCATGCTACGCATCTCCCCAAACATCGTCACCAGGAAGGCATTGCGCCGTACGTGCCGCCTCGTAACGAGGGAGTTCATTCAGGGTCTCTGCAAACAAAAACCGTTGCGCTTCGCGAATAAACCGAAGAGCAGTAAGTCGATCAAATTCCTCCACCTCCAATAAGTTGACCACCTTAGCCATACGGTTACCAATGAGCCCAAGGTTCGACATATCGGCGGCTGGTCGAGCGAAAGGAGCTTCTCCCTGAATGAGTGCTGAAGCGTAGTCGGACATAGTGAGACCCATGGCCCGAGCATTGCGCTCAAGGCGCTTTGCGACGGTGGGAAGAACGCGCAACTGCACTAACTGAGTGCTTCTCAGCGGCTTCTTAGACGGCATCGTGTGCTCCGTTTCTTTGGTGGCATGCCACCGACTAACCTGTCCCCCCTAGTATAGCATACTAGGCAAACCCCCACAAGGAGGCACGACCACGACCAGAGGCGAAGCACGACCGCCGGTACGACATCTACAAGAATGGAGCGAGACTACAATGCGAGGCGAAGCACGAACTCCAACGCTAACCTTCCAAGAATGATTCCTCTCCTCGAACAAGCGCGAAGTCTGTACCTTAGTACGATACTTGACTAGGATTACTCAATGATGCAAACACGATCACCGGCTCAACTCGACCGGGATCACGAACACGGATCTTCGTCGCAGGACTTGACGAGTACACCGAGAATAGAGTAAGATACAAGTAAGAACTCGACTAGGAATAATAACGAGAACCGATTACGGGAGAGAAACGCGAATGGAGACCCTGGAAGAAAAGATTGAAACAGGACGCCATAAGATTCAACGCCTGCTTGAATCTCAGACTACTCCGCAAAGGCTCCCAAGTAAGGCAAGAATCATTGCCGGGTTACAGGACGATATCGCCAGGATGCGAGCCAAGGATTGGACGTGGGATGGAATCGCGAAGGCACTCAAGGATGAGGGAGTGGTCGATGCGACCGCAGAAACGATCCGTTTAGTATTCGATGGCAAATCCAAGAAGAAGTCGGCAAAGAATGCAAGTAAGAAGCCGAAGCGAGACAAAGCCGTGAAGACGCAAGAGCCGGATAAGATTCGAGAAGAGACTCCGAAAGAGAATCCGGTAAGAACGCAAGTGCTACCGATTCCAAGAGCGCCAGAGAGCGCCATGAGAAAAGACTTCCCTAGCGACTCCGATCTCTAGTCACTCACACGTAACGAGGAGCACACACCATGAAACGCCTTATCATTTTCGCCTCCTCAAAAGGCGGGAGCGGGAAGAGTACGTCAGCTCGCGCGTTCATCGACTTGGCCCGTCGCTCGGGCCGTACCGTAGCAGTCTACGACCTAGACGGTGGAACCGGATCGTTAGCGATGCTCTATAAAGACCGCGATCCACAAGTAGGAGCAGCTACCGAGAACGCTCGCGACCCCGACGCTCCAGCCGCGTGGCTCAACGACGTACACGGAGATGCGTCTGATGTCGTCCTTGACGTTCCAGGCGGTGCCCTGGGCGATCTCGTCCGCGTCCTTGCTGGAGGCGCTCAAACCCTCGTCAACGAGGCCAAGGAGGCTGGTCGAGAGATTGTCCTCGTCTCGGTCATCGGGATTAAGCGCGACGCCACGTTAGCACCTATCGAGGCCATTCGCATGTTCGGAGCCGGAGCCAAGCATATCGCTCTAAAGAACGGGCTCTTCGCGCCTCCTGACGGCTTCGTGGTTTTCGATGGATTGACGGTCAATGGAACGCAGAAGTACGGTAAGGCCAAACTCGCCGTCGAAGAGGCCGGTGGGGCAGTGATCTACATGCCAAAGCTCGACCATATCACAGACGCGATTCTTGATATTGAAGGGTACACGTTTGAGGCTGGAGGCCAAGCGGGGAAACTCATCGGGCGTCGCGCCGCTACGAACGCTCGTTACTGGCTCGACCTCGTAGAAACGGCCTTCCAAGGATCATGGCTCGACGCATCGGGATCAGTACCGGAGAGCGCTCCATCGGTAAATGGGAAAGCGCGGGTTCGCCCCGTCGCAGAGAATGTCTAGCAAGGACCCGAACGAAGCGCGGACGGCGTTTCTGCAAACCCTTCCCCCGGAAGAGCAGGTGCAGGTGCTCCTCCGGGCAGAGAAGCAAGGCCCCTACGCCAATGATCCCGATTGGATATTGGCACTCGCCGTTGGAAAGGCGGTCGATAGGATCGAAGCTGCGGTAGCATCTTACGAGACGAAGATAAAGGACCGGGTGAAAGGCGTGGACCGTCAGGTCGCAGTCGCAACTAATCCGAATAACACCATACGACTCGTTCTCTGGTCCGTAGCAGTGAGCTTGGCGATCTTCGTGGGAATCGTTGAGTTTGTCGTAAGGTTCTCTTCGGCCCGTCTCCAAGAGGTTGCGGTGTACTCCGCAGCGCTTGCTATCGGGATAGCTGGCGCTGCCCTTTACGCAGGGATCGCGCCGTACTTCATTAGGCGGTCAAACCGCCGTCGATGACGCGCCAAATCTTTTAGTCGTTGGTCATATACAACAGAGACGCCCTTGTGGTATACTGCAAGGGCGCAAAGCTTTAGGAGATCAAGATGAAGAACGAAGTTGTCCGTTGCCCTAAATGTGGGCATGTATTCGGTTTTGGAGAAACAAAGAAAACCCTAACCGAGCATATTTCCAAATGCAAGGGATACGATGACCCGCGCGACCAATATGGGATTCGATGAGAAAGGAAGACGAGAAGTATGGATCGTCCGACCTGTTCTCGGTGCTAGATAGCTATGGAGGATGAACCGTGGAATCTGTAGAGAAACAAACGGAATCAGTAGTTAAGACCGTGATCCCAGGGGCTTTTACAAACGACGAGTTTAGGATGCGATCATACACCGAAAGCAAAAACTGTAAACCGTTGAAGTCTTTTGGACTTGAACTCCTCGAAAGAGAAGATAGAACGGGAAGGCCTCCACTCGTATGCGGAATAAGAGCAATCGTGCCGAAAAGCAGCGCTCAGATGGAAAGAAGTACGCGTCTCGACATGAACTCAAAACCAGGAGAGTTGAAAGTAATTGAGTTTTTCACGACGGGAAAAGCGTTACCCATCCCTGTTGACGATGTGTACCTATTAGGAAACATAGCAAAACAGAGTGGAACAGAAAGACTCACGGAACAACCAGAAAAGAACATAGAGATAAAAAAAGGCCGAGGAAGATAAGAGAAGGCCCGCGTCTCACGAGAGAGCGGGCTTTTTCTATTGCTTCTTGGCCTTCTTCTCAGCCGTGCGTCTTCGTTGTGCGATCCCTCGCAAACAAGCCGAACTGCAATGCTGGACCTCTTGGTCCCGCTCCTTGGGGTCTCGTCGAGAAAGCGATAACACCGCAAACTCAAGACTTATCGGACCACCGCAATAGATACACTTTGCGCTTTTCTTAATTCTCACCGCTTGCTCCCTAAGCTAGATATCGTCATAGTTATTATTTTCCCAAAAGCCCTAGACAACTGAGAGGCTTCTGTGGTATAGTAACACAAGAGAGTCAAACAAGCAAGCGACTAAGGTCGCAATGGGGATGACGGGAAAGGCGTCTGTACGAGACAGGAATACTGATCTCGTCTAGATGCGACGGGGGTTCAACCCCCCCCATCTCCACCAGAACACAATCGTCCAAGCAAGCTGCTGATAACAGCAAGCCTGGACAGGACGCCTGAAAGGACAAGTTTCATGGCAACCGCCAATCAGTATATCACATCGGCACTAAGCAAGCAGTCTACCGACGACCTGCTCATTGCATACAACCTCCTCGACCAGGCTCTCTACGCAAAGTGGAACTATCCGAGTAGGAAGTCCGCCGCTCGGGTCAAGGTCCGCAATATCGGGATTGAGCTTCGTAACCGTGGGGTCCTGTGATGAACGCTCAAGATTTCGTCTCAAGCCACCGTGTAGACCGGAAAGACCTGACTCAAACACCGACGTATGCGCTCCTCTGGGGTAAGCATCGCCTGGCTGAACAACTGAAGCAAGAACCTTTCGGTACTCCGGGCCGAGACCTCGCCTTTGACCAACTGCAACGAATCAAACGCGCTCTCGTCGCGCGGGGTGCGTAATGACTACTCGGATGAGTGTCTCAGACAGCGGAAAGACAGACATCACTTCCGTCGCAATGGAAGCAGTTCGAGCGCGAAAGATTCCATACACGGCAGAGGCGATTCGCATTAAATTTGCCGTACCAGAGACAGAAGCATGGTCGATATTCCACGACATTGCAAGGAGAGGGATCGTTCAATATCCACAAGCGTCGGATGCGGAATAAGCACAACCATGCAAGGCGTCTATTCTACCGCAGGAAACACAACGGTTAAGGTCGGCCCCGTCATTGAAAGAAACTCGTTCGGATTAGTTCTCGTCGAGATATTAGAAGACGTGAAGATGCGCGGACGTCACGAATACATCAAGGGAAGCAAAACCTGGCTTAACCCATCGCGCATCACTTGGAATGAAGGAGAATCATCGTGAATAACGTCCATTGGCCGATCACCGAAGAGTACCTGAAAAAAGAAAAGTGCTGCGTTGTTGGATGTAAGAAGCGCCCGAAGTACGAGTTCTTGACGAACCAATCGGTAGATCCGAACGACACGGTGCTCTCTTGTGAAGAGCACTTGCCAAAGGGAAGTGCTCTTCAATGATCGCCAGGAACGGAAACTCCATCCTAGCAACCGTCCTCGCTTGGTCGAGAATTGACGATGTGCTCCGCCTCGCTGGTATCGAGCCCGCGCAGAACGAGCACCAGAACATCCGCTGCCCGTTACCAGACCATGACGACTCCTCCGCGTCCTTCCATGTCCAACAAAGCGGGCAAGGCTACCGTTGCCACGGCTGCGGAGCCACCGGGGGTGTCTTAGACCTCGTGGTGAGACTGGGACTCGCAGAGAACAAGGGGAAGGCCGTCGATCTCCTGGCAGAGCGGTACCGGATCGCCAGCGGTTCACCATCGATCAACACCATCAAACCGCTTACTATCCAGATCAAGACCTACCCGGAACCGGCGTTCACCCAAGAAGACAAAAAAGCGCTTACCGAGGCCCTGAAGGGAGGGCGACCGCTCATTGGATCACCAGGAGAAGAGTATCTCCGTGGCCGGGGGATCGACATTGACTTCGCGGCCTCGTGCCGAGTGGGTTACCATCCGTCTTGGCTCGGACGTGGAGAAGCGGTCGTCTTTCTCGGAAGAGATACCGAGGGAACACTCGTCTGCGCTCAGGGAAGATTCCTAGACCCCGCTGCGGAGCCCAAGACGATGAGCAAGGGAAAGATCAGCCTTGGGGCCTTCGTAACGCCCGGAGCCTTCGAAAGAGGCCCTAGCGTCGGTCCTGTGGCTATCGTTGAGGGGCCAATCGACGCGGTGCTACTCGCTCAGTACGGATTGCCGTCCATCGCAACCTTCGGGGCTCAGAACCATCCTGCGGGACTCCAAAAGGCACTTTCCGAGAGAGACGTAGTTCTCGCCCTCGACGACGATGAGGCGGGCCATAAGGCCGCTCAATGGTATCGAGATAACCTCGCCATCATCACCGGCCCGGTAACCACTCTTCTCTTTGACGGAGAAAAAGACCCTGGCGACCTATGGAAGCGCTCGCCAGAGAAGCTCGCATCCTTGATTACCGAGGCTATTCAGAGCGCTGACAGGCTTATCGCTTCCAAATTGGATGGCAACACCTCTTTGCTGGACTACGCAACGCCGGTCCTTGGGGCGCACGAAGAAAGCTCCGTATTGCAACAAAATGCAGAGAGAGACAAAACCGATAAGGTCGAAGTGGATAAGCACTTGTCAATGCTTGAAGCTGCGCGGAAAGCGCAGCTAAAAACCATGAAAGACGCTATAGCAAACGAGCCCGCAGATAGTCCAGCCAGGAAGCAATACGAACTCGTTAAGAAGGCGTCCCTCGATCATATCAAATTGGAGAAGAAGATTGGGCAAGGACCACTAGAACATCCTGAAGATGCTAAAAAGCAATCGTTCAGCAAATCGGACAAAGCCTACTCAGTAGCCGTACTTGGAGACTCAACGCTCCTCGCGAATCAAAAGTCGATAATCGTATCGGCCACCGCGCTGCCAATGACACCTCCGCCTGTTATTAAGAAGATGCAGGAGACTCCAAAAACAGAGAATCCTTGGCATGGAGTGTACGGAGAACACGGCGAGCACACCACGGTCGCGTTGATAGAACAAGGTCGTTCAGAAGAAAAAGATCCACCTGTCAAGCAGTTGTCGGACAAAGAAAAAGCGGGACTCAGTAAAGACATTTGCGGAGAATGCGGAGAAGTATTCACGGCAAAGACCGCCAAGGAGTCAGCACGGAAGCTCCAAACGCACGTAGAGGAAAACCCTTGCGAGAAGTACATTGCACTTAACGCAAAAGCCGAAGAACACAGAAACAACTGCGCCTTTCGATGCGGCGGATGCAAAGAAGAATTCGTGACGAGAGCCGAAGGCGATGAACACGTTGCAAGGTCTCAAGCGATACTTCAAGCGCAATTACAGTCACAGGGAAAACCTGGGACCCCGGATGACCTACGCTACCAATCAAAGCTGAAAACGGGATTAAGTCGATGAAGCAACGTCAGTCCACCGCAGATCCATTAGAGAAAGATCAGCGCAGCAACAAACCCGTGCCGCTCGGAGTCGGCGGAACCTTCCACATAATCCACCTGAAAGGGGCCGTCTGCGAAGTCGGCCCCGTGTTGAATAAGGACACTTGGGGACGAGTGTTCGTGGAGATACTAACGTCCAGTCAAAACTACCGGGGATTAACCTACCATAAGGGTGGCTTCGCGTGGGTCGTGGCCGACCGCGTTACATGGCACACGCGAAGCATAGGGATATCGTCATAGTCATTGGTTCCCAAAAAGTTATAGACAACTAAAAGGCTTATGCGGTATAATAATGAAAGTAAGCACCACCTTCACTAAGTTCCGAGGAGACGGTAATGAAAGCCACCCATAGAGAAGTTTCCTACTCAGACCTGCTGAAGTCATTGGCGGCAGCTATTGAACATTCTGCCTCTTACGAAGACATACGGGAGATGCTCACGCGAGCGGGCGGAAACGAAGATATGCTCCATGACGCTGACGTAGCAAAAGCAAACGTCTTTGAGTTGGCGAAGACGTTTGCTGCAATGGCACCGTTAGATCAATCGCTTGCCAAAGAAGACCTTGCCTACGCCTGTGGCGGTTGCGGGAAGGGATACGGAACTAAAGCAGAGATCGAGGAGCACGTTGCAAAGTCGCAAGCACAGGAAAGAGCCTCGAAACAGGACAGTACACTGAAGCCTTCCCAGAGGATGAGTCGATGAAGAACGCAGGCAGCATGGAATACGTGTTTGATCCATTAAGTCCAGACAAAGGATCACAGATGGGAAACACGCAATTTCAGAACTTGGCGGAACACGAGCACGACGAGCACGAGCACGCATACAGTTGCGGAGGTTGCGGGGCAGGCTACGAAACTAAAGCGGAAATCGAAAAGCACGTAGCCGCATCAATGGCAAAAGAGAAGTCCTCGAAGCTAAGTCAAAAGGTAAGTCGATGAAAAACGCAGTCACTCTCCTGCATTTCGGTGCAGGAGACGAGCTTCACGCAGCGGCGGGTTGGGCGAGCACCGGGGGGCTAACAGAAGAGAAACGCAAAAGAATACCCGACTTCTTGATGCGATTAGGGAAAAGCGTCCCGCGCCATACCGTACCGTTCGAGCACAGTCAGATCACGTTCCTCGTAACAGCGGAGTACGCATCGCATATCCATCAACTGAAGCACCGCATTGGGGTTTCAGTCAATGCGGAGTCGGCCCGGTATCAAGAGTTTAAGGAGGACAAGTTCTACATCCCGAGTGAATGGCCCAAAGAGATTCAGAAGGAGCTTGAGGCGCATTGCCTTCATAGTTTCGAGCTATACCATTCCACCATTAAGAGCTTGGTATCATCAGGAATGAACAGAAAAAGAGCAAAGGAGACAGCGCGTTACTTTTTGACCATCGCGACACAGATCAACTTCGTCGTGACGTTCAACTTTCTCAGTTTTACGCACTTCCTAATGCTTCGCAACTCATCAGAGGCGCAATTGGAGATATGTATGATCGCGTCGGAAATGCTTCGTCTCGTGAAGACCGAAACAAAAGACTCCTTTCAGCACTCGCTTGCGGCGTTTGGTTTGTGATGGAGAGGCCATCGTGGGATTCTTACTTTATGGAGATAGCGAGGCAGGTGGCTCGTCGGAGCACCTGCCCTCGCGCTTCTGTCGGAGCGGTCATCGTGGATAAGAGGCGCATTCTCACCACAGGGTACAACGGAGCGCCTTCAGGGGTAGACCACTGCGCGGACATTGGATGCACCGTGTTCGAGGGCCATTGCCAACGCGTGGTCCATGCAGAGGCGAATGCAATCAAGCAAGCAGAGTTTTACCGTATATCAATCTCGGGTTGCACTATCTACAGCACTCATAGCCCTTGCTACAAGTGCGAGCAAGCGTTGATAGCCGCAGGAATCAAGAGAGTCGTCTACGCCCATACCTACTTCGACCCTTTAGGAGTTACGTTACTAGAAGAAGCAGGGGTCACGATCTCGCAGCAACTTTAATGACGCGCACGGTACTCCCGAAGCCAGCGGTTACGGCGGCACCGTGTTGAGCAGAAGTCAACCGAGTCTCCCTTGTTTTCGCTCCTTTTTCGATGCGACAACACGGCACCGCGCCACTCGCTCGATATCTCTCCTCCGCATTCGACGCACTTCGTTCTTACTCTGACCATTTTAATCTCTCCAAGCCATGTTGACTTTTGTAGCACCGCATGATACCATGAATACTATGTAACAGTAACAGATTCCTACTCGCGATTCAACCTTTCCATTTGACGCAAAACGCCTCGCCGCCGTGCTAGTAACACGATGACGAGACTTCAGGAGAAGAAGATGAAAGTACCATCTACAGACCCCTGCTTGGATAGTATATCAAGTTTAGGCCAAGCAAGCAAGCATTCGGAAGCTGATCCTTATGAAAAGGCTCAACTTGCCGATCTCGAAGATCTGGAGAAGTCCGAACGCGACGCCGATTCCTGGAGACGGGTAGCAAGTGTAGAAGCCATCGCCGTTGTCGGAATGGTTGGACTTTGTTTGTTATTGGGAAGCCACAGTCAGCATGACGTTCTCGTGTATAGAGAAGGTGTTACAGGGCTTTCATACCAGAATGAGGCAATACAAACGCGCACCCCGTCGCAGTTGGCGGTCGAAGCACAATTAGTATCCTTCGTAAAGGCCGTTCGAAGCGTGCCGGGAATTGCCTATGCTCTTGTTGACCAAAACGTAGAGCTTGCCTTGCAAATGACGGCTGACTCAGCACCAGCACACGCACATCAAGACATGATCGCGTACTTTACCAATCCGACTGATAATCCGAAAACGCTAGGAAAAAACGGAGAAGTTCGCACCGTACTTGATCCTGTCATCGCATCCCCGGTGAACCCGCATTCGTGGGTGGTCATTTGGGGTGAAGAGGATAGGCTCCAAGGACAACGCCCGCACCGATCTATGCACCAAGGGACGATAACGATTGCCGACCCGGTAATTCCAACCGACCCGCAAGTGGCTTCCATTGATCCCGCTGGAGTCGAGGTGATTCAATATGACTTACATCTCTAAGTTCAATTCTGCGGCAACCGCACTTGCATTGGCACTTTCGATTCAAGTAATGCCTGTGTCCGCGTCATCCGCCATTTGGCAAACAGAACAGTATCGCTCTGACAAGCAGTACACCGTCTATTGCGGTGCTGCCTTGCTCTGCGACATTACCCTGGAACCAGGAGAGAGAATCAACGCGGGACTAGGGTCGCTTGCTCAAATGTGGGATTCACAAGAAGTAGTTGCTGGTGAAAATCCATCGACCGCGCACCTCGTACTTAAACCGTACAAGGCTGGCCTTCGAGAGAACGTCATCATTTCGACAAACCGGAGAATCTATCGGCTCTACATCGTGAGCACCACTTCCGAGAGTCCGACATACGTTCAGTTCCTTTTCAATCAAGAAAGGCACATCTGGAAAAGCCATACGCAACGAGTGGCGACGACGAGTGACACATATCAGTACCTACGACTACGCGCTCAACACCACCGCATGGGAACACCTCAGAAGCTCTCTGAGCTTGATCGCGCATGCACCTCGATCCAACAAACCGGATGGAACACAGACAGGACCCCATCCGCGTTCGTTCCGCGAAAGGTCTGTCAGTCAACGGACCATACGTATATCGCAATGCCAATGGGACCGATGGAGACCAACGACCTGCCAATACCTTCCGCCAATACTCCAGACGGTGATCGTCCCGTCGAGTACCGATACGACCCGAAAAACCGCGTCTTCGTTATCGACGGCACGGGAACGGACTACGTGCTGATCGCAAACACAGGCCGTCATCAAACCCGCCTTCGCATCCAACGCAACGACACACAAGCTCAACCGCACAGAAGAAAGAGGCACCACCATGGCAACTGATGAGCGCGAAGACCAAGGCGGGGTACCGCGTACTCTCCTCCCGGTTGGATACCGTTCCGTAAGCCCAATGGTAGTTATTGGCTCTGTTGGAGGCCTCGTCGTCGTCTCAGCCCTAGTGGTCGGTTCGATGATGATGCACCCAACAGCAATGGCGGGCGCATCAGAAACGATACGCGTGATGCCAACTCCAATCGCCATGTCCCAGGTTATCCCAGATCCGACCGACC
>Ga0302324_100015365_pt1 | contig 15352 bp, 8 predicted proteins | sample Palsa_T0_1_FD_201949 | JGI IMG/M metagenome (GOLD analysis project Ga0302324, IMG submission 201949) | Peat permafrost microbial communities from Stordalen Mire near Abisko, Sweden - Palsa_T0_1 | ecosystem: Environmental > Terrestrial > Soil > Palsa > Peat permafrost | place: Sweden: Abisko...
CCGACCCAGCCATCCATGGCATCCTGGTGCAGCTGCCGGTCCCCAAGCACATCGACGCCGACGCGCTGCTCGGCGCGCTGCGCCCGGACAAGGACGCCGACGGGCTCCATGCCATCAACGCCGGGCTTCTGGCACAAGGGCGTGTCGCCACGCTCCCCTGCACACCCTGGGGCGTGATGCGCATGCTGGAGGAGATTTCGTTCGAGCCCGCAGGAAAGCGGGCCGTCGTCGTCGGACGGAGCATTCTCGTCGGCCGTCCGATGGCGTTGATGCTCGTCAATGCGAGCGCGACCGTCACCATCTGTCACCGGAAGAGCAACCTGCCCGAGGAGGTGGCGAGGGGGGACCTGGTGGTGGTGGCCGCCGGCGCGCCGGAATTGGTGAAGGGTGCGTGGATAAAGCCCGGGGCGGTGGTCATCGACGTGGGCATGAACCGTCTTCCGGACGGGAAGCTCGTCGGAGATGTGGAATTCGCTGCCGCTGCAGCGCGTGCCTCGGCCATCACCCCCGTCCCCGGCGGGGTAGGACCGATGACCATCGCCATGCTCATGAAGAATACGCTCAACAATGCATTGCGGATGCTCTCTGGCGGAGAGGGCGACCCGGACTGAGACGGTCACGCGCGTGCTCCGAGGGGCGCGCCGAGCGAGCTCGCTGGCGGCCGAGGGCCGGCCCCGGCTCGCGGCAAATACCGCTTTGTTTTTCCATGTGGTTTTCGCACGCCTGTCGCCCGCGGAAGTGCGCTGAGCGTTCTCAGGGTGCGCGTTGCGCGGCTGCAAACAAAACGCGAGCACTTGTTGCACGCGCCACAACCCCGCCGCTGGCCAACGGACGCGAAGTCCAACAAGTTTCACCGGATGTATCCCGGCACATCGGCTGCAGAAGGGAGGGCCAAGACCGCAGCGACTTCCGCTCGGTCCGTCACAGAGGAGACCCGCCATGGCCCCGGCCGCTCGCCGTACCCAAATGAAGTGGTTTTTCCTTGCGTCCTGCTTCAGCTGCGCATTCACCGTTGCAGAGGCGGCGCCCATCGCAGGAGCGGGCGAGACGCACTTCCGTATGCAGAGGTCGGCCAAGATCGACCAGGTGTTGGTGAACTCGGACGGTGAGGCATTCGCCCTGCTGCTCGCCGAGGGCTCGGTGGTGATGCTCTCCTCGCAGGCCTCGCAGTTCGGTTTCGCCCACGGTCAGCGCGTGCAAGTCGAGGGCGACGCGGTGCAGACGCCGCTCAATGTCGTCTACTTCCGCGTTCGGCTCACGCGCGGCGGTCAGCTGCTGCAGTCGGCGAACGATGCTCCAGCCCGTGCACCGACGGCCGGGGACTGCGCCGGGGGAGAAGTCACGGCCCGCGGTGCGCTCGAGGCATTCCTTGCCGCGCGGGATGGAAGCATCACCGGCCTGGTGTTCGGCAATGGCACCCTGGCGCTCGCCTCTCCGTCGCTCTCAATCAATGGTCTTGCGCACTGGTCGAAAGTCGAAGTGTCGGGCCCAGCCATCAGTGCTGAGGCTGGCGCGGCCGCGCTGCGCATCGACCGGCTGGCTGTTGCCAGCGCTCGACACTAGTAGAGCCGTTCCCTCGGCTTCTTGAAGCTACCCGGCGCGCCAGCTCACAGCTGGCGCGCCGTCGTCTTTCGTACCGGGCGGCCACAGCCGAGGGCCGAGCGGTTGCGGCTCATGCCGACCGCGAGCTGCTTCAGCTGTCGCGGGCGCGCAGCGCGCTGACAATCATCCGAGTCGCTGGGCTTCGGTTGAGCGTGTAGAAATGGATGCCGGGCGCGCCGCGGCGCAGCAGCTCGGTGCACTGCAACACCGCGTGGGCCACCCCGAGCTGGATGACTGCCTGGGCGTCGTGTCGGACGCGCTCCAGGGCCAGCTGCAAGCGCATGGGAACGGTGGCGCCGCACATGCGGGTGAAGCGCTCCACCTGCTCGAAGTTGGTGATGGGCATGATGCCCGGGACGATGGGCACGTTGATGCCCACCCGGCGGGCGCGCTCGACGAAGTCAAAATAGAAGGCGTTGTCAAAGAAGAGCTGGGTGATGACGAAGTCCAAGCCCGCGTCCACCTTGCGCTTCAGATGGCCGAGGTCATCCTCACGGGAGACCGTCTCCACGTGGCCCTCCGGGTAGCAGGCGCCCCCGATGCAGAAGGGAAAGTCTCGCTCGCGAATGAAGGCCACCAGCTCCGAGGCATGGGCGAAGCCATCCTCGGTCTTCACGAAGACGCGGTCTCCGGCCGGTGGGTCGCCCCTCAAAGCGAGCACATTCTCCACCCGGGCCGCGGCCAGCTGCTCCAGCAGCAGGGCCAGCTCTGGCCGGGTGTGGCCGACGCAGGTGACATGGGCCATCGCCTCGATGCCGCGCGCGCAGATGGCCTTCACCAGGTCGATGGTCTGCGAGCGGGTGCTTCCGCCCGCCCCGTAGGTGACAGACACGAACCCCGGTTCCAGTGGCGCCAGGTCGTCAAGCGTGCGCAGGAGGTTTTTCAGACCCTCCTCGGTCTTCGGGGGGAAGAATTCGAAGGAGAAGCAGGGGTCCGAAGGGTTGAGACGGTTTCTGATTTTCATCGGGAGCCCGGCTCCGGGCGGTCTCGGGCAGTCTAATTGTTCCTAACGACGTATTGGGACAGGGCCTATAGCCTAGGCGCCTTACTTGCACGCCAGCGGCGAATGGATGAGGTCGTCGGAAACGACCTGCCCGCCAGTCGAGACCTGAAGTCGGGGAGGAGATCCGAGCCCCTCGGCGTACGTTTAGAATGTGACGGGCCGGCGGGTCAGGCCCTAGGAGTCGGCGATGCGGAAGCTCGTACTGCTCGTGACGCTGGTGGGGATGCGACCGGTCCTCGCACAGCCGCTGGACCCGAAGGATGCCCCGGACCCGTTGAAGCCCTGGGTCAACTGGGTGCTTCGAGGCCATGAGGAGGAGCGCTGTCCCCCGGTGGTGCGCGGCCACGCGCTGGCGCCCGAGTGCCTTTGGCCGGCCCGTCTTGAACTCGAGGTAACGCCGACGGGTGGCATCTTCCGATTGCAGGCTCATCGCTACGCCCCTGGCTTCGTCGCGCTCCCTGGAAGTGAGCGACTGTGGCCAGTCGGGGTCCACCTCTCCGGCAGACCGGCTCCAGTTCTTCTGCGGGAAGGCACGCCAATGGTGGAGACCCCTGCGGGCGCGATTTCGGTCGACGGCGCCTTCCTCTGGGACTCTCCGCCAGCAGCCGTGCTGCTTCCCCCTGGTACGGCCCTCGTCCGTCTCACGGTGAACGGCGCGCCGATTCCCGCACCAGAGCTCGACTCAGAAGGGCACCTGCTGCTCAGCCGTCCCGCCACCGCGGCGGAAAACGAGCGGCTGGAGATTCAGGTCCAACGCAAGCTCATCGATGGAGTCCCGATGCGCATCGAAACGCGGCTCGTGCTCGAGGTCGCAGGCCGCCCGCGCGAGGAGCTCCTGGCCCGGGCGCTCCCCGATGGATTCGAGCCGCTCGCTCTCGAGGCGCCACTCCCCGCTCGGCTCGAGCCGGACGGCAGGCTGCGCGTCCAGGTCAGGCCGGGTCGCTGGGTGCTCAGTGTCTCCGGGCGGCGAGCAGCACCAACCACAAGCGTCACCCGAGCTGTGCCAGAGGGGCCATGGGCTGAGGGAGATGAGATTTGGGTATTCCAGGCCAATCCCGCTCTTCGCCTTGTCGTCGTGGAGGGGCTGCCCTCGGTGGACCCTTCTCAGACCCAGCTTCCCCCGGAGTGGCGGTCACTTCCGGCCTATGCGGTGCGTGGCGGGGAGACGATGCGGCTGGTTGTTCGGCGGCGGGGAGATGCCGACCCGGATCCGGATCAGCTCCAGCTTCAGCGCCAGCTCTGGCTGGATTTTGACGGCGCTGGATGGACGATGTCTGACCACCTCAGCGGGAAACTCTCGCGCAGCTGGCGGCTCGAGATGCCGGCGCCGCTCCAACTCGGGCGGGTCGCGGTCGGCGCCACGAATCAGCCCATCACGCATCTGTCGCCTCAGTCCGCCCCGGGAGTCGAGGTCCGGCAGGGTCAGCTGAATCTCTTTGCCGACGCGCGCTTGAGCGGCGCTGCCCGGAGTTTGCCGGCGGTGGGCTGGGACGAAGACGTGACGGCGCTCAACGCGACGCTTCACCTGCCTCCAGGGTGGCGGCTGCTCGCCGCGCGCGGTGTGGACGAGGTCCCCGGGACCTGGTTGCGGAGTTGGTCTCTGCTCGAGCTGTTCTTGGTGCTGGTGGTGGCAATTGTCGCCGCTCGGCTCTACGGGCGCTGGGTGGGGGTGCTGGCTCTGGTGGCATTGGTGTTGAGCGTCCCCGAGCCGGATGCACCGGAGTGGACCTGGTTGGCAGTGCTGGTCGTCGAGGCGCTGGTGCGGGTGTTGCCGGAGGGACGGCTCCGCCAAGTGGTGCGCGGGCTTCGGTTGGCAGCGTTCGGCCTCTTGGCAGTCTTCTTGGTGCAATTTGCCGTTGAGCATCTTCGCGCCGCCATGTACCCGGCGATTGGCGGCGAGCCGCTCCGGGCAATGCCATCCCCAGCTCGGACGCTTCTCGTCGGCGCGCAGGCCAAGTCGGAAGACGGCGAAGGCGGAGGGGCCGTCAGAGGGGCGAAAGGGGACGAGAGCGAAGCGGCCATGGCTGAACCCGAGCCCCCCAGTGCAGCACCCGCTTTCGCGGCCAAACGCGTCGAACCTCGTGAAAAGACCCCGAGCAGTCTCTCCTCTCCCGTCACCGAGGTGGACCGCTTGGCCGTCATTCAGACCGGCCCAGGCGTTCCCACGTGGCAATGGACAGCCGTGCCGCTGCGCTGGAACGGGCCCGTCCTGCGGACGCAGGGACTGGTGCTCTACCTCATGTCGCCCGGACTGGCGCGCGTGTTCGCCTTCCTCCGCGTGCTTCTGCTCGCGCTTCTGGCCCTCGCGTTTTTCGATGCGGTGAAGCGAATTCGTCCGCGGCTTGGCGCCGCCGCCACCCTCACCCTGCTTGCCGCGGCCCTCTTGCTGCCAGGCCGTGCGAATGCCCAAGCCGAACCCAGCGACGCACGGCTCGAGGCGCTTCGCGAACGGCTCCTCGCAGCGCCGCGGTGTGCGCCAAGCTGCGTCGCAGTCTCCCGGCTCTTGCTCGAGGCAGATGCGGAGCTCCTCCGGGTGCGGCTCGAGGTGTCGGCCGCGGCCGCGGGGACCCTGGTGCTACCGGGGAGTGCTCAACAGTGGCTCCCCGCACAAGTGTTGCTCGACGGGCAGGCTGCGCCGGCCCTCCGCCGCGAGGATGGACGGCTCATCCTCGTTGTGCCGCCCGGTGTGCATCAGGTGCTGCTCGAGGGGCGAATTTCCGGGCGGAAGGCCCTGCAGCTCGCGCTCGGTGCGGTCCCTGGCTACGCGGAGGCGCGGGCGCTGGGATGGAAGGTGGATGGCATTCATCCGGATGGCCGGGCGGATGACACGCTTCAGCTGAGCCGCGACGAAGAGAAGAACGGCGCCCTTCCGGGAGGCGAGCTCCGGTCCAGTGCCATGCCAGCCTTCGTGCGGCTCGAGCGCCACCTCCGGTTCGGCCTCACCTGGGAGGTGGACACGGAGGTGGTCCGGCTGTCGGCTGCAGGGAGCGCTGCGGTGCTCTCGGTGCCTCTCATCCCGGGCGAGGCCGTGAACACCCCGGATGTCCACGTCGAGAAGAGGAGGGTGCTGGTGAATCTCGGCCCGGAGGCAGCACGCACCAGCTGGCACTCCACCCTGGCGCCACTCGAGCGGTTGACCCTCACCGCGCCGGCCGACGGCGCCTGGGTGGAGGAATGGACGCTCGAGGTCGGGACGATGTGGCACGTCGTGCTGGGGGGCATCCCACCTCTGTACCCGACGAGTGCAGGCCAGGAGCATCGGCCGACGTGGGAGCCCTGGCCCGGCGAGTCGGTGGACCTCCAGTTCAGCCGACCGGTCGGAGCAGCGGGGCAAACGTTGACCATCGACAGCGCCGAGCTCTCGGTCTCACCCGGCCTACGAGCGACGGACGCCTCGGTGTCCCTGGCCATTCGCAGCAGCCGGGGCGTGCAACACCAAGTCAGTCTTCCTCCGGGTGCCGAGCTGCTCCAGGCACTGGTGGGCGGGCAGAGCCAACCGCTGCGTTTAGAGGGCGGCCGGGTGAGCCTGCCCATCACTCCGGGACTCTCGAGGGTGCAACTTCGCTGGCGCGAGGCACGCAGCCTTCAACCCTTCTTCGCGCCAGCAGTCGTGGACCTTGGAGCTCCGGCGGTCAACGTCTCGACCGTGCTCCACTTGCCGACCGACCGCTGGGTCCTGCTCCTTGGAGGGCCTCTGGTTGGGCCATCGGTGCTCTTCTGGAGTTTTCTGGTGGTCACCGTGTTGGTGGCGGTCGCCCTTGGCAGGGTGAAGCTCGTGCCGATCAGCACCCTGAGCTGGGTGCTGCTCGGTGTGGGGCTGACGCAAGTTCCGGTGGTGGCAGGGGCCGTGGTGGTGGCCTGCCTTCTCGCCTTCGGCTGGCGTGCGCGGTACGCCGCGTCCATCGCCTCCGACAGGGTCTTCAATGTCCTCCAGGTCCTGCTGGCCATGCTGGCGGTGGTTTCGGTCTTCATCCTCTTCATGGCCGTCCGACAAGGACTCCTTGGCGAACCGGACATGCAGGTCCACGGCTCGAGCGCCACTGCGCTGACATGGTTTCAGGACCGGACCGCCGGGCCGCTACCGAGGCCGTGGGTCCTCTCGGTGCCGCTGCTCGTTTACCGGCTGGCGATGCTGGCCTGGGCGCTGTGGCTGGTGACGGCGCTGCTGCGGTGGTTGCGCTGGGGCGCCGCCGCGGCCACGAGCGGCGGCTTCTGGCGCAGGCGCCTGGTGCGGCCGACGCCGTCACCATCACCACCGCCGCCTCCAGTCTCAATCTCCTGAGGCGCGGCCGCCGGGCGGGGCCGCAGCGCTTCTCAAGCGGCGCTCTTCGGCCTTCCAGCCTCTCCGCGGAGCGCTTGAATCCCCGGGTCTGCTCTGGAATGGTGCGCCGCGCCCATGGCACGCAAGACGCCGCTCTACGAGGCCCACCGTGCGCTCGGCGCCCGGCTGGTAGACTTCGCCGGCTGGGAGATGCCAGTCCAGTACACCTCGGTTATCTCGGAGCACGAAGCGGTTCGCACCGCGGCCGGGCTCTTCGACGTCTCTCACATGGGAGAGGTCGAGTTCCGGGGCCCCGGGGCGCTCGTGTCGGCCAACGGACTCATCACCAATGACCTGGGCCGCATCGCCGACGGCCAGGCGGTCTACGCGGGCCTCCTCAACCATGCCGGGGGCTTCGTCGACGACGTGGTCGCCTACCGCTTCTCGCCGGAACGCATTCTGATTTGCGTCAACGCCAGCAACCGCGCCAAGGACTTCGCCTGGATGCGCGAGCATGCCGGGGCAGTGAAGCCGGTGGACCGTGGCGATGACTTCGCGCAGCTGGCGGTCCAGGGGCCCAAGGCGGCAACCATCGTCCAGCGACTGACTCCGCTCGATTTGAGCAGCATCGGCACCTACCATTTTGCCGAGGCTCCGGTGGCTGGCGTGAGTTGCATCGTCTCGCGCACGGGCTACACCGGTGAGGACGGCTTCGAGCTCTACTGCCCCCCGGAGCGGTCCGTGGCATTGTGGAATGCCCTTCTCGAGGGTGGAGCCGCGGATGGCATTCGTCCCGCCGGCCTCGGAGCCCGCGACTCGCTCCGGACCGAGATGAAGTACGCACTCTACGGCAACGACATTGATGATTTGCGCACCCCGCTCGAGGCCGGGCTGGGCTGGGTGGTCAAGTGGGACAAGGGCGACTTCGTCGGACGCGCGGCGCTGGAGAGCCAAAAGAAGGAGGGTGTGACGCGGAAGCTGGTGGGCTTTGAGATGCGTGAGCCGGGCATCCCTCGGCACGGCTATCCTCTGCTCGACGCTGGCGTCCCGGCGGGCATGGTGACGTCGGGGACGATGGGGCCGTCGGTGAAGAAGGCCATCGGCATCGGTTACCTTCCCGTCGCCATGGCGCGTGAGGGGATGCAGCTGGAAGTGGAAATTCGTGGCCGCCCGGTGAAGGCCGAAGTGGTGAAGACACCGTTCTGGCGCAGGAGCTGACGAGGGACACAAAAAAGATGGCCGACTACCCCAAGGACGTCCGCTACACCAAGGAGCACGAATGGGCCCGACGGACCGGGCAGACCGTCCTGGTGGGCGTGACCGCGCATGCCCAGGAAGCCCTTGGGGACGTGGTGTACGTGGACCTGCCGAAGGTTGGCGCAATACTCGCGGCCGGCGCTGTCTTCGGGACGGTCGAATCCACCAAGGCTGTGAGCGAGCTCTTCGCCCCGATTGGCGGCAAGGTGGTGAAGGTGAACCAGTCGCTGGCCGACGAACCCCACCTCATCAATCAGGACCCCTATGGCAAGGGCTGGCTTTGTGAAATCGAACCGGCGCAGCCCTCGGAACTCGAGGCGTTGATGGACGCTGACGCCTATGCGGCGTTGCTGGCGGCCAGTCCAGCCTAGCTTCCCTGCCGGAGGCAGACTCTCAATCTCCGGCCACCCAGAGCGGACATCTGTAAGTGCTTATGGGGCGGACGTTCCCAGTGCGAGTTCCGTCCCACCAAGGGGGCTGGGCACCGTCGGGCTGGGCTGTTAGATGGCGCTTCCCATGGCTCTTCTCTGGAAGCCTACCGAGCACTTCGTCGACCGTCACATTGGACCGGACGCGGGGGAGCGCGACGGCATGCTGCACACCTTGGGGCTCGGTTCGATGGAGGCCCTTGTCGAGACGACGGTTCCCGCCTCGATTCGCCTTCGCCGTGCGCTCGACCTCCCGGCCCCGCTGAGCGAGGCCGCGCTGCTCGAGGAGCTCTGGGAGATTGCCAGCCGGAACCAGGTTTTCAAGTCCTTCATCGGGATGGGCTACTCCGGCTGCATCACGCCGGCCGTCATCCTCCGAAATGTGCTCCAGAACCCCGGTTGGTACACCGCCTATACGCCTTACCAGGCGGAGATTGCCCAGGGCCGGCTCGAGGCGCTGCTCAACTTCCAGCAGATGGTGGTCGACCTCACCGGCCTCGAAGTGGCCAACGCCTCGCTGCTCGACGAGGCCACCGCGGCGGCGGAAGCGATGAACATGCTTCATGCCACGCGAAAGGAAGGCCACGACGCCTTCTTCGTCTCGGAGGGCGTCTTCCCCCAAACGCTCGACGTCCTGCGGACCCGGGCCGGTCCGCTCGGCATCGAGGTGCTGGTCGGCGACGCTCGAAAGTTCGACTTCTCGAAAAAGGTTTTCGGTGTGCTGGTGCAAATGCCCGCCATGGACGGTTCGGTCGAGGACTGGGCTTCCTTCTTCGACCGCGTTCACGCCGAGGATGCCCATGCGGTGGTGGCGGCGGACATTCTCTCGCTGGCGCTGCTCAGCTCGCCGGGGGAGATGGGCGCCGACGTGGCGGTGGGGTCCACCCAGCGCTTCGGCGTCCCGATGGGTTTCGGCGGCCCACATGCTGCCTTCTTCGCCACCCGGAGCCAGTTCACCCGTAACTTGCCCGGACGCATCATCGGAGTGTCCCAGGACGCGTCCGGCCGCCCAGCCTTGCGGATGGCGCTCCAGACACGCGAGCAGCACATTCGCCGAGAGAAGGCGACGAGCAACATCTGCACCGCCCAAGTGCTGCTGGCGGTGATGGCCAGCATGTACGCCGTCTACCACGGTCCAAAGGGCATCCGCTCCATCGCCCAGCGGGTGCATGCCTTGACGCTCATCCTTGGCCGGGGGCTCGTCCGGCTCGGCCTGAAGGCGCGGACAGAGCAGGTCTTTGACCGGCTGCAGCTCGAGCTCGCTCCGGAAGCTGCCAACGCGGCGCTGGTCGCAGCGCGCGCCCGGAGGATGAATTTGTCCCGCGTCGACGCGCGCACGCTGGGCATCAGCCTGGACGAGACCACCACTCCTGCGGACGTGGAAGCGCTGTGGCAAGTCTTTGCCGCGGGGCGGGCAGTGGACTTCACCGTCGACGCGCTGGCGGCGACGGTGGCCGAGTCTCTTCCCGCGACGCTTCTACGAAAGAGCCCGTTTCTCGAACACCCCGTCTTCAACACCCACCACTCCGAGACCGAGATGCTGCGGTACCTCAAGCATCTCGAGTCGCGGGACCTGAGTCTCGCGCACTCGATGATTGCGCTGGGCAGCTGCACCATGAAGCTCAACGCCACCACCGAGATGGTCCCGGTGACCTGGCCGGAGTTTGGCGCCCTTCACCCCTTCTGCCCGCCTGAGCAGGCGGCTGGCTACCATCAGCTCTTCCGCGACCTCGAGCGCTGGCTGGCGGAAATTACGGGCTTCGCGGCCGTCTCCTTGCAGCCCAACGCAGGAAGCCAGGGCGAATATGCGGGGCTCCTGGTCATTCGCGCCTTTCACCAGAGTCGCGGCCAGGGGCACCGCGACATCTGCCTCATTCCCTCCAGTGCGCACGGGACCAATCCGGCCAGCGCGGTGATGGCAGGCTACCAGGTGGTCGTGGTCCGCACCGACGCCTCGGGAAACATCGACGTGGCGGACCTCGAGTCGCGGGTCGAGCAGCACCGGGACCGACTGGCGGCACTGATGGTGACCTACCCGTCCACCCACGGGGTTTTCGAGGAGGACATCCAGCGCGTCTGCCAGGCGGTGCACGCGCGTGGCGGACAGGTGTACATGGACGGGGCGAACATGAATGCCCAGGTGGGGCTCTGCCGACCGGGCGACATTGGCGCAGACGTCTGCCACCTCAACCTGCACAAGACGTTTTGCATCCCCCACGGCGGGGGAGGACCGGGAATGGGACCCATCGGTGTGGCCACGCACCTGGCCCCCTTCCTTCCCCGGCATGTGATGGTGAACCCGACGGGCGGCTCGGCCATCGGCGCCGTTTCGGCAGCGCCCTGGGGCAGCGCGAGCATCCTCCTCATCTCCTACGCATACATCCGGATGATGGGTGCCGACGGACTCCGGCTGGCGACCGAGACCGCCATCCTCAGTGCCAACTACCTGGCGCAGAGGCTCGCCCCGCACTACCCGGTCCTCTACCGCGGCAAGGAGGGTCGCGTGGCGCACGAGTGCATTCTCGACTTGAGAGCCCTGAAGAAGACTGCCGGGGTGGAGGTCGAGGACGTTGCCAAGCGGCTCATGGACTATGGCTTTCACGCACCGACGGTGAGCTTCCCGGTGGCGGGGACGATGATGGTCGAGCCCACCGAGAGCGAGCCCCGGGCAGAGCTCGACCGCTTCTGCGAGGCGATGATTGCCATCCGTCGGGAGATTGCCGACGTCGAGGCCGGTCGCGCTCCGCGCGAAGGCAATGTCCTCAAGCACGCGCCGCACACCGCAGAAGTGGTGACGTCGGACACCTGGGACCGCTCCTATGGGCGGGCGATGGCGGCGTTTCCCGCACCCTGGCTCCGCGGCCACAAATTCTGGCCAGCGGTGAGCCGCCTCAACAATGTGCTCGGCGACCGGCAGCTGATGTGCACCTGTCCTCCGGTGGGGGAATACAGCTGAAGGCGCCAGGAAACCTCTGGGGGACACACCGCTCCTGAGGAACTCCTGGGCGGTGCAGCGGACGTCGTGCTCGCTAGTTGTTCCGGAAGAGACGCATCCTCGGACCGCCGCCGAACTCGAGGAAGAAGCCGAACTGGAAGTGAATGGCGTTGTCCTTCTCCAGCAGCCCCGGTGGGGGGTTGGGGAAGGGCTGGCTCTTCTGGAAGGCAGCCATGGCCGCCTCGTCGAGGAAATCCACCCCGCTCGACTTTTCCACATGCACGTCGCGCAGTGCTCCTTGCGCGTCGAGCGTGATGCTGAGCAGGGTGTAGCGGTCGCGACCACCATAGATGTGGCTGGTGGGATCGCGCTGGCGCAGCGGAGTGTTCGGGTCCCAGTGCGTCCCCACCGCTTGTTTCACGCGGTTGAAGAACGTGGCGAACTTCCACTCCCGGGTGTTGAGAAAAGTCCCGTCGCCCTCCTCGACAGAGTCGAGGTGGTCGTTCGGCGCTGCGCCGATGATTTTGTCCAGGGCGGCCGCACTGGGCATGAGATTGAGGCTGCCCACCTGACCGCGGCGTCCATCCGAAGCTTCCTCGCCGGTCTCGCCAGGCAAGCCCGGGGAGATGCGCAGCTTGTCGGAGTTGCCATGCACCTCGGCGCTCTCGGCACGGTTAGCCACCTGGGCGCCGGGTCCAAGCGTTTCCGGCGCCTTGAGAGCGATGCGCTCCTGGGCCTCCGTCTTTGGAATCTCCATCGCGCCGCGCTTGGCCTGCTGGAGGAGGGGACGGTCGTCCTGTCCGGCTCCGCCGTTGCCCGCCAGCTGGGCTTGCACCGCTGCGTCGTGACCGAGCTCTGCGCGCTTGGCCTCCGCCGTCTGCTGCGGCATGGCGTTCCGGTAGAAGGGCGTCTGGACCCGGGCCTTCTTCTCCTTCTCCACTCGGTTGTTTTTCTCGGCCAGGAACTTCGTGTCCGGGGGTTGCTGCTCGTTGCCGGGTGCCACCGCCACCACCTGGCCCTGCACGCGTTGCTCGGGCTTCGCTTCGGCCTTGCGCTCCGGAGGAGGCGGCTTTGGCCTCTCACCGGACTCGGGGGCCAGCGCCCCGCGGTTTCGCGCCCATTGGTCCTTGCTCAGCGGGCGGAGCTCCACTTGCTGTGGGGGCGGCCGGTTCTCCCAGGGCCAATGGACGAAGTCCAAGCCAAACAGAACCCCCACCAAGAGCAGGTGAAGCAACAGCGAAGCCGCGAGCGCAGCCAAGGCGCGTCGTGGGTCGTCGCGTCGCCTTCGTCTGGGGAGGGGTGCCACGCTCTTCAATCTCAGCCCAACAGTCTAATGGTCCAACGCTTCGGCGGAGAGAAGCCGCCTAGGCCTTCGCATACCCCTGGCGCCTGTCGGGCGTCTAGGGTGGCCAAGGCCTTAGAATTACTCGTAGATTTTCACAACCTCGGCCCCGTTGAAATAGTACCGAAGGATGGCTCGGTAGTCCTGACCCGCGTCGGCTCGCCCGATGGCGCCCGTCTGGCACATGCCCACGCCGTGGCCCCAACCTCCACCATGGAGAATCCACGCCGTCGGCGTCCCCTGGGCGTCACGTTCGGTGGAGATGACGAAAAAAGAGCTGTTCAGCATTCCGAAGGCGCGTCGGATGGTGAGCTCGCCGCGCAACTCGGTCGCGCCGTGCTCCCCGGAGAGGGACAGGAGCAGAGCGCGGCCGGAAACGCCGCGCTCGACGACCTGCAAGGCGCGGATGGACCCCAGCCCGAGAGGAGCGAGCAACGCATCCAGCTCGGCAGCGGCGAAGCGCCTTTCCCAGCGGTAGCGGCTGGCCTGCGCAAAGCGCCCCTTCCGGCAGGCCGCGGGCAGGTCGGCCTTGAGGAAGGCCAGCGGTTGCGTGCGCGCCGAGGGCACGGCATCCACGGCCTCCAGGAGGTCGGGCCGCCCGCGCAGGCTCGGGTCCGGCACACCGCCCCACACCGCCTCGTTGTCCTCGGTGTGCCCACCGCACACCGCGCTGTAGACGGAGTCCACCAGGCGTCCCTGCTGGCTGAAGAGCGCCTGGCCCCGGGTGGCCTCCACGGCGGCGTTGGTGGAAGGCGTCTCGCCGCTCCGGCCGCGGTAGACGGCACAGTGCTGCTCGGAGCAGAGGAGGTAGGGGTCGGCCAGGTGCCGGGTGCCCACCTTGGCCAGCACCTCGCCCCGGGCGGTGACGGCCTGGGCCTTGAGGGCTTCCATGGGCGCGGCGGCAAACGTCTCGGCCGGCACCAGGCCGCGCAGCAAGTCCTCGAGCGCAACCTCGTTCACCACGGCCAGGGTGCCTCTTGCATCCACCGTGAACACCAGAGCCCCCCGGTAGTTACGGTCCTCCAGTCCGTGGGCGCGGTAGCCCACGTCATGCTCCACCTGTCGGACGTCGAATCCGCTCTTGTCCAGGGTCTCGGCGTGAATTCTGTCCGCGGCGCGCCCGAGGAGCGCACCGCTCGCCTGCCGAATCTCAAGTGTGGCATGCGCCGGGACCACGACCTCCTCGGCGAGTGTTGCCAGCACGCCCCAGCGGCGGAGGAAGTCTCCGGTACGCGTCCGTGCTTCGGTCTCGGAGAGGCCCTCCTCGACGAGGAGCGCGTAGCGCCGGTTGTCGATGACCTTCCCAGCGATGCCGTACACCTGTCCCAGCGTCTGCACCCGCACCGGGACTCCGCGCCGGGCCCAAATGGCCAGCTGCGCCTCGAGCCCGGCCTTGTCGGCGAAGGCCAGCTCGCTGAGTTGAAGCCGGAAGACGCGCTTCGCAGCGACGCCATTGAGGAGTCGGACCCGCAGCAATTCGCCGGCCGGCGCTTCGGCCAGAGTCTCGACGGCCCCGGGGAGCACGAGGCGCACGCGGCCCCGCGACACGAAGCTGACCTCCTGTTGGCCCTCCATCAACCGCACCGGCACGGTGGGCTCGCCGGCCCGCACGTCCACCCGCTTCCAGGCGGCCGGGGCTTCCTGCGTCTGCGAGGACCCGGAGGCTGTGCTGGCCGGAGGCGCCCCGGCGTCCTGGGGCGCGTTCGCCGTCCCCGCCTCGGACGTGCCCTGGCCAGCGGCCGACGAGGCGACGAGGGACGCGGCAAGCATCCACGGCCCGAGCAGCAGTGCGCGTGGAATGGCGCCGAGCAACAGTTGGGCTGGCCTCCAGACCAGGGGGTGCAGACGAGAGGCGCCACCCGGATTCGAACCGGGGAATGAGGGTTTTGCAGACCCTTGCCTTACCACTTGGCGATGGCGCCGACCGGGCGCGCGTTTGTAGGGCAGCGCTCGGTCCGCGGTCAAGGAAGCGCCCGCCGCCTTCTCTCCGGGCAGGACCGTCCATTGACCGCGGGGGTGTCTCGATGGCACTCAGCACCTTCACCATGGCCAAGCTGCGCGCAGTCCTCTTCGGTGCCACCGGGCTCGCTGGCCAGCAATTTGTCTCCGCGCTGAGGGCGCACCCGTGGTTCGAATTGGCCGCTCTGGCCGCCTCCCCGCGCAATGCCGGCCGGCGCTACGCAGAAGCGCTCGCCGAGGGCGGCTGGTTTCTGCCCGAGCCCATCCCGGCAGCGCTCGCCTCCTTGCCGCTGCTCGAGCCCTCGGCCGTGGAAGCCGGCGACTTCGACCTGGCCTTCTCCGCCGTGGAGGCGGAGGTGGCGCGCGAGCTCGAGCCGCGCGCGGCGCGCCTCATTCCGGTGTTCTCCACGGCCAGTGCCTTTCGCTACGAGGCGGACGTCCCACTCTTGCTTCCACCCGTCAACGGCGCGCACCTGGCGCTGGTGCGGGCGCAGGGCGCGCGGGGCTTTCGGGGCTACGTGGCTCCCATCGCCAACTGCACCGCCACCGGCCTTGCCGTCTGCCT
>Ga0302324_100015366_pt1 | contig 15352 bp, 14 predicted proteins | sample Palsa_T0_1_FD_201949 | JGI IMG/M metagenome (GOLD analysis project Ga0302324, IMG submission 201949) | Peat permafrost microbial communities from Stordalen Mire near Abisko, Sweden - Palsa_T0_1 | ecosystem: Environmental > Terrestrial > Soil > Palsa > Peat permafrost | place: Sweden: Abisko...
ATCGAAGTCGTCCCCGGCGAGCGAGGGCGGCGCCGCTTCGAGAGAGTCAGCGAGGCGCTGCTGCGCCACAAGCCGGGCGCCGTGTTCAGCAAGCAGCGAGGAGATCAGGATCGAATTGCAGTCGCGAACCTGCGCCCCGGTCGGCGTCAGCTCCGGCGCGATCAATTCGTCCCCGGTGGCGAAGTGGACGACGCGCGCCTGCCGCGTCACGAGCGGAAGAGAAACACCGCAATTTGCCAGCGTCGCAAGTTCCGTCGCGCGCAACCGCCGGCCGGCGCGCGCCAGCACGTCGCCCCGCCTGTAATTCTCGCCCTGCCGGCGGACGTGCGAACCGCTGCTCCCGCCCTCGATCCGGATGAACCCCTCTTCGACCTCGACATCCTCCTGCATGACCACGCGATCCGCGCCGGATGGAACCCGGCCGCCGGTGAAGATGCGCGCGCATTCGCCCGCGCCGATCTCCAAACCGCTGTCGTGACCCGCCGGAATCTCGCCGGTAATTCTCAAACGCCCGCCGTCATCGGCGCTTCGGAGCGCGTAACCGTCCATTGCCGAGCAGTCGAAGCGCGGCGAATCCGCATCCGCGGCGATGTCTTCGCGCAAAACGCGGTGAAGCGCCGAGGCGAGCGGCACGCGTTCCAGATCCAGCGCCGGAGCTTTCGACAGAATGAGCGTCGCGGTTTCCGCAACGGAAATCATGTCGGGAAGACCGCTCTTGCGGGAATGGCGCGAACTTTCCAAATCGGCACATCCGTTTTTAGCCGGTCCATGAAGCTTGTGACAAAGGAAAAAGCCTCTCCACGATGCCGCGCCGAGGCGCGGATAATGATCGCGGCCTCGCCCGCCGGCACAATGCCGAACCGGTGCGCGATATAAATCTCAAGGCAAGGAAACTCCCCGAGCAATCCGCGGGCGATTCGCTCCATCTCGCGTTCCGCCATAGGCCGGTAAGCCTGGTACTCGAGCGCGGCGATTGCCTCCCCGTCTTCGTCACCGCGCACCATGCCGCAAAAATCGACGACCGCTCCGCAGCCATCGGAAGGAACCGGCGGCGGTTTAAGGGAGTCGAGCGACTTCTCGCTCATCACGATTGTCACACGCGGGATCATCGTTTCAGCGGAGCGCCATGCAGTCGGAGGGCGTGTCGATGTCGATGGCCCCCTCCCGAAACGCGACCCCGGCGACCCGGCCCGGCGACTCGGAGATAAGTTGTTTTGCTCCGCGCGCATCCGGCAGCGAAGCCAGCCGCGGAAAAAGCGCGCGGTCAAACAACACCGGCACGCCCAGGGCGCCGGAGTAGGCGCACGCAACGATGGGCTTTCCCGTTTCCGCGCGCGCGGCGACGAGTGTCTTGACGAGGCCGGCGGTGGCCAATGGTTGATCGCACACCATCATAAGAAGCGCATCGAGCGCCGGGGCCGCGCTCAGCGCCCGCTCGACGCCGAACCGAATCGAACTGCCAATCCCCTGCCGCCATTGCTCGTGATGCGCCACACACACGTCGAACTCCGCGAGTTCGAGCGCGATGCGCCCGCATTCGGCGCCCGCGACGACCACGACTGGCGCGCAGCCGCCCCCGCCAGCCGCGTGAACCGCCCTGCGTACAAGTGTCTCTCCGCGATACATCAGGAATTGCTTCGGCTCGCCAAGGCGTGAAGACCCTCCCGCCGCAAGGATGATCGCTCCGATCGCTTCCATATCAGCGGATCAAGGCGGCTGATTGCCCGGCGGCGGCGTGAATCGGCGTCTTGCGGCCGCGCAGCGATTGACCCGAGCCGCCGGCAAACACGGCCTGGATTTCCGACACAATGGCGAGGGCGATGCATTCCGGAGACTCGCCTCCGAGATCGAGCCCCGCCGGAGCGAAGAGATTTTCTCCGGCATCGAGGCCCGTGTCGTGGAGATCGCCGAGCAGTTGATCCCGGCGCTTGCGCGGCCCGATGAGGCCGATGTAGCGCAGCCCGAGCGGAAGGAGCGCCCGGAGGGCGGCAAAGTCGCGCCCGTAGTTGTGCGTCTTCACCACCGCCGCCGTCCACTTGTCGTAAGCGCCCTGCAATTCCGCCGCGCTCTCCATGGGGAGCGCCGGCCAGCCGAGAGTCTCCGCAAACACGCGCAACGCCGCGTTTTCCGGCCCGTTGCCGATGATGATGATCCGCGGCGGCGGTTCGATGCGCTGGAGAAGCGCATTTTCAGGCGCGGCGTCCGCCTCCTCCACGAAATGGCTGCCGGGAGCCGCGGACGGGCCTTCAAAAATTGTCGCGATGAGGCAGATCCGCCGCGCGCGAAAATAACCGGCCAGCCCGGCAAGAAAGCTGTCGCTGACACACTCGACCAAGACCTCGATTGCGCCGTTGCAGCCGAAGCGGCGTTGCGTGTCAAACTCCATCAGCGCCGGCGCTCCGGCGCGCAAAACCTCCCGCGCCCGTTCGATGATCTCCTCCTCCAGGCACCCCCCGCTCAGCGACCCGGCGGTCCGCCCGTCCCGCGAGATCAACATCCGCGCTCCGGAACGCCGATAGCTCGAACCGCGGCTTCGCACGAGCGTCGCCAGCGCGAACGGCTCGCCGCGCCCGCGCTCAAAGGCGCGCACGATGTCGCCGATCTCGCGCATCAGAGAAGCTTGTCGAGTGTGATCATTTACGTGAAATCTTTCTTTTCAGCCGCCGGAAACCGGAGGGATCAACGCGATTTCATCCGCGTCGTGGAATACTGTTCCTTCGCCCGCGTAAGCCATATTGCAGGCGATCCGTGTGCTCGCCTGCCATCGCGAGACGCCTGGGAACGCGGCTTCGAGCAGCTCCCACAGTTCCCGCGCCCGCAAGGGACGGCGAACGGCCAGGTCGCACTCCGTGGTTCCGGTGACGGATTGCAACTGCGCGAAGAATAGGATTTTCACAAAGAGAGCCGCGTCAACCGCCGATGGCCGTCATCACACGGCCCGGCCGGTAATTGTCTCGGAAGCTGTGTTCAAGCGGTTTTTCACGCAACGCCTGCAAAAAAAGTTCGCGCAACCCGCCCGGATGAACCGCCGGCCGCAATGCCGGTTTGAGGTCGATCTCGCCATGATTGCCAAGGCATGGCCGGATCTTTCCGTCGGCCGTAAGGCGCATCTTGTTGCAAGCTTCACAGAAATGAAAATCGGTGAGCGCGCCGATAAAGCCGACCGTCGCGGCAAGCTCCGGCAAGCGATAATAGACCGCGGGACCGTTGCCGTGGCGCGCGAGGTCCGGAAGCAGCGCCGTGCGGGCCGCGATGATCTTCTTCGCCTCGGCAATCGGGAAAAAGTTTTGCTCGTTCAGCACGCTGGCAAGGCTCACGGGCATCAATTCGATGAACCGCAGGATGAGTCCGCGAGCCGCGGCGAACTCGACGAGCGGCCAGATCTGGCTCTCGTTCACCCCCCGCATGAGCACGGCGTTCAATTTGATGTTCGAGATGCCCGCGGCCTGCGCAGCCTCGATGCCGGCGATCACATCGCGGACATTTCCGCCGGTGACGCGCCGGTAGGTTTGCGGATCGAGCGCGTCCAGGCTGATGTTGGCGTGTCGCAATCCCGCCTTTCCCAGGGAAGGCGCGAACGCGGACAACCGGATGCCGTTCGTTGAAAGCCCGACCTCTTTGACCCCGGGCTCCGCGATCAATTCGCGGATGAAACCGTCCGCATCCCGGCGCACGAGCGGTTCCCCGCCGGTGACGCGGAACTTTCGGAACCCGAGCCCGACGGCGGCACGGGCGGCGTGCATGAATTCTTCGTAACGGAGAATCTCCTCGCGCTTCTTCCACGCGGTGAAACCCTCCGGCAGGCAATAGAGGCAACGCTCGTTGCACCGGTCGGTGATTGAAATCCGCAGATAGTCAATGGCCCGCGAAGCCGCGTCAACAGGGGCGTTCATAAGTGCTGCTCTCCAGCCTCATTATGCATTCTCCAGGCGCACCGCGCAAGCTCCGCCCCCCGGCCGCGACGAGAATCGCGCCTTGATTTATTCAGTTCCCAAGCAAAGTTAAGGTTCGGACGCCCCGCTCCAATTCACGCGTGAAACCATCGAGTGATTCATTGAAAACCTCCGACTCGCCACCGCCTGGCTCTGTCTCCCGCCGCAATTTTCTAAAGGCTCTCGGCAGCACCGCCGTCGCAAGCGCCGCGACGCAGGTAAAGGGGGTGGCCGAGGATCTGCGCAAATTCAACGCGGAAAAAATCCATGGCCCGGGCCCGGCGTCGATTACCCTGGAGATCAACGGCGAGGTGAAACATTTTGAGGTCGAGCCGCGAGTCACTTTGCTCGACGTGCTGCGCAACCAGACGAGTCTCACGGGCACGAAGGAAGTTTGCGACCGCGCGACCTGTGGCGCATGCACGGTGCTCTTCGACGGCACGCCGGTTTACTCTTGCATGAAACTGGCCATTGAAGCGCAGGGACACCAGATAACGACTGTCGAAGGGCTCGCGAAACCGGGCCAGATGACCGCGGTGCAAAAGGCCTTCGTGGATTGCGATGGATTGCAATGCGGTTTTTGCACGCCGGGTTTCGTGTTGAGCGTGACGGCGTTGCTGAGGCACAACCCGACGCCGACCGAGGAGGAAGTGCGCAAAGCCGTTTCCGGCAACCTCTGCCGCTGCGGAAGTTACCCTCGCGTCATTGCCGCGGCGCTCGAAGCGTCCGGCGTAAAGCAAACCCCGAGGGCGGAAATTCTCACCGATGTCAGACTGGCCTAAGGAAACAAAATACCTCGGCCACGCCACGCCGCGAGTGGACGGTCCGGCGAAGGTCACGGGCGCCGCGAAATATACTTCCGACGTCCAGCCGGCGGGCTGGCTTTACGGGATGATTTTGCGCTCGAAATGGCCCGCCGCGAACATCACGGCGATCAATCTGGAAAAGGCTGAAGCGGTTCCCGGAATCAAGGCCGCGATCCTCGTGCGCGAAGGTCAGCGGCAGGTGCGTTACTACGGCGAAGAACTGGCCGCGGTGGCCGGAACAAGCAAACAGGCCTGTCTTGACGCGCTGCGCGCCATCGAGGTGACGGCGGCCCCGCTGCCTTTCATTGTGGACGAAGTCGAGTCCGCAAAGCCCGACTCTCCCCGCGTCTTCGAAAACGGGCCTAATCTTGGCGAAGCGCGGGTGAAGGAGCAGGGGAACGTGGACGCCGCCTTTGCCAGCGCGGCGTACGTCGTCGAGGGAGCTTTTTCAACGCAGGTTCAGCTTCACAACGCGCTGGAAACACACGGAACCACCGTCTCCTTTACGCCGGACGAGGTCACTGTCTGGGCTTCAACCCAGGGCATCTTCAGCGTGCGCGACGGCCTCGCCGGCAACCTCGGTGTGCCTCAAAACATGGTGCGTGTCGTCTGCGATTTCATGGGCGGCGGTTTCGGAGCGAAGTTTGGCCCCGGCGTCGAAGGGATGCTCGCGGCAAAGCTTTCGCAGGCCGCCGGCGCTCCGGTCAAGCTGATGCTCACGCGCTTCGACGAGGCGCTCGCGGTGGGGAACCGCCCATCCTCGCACCAGAAAATCAAGCTGGCCGCGGATGCCGACGGGAAGCTGCTCGCTTACGAACTCGACGCCTTTGGCACCGCCGGCTTCGCCAGCGGTGGATCGTCCGCCGGGGGCGGCGGGGGCGCCGGATTTCCCGCGCCCTACATTTACAAGGTTCCCAACACACGCGTTAAACAGGCGGGAGTCGCAATCAATGCCGGCTCTGCGCGGGCGATGCGGGCGCCGGGACATCCGCAGGCGTCTTTCGGCATGGAGTCGATCATGGATGAGCTTGCCGCAAAGATCGGCATGGATCCGGTCGAACTCCGCCTCAGGAATGATCCCTTTGACATCCGCAGAAAGGAATATGAGGTCGGGTGCGAGAAATTCGGCTGGAAGGAGAAATATCAGAAGCCGGGTTCGAGCGCCGGCATCGTGAAAACAGGCATTGGCTGCGCGGGCGGCTCGTGGGGCGGCGGCGGCAGGGGCACTCAAGCGGAAGTCCAGATCAATCCCGACGGCACAGTCGAAGTCCGCTGCGGCACGCAGGATCTCGGCACCGGCTCGCGAACGTTGATCGCCGTCATCGCGGCGGAAATCCTCGGGCTCGATCCCAGTCGCATCACCGCGCGCGTCGGCGACACGCGTTTTCCTCCCTCCGGCGGCAGCGGCGGCAGCTCCACTTCGGCCTCGGTTTCACCGGCGGTCTTTGACGCCTGCTCCAACGCGCTCCTCGAGTTGCAAAAGGCCAGCGGCGTGGAGGACGTTCGCGGGGCGAATTGGAACTACGCCTGCCAAAAAATGGGGATCAACCCGCTCGTTGTGCCCGGCAAGTGGCGGGAAGGCCTCTCCTCCAGTGGCGCGGGAGGCGTGCATTTCGCCGAAGTCGATGTCGATACGGAAACAGGCTTCATCAAAGTCAAACGGATGGTCTGCGTCCACGACTGCGGATTAGTCGTCAACAAACTGACTTGCGAAAGCCAGATCAACGGCGGCGTCATCATGGGCCTGGGTTATGCGCTTTACGAACAACGGGTCATGGACCGGCAGACCGGGGTCGTTTTGAATCCGAATTTCGAAACGTATAAATTGCCGAACGTGGCGGACATTCCGCAAATAGACATCATCCTGCTCGACATGCCGGAGCGCGGCGTCATCGGCATCGGGGAACCGTCCGTCATTCCGTCGGCGGGCTCCATCGCGAACGCCGTCGCCAACGCGATCGGAGTGCGCGTCACGAGTCTTCCCATGACGCCGGACAAAGTCCTGGCCGCGCTCGGCAAAGTGCCCGCGACATCCACCGCCGGAAACTCGGTGGAAGCCGCATTCGCGGCGGTTGAACGCGCTCCGGGAATAGAGATGGAATATCGAGACGAGGTGCCGGCATGAATTCATTTCAATACGTCACCGCGCAAACTCCCGAATCCGCGGCGGATCTGGCGAGCGGGGGCGGCGTCTATCTCGCGGGCGGCATCGATATTCTGGGCGAGTTAAAGGAATACCTGGCGCAGCCGAAAACGCTCATCAATATCAAGTCGCTTCCCGATACCCACGAGATCAAGCCCGGCGGGCAATCGTGGGCAATCGGAGCCAACGTCACCGTCGCGCAAATCGCCGCCGATGAAGGCATCCGAAAAACGTTTCCCGGACTCGCCCAGGCCGCGCTGGAAGTCGGTTCGCCGCAGATTCGCAACGTGGCCACAGTCGGAGGAAATCTTTCGCAACATTCGCGCTGCTGGTATTACAGGCACCGCGACGTTCATTGCTTGAAAAAAGGGGGCGCGACATGCTATGCGCGGGAGGGGGAGAATAAGTATCACGCAATCTTCTCCGGCAACCCCTGCATCAGCCCCGTCGTTTCCAACCTGGCCATTGCGATGTCGGCGCTCGACGCAACGGTCATCCTGCTCCGCGACAAAAAGATCACCCGGCTCCCAATCGCGGAACTCTACAGCGCCGCGTGGGTGAATCCCCTCGCTCACAACTCATTGAACCCGGGTGACTTGATTTTACGAGTGGAACTTCCCGCAAGCGCCCGGCTAAAAAGCGCCTACACCCAGGTAAGCGAGAAAAGTGACTTCGACTGGGCGCTTGTGAGTTGCGCGGCCGCCGCCACGGTCGATGGGGAAAGGCTTAGCGGCGCGCGTGTCGTGCTTGGCGCCATCTCTCCCGTTCCGCACGAAGTGAAGGCCGCAAACGCGTTTCTTGAAGGCAAAAAGCTCGATGATTCCGTCGCGGCGCAGGCAGCCGCCCTCGTGCTCAAGGGCGCCACGCTGCTCGATCACAACGCGTACAAGGCGCCTATGGCGACCGCGCTGATTCGGCGGACACTTCTAAAACTGATCGGCTAAGAGGCTGAATGAAAACCACGCCGGCGCGAACCCTTCCATGCAGGCATCTGCGGAACAAAAAAATGTATATTCCAGAGCAAGCCGCGAATGCGCTCGTCGAAACGCCCGAGCCAGGGTCATTCGCGCAATGCTGGTGCAACGTGACAATGACGGAAATCGGCGTGGATGATGATCTTGTCAGTGTTCCCGCTTGCTCCGATCCTTCCCGGTCTTGTTACAAAATGCTCTGAAGCAAACCGCGGAACTTGGACTAGAGTCCCTGCGGCTCGGCGAGCAACGCAGCCACTCTTGCCAGAAGCCTGCCGGCCGCGCCGCCGTCCAGGACGCGGTGATCGAAGCTCAGGGTAAGATTGATTTCGGTTACCGGCAGGAATTGTTTTTTCTCCGGATCCCAATGGGGCGCCACCCGGCCCGCCCCCATGCCCAGGACCAGGGTCTGCTCCGGAAGCGGGATCGGAGTCGCCCAAGTCAGGCCGAACGTCCCGAAGTTCGTGACCGTCGCGACCGAACCGCCGGTCGCGCTGGCTGGAAGGCGGCGCTGCCGGGCCAATTCCACGAGATCGTTGTAACGAGGCGCCAAATCCCTGAGCGTTTTCCGGTCCACATCCCGGAGCACCGGAACGAGCACGCCATCTTCCGCCTCGACCGCGAACCCGATGTCGATTGCCGCCGGATGGACGACCCGGTCCCCGATCAACCGGCCCGCCGGAGCCCGATTTTCGGAAAGCGCGATCCCCAGCGCCCGCAGGGCGTAGAGGGCGGGGCCCGGTTTTGGGTTGGATTCGCGCCGGTGTTTCAACACCGGATCCAGAATCACCGGCAGAGCGACGGTAGCCAGCGGCCGCGTCCAACTGCGGCGCATGGCATCCGCCACGGCGACGCGCATGCTCGAAGCCGGGGTCATCTCGTTCTTCTCGAGACTGCTGAGAAATTTCTCCAAATCCTCGATGGTCACCCGGCCGGCGGCGCCGCTTCCCGCGACGCCCGCCACGTCGGCGGCGTGCAGACCGAGTTCATTCATCCTCGCCTTCATGCGGGGCGACATATAGCTGGCGCCCGCGGCGTGCGCCGGCACGGGCAGGCCGCGCACGGTCGGCGCCACTCCTCCCGCGGCCGCCGGCCTGCCCGAAGGGGCCTGCTCTCCCTCTCCCGGCTGGGATGCGGGAGGAAACGGCACGGCATCCAGCCCCAGCTTGGCGGCCTCTTCCTCGCTGGCCTCGAGGTAGCCCAGGACGGCTCCGACGGGATAACTTTGCCGGATCTCGATCAGCAATTCCTCGACGCGGCCGGGGCATGGAGTGGTGACGCTCATGACCGCCTTGTTCGTCTCGACCTCGATCACCTCCTGGTCTCCGTGGACCTGTTCCCCGACCTTGATACCGATGCTGACGATGGTCGCTTCGGCGATCGATTCGCCGAGTTGAGGCATGATGATTGGAATTCGCGGCATAAAAATCAAAGGCGCAAAAGTTCCCGCACCGCGATGGCCATCGCGCGCGCGGTGGGACGGTGAGTCCCCCACAGATTGGGGTGGAAGGGGACCGGGGTGTCCCTGGCGTTGAGGCGTTGCGGCGGGACATCGAGCAGCCCGAAGCCCGCGGTCGCCACGCGCGCGACGACCTCCGCGGTCACTCCGCCCCACGGGAATGCTTCACCCACGGCCAGCAGCCGCCCCGTGCGAGCCACGGAAGCAAGCACCGTATCCGTATCCAGCGGTTTTACCGAACGGAGATCCACCACTTCGACTTCGGTGCCTTCGGTGGCGAGTTCCCGGGCCATTTCGAGCGCTTCGTGCACCATGGCGCTGTAAGCCACCACCGTCACATCCCGGCCCGGGCGCGCGATGCATGCCTTCCCCACGGGTTCGGCTTCGAGCGGCAACCCTTCGGCCTTCAAGTGGTAGTAGAGATACTTGTGCTCGCAAAAGATCACCGGATCGTCGATCGCCACCGCCTCCAGGAGCATGCTGTAGGCATCTTCCACGGTGGCCGGCGTCATCACGATAAGCCCGGGATAGTGGGCGTAGAGCGCCTCCATGTTCTGGCTGTGAAACGGTCCGCTTCCCTTCGTCCCGCCCGATGGAAGGCGGATGGTGATCGGACAGGGTGTTTCCGTCCGCCAGAAGAGCGTTGCCGCGTGGTTGACGATCTGGTTGAATCCGACGGTCGAGAAATCCGCATACTGCATCTCGACGATCGGGCGCATCCCCTCGATCGCGGCGCCGATTGCCGCTCCGATGATCGCGTCCTCGCTCAAAGGCGAATCGAGCACCCGGCCGGGAAATTCCGCGGCCAGATTCTTCGTCGCCTTGAAAGCGCCGCCGAAATCACCGACGTCCTGCCCATAGATGAACACGCGCGGATCGTCCGCGAGAGCTTTCGCTTGCGCTTCCCTGATGGCTTCCAGATACGTAATGCTCATTCAGCAGGTGAAACCGTCGATCAGATACCTCGAGGAGAGCGCGCACCAATCCTCTTCGTCGGGATTTGGGGCAGCTTCGTGCTGAACCGCGGAAACGGCCTCTTCCACCTGCCGCACCGCTTCCGCTCTCCAAGCCGTTATTTGCTTTGGAGCCGTCCCAAGACGATCGAGGAGGGCGCATTCCGCCCTCTCGAGACAATCCCGCCCGAGGGGAGTCCGCTTCAAGCCGGCATCCACGTAGAGGGCGTCATCGTGTTCGCCGTGGCCGGCGAGGCGAAGCAGCGAGGCAAACACCATTTGCGTTCCGCCGCCCTCCCGGGCGCGGGTGACTGCCTTTTGCAGGGTTTCGAGGCACGCTGCCAGGTCGGTTCCATCGCATGAAAGACCTTCGATGCCGTACCCGGCGGCCTTGTCGGCCAGGTTGCGGCAGGCGAATTGTTTGGATGCCGGCGTCGAGTAAGCATATTGATTATTCGCGATGACGATGACCAGCGGCAGCCGCTCGACCGCCGCGAGATTGACCCCTTCGTGGAAAGCGCCGGTCGACGTCCCGCCTTCCCCGATGCTGGCCACTCCCACCGTTCCCTCGATCCCTTTCATGCGCCGCGCCAGCAGCGCCCCCGCGACCGCCGGGATCATCGCGCCGAGATGGCTGATCATCGCGAAATATCCCTCGCGCGGACGTCCGCGGTGCACGTTGCCGTCGCGCCCGCGCATCGGACCTTGGCGCGAGCCAAGGTAGGCCCTCGTGGAGTCCAGCAGAGTCTCGGCGAAAGCGAGCCGTCCCGCCTGGTCGCGGATGAGCGGGGCAAAGATGTCTCCCTTGCGCAGATTCATCGCGATGGAAACGCTCAAGGCTTCCTGGCCCTTCCCGAGAAAGACGCTGCCGTGGATTTTTCCGCCCCGGTAAAGGCTGGCGTATTTTTCCTCCGAGATGCGCGCCAGCAGCATCCAGCGGTAGGCGGTGATATACGTTTCTTTCAACGATCCGGCTACAGCCGCCGCTCTCTCGATGGCGTGGACCATGAGTTCATCTTATCCGGGTTCATGGAGCGGGCGCAACCTTTCTCGAAAGCCATTTGAAACAATTGCCTTCACTATGTATGAGTTCCACCGGTTGACGAGCGGGGTTTCCATGAACATTCACTATCTTCAGCACGGCGCGTCGGAAGGAGTGGGCCGAATCGCGGACTGGGCCAGGGCAAGGGGCTTGACGCTGCCCGGCTCCCACCTTTATCGGGGAGAAAAGTTCCCCGCCGTCGATTCCGTGGATTTCCTCATCATCATGGGTGGGGAGATGAACATTTACCAGCATCGCGATCATCCGTGGCTGGTGGAGGAAAAGCGATTCATCAAGGCCGCGATCGAACACGGAAAGATTGTCCTCGGAATCTGTCTCGGCGCGCAACTCATCGCCGATGCGCTCGGCGCGAAAGTTTACCAAAACCCGGAAATTGAGATCGGCTGGTTTCCGGTGCGGTTCGCGGGCAGCGCGAAGGAGCACGCGCCCTTCAGGAGTTTTCCGCCGGAGCTCACCGCGCTCCATTGGCACGGAGATACGTTCGATCTCCCCCCGAATGCCATCCGGCTCGCGTCGAGCGCGGCCTGCGAGAACCAGGGCTTCCTTTACAAAGAGCGCGTGGCCGCCCTGCAATTTCACATAGAAGTTGGCCGCGAAGAGATCGAATTGTTCCTGGGCGGCGGCGGCGAAATCGGCTCGGGAAGATTTATCCAAACCGCCGAGGCGATTCGAAGCTGCGACCGGTACCTTCCCGCAACCGAGAAAACATTGTGGAGCATGCTCGACGGGCTGGCTTCAATCAACGGGCCGCGTGGAGCGGGAGACATCCGGCCCTGAAATAAGGGCTCGAACCGCGGCCACGATGAGCAGGACGCCGCAACATTCGGAAAAAACGGTGAAAATGAGCTGGTTTTTCACATAGCGCCCGACCTGCATGTTATGAACGACGGCGATCGTGAGACAGTTTCCGAAATTATAGGAATGAAAATAGAGAGTCCAAAGCGCCAGCGGCACCAGCCCGCTCCAGGAAGCCGGCTTCCACAAGACCGCGCCGCAAACCAGCAGGCTTCCGAGAACTACAAGCGGGTAACAGACATAGAGCAGCATATTGAGCAGGCTGATGGGCATGGGCTGGCGCCATCCCCCGCGGGTTTGTTCCAAATTTAAACTGACATTTCGGTAGTTATCGTAAGCCGGGAGGGCCACCGGCAGGTTATTGAGGGCGTTTTCGGTTCTTACGGCTGTCTCTTTGGTGCTGATGACAGCGTGGATGCTCGCGTCGTAGCCCTGGTTTTCCCAGGAATAGAAGGCATGGAGTTGGCGAAGCACTTTTCTCAGCATCCTGCCGGGCTGATGAAGCCAGGCCTTCTTGTAATAGGAAAAGCAAAAGTCCCGATAACCCTCAATGTCCTTTCCGAAGAATTGGCCGACGAGGGCACAGACGGAGTCTTTGTGGTAGAGAAACACATCCGGATTGATGGCCAATTTGGAATTGTTCGAGGCGTTGGCCTTGATCTCCGCATCTATCAGAGGAATGAGCTTTCCGAGGAGAGCCCGCTCGTCCGCCGGAACGGAGCCAAGATCGCGCGCCATTTCATCGCGGATGATATCGGCATGAACGGAAAGCAGCAGCGAGGGCAGAAACCGATCCGAACCGGGGTCGTATTCCCGAACCAATCTGCGCTCCGGAACGAACAGGGTCACATAGGCCAGGAGCGCCGGAACCAGCAGGACGAGAACTTTGTAGCCGGGGCGTCCCTTTAACTGAAAAAGCGAGACCAGCAGGGGAGCCATGGAAAAGAAAACGCCAAATCCCCAGCTTGGCTTTATGAAGTAAAGCAAAATGGAATCATAGACGAGGGCGATCCCCCAAAAGAACGCGCTTTTTGGATTCCCCCCTTTCTGGAACGCCCTCCAGGTTCGCAGCGCGAGCCAGAGGCAGAGAATGGCGAAAAAGGGGAACACCGCTTCAGGCCGGATCGAGTGTTCCATCAAGAGGGAAGTCTTTGACAGCAGAAACACCGCCAGCGCGAGGAGGCCAAGATACCTGTGCCACGAGCGAACCAAGGCGCAGTCCGGAAGCAAGGGAGAGAGCCCGCGCCAGGAAGCCAGCAGGAGGACGCCGGAGAGCAGGCCGAGAAGATGCTGGAAGGCGCTTACATAGACGAAATCATGGAACCCCCCCAGGATGCCATAGACGAACAGCGGGTAAACGAACGTCCTGCCGTAGGTGTGGACGAACACGCCCCTGGTAAGGCCCGACAGCGCGGGATAGAGGTATCCCCACGTGTCCGGGTCGCTGAAGGGCGTCGCGGGCAGGGTGAAACGCTCGAAAGCGCCCGCGCCAAAAAGGAATGCCACTACGGCCCAATAAAGCCAAAGGGCGCGCCGGGAAGCGAACTCCCCAGGAGGCGGCTCCCGGCTCAATCCGGCGGCGCCGCGGCCTCGCGCTTCCTGGCTTTCTTCCAACGGGTCTCCGGCTGCAGGTTGATCTGGCTCGGATCGACGCGAAAACCGCATGCTTCGAGAAGATACGCGATGCCTTCGACGCTGTGCATCGTCTCCCGCAGGCTGCGGGCAAAGATTTCTATGTATTCCTTATAGGAATCCAGGGCGAGCCGTCCGTCCGCCACGTACTTCGACATTTCCTGGTCGTGGTTTTCGATGAGATCGAAAAGAGCTTTTCTCAGCTTCACCCGCATCAAGGGATCGACCACCAGCTTAAAGGGATTTGCCGAGGGGTCCGTCAAGACCGGCTCCGTATGCACTTCGAATGGTATCAGACTGGCCTGTTTGAGTTCGCTCATATGCGCCTACCGATTACCGGACTCCCGTTCCGTTGTCACTTGTTTTTCTTCCGCCTTTTTTCTCAAGCCTCTAAACCGCGGGGGCTTCCGCAAACCGCGAGTGCCGAATGCCCAGGCTCGCGAAGATCTGGCGCGTGGCGTCGGAGCGGTTCAAGGTGTAAAAATGGATGCCGCGCGCTTCGTTTTCCAGCAGGTCGTGGCATTGCTCGGAGGCGTAGTGAATCCCGACACGGGAGACCATCTCGGGGTCGTCCTTGCAGCGTTGGAGGGACCTGAGCAATTTCGCGGGAAACCGCGCTCCTCCCGCCAGGTCGGCCATCCGTCGAAGGCCGCTTACGGAGACAATCGGCATGATGCCCGCGATGATCGGAACGCGAATGCCCGCCAGTTCGCAGCGGTCGCGGAAATCCAGGAAGTCGCGGTTGTCGAAAAAGAGTTGCGTCACGATATAATCCGCGCCCGCATCGACCTTCTCTTTCAGGTGATCCATCTCGAGCAGCCGGTTCGGGGTCGCGGGGTGCCCTTCGGGAAAGCCGGCGACGCCGATGCCGAACCCGCGGCTGTCGGGATGGGCGCCCGTTTCGTTGAATTTTCGGATGAACTTCACGAGATCGACCGCGTGCTGGAACCGGTCGTCCTCCTTGCGATACCCTTCGCGCCGGGGCGGGTCGCCGCCCAGCGCCAGGATGTTGCCCACCGCGCTGTTCGCGTAGCGTTGCAGGATTTTCTCGATCTCCTCCTCCTGGTGGCAGACGCAAGTGAGATGCGGGATCGGGTTCAGCTTCGTGTTCTTCTGGATGCGCACGACGAGCTCGTGCGTCAACTCCCGGGTCGAGCCGCCCGCTCCGTAAGTGACGCTCACAAAGTGCGGCAGATACTCCTCCAGTTCACGGATGGTCTGGTAAAGGCTCTCCGCGGTTTCCGGCGTCTTTGGCGGAAAAAACTCGAATGAGAACGTCGTCTGGTTGTTCGCGAAAATGTCTTGTATATGCATCTGTTACACCGGGCATTATGAGGTTGGCGGTAGTATGACGCAGGTTGCGCAACTTTCAATGGCCGAGTGAAGCGCACCTTGTGAAGCGGGCGTAATTAAAAGTAGTTCCACAAACCGGTCTCTCGTTCCGGGCGACCCAGGCCGTCCGCGGACGCCCCGGCGTGTATAGCCCGGACACATGGCTGACAAGTGTTCGGAGACATGGTTGACACTTTGGGATGTCCTGGAACACCCCAACAACCATGTCGTTACGTCTTGAATTTGTGACTCTAGCCCAACACGAA
>Ga0302324_100015369_pt1 | contig 15350 bp, 13 predicted proteins | sample Palsa_T0_1_FD_201949 | JGI IMG/M metagenome (GOLD analysis project Ga0302324, IMG submission 201949) | Peat permafrost microbial communities from Stordalen Mire near Abisko, Sweden - Palsa_T0_1 | ecosystem: Environmental > Terrestrial > Soil > Palsa > Peat permafrost | place: Sweden: Abisko...
ACCGCGAGCCAGTGCAGCGCCTCCGGCGAATGAGGCGCGAGCCCCACAGCCGCTTGCAGCGCGGCATGCGCGTCCTTCAAAAAATTCTGGCTCAGCGAGAACCGCCCCAGCGCAATTTCGCGCTCCGGCGAGTCGGGCTGCGAATCGAGAGCGGCGAGAAATTTCTGCGTGCCGATGGCATCGTTCAGGTCCAGATCGACGCCGACGCCTGCTCGCAGCGCAGCCGCGGTCTCGCCAGGATCGAGATTTGGCGGCAAAGGGCCGCCGCGGAAGCGTCCGATTAATTCTTCGTTGGCCTCGCTCAGGCCGTGCGCCAGCAGCGTCCGCGGCGCGTCATATTCCAATATGGTCCGATCGTCAGTATTCGAAGCGCTGCCGGCCGCGAGCCGGCGCAGTTCCGCGTCGCTCAGCAAGTAATATGCAGAAAAGCCCTCGGGTTGGTGGACGTCGAGCGCCTGAAAGTCCTTCTGTATCGCGGGATCTGCCCATAGCGCGCGAAGGCGGACGAACCGGAAGGGAACTGGATCGACGCGCCCGAGCAACAGTAAGTCCGAGCCCTCGCCGTGCCACAGCGTCACCTCCGGAAAGTGCGCGGCGAGCGTGCCGATCACCATGCGCAAGTCGTCCGGCGCAATCTCATACCCCTGCACCCACTGGACGAACATTCCCCCCGCCGCCAGATGCGCGCGCACCGAGGCATAATATTCGGTGGTGAAAAGCGTCGCCACGCCGGCCATCCAGGGATTCGACGGCTCTGAAATAATCAGGTCGTACTGCTCCCGCGAGGTAAGCAGAAAATTGCGCGCGTCTTCAAAAATCACGCGCATTCGCGGATCGGCCAGCACGCCTTGATTCAGCTTCTCGAAATACGGCGACGCACGGATCACATCGGGTTCAATCTCCACGCAGTCGATTTTCTCCACGTCCTTGTATCGCGCGATGGCCGCAGCGGTCATGCCACTGCCAAAACCCACGATCAGCACGCGCCGCGGTGCAGGATGAAATGCGGCGCCGAGATGCGCCAGCATGAGTTGGGTCCGCGCGTCTCCGCTCGACGCATCCACCTTTCCATCGACCCGCAACGACAGGTAGTTATCGGACTGGAAGACCGCGACCGACGAATTGATCCCGTCGGCCATGAATAGCAGTTCGTTGGTTAAGGCAATTTCCGGCAGCGTGAGGTGCCCCTGGTACGAATTGCCGTAGAGCACGGCGGAAAGCGAAAGCAGCGCGCGATTGTAAAAGAAAGAAGACGAGCCAACCGCAATCGCCGCCGCGATCAGCATGAAATTCACCACCTGCAACGCCAGCCGCCGCGGAACCGCGCGGAATTCCAGTGCCAGCGCAAGGGATAGATTGATGGCCGCGGTTACCGCAATCGCGCGGAAACTCCCCACCCACGGAACCAGCCAGAATCCCGCGGCGATCGAACCAACAATTGCGCCAGCGGTATTTGCCGCGTAAGCCCTGCCCACTAAAGTCGAATTCGAACCGCCAGCTGCGCGCGAGCCGCCCAGCAGCACGATCACCGCGGGGAAGTTGTAGCCAAATGCGATCGCTATGGGCAGCACTGTCAGCGCGCTGGTGGCAAACTGCGCCAGGATCAGCCCCGGAAAAGTGTCGTGCGTGGCGCGCAGCATTGCCGGAACGATCCGCGGTATCCAGTGAAACAGCGCGAGTGAAGAAACGGCGGCCAGTCCAGTGAGCGTTTGGGTCTGCGAAAACGTGCCCACGGTGATCTCGCCAGCGGTTCCGTCCGCGACGCCGCGCGCTGAAAAACGCTGAAAAGCAGCGCTGCCAATCACCGTCCCAGCGAGAAACGTCGCGAGCATGATGGTGAAGCCATACGTCGAGCTCCCAATCGAAATCGCCAGCAGCCGCGTCCAAGCAATCTCATAGGCAAACGCCGTCGCGCCGACCACCCCGAAAGCGGCCAGCAGAAGGTTGAACTCGCGCCCCGTCACAGCCACGCCGTCGTGGCCACCGATCACACCACCACTCACCACGGCCGGCGAGGAACCACCAGCGTCCGGCTTGGCGAACTCAGCGAGCCCGGCCCGACCCCGGCCAATCCGCCAAGCGATTCCCGAAGCCACCAGGTTCAGCGCAACCGCGCAGAGCAACGACTGCCGCAATCCCAACGCAGGCAACAGAAAAAATCCGCACGCCACCGTCCCCGCCACCGCACCCAGCGTATTCATCCAGTACAGCCCGCTAACGCGCTTCCCGAGCTCGCCAGAACTCCGCGTGACCGCGCTCACCAGTATCGGCAGCGTTCCGCCCATCAGAAATGTGGGCACGAACAACACCGCCGAAGCCCCGGCGAACCGCAGCAGCACCAGCAGCGCCGGCCACCCGCCCACCAGCGGGTAGGCGGCAATAAAAAGCGCCCGAACCGCAACTAGCGCCGCCATGGAAAGCGCTCCCGATGCGCCCACCAACAGTTCGATCTGCGCGTAGAGCCGAACCAGCCCCGCGCGGGGACGCCCCTCGCTCCATCGTCCGAGACACGCACTTCCCGCCGCCAAGCCGGCCATAAATGCCGCCAGCACCGTGGCGATCGCGTACACCGCGTGCCCAAACACCAGCCCTAGCGCCTTGCCCCACGCCACTTGATATATCAGTCCCGCCGCGCCGGAGAGAAATACGCACAGCATCAGCCCACGCGGCAGAGACTCTTGACGATCCTGAGAAGGTTTTTTCATGGACGAGCGCGACGAGTGTAACCAGCATGATGACTACGATGCGTGCGGCGGTAGCAGGCTGCCGATTCGATAACCGCGATCATATCGTACCCCGCACAACAATCTCGACTCCGCCGGGCCAGCACGAACAAGCAATAAGCGGCAGTCCCGGCGATTCCCCCAACAATCCGCGAACATTGCCGGCAACGCGTAACCCTATGGCCCATGGTTGACGCCTATGTTACGATTCGTCCGGAAATTAGGCCATGCCCGGCGAATACATCCCGGTCTTCATTTTTGCGCTGCTCGCAGCGGCGTTCCCAGCGGTTTCTCTCTTCGTTTTCAAGTTTATTCGCCCGGACATGCAGAAAATTGGCGCCCGCCTGGAGCCCTACGAATGCGGCATCCCAGCGGAATCGGACGCCCGCGGCCGCTATTCGGTCCGCTACTACATCGTGGCCATTCTGTTTGTTATCTTCGATGTGGAGACAGTCTTTCTGTTTCCCTGGGCGGTGAAGTACGGCGCGCTAGGGGTCTACGGCCTGCTCACCATGTTTGTGTTTCTCGGAATTTTGTTGGTGGGGTACGTTTGGCTCTTCAAGAAAGGCGCACTGGACTGGGTGTGAGTCGCGCCTCTTGGTCAGTGGTTCGCAGCATCGTTTCCGTTGTGGCTTATGATGAGGGACTAAGAACGTCAGCCCGCTACAGGGTTGCGCGTGAAAGCATGGGAGGGGTATCGCGAGCGTAACGTAGATCGTTGAACGCCATGACAGACGACCCATCGGAAAAGGACCTAAACAAGCAGCCGCCCGACGCGCCGTCAGGGGCTGCTCCCGATAAGCCGCAGGCTCCCAAGGAGCCCGCGGCGGCTGCACCGTCGTCTGCTGCTGCGGCTCCGCCTGTGTCTGCCGAGAAACCAGCTGCCCCGGCTGCTCCTGCGCCACCTGCAGCGGCGCCAAAACCTGCCGCGGCCTCGCCCGCGAAGCCTGCTGCCCCCGCTGGCGCGGCTCCCGCCGCACCAGCCAAGCCCGCTGCCCCCGCCGCCGGGGCCAAGCCAGCCGCTGCCGCCGCTCCGAAAGAGGCTCCGCCCAAACCGGTGCCTCTGGAAAACGAGTTTGTAACCAAGCTGAAGGCAAAGTTCGGCGACGCGATTCGCGAAGCGTGGATCGATCGCAAGCAATCGATCCTGGTGGTCGATCTGAAGGATTTCCTCACGCTCGCTCGCTATTTCCGCGATGAGGAAAAATTCGATTTTCTCACCGACCTGACCGCGGTCGATTGGCCGAAGCGTGAAAAGCGCTTCGACGTGGTATGGAATCTTTACTCCCTGCCGAGAAACGAGCGCCTGCGGCTAAAGGCGCACGCGGCAGAGAACGAGGCAGTCCCCAGCGCCACCGGTATATGGCCGGTAGCCAACTGGATGGAGCGCGAAGCCTACGACATGTTCGGAATTCCCTTCGAAGGGCATCCCGACTTGCGCCGCATCCTGCTTCCCGACGAATGGCAAGGCTTTCCGCTGCGCAAGGACTACGACATCCTGAAGCAAGATCAAGACTGGGTGCGAGAAAATCTAGGCATCGAGAGCGGGCAGTAGCAGTAGGGAACACGTAGCGAAAACGAACGAAATGGCCAATACCCACATCGAGCGAATGCCTGGCGTCAGCTCCACCGTCCTGGGAGCCGACGAAATCATATTAAATATGGGACCGCAGCACCCGTCTACCCACGGCGTGCTGCGCGTAAAACTCAAACTCGACGGCGAACGGGTAGTGGACTCTGAGTGCATCATCGGCTACCTGCATCGAGGCGTAGAGAAGATTGCCGAGCATCGCAGCTACCAGCAATTTGCGCCGTACGTCGACCGCATGGACTACGTCGCAGCAGTTTCCAATGGCTTGGGTTATTGCGAAGCGGTAGAGAAGCTCCTGGGCGCCGAAGCGCCGCCGCGTGCCCGGGTGGTCCGCACCATTCTCACCGAGCTGCAGCGCATCGCCAGCCACCTGGTGTGGCTAGGCACGCACGCCTTGGACATTGGCGCGCTGACCCCGGTTTTCTATTGTTTCCGGGAGCGCGAAGAGATCCTGAAAATTTTCGAAAAATATTGCGGCGCGCGGCTTACCACCCACGCATTCCGGATTGGCGGGCTGCAGTACGAGACGTACGACGGCTTCGAAGAGGAAGTGAAGCGCTTCTGCATCGATTTTGAACACAAGATCGATGAGTATTCCACGCTGCTTACTGAAAATCGCATTTGGGTAGGCCGCACCAAAGGCGTCGGCATATTGTCCGCGGAAGACGCTATCGCCCTCGGCGTGAGCGGCCCGGTGTTGCGGGCCAGCGGCGTGCGCTGGGATATTCGCAAGGCCATGCCTTACGCGGCATACGATCAATACAAATTCGAGATTCCCATCGCCCAGTCGGGCGACACCTACGACCGTTACATCGTGCGTATGGAAGAGATGCGCCAGTCGCGCCTGATCTGCCTGCAAGCCATCGACAATATTCCGGTGGGGCCGATTATGGCGCGCATCGGCAAAGTGCTGAAGCCGCCTCCGGGCGAGGTGTATCACTCGATCGAAGCGCCCAAGGGCGAACTGGGGTACTACATCGTCAGCGACGGCAGCACGCAGCCCTACCGCGTACGCGTCCGGCCGCCCAGTTTCATCAATTTGCAGGCGTTCGACCGCATGGCGCGCGGCAGTCTGGTGGCCGACGTAGTAGCCATTATTGGCACCATCGATATCGTGCTGGGCGAAGTAGATCGGTAGAATCCGTGAGAAGTTGCCAGGTCCGTTGTGGTTGGATGGCGCACCCTTCGCTTTTAAGGGTGCGGACTTTGGTCGGGCGCAGCGTCACAGGAAGCGGGACCGAATTAGCGGTGAACTCTTGAACGGAACAGGGAAATGAGCCACGAAACACTGAATGCGATCATGCCGTACTTCTTGCCGGTGTTCTACGGCATCGTGATCGTGCTGGTCCTGCCGCTGCTGGCGGGATACATCGTGCTGCTCGAGCGCAAAGTAATGGCCGACATGCAAGCGCGCCTGGGCCCCATGCGCGTGGGTCCGCACGGCCTGCTGCAACCCATTGCCGACGCGTTAAAGCTCCTAATCAAAGAAGACATCATCCCGGAGAAGGCCGACAAGTTGATTTTCCTGTTGGCCCCGCTGATCAGCGTAACCATGGCATTACTCGCCTACGCCGCCTTGCCGTTCGGCCCTGTTTTCCAGATCGCCGACTTGGATATCGGTCTGCTCTTTATTCTGGCAATCAGCTCGCTGGGTGTCTACGGCATCGTGTTGGGCGGCTGGGCCAGCAATAGCCACTTCTCGCTCTTGGGCGCGATGCGTAGCGCCGCGCAACTGGTAAGCTACGAAACCGCCGCGGGCTTGGCGCTGATTTCCGCGTTGTTGCTGGGCGGATCGCTTTCGATGAAGTCGTTGGTCGAGGCCCAGGATCAGGCCGGGGCATGGTTCATCTTTTTCGCGCCCTGCGGCTTCTTCATCTATCTCGTCGCCTCCATCGCCGAGACCAACCGCGCGCCTTTCGATTTGCCCGAAGCGGAATCGGAACTGGTCGCCGGATATATGACCGAGTACAGCGGCTTCCGTTGGTCGCTCTATTTCCTGGCGGAGTACGCCAACATGATCGTGGTCGCAGGAATCGCCACCACTCTATTTCTTGGCGGCTGGCTGCGGCCCTTTGCGAGCTTCCATGGGCACATCCTCGGCACTGGGGTCGAGATTCTAGACATTTTCCCCGCGCTCCTCTTTCTCGGTATCTGCGGCTACTGTTTCTGGCGCGCGCCTCGCCAACCGGTACCGATTCAAAAATTGGTGATGGTTTTGGTCGGCGGGCTGTTCCTGGTGCTCGCTGTGGTGATGTTCGGCTCGCTTTTCGTTCCTGTCGCGATGCCCGGAATCCACGGCGCGTTTTGGTTCCTGGCGAAAGTGCTGACGTATCTTTACGGCTTCCTGTGGTTCCGCTTCACGTTCCCGCGTTACCGCTTCGATCAGTTGATGAAGCTGGGCTGGCAATTCCTAATCCCGCTAGCGCTCGCCAACGTGATGGGCGTGGGGGTCGCGCAGATTCTACGCCAGCAGCTGGGATGGAATGCCTTCGCCGCTTTTGGACTTACGCTGCTGGCGACCATTGGCGTTGCGGCGTGGCTGGTGACGCTGAACGATCGCCGCGACCGCGACCAAGCCGCGGCCGCCGCAGCCGCGGCGTCAGCCCCGGCGGGTGGAGACTAAATGGCCACGCCCATGGCTCTACAAATCGGTTTCTTCTATTTCTTCGCGGGCCTCGCGATCGTCTGCGCGATCATGATGGTGGTCGCCCGCAGCGTAGTGCACTCCGCCATTTACCTGATCGGCGCGCTATTGGCTACCGCCGGAATCTACCTCCAATTGCGCGCGGAGTTCCTGTTCATCGTGCAGGTGATCCTGTACGTCGGCGGGATCATGGTCTTATTCGTCTTCGTTATCATGCTGGTGAACCTCGATGTCGCCGCCCGCCAGCGCCAGTTCAGTAAGCAATTGTGGCTCGCGCTGCTGTTGGCGGTGGTCCTCGGCGGACAGTTGCTGCTCATGGCCCATATCGATGCGCCTATTTTCAATAGCACCGGGGTTCCGCAATCGTTGCCGCCCAATACCGCCGAGGTGGCCACGTCGCTGTTCCAGACCTATATGCTCCCGTTTGAAATCGCTTCGATCATGCTGCTGGTAGCGATGGTCGGCGCGGTGCTGATGGCCAAGCGGAGGGACGCGTGATTCCCGTAACGCATTATATTTTTCTGAGCCTGGCGCTTGTCACCATTGGCGTGATCGGCTTGCTCACCCGCCGCAACGTCATCGTGATCCTGATGTCCATCGAACTAATTCTGAACGCGGTGAACATTAATCTGGTGGCTTTTTCGCGAATGTTTGGCACCGTGCACGGGCAGGTGTTTGCGATCTTTATCATTACCGACGCAGCCGCGGAAGCGGCAGTGGGCTTGGGAATAATTATCGCCCTGTTCCGCAACCGGGAAACGGTGCTGGCGGATGAGATGGACATCCTGAAATGGTAGATTCGCTGCCCACAACCCAGGGATTACTGCCATTCTTCCTGGCGCACATTTGGACGATTCCGCTCTACCCGCTCGCCGGCGCGTTCCTGATGCTGCTATTGGGCCGCAAGCTCCCCAAGGCGATGGTCAGCGCGATCTGCGTGGGCAGCGTTGCGATTTCGTTCTTCTTTGCCTGCGGGGCGTTCCTGGAATTGGTGGCCCGCCCGGCGAACCAACGCGTCGCCCAGGTGATCCTGTTCGAATGGGTGCCCGCGGGCACGTATCACTTGCAGTCCGGGGCGCTCGGGAGCTTTGTTGCGGACTGGGGATTCTTGCTCGATCCGCTGTCCGCGGTGATGATTCTGGTGGTCACCGGCGTCGGCCTGCTGATCCATATCTATTCCACCGGCTACATGGCGCACGAGGGCGGCTACTACCGCTTCTTCGGGTATTTGAACCTGTTCATGTTTTCCATGCTGATGCTGGTGCTCGGGAATAATCTGTTGCTGCTGTTTGTCGGGTGGGAAGGCGTGGGCACGTGCAGTTATCTGCTAATTGGGTTTTACTTCCATAGAAAATCGGCGTCGGACGCGGGAAAGAAAGCCTTCATTGTCAATCGGATCGGCGACGCGGGATTTTTGCTGGGGATTTTCCTCACCTCTGCGGTTCTGGGCACCATTCGCTTCACCGAGATAGTTCCCGCGCTCACCGCGTCGCATCTGCCGGTAGGGGCTCCGGTGCTTACCGCGATCGCGCTGCTGTTCTTCGTCGGCGCCACCGGCAAGTCCGCGCAGATTCCGCTGTACGTTTGGCTGCCCGACGCGATGGAAGGCCCTACCCCAGTGAGCGCTTTGATTCACGCCGCGACGATGGTCACCGCCGGCGTCTACATGGTGACGCGCACCAACGCCATCTTCCAACACGCCCCATTGGCGATGGAGGTGGTGGCCGGAATCGGCGCAGCCACGGCATTGTTTGCCGCCACCATCGGCGTGGTGCAGAACGACATTAAAAAGGTTCTGGCCTACTCCACCGTTTCCCAGCTCGGCTACATGTTCCTGGCCTGCGGCGTAGGCGCGTTCAGCGCGGGCATCTTTCACTTGATGACCCATGCGTTCTTCAAGGGCTTGCTCTTCCTGGGCGCAGGGAGCGTGATTCACGCCATGTCCGGCGAGCAAGACATGCGCAAGATGGGCGGTCTCGCCAAGAAAATTCCGATCACCTACTGGACCATGCTGATCGCCACGCTGGCCATCGCCGGCATCTTTCCGTTCGCCGGCTTCCTCAGTAAGGACCTGATTCTCGGCAAAGTTTACGAGCACGGGTTGCTGCTGTGGCTGGTTGGATACTTCACCGCCGGCATGACCGCGTTCTACATGTTCCGTTTGATCTTCCTCACCTTTCATGGCCAATCTCGCGTGCCCCACGACATCGAACATCACATCCACGAATCGCCGAAGTCCATGACCATTCCGCTGATCGTTCTCGCGGGGCTTTCGATTTTCGGCGGTTGGATTGGCTGGCCGGAGATTCTGCGCGGGAGCAATCATTTCGTTCATTTCCTGGCGCCTATGATTACCTCGGCGCAAGAAGCGCGGGTGCCGGCCGCGGAAGCGGCGCGAGCGCACTTGGGTGAAATTGCGCTGATGTTGCTGTCCGAGGGTTTGGTACTCCTCGGCATTCTGTTTGCGTGGTACCTGTATTTGAAGCGGGTCGACTTGCCGGCGAAAATAACGTCGCATATCCGCGGCTTCTACAATTTGGTCTACCACAAATATTACGTCGACGAAATTTACGACGCGATGTTTGTCAACCGCACCAAGGACTTAGCCACCACACTGGGCAGCTTCGACAATGCCGTCATCAACGGCGTGGGTGTGGACGGTGCAGGCTGGCTCACACGCTATATCTCCCGCGTATCGATGTGGTGGGACACCTGGATCGTCGATGGTTCGGTGCGCCTGGCCTCTCGGCTGATCTGGCTGGTCAGCCAGGTGGCGAGGATGTTTCAGACCGGTCTGGTGCAGACCTACATGCTGGTGATCGTCATCGGCGTAGTCGGATTCCTGACCTATTATTTCTGGGTTTTGCATTTGCATTCGTAGATTTTCTGAGGCGTTTTTCAGAAGGCGAGGCACGGACGCATGTTTTTTTCCGACAACCATATCTTAAGCACCATCCTCTTCACGCCGCTGGTTGGGGCGATCTTGCTGTGTTTCGTGCCGCGCGGAAGTGCGAACGCCGCCCGCTGGATCGGCAACCTCTTCGGCTTGCTCGGACTGGTGGTGGCGCTGCCCCTGCTTTCGAGGTTTCAAGCGCAGAGCGCCGCGCCTTTCCAATTCGTTCAGGACTTGCCGTGGATTCCCTCGATCGGCGCGCACTACACCCTGGGTCTGGATGGCCTGAGCTTCCTTTTGGTGATGCTCACCGTCATTCTTGGTCCGATCGCCATCCTGTCGTCGTGGACCGCCATCCGCAAGCGCGAAAAGGAATACTACATACTCCTTTTGATGTTGCAGACCGGAATGTTGGGCGTCTTCATGTCTCTCGATTTCGTGCTGTTCTACCTTTTCTGGGAAGTGATGCTGGTTCCCATGTATTTCCTGATCGGGGTGTGGGGCAGCGAACGGCGGCTGTACGCCGCGATTAAATTCTTCCTCTACACTTTGGCCGGCTCGGTCTTGATGCTGCTGGCGATTCTAGCGATCTATCATAGCCGCGGCACGTTCGACATCCGTGAAATTCTGCTGCATCCGTTCACCGCGCAATATGGCGACCTGGAAAAGTGGCTGTTCTGGGGATTCTTCTTCGCTTTTGCGATCAAGGTTCCCATGTTCCCGTTCCATACCTGGCTGCCTGACGCGCACACCGAGGCGCCCACCGCCGGGTCGGTAATCCTCGCCGGCGTCCTGCTGAAAATGGGGACCTACGGCTTCCTGCGCTTTTCTGTGCCGATGTTTCCGGATGCCGCAGTGAAGTACCGCGGGTTTCTGGTGGCGTTGTCGCTGGTTGGCATCATCTACGGTGCGCTGGTCTGCATGATGCAGAAGGACATGAAGAAGCTGATCGCCTATTCTTCAGTGAGCCACATGGGTTTCTGTACGATGGGAATTTTCGCGCTCACCCCGCTGGGGCTTTCCGGAAGCATCATTCAGCAGATCAATCATGGCATTTCCACTGGGGCGCTGTTCTTGATTGTCGGCGTGCTGTACGAGCGCCGGCATACCCGGCTGATTTCCGAATTTGGCGGTCTTTCCACGCCCATGCCGAATTTTGCCGCGGTGTATATGATCGTCACACTCAGTTCGCTAGGCATGCCGCTGCTGAATGGCTTCATCGGTGAGTTCACGATTCTGCGCGGAGCGTTCGAGGTGCGATGGCAGTGGGCGGCTTGGGGCGTTATAGGAGTGGTGCTAGGCGCGGCGTATCTCCTGTGGCTGTATCAGCGGGTAATGTTTGGCAGCATCACTAATCCAGCCAACGAACACTTGCCCGATCTCAACGCGCGCGAGTACGCCACGTTGTTGCCGCTGGTCTTCCTGGCTTTCTGGATTGGGATTTATCCCGCTCCACTGTTTAAGGTCCTCGACCAGCCAGTCCAGCGCATCATGCAGGTGGTGAACCCTTCCTACTATCTTTCGCCATCAGCGTCTCCAACCGCGGCGCCGGCTCAGGCGCCGGCCGCGCCTCCGTTGGTTTCGCCGGCGAGCGGCACAAATCCCACGTCGAACATGCGGCCCGCGAACACGCCGTCCAACAAGGAAGGGAAGTAGATGGTCGCAAACTGGCAAGCGGCGCTCGTCAGCACCCAGCAGGATTTTCCCTACATCCTGCCGGAGGTGATGCTTGCGTTTTTCGGTTTGGCCACGTTGCTCACCGATTTCCTGCTCGAGGAAAAACAGAAATCCTGGAATGCGCTCACCGCGATGCTCGGCGTGCTGTTCAGCGGCGTGTCGCTGTGGTTGCTGCACCCGGTCGCTTCCGAATTGAACCTCCGCTTCGGCGGCTCGATCGTCATCGATCACTTCTTTATACTTTTCGGGTTCATCTTTTTGGCCGCTACCGCATTGGTGATCTTGCTTTCCGCCCGCTACATGGAAATCGAAGGCGAGCACGGCGGTGAATATTACGCCCTGATGCTTTTTGCGGTTGTAGGCATGATGTTCCTCGCCTGCGGGAACGACCTGGTGGTTCTCTTCATCGGCCTCGAGACCATGGCGCTCAGTTTCTACGTGCTAACCGGCTACTTGCGCGGGAATCGCCGCTCCAACGAAGCCGCCATGAAATACGTCCTGCTGGGTGCTTTCAGTTCGGGCGTTCTGGCCTACGGATTTTCGATCCTCTACGGCCTTTCCGGGCCGCCGGGTTCCACCAACCTTCAGGTGATTGCCATGAAGGTGGCGCAGCGGCCCTCCTACGATCTGTTCGTACTGCTGGCGTTAGTGACCGTTTCGACCGGGTTGTTTTTCAAGATTGCCGCGGTTCCGTTCCACCAGTGGGCGCCGGATATCTACGAAGGGGCGCCGACGACCATCACCGCCTTCGTGAGCGTGGCCTCGACGGCGGCTAGCTTCGCGTTGCTGCTGCGGCTCTTCCTCACTGTTTTCTGGTCGGTGCGGCATGAATGGATACCGCTGGTGGAAGCGGTGGCCATCCTTTCGCTTACCTATGGAAACATCGTGGCCATCACCCAAAACAATATCAAGCGGCTGATGGCGTATTCCTCGATTTCACACGTCGGCTACATTTTGCTGGGGTTAGTGGCGGCGGTAAACGTGAACGGGTCGCTGAACCAGCGCGGGCTGCAGGCGGTAATGTTCTACCTGATGGTCTACGCGTTCTTCAATACCGGCGCGTTTGCCGTGGTGATCCTGCTGCGCCGCAAAGGCATCATCGGTGACGATCTCGAAGACCTGAACGGATTGATGCAGCGGAATCCGGGCGCTGCGGTACTGATGCTGATCTTCCTGTTGTCGCTGGTGGGGATCCCGCCCACTGCCGGCTTCCTGGCCAAGCTGATGGTTCTGTGGGCTTTGATCGAGACCGGCCACACGACCCTCGCGGTCGTCGGGGTGGCCTACATCCTTCCGGCGCTGTACTATTATTTCCGAATGGTCGCCAACATGTGGGTGCGCGAACCCGCCGACTCGGTTCGCCCGATCGTCACTCTGGCCCAGGGCTTCGCCCTGACCGTAGCCGTAGCGGTCACGCTCGCCGCTGGCATCTATCCCGAACCGTTTCTGCGGCTTGCGACGCACTCGTTGCTTTTCCCCTTTATTCACTAGGTTTGTTCGCTGAGTTTGTAAACTGAGTTCCGTCCATGCCCGAGCAAAGATCAGGCAACCGCCCCGGTCAACTGGCGCGCCAATTCGCGCTCGCCACAGAATTGCCATTCCTGCTGGTCGGCGGCGTTGTTGGCGGCGCTTTCCTGGGCTACCTGTTCGACCGCTGGCTGAAGACCAAGCCTTGGGGCATGTTGGTCCTGGGAGCAGTTGGCTTTTACGTAGGGGTCCGCCAAGTGATTCTGCGCGCGGGCCAAGGGGATAGCTCCGACGGACACGGCAATCCCAAGTCGTGATGTGGAGTCCGCAGCGGCCGCTCGGCTGGGCTGGCTAACTCTGGCGGTGGGACTGGCTGCGGCGGTGGTCGTAGCGCTCTCTGGGCGCGCTAGAATGGGTGCTGGGGTGACGATAGGCACCTTCCTAGCCTGGCTGAACTACCGATGGCTGAAGCTGGGAGTGGATGCCCTGGTAGCCTCAGCTACCAGTGGCGACGGGCCCTCCAGCGCGGGTGTCCCAGCGAGTATCTATCTGAAATTCGCGGGCCGCTATGTGTTGATCGCTCTGGCCGTATATGCTAGCGTTTCAGTGCTTAAGATACCGCTTTTGGGCATGATTTACGGCTTACTGGCACTAGGCGCGGCCGCGTTTATCGAGGGAATCTACGAAGTTGTCCGCGACTGGAGCAGCCTTCCATAGACGTTGAAGGGGGGGCTCCCACGTCGGTTGTTGGAGTGCCGCCACTGTTGGCGGTTGGTTTGAATCACAGCGGGTTGTTCCAGGCACCAAGAAAATTTACCGGGGAGTGAGAACGCCGAATGCCCGAGCACCTTCACTGGTTCACCGTTCTGTTGAATAAGTGGTTTGGTGGCGCGGCTTTAGCGCTTCTTTCTGCTCTGCACGTTCACGTCGACTATCCAGCGTACCCGATCCCGAATTCTGTGGCTGGGTCGTTCGCGGTCCTGCTGCTGGCGGTGATTTTCTTCCTGTGGCTGCGCCCCCGCATCTCCGTGGATAACCCCGGCGCGACGCAGCAGTTGATGGAAGGCCTGATTACCAATTCACAAGGCTTGGGAATTCGCGATCTTTTGGAAGACAACATTGAGCATGGCGCGAGCAAGTACCTGCCGGTAGTAGGCTCGGTTTCGATTTTCATTTTGATCGCTAACGCCATCAGCTCGATCCCTGCTTTCGAGTCTCCCACTGCGAATCCTAGCGTTCCGCTGGCCTGCGCTATCGTGACGTTTATCTACTACAACTTCGCGGGGTTGAAGACTCAAGGCCCGCTGGGGTACGCCAAGCATTTTGCCGGGCCGGTTTGGTGGCTCGGCTGGCTGATTTTTCCGGTGGAGATTGTCAGCCATACTGCGCGGCTGTTGTCGCTCACCGTTCGCCTTTGGGCCAACATATTCGCCAGTGAGCTGATCTACGTGATTTTCCTGAGCTTGCTGCTTGAGCCCACGGTCACGCTCAGCCGGCACAACCCGATCCTGGGATGGGGCGGGCTGGGCATTTTCGCGGCCACGCTTCCGGGCCTGTTCATCGTGCTGCACTTGTTCGTGGCCCTGGTGCAGGCGTTCGTGTTTACCATTCTTCCCGCAATTTATATCGGCATGGCGACCTCCCATGAGGCCTAATGGCTCGTAGAACTAGCGGCATGATACGCCGTCAATGTGATCCCGGCTGCTTGAGGATGACGGGAGCCACCGCCTGGCGGCGACTTATAAAATGGAGAAAAAAGTGAAAAAACTGTCTAGTTTGTTGATGTTGCTGTTCACCACCGCGCTTGTGGCCGCCCCGGCGTTTGCGCAAGAGACTGCCGCCGGAAAGCCGCCCGAGCACGTCGCTATCTGGATCACGATTTCGGCGGGATTCTCGATGGCCATCGCCGCAGCCGCTTGCGGAATTGCCCAGTCCCGCGTGGCCGCAGCTGCCTGCGAAGGAATGGCCCGCAACCCCGCGGCCTCTGGAGCGATTCGGTTGGCCATGATTTTGGGCTTGGTCTTCATCGAGACCTTGGTGCTGTTCACGCTCGCCATCGTAGTTCTTAAGGTTAGTTACTAGCACCCTTGTTCTGGGTGTCGAAAGGCCCGGAAACCGCAGGGTTTCCGGGCCTTTTTAGTGTGCCGAGCATGTTCGACAGCTTGGAGGTGAAAGTCCTCTACCCATCCTGATGGAGGAGAAGGGTTAGTGAAGCGCAAGGGCCGAACCGCGAGGCGAGGTCTGAAAGAAGCGTGTAGCAAACACGCGAGCCGATGGACAAGAACTGGATTGGAGGCCTACGGTGCCGGGGGAGCGAGCTAATGATCGCGAAACCCACATCCATCAAAGGCACTG
>Ga0302324_100015370_pt1 | contig 15349 bp, 13 predicted proteins | sample Palsa_T0_1_FD_201949 | JGI IMG/M metagenome (GOLD analysis project Ga0302324, IMG submission 201949) | Peat permafrost microbial communities from Stordalen Mire near Abisko, Sweden - Palsa_T0_1 | ecosystem: Environmental > Terrestrial > Soil > Palsa > Peat permafrost | place: Sweden: Abisko...
AGCGGAGCATCGGGCGATTTGGCTTGCAGGATTTCCTGCAATTCCCCTTTCGGATTGTCCAGGGTGGGGATGACCGTCAATTCACCGAAAGCGCGGCGAAAGGAACGAAGCAGAAAGGCGCGCGCTTCCTCAAAACCGCCGTCCAGAAAAACTGCGCCGATGAGCGCCTCGAACGCGTCCGCCAGGGCCGAGGCGCGGCTGCGTCCGCGATTGGCCTCCTCGCCGCGGCTCAAAATCAGGTAATCTTGCAGACTTATCTGCTTCGCTTGGTCGGCCAGCGTGCGGCGATTGATCATTTGCGCGCGGGCCTTGGTCAACGGCCCTTCGCTGACCTCGGGAAATTTGTCGTACAACTCCCTCGTCAATACGAGTCCCAACACCGCGTCGCCCAAAAACTCCAGCCGCTGATTATGCCGCACCATCCGGCCTTGTTCGTGGGCCACGGAAGGATGCGTCAGCGCTTGGCGCAGCAGGGCGTGGTCCTTAAACGTGTATTGAATCTCCTTCTGGAGACGGTTGAAGTCCGGAGCCGTCATCACTCAACCGGATGTGCGGCCAGATTTTCCGCCGGTAACGGTTGCGCCTCTGGGTGAGTATCGGCCGGGGGCGGATTCAATCCGTGTGCCAGAAGTTGAGCGGTGGCGCGTTGCACTTCCTCCAATTGATCGAGTTGCAGATTAGGATCGGTGATGGTGAAGATGTCGCCCGTCCCGGCGTGTTCATAAACAAAGACGCGGCCGGCCTCGCTCTTGATCTGCTCCTTGACCTTCAAGATTCGTTTCCGTTCCAGCATCACCGCCAGGATGTAACAGACCGGCCCGTGGGTCGGATCGTGCGCCTCGATCAATTTGCGCAAGAGGGATTCGGCGGATTCCTTTTGGATGGCTTCGGGGGGCGCGGCGGGCGGGGCATGATAAACGCCCTGCCATTGGGAGATGAAACCTTTGCGCTCGCTGGCGCCCTCGCTGTGTTGCGACTGCCAGCAAGCGGGGCAAAGATCAAGCCGTTGGTACTCCTGCTTCTGCTCAATGAGCACGGTGTGATAAGGCTGCTTATCGGCAAAAGGCTTTTCGCACGATTGGCATAAGCGGGAGCGCGACTGGATATTCCATTCTATCATCGATTTGTGCTGTTATTATTGCCAAGCATCCTTCAACTGCAATGGCAAAATCCGTCTGGCTTGAACCTTGTAACCCAAAATCCGCCCGTTCCTCGTTTTATTTTCAATGATTCGAAATTGACGCCCCATGCCCAAATGAGGCGAAATGGGGAGATATGAATGCAAATGAGCACGTCAAAATTCCCCGCCGCTCTTTTGTGCGCGGCTTGTCTGCGCTGGGCCTGTTGCCTCTGACTAGCCTGGCCCTTGAACCCGACTTGGATCCCGTTCCGAACGACCAGCCAAAGTGGGCGGCCGAGGATGATCCCGGTTATTGGTCATGGATTCGACAGCAATTTTCCATTCCGGCCGATGAGGCTTACTTCAACACCGGCACGCTGGGGGCATGCCCAAAGCCGGTCCAGGATGCCATGGTGGCCAGCATGCGCGAGATGGAACGCACCATTACCCATTACGATTACCGCACTGAGCATACCGAATACATTGCCGGCTATCGGCCCCAACTTGAATTGCGAAAAAAGGCGGCCGGCATCCTCAATGCCAGCGCGGAGGAGATCGCGCTCCTGCAAAACGCCACCATGGGGATCAACTTTATTGCCAACGGCCTCGAACTTAAGCCCGGTGACGAAGTCCTGCTCACTGACCAGGAACATCCTGGGTCGATGGGGCCTTGGGACTTGCGCGCCAAACGTCAAGGCATCGTGGTCAAGAAGCTGACCATTCCCGTACCGACGCCGGATCCGGAAACCGTCGTCAAAATTTTCACCGAGGCTGTCGGGCCTCGAACCAAAGTCATCGCCGTCCCGCACGTGACCAGTCGTTGTGGCATTATCCTGCCGGTGCAGGAACTTTGTGAACTGGGCCGCGCGCATGGGATTTTCACTCTGGTGGACGGCGCGCAGGCGGTCGGACAAATGCGCGTGGATGTCAAGAAGATTGGCTGCGATGCTTATGCGTGCAGTCCGCACAAATGGCTCCTGGCACCGCCCGGCAATGGCTTGCTCTTCGTCCGGGCGGATCGGCAAAATGATGTTTGGGCCACGCTGGCCAGCGCGCATTGGGACGACCATGAGCCAGCCACCGGCCTTTTCCGTCTGATGCAATTTGGCACCGCCAATGCGGCCTTGTTAGTCGGATTGGATGCGGCTTTGGATTTCTATCAGCGCGTGGGCCCGGAAAAAATCGAGCAGCGCACCCTCAACCTGGCGAATGCTTTACGCAAAGAATTGTTGACCATCAAAGGCGTTTCCATTTCCTCGCCCGTCCATCCAGCCTTGGCTGGCGCGATTGTCACCTATGGCGTGGCTAATCTCAAAGGTGGCGACCTGATGGACACATTATGGAAACAGAAGAAAATCCGCGTCCGGGCGCAGTCGGGCGAGCTCGTGCGGCAATCCGTGCATTACTACAACAGTCCAGAGGAAATCGCCGCCACCTTGGACATGGTGCGATCGCTCGCGGCGAAGTAAGCCCCTTACGCCGACATATGCTCCAGGCGCTCGATCCGTTCTTCCAAAGGCGGATGCGAGGCAAAGAGCGCCATCAGTCCGCCGGTTCTTCCTGAAATCATCAGGGCTTGGAAGGAGGGTTTTTGCTGGCCGGCCATATCCGCCCCGCCTTCATGAACGCGTTGCAGCGCATGGAGCGCAGAAATCATGTGGTCGCGTCCGGCGAACTTTGCGCCCCCGGCGTCCGCCCGAAATTCGCGCCAGCGTGAGAACCAAGCCACGATGATCGACCCCGCCAACAGGAAGACAGTCTGGAAAACGTTCATCAACATATACTGCATGAAGAAGTTGCCGCCGCCGCGATCATCGTCGCGGTCGGAGCCGCGCGAGAGCGCCATGGCCAGCGCCCAGGCCAGAAACATGGCAAACGCGTTCACCACACCCTGGATAAGCGTCATGGTCACCATGTCGCCATTGGCGACGTGCGCCAACTCATGCCCCAACACACCTTCGACGTCATACTGCTTCATGTGTTCGAGCAAGCCGGCGCTGACCGCCACCAGCGCCCGTGACCGACTGGGACCGGTCGCGAAAGCGTTGACCTCCGGCGAATCGTAAATCCCCACTTCGGGCATGGTGGAAAGGCCCGCGGTGCGAGCCAGCTTGTAAACCGTTTGCACCAGCCGTTGCAAATCGGGATCGGACGTGTTGGGATCAATAACTTTAACGCCCATCGAGAACTTGGCTACCCACCGCGAAATTGCCAGCGAAACAAAGGCGCCACCCATGCCCCAAAGAAAACACCATACAAAGAGCCGTTGCAGGCCGCCGATGCGCGTCGCCAATCCATGAAAGACCAGACTGACGATGACGCCGATGGTGAGCATCACCAGTATATTGACCAGCAGCAAGAGCGATATCCGTTTCGTAATTTGCCAAAATCTCATAACTCAAATCAGGAGGTCCGCGTGTTCATTTGACTTCGACCTTTCGGACGCTCATCAGCAGTAATGTTAAGCATTTTTGACGAATTTCAACTACGGAAGAAGCGCACGTTTGCAACCGAGCTATGGTAAAATGCAGAGGTGAAAGCTAAAGACAAATAGCAGCAAGTGCGCCATGGCTTCCTCGGGAGGGCGACACTCCGTGGAGCCCTGACTGGATTCCTGAACGAAAATATTGGGGCTCGATGGAATCTCGCCCAAGGGGGCAGGACGATAGTTCCCATACAGCGCATGAATTTTCGAGGCCAGGGGAGGCCGGAGTCAGTTCCCCAAATTTATTTCACAGAAGAAAGTTGACGTTGTGAGCTTTGCGTGGCAAAGTGAGTCTCATGCAATCGGACTGGGCGTCGGAAAATTTGCAAGTCATTCGCACGTTGATGGAACGGGGCGCTGTTTATCGTCGCACCCTCGCGCCCGTGATGGGTGCCATCGGCGTTACAGGGCTGGCCGCTGCGGGGATTGCGTTCCTGGCGGGAATCAATTCTGGGAACTCTTTCGCGTTTTACTGGATGGCCGTCGCCGTCCTGTGCCTGGCCGAAGCGCTGTTGCTGGTTCGACGCCAGGCCCTCAAGGACGAGGAGCCGTTTTGGTCGCCACCGACGCGCCGGGTGACGCAGGCGCTCGGCCCGGCCTTTTTTTGCGGAATCGTCGCCGGCTTGGCCGTCCTGCGTTTCAATCCCGCCGATGCGCGCTGGCTGCCTCCGGTGTGGATGGTTCTTTACGGTTGCGCTCTGCACTCGGCCGGTTTTTTCATGCAACGCGGCATTAAACTTTTCGGCTGGGGATTCATCGTCGCCGGTTGTGGCTTGGCTGTCACCGTTGCACCTTCCATGTCCGGCGCGAATTGGGCGATGGGTGTTCTTTTTGGCGGAGCCCACGCCGCTTACGGGCTCTACTTGTATTTCACCGAGAAGCATGGGAATGCAACGTGAATGCAAAACCATTCCTGCAGATCGATCGCGTCATTCACGAAAAAGGGCGCCTGCCCATCATGTCGTTGCTTGCCGCCGCTCCGGAGCTTTCTTTCACCGATCTGCGAGACACACTCAAGATGACCGATGGCAATTTGAGCATGCACATCAAAACCCTCCAGGAAGCGGGTTTCGTTTCGGTGGCAAAATCCTTTCAACGGCAGCGCCCCTTGACGACCTGCTCGCTGACACCTGCGGGACGCCAGGCTTTCGCCGATTACATTGACTTGTTGGAGGAAATAGTCCGGCAGACCAAAGGTTTGAAATAATCTACAAAACAAATGAACACCTCAACCCTAGCATCATCTAACTTTGTGATGCAAAGCGAATCAGCTCCGTTAACATTTCCTCGTCGTGCTCTGAAAATCATGCGCGCCACCCATTTGGGCATGTGCTTCGGGGTCCGCGATGCCATCCATTTAGCCATGACGGAATCCCGTCGCCAGCCGCTCACCATCCTCGGCGAATTGGTGCACAACGAAGCGGTGTTGAGCGATTTACGCGCGCGTGGCATCGCCATCGAAGAACAACCCCAAGCCGTCCAAACGCCGGCGGTCATGATTACAGCTCATGGAGCCTCCGAAAAAGCGATGGAGCGAGCCAGGTCTCGTGGGTTGCAGGTGTTGGAAGCCACTTGTCCGTTGGTTCATTACGCCCACCGCGCCGTCCAACAATTGGCGCGCGAGGGGTTTCATCCCGTCATTGTGGGGCAACGCGGACACGTTGAAGTGCGCGGTTTGACGGAGGATTTGGAGGAATTCGACGTGGTGCTCAGCGAGGAAGATGTCCAACAATTGGTGGAACGACCCCGCTTTGGCATGATGTCGCAAACGACCCAACCCGTGGACAAAGTGTGCAGGCTGGTGGAATCGATGCGGCATCGCTTTCCGCGCTCGGAAGTGCGTTGTGTGGACACGGTCTGCCAGCCGACGAAGCAACGGCAATCCTCAGCCGTGGAGCTGGCGCAGCAAGCGGAAGTGGTTTTGGTGATTGGAGGCGCTCACAGCAACAACACTCGTCAATTAGCCGCAACGTGCCGTCGCTATTGCGAGCGCGTCCATCACGTCCAAGGTGTAGAGGATTTGCGCGCTGATTGGTTCGCGGGTGCAGCCACGATCGGCATCACCGCCGGGACTTCAACGCCCGACGCCATCATCGACGCGGCCGAGAATTGGCTCCGAACAAATCTATGAGCAAATCCCGGCCTGACCTTTGACGGCAACTATTCTTATTCTGCATTTGACCATGCGCTCCATCCGGGTTTTACTAAATCATTTATGACTGATGCAACGCTGGTTAATCCATCTCGATCTTCCTCTCCCTCCTCCGGTGCTTCTCTTTCGCGGGATGATGTTTCGGCTATTGATGAATTGCGGGATAAATACAAGGAACTCCGCACCGAATTGGCCAAAGTCATTATCGGCCAGGAAATCGTCATCGAACGCCTGTTGATTTGCATTCTCGCGCGCGGTCACGGGTTGCTCATGGGCGTGCCCGGCCTGGCCAAGACCACCATCGTCAATTCCCTGGCCCAAGCAATGTCGCTCCAATTCAATCGTATTCAGTTCACGCCCGATCTCATGCCGTCGGACATCACCGGCACGGACATTTTGCAGGAGACCGACCAACCGGGTCGCCGCGCGTTCGTGTTCGTCAAAGGCCCGCTTTTTGCCAATATTGTGCTGGCCGACGAAATCAATCGGACGCCGCCCAAGACGCAATCGGCCCTGCTGGAAGCCATGCAAGAGCATCGCGTGACGGTGGCGGGTCGATTCTTCCCTCTGCCCGCGCCGTTCTTTGTGCTGGCCACGCAAAACCCGATCGAGCAGGAAGGAACCTACCCGTTGCCGGAGGCGCAATTGGATCGCTTCATGTTTTTCATCCATGTCGATTATCCCAGTGAAAGCGAGGAAAGACGCATCGCGCGGGAAACGACGGGCGCGGCGCCGACCCAGTTGTCCAAGCGGATTGACGGCGAGCAAATCATCAATTTTCAGGAAGTCGTGCAACGCGTGCCGGTGCCGGACCACATTTACGACTTGGCGGTAACATTAGTGCGCTCCACCAGGCCGCGATCGGAACAAGCGCCGGATTGGATCAAGAAATGGGTGACGTGGGGCGCGGGTCCTCGCGCGGTGCAGTACTTGATTCGTGGCGCCAAAGCGCGTGCCGTTTTGCAAGGGAGCTATCTGGTGCGCAAGGAGGATTTGGAAGCGGTCGCCGGGCCGGTGTTAACGCATCGTATTCTCACCAATTTCCAAGCCCAATCCGAAGGCGTAGGCAGTTCGGAGATCATCGCACGGTTGTTGGCGGAAACGGGAGAAGCCAAACGTGGCTGAGAGCGGGGCATGGCTTGATTCGGCGGTGCTCAATCGCTTGATGCACCTGACGCTGATGTCGCGCTCACCGATGGAGGGTTCCGTCACCGGCCTGCACAAGAGCCCTCATCGCGGTTCCAGCGTCGAGTTCGCCGAATACCGCAACTATGTGCCGGGCGATGACCTTCGCCGGCTGGATTGGCGGGTGTTCGCGCGCTCCGACCGTTTCTTCATGAAGGAATACGAGGCGGAGACAAATCTGCGCTGTTACTTCGTGCTCGATGCCAGCGGCTCAATGCGATTCGGACAAAAGATCATTTACGCCAAGCGCCTGATCGCCACCCTGGCCTACATTGCGTCGCATCAAGGTGACGCGTCCGGTTTGGTCTGCGCCCTGGCCAAATCGGCCCCGGAAATTCCCCCGCGACGGAACCCGGCCCATTTGAAAGTTCTATTTGACGCGTTGGACAAAACGGAGGCGCGCGGGGAAACAGGACTGATCCAGGCCTTGCACGATTTAGCCGAACGGGTGCGGCGGCGGGCGCTGGTCGTGGTCGTGTCCGACTTTTTCTGCGACCTTGAGCCGTTGCTCAGTTGCTTCCAGCATTTGCGTTTTCAGAAGCATGACCTGGCCGTCTTCCATCTGCTGGATCGCGCCGAGTTGAATTTCCAATTCGACCGGCCCGTGCGCTTTGTCGATTTGGAAAGTTCCATGAGCATTGTGACGGAGCCTTCCAGCATTCGCGACGAATATTTGCGGCAATTTAATTTGTTCCTGGAACAACTGCGCAGCGGTTGCAATGAGTTTGGCGTGGATTACCGGCAAGTGGTAACCGATCAGGATTATGAGCGGGTGCTGGCCGATTTTCTCATTGAACGCGCGCATCTGGCCGCAGCTTCTCCGTAGCCGTGACCATGCCGCCGGAAGTCGCCATTCTCAAACCTCCGTGTTTTTCGCGGTGAAAAATATTGTGCGGGCGATTCGCTCATGACGTTTCTTCAACCATTCGTTTTACTCGGATTGCCGTTGGTGCTGGTGCCGGTCATCATTCATCTGCTCAATCGCTTGCGGCATCGTCCCAAGCCGTGGGCGGCGATGCGCTTTCTTTTGTCAGCCACCCGCAGTTCCACCAGCCACGCGAAATTGCGCCAGTTCCTGATTCTGCTTTTCCGCGCGCTGGCTGTCGCCATGCTGATCCTTTTTCTGGCGCGTCCACTGGCGGGCGGCTGGCTGGGCTGGGCGCTTTCCCCGGCGCCGGACGCCATTGTGATTCTGCTCGATCGCTCGGTGAGCATGGAGGCGCAAATCGGCGGCCGTGCCAAGCGCGAGCAAGCGCTCCAATTGCTGGCGCAGGCGGCGCGGCCTTTTGAGGAAACCAGTCACCTTATTCTCATTGACAGCGCCACGCGCGCTCCGCAGGAATTCGCCAAGGCCGCCAGCCTGGCGCAATTATCGGTGACGCGGCCCACCGACACTGCTGCTGATCTTCCGGCCATGCTGCGCGCTGCCTTTGATTGGCTGGTGGAAAATCATGCGGGCACGGCGGAAATTTGGGTTGCCTCCGACGACCAACGCAGCAATTGGCGTCCCGATGATCCGCGCTGGAAAAGTGTCGTTGCGCAACTGGGCGGTTTGTCGCAAAAGGTTCGCGTTCGTTTGTTGGAATTAAATCAGACGACCGAGGCCAACTCCTCCATCGCGATCAAAGAATTGACACGCCGTTCGCTGGGCACAAAAGGCGAGCTGCAAGTGGTGTTGGACATTCAGCGCAATCGCGCCGCCGCCGCCACCATGCCTGTAACCCTGATCCTGGATGGTCAACGGTCCGAGGCGAATGTGGCGCTGGAGGGGCAATCGTTTCGCTGGCGTCGTAAGATTGATTTGGGCGCGCGCCACGAAGACGGTTGGGGCGGATTTTCTTTGCCGGATGACGCCAATCTGCGCGACAACACGGTGTGGTTTGTGTATGGCGCGGACATCCCTTTGCGCGCCACCGTCGTAAGCGCCGATAAGGAAGTCGCGCGCGATTTGCAAATGGCCGCCGCCTCCCACAAGGCCGAGCCCGCTCAGGCCATTCGCGCGGCCGACTTTGCCAACGCCAAACTTGATGACGATTCGCTTCTAATTTGGCAGGCGCCCTTGCCCGACGGCGCGGACGCCGACCGTTTGCAAACGTTCGCGGCCGAGGGTGGGGTGGTTGTTTTCTTTCCGCCGGGCGAAGCCGGGCCGAGACATTTTGCCGGGGTGGAGTGGGGTGAACCACAAAACGCCTCGTCGCAGGATGGCTTTCGTATTTTGAAATGGAACGAAGATGAAGGCCCGCTGGCCAAGAGCGACGAGCACCTGAGTCTGCCGCTCGCGCAAACAACCTTCCCGCGCCGACAAGCGATGATCGGCCCCAAGAACGTGCTCGCCTCCTTTGACGACGGGGCGGCTTTTTTAGCCCGTCAAAGTGTGGGCAAGGGCGAGGTTTATTTCTGCGCCTCGCTCCCGCGCAACGATTGGTCAAGTTTGGGGGACGGCCCCGTTCTGGTGCCGATGCTGCAACGTCTGCTCTCCGTGGGTGGACGACGCTTGCAACAATCTTCTTCCGTGGATTGCGGAGAATTGGGATCCATCGATCTGGCTCGCCCATGGGTTTCAATGGACTCGACGCGGCCAAAGGACATTCGGTTCGAAGCGGGTGTCTATCGTAGCGGCGATCGACTTTTGGCCGTCAATCGCCCACCCGCCGAGGATGAGCCGGATGTGCTGGATTCTGATGAGGCCCGGCATCTTTTCGGCAACCTGCCGGTGCAAACCCTGGAAGAGCGGCGCTTTGATGTGGGGCAATTGCAAGGGGAAGTCTGGCGCGTCTTTGTTTTCGCCATGTTGTTGTTCTTGCTGGTGGAAGGAATCTTAATCATGCCTGCGCCCAGGCCAGCGCGCCCTCAGGCTCGTCAGGCGCCCCGTCCACCGCGTCCTCAGGAGCAAACCGCATGAGGCACCTGTCGCTGGCTGCCTCAGCCTCTGTGATTGTTCTTGCCGTCCTGGCCTGGTTGGGGGCGGGATGGCTTTGTTACAACAACTGGGTTCGTTCCGGCAACCGCCGCATGGCTGCGCGGCTCGAAACGTTGCGCTTCATTTTAATGACCTTGCTGGCGTTCACGCTTTTGCGCCCCGAATATGTCGAGACTTTGGAACGGACCTCCATGCCGGAAATCGCCATCCTGACCGATGCTTCGGACAGCATGAAAACGCGCGACATCAGCCTGACCAATGGCGTGATCAGCCGCGAAGACTGGCTGGGACGGCAGAAGGCGCGGCGCTTCTGGCAGCCGCTGCAATCCAAAGCAAAAGTGGCTGTTGAATCCTTTGCCTCGCCCAGCACCAACCAAAACGCGCTCAACGGCACGGACCTGAATCAGGCCCTGGAAGACGCGCTCCATCGATTCAAGAATCTTAAGGCGGTCGTATTGTTGACGGACGGTGACTGGAACCTGGGTCAATCTCCCTTAAGCGCGGCCACACAATTTCGAGAGCAGAACATCCCCATTTTCGCTGTCCCGGTAGGGCGCGAAACGCCCGTGCCGGATTTGATTCTCGACGCCATTTCCGCCCCGGCCTATGGCTTGTTGGGTGAGGAGATTGCGGTTTCGTTCAAGGTCGTCAGTCATCTGCCGCGCGAAGTCAAGACTACGGTCGCGATCTCCGATAATTTCGGCGAGACCGCGACCAAAGACATTACTATTCCGGCCCAGGGCGTGGTCGAGGATTCCATTCTTTGGTCGCCGCGCGAAGTGGGGAACATCGAAGGCAAGGTGCAATTGCCGGTGGAAAAGGACGAGGCCATCGCGGAGAACAATCAACGAACCTTTGCCATGGCGGTGCGCGTGGAAAAACTTAAAGTGTTGGTGGTCGATTCCCTGCCGCGTTGGGAATATCGCTACCTGCGCAACGCTCTGGCCCGTGATCCCGGAGTCGATGTGCATTGTCTTTTGTGGCATCCTGATATGGGCGCAGGGGCCGGCTTGAATTATTTGTCGGCATTTCCCGACACCAAGGAAGCGCTCGCGCCGTACGACGTGGTTTTTCTTGGCGATGTTGGCCTCGGTCAGGGTGAATTGACCGAGAACGACGCCGAATTGTTGAAGGGCCTGGTCGAGCAGCAAGGCAGCGGGCTGGTTTTTGTGCCGGGCCGTCGCGGTCGCGAAGCCACCTTGCTTAACAGTCCGCTGGCGGACTTGTTTCCCGTCGAATTAGATTCCTCCAAACCCGGCGGCGTCGGCCTGGAAAACGAAGCGCAACTCATGCTCACCAGCACGGGCAAACGTCACTGGTTGACACGCTTTGATTCTGACGAAGACAAGAACGACGAATTATGGAAACAACTGCCCGGATTTTTTTGGTCGGCCTCGGTGGAAAAAAGCCGTCCCGGCTCCGAAGTGCTGGCTGTGCATGGCGCCTTGCGCAATCAATGGGGCCGCATGCCCTTGCTGGTGACCCGCCCTGCGGGCAACGGCAAAGTGTTGTTTCTGGGCACGGATAGCGCCTGGCGATGGCGGCGAGGAGTGGAGGATAAGTTTCACTATCGCTTTTGGGGACAGGTCGTGCGCTGGATGGCTCATCAACGGCATCTCTCGGAAAAGGACGGCATGCGCCTGAGCTACAGCCCGGAAACTCCCCAGGCCGGTGACACCGTTTTTCTTCAATGCACGGTCCTGGACCAATCTGGCTTTCCTGTTGACAAAGGGCCGGTCACAGGGAAGGTGACATCGCCCAGCGGGCGCACCGAACGATTGGACTTCTCTCAGGTTGAAGGCGGTTGGGGCGTATTCAAGTCCAGCTTTACCGCGCAAGAGGCCGGAGTCTATAAGCTGCAGGCGGACTCGGAACCTTATAACCGTCATTTGACCACCGAACTGTCCGTGTCCCGGCCCCTCATCGAAAAAGAAGGGCAACCTGTCAATACTCAGATTCTTGCAGAAATCGCCAGCCTGACGCAAGGCGCCACTTTTTCGCCGGCGGAACTGGATAAAATGATTGGACAAATCGCGCTGCTGCCGGAGCCAAAACCGATTGAGCGCCGCATCCGCGTTTGGAGCGAACCGGCGTGGGGTGGAACCATTTTGTTCCTATTGACGGTATATTGGGTCGGAAGAAAATGGGCGGGGTTGGTGTAGCGGCTTTGAAAGTTCTTTATGACGAAAGGTGAGATTCCATCGGGCCCTAATGACGAAGAGCAGGAATTCCAAAAAAGAATACCCTTGAAACCAAACCGCCTAAGTGGGAGATTCCCACTATGACCGTTGTAGCCGACAACAAAAAACGCGTAACGTTGCGCTTGGCCAAGCCTGGAGAAAGGTTTGATCTTCAGGTCATTTCCGACGGGAATTACGTATTGACCAAACTTGAACCTGTAGCACAAAAGGGCGCCGCGAAGGTTCGGATAGAGAAACGCGGACGATACCATGTTGGCGTCTTGGGCCGGGCACTAAATGAGGATGCGCTTAAAGAGGCTTTGGCGGAGTTCCCATGAATCCGGCACGGTCTGAATCTTCACACTCCTCGCGGCATTTGTTGGACGTAAACCTGCTTTTGGCAGCAATTTGGGCCGATCACCCTCAACATGCCAAAGCGTTTTCCTGGCTTTCCGGAAAGAGCGTTCTTCTTTGTCCCTTATCCGAACTTGGCTTCCTGCGCATCTCGACCAACAAAAAAGCAATCAACGCATCTATGGACAAAGCGCGGGATCTGCTGAACCATTTCGCTAAGGATCGAAAAGCGGTGAGAATCGCGTGCGACCTGGAGGCGCTTCATTCACACCCGGATAAATCTGAGGATGTTACGGACCATTATTTGGCGAATTGGGCTCAATTGCATGGCGCAAGACTGGCCGCGCTGGATCAGAAGCTAAATCATGCGTCTGCCGATATCATACTCTGATCAACGGAATGCACAAGTTGCTCGCGATTCATTATCATAGGATTTTAGTGCCGAAGCAAGTCCGACGAGGAAGCGGCGTTTCAAGCGTACACCAGCAAATGAATCTCCTCCGGCAGGCTGTCGGATATGTCGCGGATAATGTTGCCGCGCAGCAATGAGGCGAGGCCCTGGCGCGCGGGCGCTCCCAGAATTAAATACGAAGCTCCCATGGTGGCGGCAATATCGACAATGGTGTTGGCGATGGAATCGCTCACGGCGTAGCAGGGGAAAACAGGATGCCCGTTGGCCTTGCTTTTTGCGGCCAGAAACAAGGCCCGCGCTTCCTCGTCATCCTGCCATTTCTTTTTGTAATCCTGCTCGGTCAACACGGGAAGCGGCCTCACGAAAAGCAAGTACAGGGGTCGTTTCGTTTGCCGTGATTCCTCAATGGCAAAATCCAGGGTCTTGCCCAACCCTCGAACGGCGCACATCATCGGCGGACCATCCACGCCCTCCGCGTTGAAGGTGAGCGTTGTAGCTGGCGAGGAAGTCGCTGGCGGCGGGGCGGCCGCAGCCGCCGCTTCCTTCGCCGCTTTGCTCCGGCTGGCGAACTCAGCCGCCAAGCCGCGCAAAATCAGGCCAATCACCAGCACGGCCATGGCGAAGAAGAGCGCAGACAGTTTGGTGGCGAAGAGCGAAATTTCGATGGCCAACATGATCAGGAAGGTGAAGAACATGATGGCGCGTTCCCATGTCACCAACCCAAGCTTTCGATCCGTGCTGCATGCGCCGAGGTTGGTGGCAATGGCTCCAACCACGCCCACGGCGTAGAGATCGGCCAATCCGCTCAAGTTGCTGACGGCCAGCACCAGGATCATCGGGATTATGGTGGCTATGATCAAACCCAGGTTCGGCACCCCGAACTGATTGAGTTTTTGAAAGCGTGGCGGCAATTCCCCGTCTCGCGACATCAAGAACGAAATGGCAACAAGATCCACAATGGCAGTGTTAACAGCGGATAGCAGCAGCGCTCCAAAAACCCCGCTCACGATCCAGCCCGCAACTTTTCCGGCAAACGGCCCGAAGTCGCCACCCACAAAAACCTGTCCCATGTAACGCAACATGTAATCCCGGACACCCGGATGGCCCGGGGCATCCACATCAGGGTTGTTCGGGTCGGTGGCGTTGATGGTCATATTCGGCAAAGCATGAATGGCCAGGCTCAACAGGGCCGTGAAAATGCAAACTTCAATCATGACCCAAAGAATGGCCGGCGTAGAGGTTTTGGATACATTGGGATTGGCGTCGGTACACCCCTTATTGAGCTTCATCACGCCGGTGGAGTTGGCAATGGCTTCAACTCCCGACAAAGCTAGCACAACGCCGACAAAGCCTTTCCAATTCTTGAAAAAGCCGCCGGTCAACGGCTCAACGTGTCGCACGGCATCTCCCAGGTGGGGTATGGCAAACGCTCCCAGCAGAATCACCACAATGGCCGTAGGCACCGAGACCAAAAACGCCAAGCCGCCAGTGGATCGGGGACCAAATATATTGAGCAAGCCAATGATGCAAATCGCGCCCGCCGCATAAAGCGCCGGATGAGATACGCCCAAGTAGGCAAAGGCCGAGAAAGCGCTTATCGCCGCCGTCACGATGTAATCGGCCACCAGCAGGAAGGCTCCGACAATGGAAATAATGACTGAACGATGACGAACGCTGGCGTAAACCCCTCCGCCATCGGGATAATGCCTGCAGATGGCCATGTAATTGACGCCCACCAGGGCCGTCAAAACGCACATCGCGGCGATGAGCCAAAAGGAACCGTAGCCCCCAACGGCAAAAGCGAGGCCGATCACGTAAGCCTTGCTCGTGCCCCAGTCGCCATAAAGAATGGCGGCAGCGCGGGGCACATCGACGTTGCGAGGCCGTCGCGTATTACCGGCGACCATCATCGAATCGAACGTGAATCATGGGGCTGGAAACTAGAGTGAGAATTAGGAATTGCAAGAAATAACGTGACAGGAACGTGTGCGGGTTTTGCTCCATTTGACAATCGCAGCAACAAAGCTACGTTGGCGCAGCCGGTGCGAGGCCCCAAGCATTGGATTTAGGTTGCACAAATGGAGTTGGAGAACAGGAGACACTATGAAATTTTTTAACGGTTTGCTTTTTGGCATCATTGTTGGCGTCGCCGCCTTTTGGTTTTTGCAAGACAAGGCACGGCAACATCCCGAGGCGGAACAACGATTCAAGGATTCGGCCGATAAAGCAGGCGCCGCTGCCAGTGAAGCCGCGCACCATCTTTCGGACGCGTTGAAGGCCAAGTTCGAGACGCTCGATTTGCGCTCCGACCAGATTACGGCCGAGATGGCCAAGGACGGCAAAATCGTGCGCCGCAAAGCGCAGGAAATTGGCAGCGCCGTGAAGGACGAGGCCGGCGATGCGCGGATCGTAACAGCGGTCAAAGCCAAGTTCGCCGCCGACCCAGACCTTTCGGTTTGGTCAATTTCGGTGTCGTGCCATGAAGGGCACGTGGCGCTTTCCGGCACGGTTCCCACTCCTGAAGGCGTTGGGAAGGCGGTC
>Ga0302324_100015372_pt1 | contig 15348 bp, 11 predicted proteins | sample Palsa_T0_1_FD_201949 | JGI IMG/M metagenome (GOLD analysis project Ga0302324, IMG submission 201949) | Peat permafrost microbial communities from Stordalen Mire near Abisko, Sweden - Palsa_T0_1 | ecosystem: Environmental > Terrestrial > Soil > Palsa > Peat permafrost | place: Sweden: Abisko...
TCTAGGCGCCATCGGTTCCGGGAAATTCTTCGCCCCGTTCACCCGGCTCCCAGATTTGCGTCACCGTATAAGCGCAAAGCCACCGGACCCGGCTGCCAGTCTGCTAGAATGCCAGCGCCGCCGCGGGCCCGGGTCAGGCGACACGATCGTACGGAGGATGCAGGATGAATCTCAAGAGGCTTATCGTAAGCGCAGTCGCTTCCATTTTAGGTGTGGTTCTACTCGCGGTGCCGGCGATCCAGGCGCAGTCGCTCACCTCCGCGGACCGCGAATCAACGGTGAAGTACCTCGAAAAGACGCGTGACGCGGTCGAGGCTTCCACCAAAGGTCTCACTGACGCGCAGTGGACGTTCAAAGCGGCGCCGGATAAATGGTCGGTGGCCCAAGTGGTCGAACATCTAGCGCTGGCCGAAGACTTGTTCTTCGACACCGTGACCCAAAAAGTGATGAGCTCGCCGGCGGGCGCCGCAGACCGCGACTACAAGAAAATCGACGCGGCGTTGCTGGCAAATGTCCCCGACCGCAGTCAGAAACGCCAGGCGCCAGATGTATTGGCGCCAACTGGCCGCTGGTCTCCGCAGGAAGCCCTCAATCACTTCGTCAGAAGCCGCGCCCGAACCATCCAGTTCCTGGAAAACACTCCGGACTTGCGCGAACACGTGATGACCGGGCCTACCGGCGCGCCGATGGACGCCTACGAGTGGATTCTGCTCGCAGCGGCCCACAGCGAGCGGCATGAGAAACAGCTCGAGGAAGTGAAGGCGAATCCGAAGTTCCCCAAGAATTAGAACCGCAACAATCGACCGGGCCGCGGTGAGCGAGTGCATGGCTTATCGCGGCCCGTCCCTGCCTTTCACCGGGCTGAGCGCTCCCTTGCCATCACCTTCGAGGTCGTGTTTCCCGGCAGGCCAGCCTGTCAGTCGCCGGAATTGTTTGCGCTGATTTGCGGACGGTCTACGTCGCGGCTGTCTCGATACCATGGCGCTTTGAATCGCATCAGATTTGAAAATCCGCGGCAAGGATTGAGGAACTGGATGGCAAAGAGGTAGACGGGATTGCCACTCTTGGTTTCGATGCGCCGAATGACGTGCTGGTCGATCACGTCTTCGCCCATCGACCACGCCCAGCCCAGCACAGGCGTCACCACCAGTCCCACCGAGCCGGTTCCATTGGTCCAGCGGTTGGAAGATTTATCGAACCACAGCCCCGTGCCGGTTGAGCCGAACGACGCTTCGCTCACCGGACCCACCTTCCATTCCGCGCTGTAGACGGTGGCCCACAGCAGCGCCCGTAGACGACTGTGCCAGTACGCCGGGGAGTTTTCCAGCTCCAGCGACATCCCGCGCGGATCGTTTTGAATAAATATATCCATCGAGATCGCACCCATCATCGGATGGCCAAGGTAGTCGTCGTAGAGCGGATTGTTGTCGCACCAACGATTGAACCGAAAGCCCTGCACAGAGAGCCAGTAGTTGTGCCAGAAATTTCCGTGAAACGTGTTGTAGCGCACCCAACGATTCTGCGCGAGATTCCAGCTAGTCTCCACCGCCAGGTCCTCGACTTGCTCGCTTAGCGCCGGCAACCAATGATATTTGCAATCTCTTCCGCTCAACACTCCCGCCGCACAGTCCTGGCTGATTCGGTATTGATCCGGAGGAGCCGGAAGCGTCTCCGGAACGCCCGGGAACGGCCGCACCGGGGAGAGCGGCCGTGGATCGGACGAGTTCCGAGCGGCATCGACATTGGAGTTCACGTCGGGGTCGGAACTGGATTTGGGATTGGTATCGGTATCGGCTACCGCATCGATCGAGAAATCCGCGAAATTCGAAGCAGAAGCAAAGAACAATTCGCCGGGGGCGCTATCGGAATTCGGATCCGAATCGGCCATCCCGGAATCGGTCACGGATGATGGGATGGTTGTGGAAGAAGAAGACTGCGCAAAACCTGCCGGGACGAAAGCAAGTAGCGCCGAAGCACAGCTTAGGAGCCGAGGGACACTGCGACGCCTAAACATATACCGCCTCCGAGAGGCGTTTAGTTTACCAAGAATCGATAGCCCCGGGCGTGAGGTTTTTTGCGGCGGGTTTACCGATTCAGTAAGCGCGAACATGCAAATCACGCCACCGCTCGCAAGTCCGCAAAAGAAGGGAAGTTAGATCACCTGGATGCAATATGGCGGGAGTGGCGCGGCCGCCCCGACACCCGCGCCGCGGCCCAACGATAAGGCTCCGCCCCTAAGGCTCGACGGTTTCGGACCGCGAAGAGGAAATGCCTAGCGACTTCATCTTGCGATACAGATGGCTCCGCTCCAGTCCCAACGCCGCCGCCGCCCGGGTCATGTTCCATCGCGCTTCTTCCAGTTTGCGCAGCACGAATTCTCGCTCGTAGGCCGACCGCGCTTCCTGCAAGCTGCCGTACGGCTTATTCGGCGAGTTCGATACCCCGCGGAAGACTTCGGGCGGCAGATGGTGCGGCTCGATGCGGCTTGCCGGGCAAATAATCACCAGGCGTTCGATCAAGTTCTTCAGTTCGCGCACGTTCCCCGGCCACGGATAGCTGAGCAGCACGTCGAGCGCGGCTGGCGTGAGCTCTTTCTGTTTTTTCCCGTAGGCATTGCAAAATTCGGCGAGGAAATGCGCCGCGAGTATGGGCAGATCGTCCACCCGTTCGCGCAGCGCCGGCGCGTAAAACGGGATGACGTTTAGCCGATAGAAGAGGTCCTCACGAAACTGGTTGCGGCTGATTTCCTCTTCCAGTTTTTTGTTGGTCGCGGCGATCACCCGCACGTCCACCTTGGCCGTTTCGTTGGAGCCCAGCGGCTCGAAGCGCTGTTGTTCCAGCACCCGCAGCACTTTCGACTGCGTCTTCAGGCTCATGTCCCCGATTTCGTCCAGGAACAGCGTGCCGCCGTCGGCCTTGCGAAATTTTCCGGTCTTGTCTTCGGAGGCTCCGGTAAAGCTTCCCTTGGTGTGGCCAAACAGCTCCGATTCGATCAGCTCTTCCGGAATCGCCGCGCAGTTCACCTCCACAAAAGGCATCGAAGACCGCGGGCTTTGCGAGTGGAGCGCCCGAGCGATCAACTCCTTGCCGGTGCCGCTCTCCCCATAGATCAATACCCGTCCGTTGGTTGGTGCGGCCAGACTGATCTGCTGGCGCAGCGCTTTCATCGGGATGCTATTGCCCAAAATCTGGTTGCGATGTTCGATCTGCGCCCGCAGCACGCGGTTTTCCTCTTCCAGCCGCAAATACTCCAGCGCGTTCTTCACCACTAGGACGGTTTTATCCAGCGACAGCGGTTTTTCGATGAAATCAAACGCTCCCAGCTTCGTCGCGCGCACCGCCGTCTCGATATTGGCGTGGCCGGAGATCACCACCACCATCGGCGGCGCTTCCTGCTCCTGGATGCGTTCCAGCGTTTCCAGCCCGTCCAGCTTGGGCAGCCAGATATCCAGCAGCACCAGGTCGTAGTGGCGCGTTTCGATCACCTCCAGGCATTCTTCCCCTGAGCCGACCACGTCCACCGTGTAACCCTCATCGCGCAGTAATGCGCCGAGAGACTCGCGAATTCCTTTTTCGTCGTCGACAATCAATATCGATGCTGGCATTAAGTCTCTCTGGTTTCTTTAGGTTGATGGATTGGGCGCAACGCCCGCGGTGGGAACCGGCGGCCCGCTGGGCGCCGCTAGTTCAAACGCCGGAAAGCGGATTCGAAACCGCGCGCCGACCGGAGAATTGTCTTCCATCCGCAACGATCCGTTATGTTCCGCGACGATCCGGCTGGAAATCGCCAGGCCTAGGCCGGTGCCGCGCTTCTTGGTAGAAAAGTGCGGCAAAAACAATTTGTCCTTATCTTCGGGCGAAATCCCGTGACCGGTATCGGCGACTTCGATTTCTACCGCTTCGCTAAGGCGGTCCAGGCGGGTGGAGACGGAAAGGCGGCGCACCGTGGCGCCTTCCATCGCTTCGGCAGCGTTGTCGATTAGGTTCACCAGTACGCGGCGCAACAGCTCGCTATCGGCTTTGATCGACGGCAAGCCCGGCGCCAGATTCTTGGCGATCGCGATACCGTCCAGCCGCCCCTGGAACACCGCCAGCGCGCTCTCCACGATCAAATTCAGATCCGCGGGAGCCATGCGCGCGGAAGGGAAGCGTGCAAATTGCGAGAATTCGTCGACCAGCGATTCCAGCACCCGCACTTCGCGCTCGATCAATCCAGCGCACTCCGCCACCAGCGATTCCAGTTCGCTTCGCTCGATGCGCCCGCGCGACGCGGCGGTTTTATCGAGATAGCGCAGCAAACGTTGGGCGGAAAGCTGCACCGGTGTCAGCGGGTTTTTGATTTCGTGAGCGATGCGCTGAGCCACTTCTTGCCAGGCCGCGGCGCGCTGCGCCCGGAGCAGTTCGGTAATGTCGTCGATCACCACCACGAATCCAGGATTCGCGCTGCGCGGCCCCAGCGAGCTCACCGTCACCGCGGCGCGAACCAGGCGTCCGGCCGCCGCCACTTCCATTTCCCGGGACGCCGCGCCCAATCGCAACGAGCGGCGCATCAACTGCAGAACCACCCGCGAAGCCTCCTCTCCCAGCAGGTCGGCCAGCGTCTTCGCGTTGTGAGCGTGGTCGCCGAAGATAGTGTAAACCGCGGAATTCGTTCGCGTGATGGCGCCCCCGGGGTCGAGTGACACCACTCCGGTGGGAATGTGCTCGAGAATCGCCTCCATCAGTTTCCGGCGGCTCTCCCGGTCCTCTACGGCTTGCTGGAGATTGCGGGTAAAGTCATTGATTTGCCGCTGCCCCTCGCCTAGTTGCGCGGTCATTTGATTGAACGAAGTAATCAGCGTGCCCAGTTCGTCGCTGGTCTGCGTGGGCACCGCCACCGAATGCGTGAAATTTCCCCGCGCGATTTCCTGGGTGGCCTCCGCCAAAGCCTGAATGGGAACGGTGATCTGTTTGGAGAGAAACAGCGCCACCCAGGTGGTGGCGAATAGCAGCAGCAAGGTAATCAGCAGCAGCGCCAGCAGGATTTCCCGTTTGTACGCGCGCAGATTTTCTCGCTGCAGTTGATACGTATGCCCCTCGTTTTCGATGGCCGCGTAGCGCTGCAAATAATCGGACCGTAAGCGCCGGCCAACGTATACCATGCCGCCGTTATACGCCGCGCTCCCGGTGTTATAGATATTCTGGTCGTCCTGCCAGATTTCCGATCCCGTCGGCATCTTCCGCGCCGGCCGCAGCGCCGGCCCCAGCCTGGACCCGCTGTTGCGATTCGAAGAGTCGGTCACCTGCTCCCGGCCATCCGTCGTCCACGCCACATCCCACCCCGAACCTTGCGACTGCTCCTGCGCCCAGCCTTGCAGAGTTCGCCGCCCCGGGGCAGCGGATAGCCAATGCACCGCTTGTTCCGCTGTCTGGTCCAGGCGGACCCGCGCGTCGCGGCTCATGTCCGCGATCAAAGCCACGCTTTGTTCGTTGGCAATCTCCAGAGGCCGCGGGAACCAGGAATTCAATGTCCGGTTCACCAGCGCGTAGCTGAAGAAGAACAGAAACGTCACCGGCAGCAGCGAAATCCCGATCGCGCCAAGCACCAATTTTGTCTTGAACCGCGACCCGAGCTGGCCCGCTCGGCGCTCCGTCCACAAGCGCACCAAACTTCGGGTCAACACCAGGGAAAAAACCAGGAAAGCGATGCCAATTAGCGTCGAAAGGCCGAAGAGCACCACTAAATCGTTCTCTCCGCCCGGCTCAAAGGGCGGTCGAAGGGAGCCCAGCATGAACACTGCCGCGCCCAAAAGGGCCACAGCGGTGAGCGCAAACCCCACCCACACGTGCCGTTGCCAGGGGCGCGGGCTCATGCATGGACCTCTTGGCCAACGTCACACCAAGGCCCGATATAGCTCACCTTAGAGCAGCGGTTGGCCGATTTCTTTCGAGAATCGGCGGAGAAGCAAGCGGACGTAGTTGGGGTGGGCATCAAAGGCATTCCAGCCGACGATAACTACGCTACAGACACAAGTCAAGGTGAAGGTGTGGCGGAAAGACCACAACGTGGCGTGTCTACCAGCTATTGCTTCATTCACAACGGGCCCTTTAACCCGTAGATAACACAAAGTGTCATGCGTGCTACGGTTATACGTCCCGGGTACTATAACCGCCGGAGCCGAAAAGAATAATGTCGTCTCGTCTGGGCGAAATTCTGGTCAAAGACAGCCTGATCTCTAGCGATCAGTTGAAGCAGGCCTTGGAGCACCAGAAAAAGAACGGGGGCCGCCTCGGTACGGTCCTGGTGAAGCTGGGGATCGTCAGCGACGAAGATATTACCGCGGTGCTTTCGCGGCAATACGGCGTGCCGTCGATCAATCTGAAATTTTACGAGGTGGATCCTTCGGTCATCAAGCTGGTTCCTCAGGAAACGGCGATCCGATACCAAATTGTTCCGTTATCGCGCGTGGGATCCACGCTGACCATCGCGATGACCGACCCCACCAACGTCTTCGCCATGGACGACATCAAGTTCATGACCGGATTCAACGTCGAGCCGGTGGTGGCTTCGGAGACCGCGATCAGCGAGGCGATTTCCAAGTTCTACGGCGCCAACGAAAACGCCGAGGAACTCGACAAAGTAATGAAGGACCTGGCCGGCGACGAAGCCGACCTGGAGTTGGCCGCCGACGAAGCCGAGATGGACCTGGCCTCGCTCGAGAAGGCCGCCGAAGAAGCGCCGATCATCAAGTTGGTAAACCTGATTCTCACCGACGCGGTCAAGCGCGGGGCCAGCGATATTCACGTGGAGCCGTACGAAAAAGAATACCGGGTTCGCTTCCGCATAGACGGCGTGCTGCAGAACGTGATGGCGCCGCCGATGAAATTGAAAGACGCCATCACCAGCCGCATCAAGATCATGTCCAAGCTGGATATCAGCGAAAAGCGGCTGCCGCAAGACGGCCGCATCATGATCAAGTACGTGCGCGACGGAAAGAGGAAAGAGCTCGATTTCCGCGTTTCTACCGTACCGACATTGTGGGGCGAAAAGATCGTTTTGCGGTTGTTGGACAAAGAGAATCTCCGGCTGGACATGACCAAGCTGGGATTCGAGCCCGAATCGCTGAAGAAGTTCGAAAAAGCGATTTTAAAGCCTTACGGCATGGTGCTGGTCACCGGGCCTACCGGTTCGGGAAAAACCAACACGCTGTACTCGTCGGTGGCCCGCTTAAACCAGCCGGACACCAACATCATGACCGCGGAAGACCCGGTTGAGTTTCAGTTGCCCGGCATCAACCAGGTGCAGATGAAAGAGCAGATCGGGCTGAATTTTGCGTCCGCGCTGCGTGCGTTTTTGCGGCAAGACCCGAACATCATTCTGGTCGGTGAGATTCGCGACTTCGAAACGGCGGAAATCGCGGTGAAGGCTGCACTTACCGGCCACTTGGTGCTCTCCACGCTGCACACCAACGACGCCCCGTCCACCATCAGCCGGTTGATGAACATGGGCATCGAGCCGTTCCTGGTGGCCACGTCAGTGAATTTGATTTGCGCCCAGCGGTTGGTTCGCAGGGTATGCGTGGGCTGCAAAGAGCAACTGCCCATGCCGCAGGAAGCGCTGTTGGATGCAGGATTCACTCCCGAAGAGGCGCGCACCGCCCAGGTGTTCCACGGCACCGGGTGCGCGGTCTGCAACAACTCGGGCTACAAGGGCCGCGTCGGCCTGTACGAGGTGATGGAAATTACCGACGAGCTGAAGGAATTGGTCTTGGTCGGAGCCTCGGCGATGGAGCTGAAGAAGAAAGCGATCGAGCAAGGAATGATCACCTTGAGGCGAAGCGGTCTGACCAAGGTGAAAACCGGACAAGCGTCGATGGAAGAGGTCCTGCGCGAGACGGTTCTCTAGTTTCTCGGATTTGACGGAGGCACTATGGCGGGTATCACACTAAGCGAACTTCTGAAACGAATGATCGAGCTGGGAGGGAGCGATCTGCACCTTTCCACCAATAGCGCGCCGCGGGTGCGCGTCCACGGCAGACTCACGCCGCTGGATATGCCGCCCTTGACCGCCGCGGACACCAAGGCGCTGGCCTACAGCGTTCTGACTGACGCCCAGAAGCACCGCCTGGAAGAAAACCTGGAGCTCGACTTTTCGTTCGGCTTGAAGAGCCTGGCCCGCTTTCGCGCCAATATCTTCCATCAGCGCGGCGCGGTGGCCGCTGTGTTTCGTACCATTCCGTGGGAAATCAAGTCGTTCGATACCCTCGGCCTGCCTCCGGTGGTGAAGACGCTGTGCGATAAGCCGCGCGGACTGGTGCTGGTGACCGGCCCGACCGGCTCCGGTAAATCCACCACCCTCGCCGCCATGCTCGACAAAATCAATAGCGAGCGCGACGAGCACATGATCACCATCGAAGATCCCATCGAATTCCTGCACAACCACAAGCGCTGCCTGGTCAACCAGCGGGAAATCCATTCGGACACCCACTCCTTCTCGAATTCACTTCGCGCCGCACTGCGCGAAGATCCCGACGTGGTGCTGATCGGAGAAATGCGCGACCTGGAAACCATCGAATCCGCATTGCGCATCGCGGAAACCGGCCACTTGACCTTCGCCACCCTGCACACCAATTCCGCCAGCTCCACCATCAACCGTATCGTCGACGTTTTCCCCGCTCACCAGCAGCCCCAGGTGCGCGCCCAACTCTCCATGGTCCTCGAAGGCGTTCTGTGCCAGGCCCTGCTGCCCCGCGCCGATAACCGCGGACGCGCCATGGTCATGGAAATCCTGGTGCCCACGCCGGCCATTCGCAACCTGATCCGCGAAGACAAAATTCACCAGATTTATTCTTCGATGCAGACCGGCACCAATCTCACCGGCATGCAGACCTTCAACCAAAGCCTGGTGAATGCCTACTTCGCCAAATCGATCAGTCTCGAAATGGCTCTGTCGCGTTCGTCCAATCCCGACGAGTTGCAGGATCTTATCAACCGCGGCGTGACTTCACCCGCTGCAGGCAGCGCTCGGCTCCCGGTTCGCCGGTAGCGTTCGCGCACGTTTTTCAGGAGGAAAGGGTCGATGCCGACATTTACATTTCGAGGAACGAATCGCACCGGAGCCACCGTATCCGGGGAGCGCGAGGCGAACACCAAAGCCGAGTTGATCACCCAGCTGCGCCGTGAGCAAATTACGGTCAGCAAGGCTTCCGAGAAGGGGAAGGAATTCAATATCCCCAGCTTCGGCAGCGGGGTGGACAGCAAGGAGCTGGCGATCTTTACGCGGCAATTCTCCGTAATGATCGATGCCGGCCTTCCGCTGGTCCAGTGCCTGGAAATTCTCGCCGGCCAGCAGGAGAACAAGACCTTCCAGAAGGTGCTCACCAGTGTGCGCGCCTCGGTCGAAGGCGGCGCGACGCTCTCGGCGTCCATGAAGCAGCACGAGAAAATCTTCGACCAGCTGTACTACAACATGGTCGAAGCGGGCGAGACCGGCGGTATTTTGGACACCATTCTGCAGCGGCTCTCTGGCTACATCGAAAAGAACGTCAAATTGAAGCGCGCGGTGAAGTCGGCGATGGTCTACCCGGTAGCGGTTATCAGCATCGCCGGCATCGTGATCACCCTACTGCTGTGGAAAGTGGTGCCGGTGTTCACCACCTTGTTCAACGGCTTGGGCGTCGAGCTGCCCCTGCCCACTCGCATCGTCATCGGGCTCAGCAGCTTCATCGGTAGCTATTGGGGCTTCTCGATCCTGGTCTTTTTCGTTCTGTTTGGCGTCGCTCTGAAGGTCTGGTATGGCACGCCCCAGGGACGATACGCCCTCGATTACGCCATACTCAAGGTGCCTCTGGTTGGGCCGTTGCTGCGCAAGATCGCCGTGGCCCGCTTCACCCGAACCCTGGGTACCCTGATCTCCAGCGGCGTGCCGATTCTCGAGGGGCTGGACATTACCGCCCGCACTTCCGGCAATTCCATCGTCGAACGCGCCATCATTCACACTCGCAAGGCCGTCGAGGCGGGGCGCTCGTTGGTTGAGCCGCTGCGCGAGACCGACGTCTTCCCCGGAATGGTCACCCAAATGATCGGGGTCGGAGAGCAGACCGGCGCGATGGACGCCATGCTCCAGAAAATCGCCGACTTCTACGAAGACGAAGTGGACGCAGCCGTAAAGGACTTGCTGACCGCGCTGGAACCCGCAATGATTTGCTTCCTCGGCGTGGTCGTCGGAGGCATCGTCATTTCCTTGTACTTGCCGCTATTCTCGCTGATCGCCAAGCTGTCTGGCTAGTTCTGGCGGCGCACAGTTTTCCCGGAGGCGAGGCACCTGCTTCGCCTCCCGGCCGATTCGCCTCAGACATTGAATGGAAAACACACCCACCTCGAATGAATGGCTCTCTTGGCTCCTAAGAGTTCGCTTTTACGTAATTACGTTCCTGCTGTGCACCATTCTCTTCCTGCATTACTGGCCTCCCGTTAACTTGCCGCTGTATTGGTTTGCCCCGGTGATTTCCGCCTGGTACGCGCTGGCAGTGGTATATCTGCTGGTCGCGAGGTGGAAGCCGAGTTCCCGGTGGAGTGGTTTGGCGCAGGGAACCGGAGACTTGCTGCTGATCACCGCACTGGTCTATTCCACGGGAGGCCACGACAGCTCGTTCATCTTCCTGTACCTGCTGGCGATCTTGATGGGCAGCGCCCTGTACAGCCGCCGCGGCCTGTTCATCGCCGCGGGCGGGGCGTTCGTGCTGCTCGGCGCGCTGGTAGAATCCTCCTACTACGGCATCATTCCCACCACCGCCCGCACCCAGCCCTCGGCTCGCTCTCTGGAATTCTGGCTGGCCACCAACCTCCTGGCATTCATTGGAGTGGCCTGCCTGGGCAGCCTGCTGTCTCAGAACTTGCGGCGAACCGGCGTCGAGCTGGTGGCCAAAAGCGAAGCCTTTGAGAATCTCCAGGCCTTCAACGAAAACATCATTCATTCCATGCGCGGCGGGTTGTTGACCACCGATCTCGACGGTCAAATCATGCTCATCAACCGCTCCGGCGCGGAAATGACTGGCCGGGAACTTGATCAGCTTCACGGCGCCAATGTACGCGACTTGTTTCCCGGTTTCTGGGTGATGGGTTCCGGCGACGAGGCTGACCCGCTGCCGTTGCGCAAGGAACTGGAATTTCGCACCCCCGCGGGCGATCTGCGTTATCTGGGCATTTCGATATCGCCGCTGCGCACCGGGCAGAACGAGATCAGCGGTTACGTATTCAATTTTCAAGACCTCACCGATCTGCGCCGCCTGGAGCGCGAAATCGAAGTAAGGGAGCGCATGGCCGCGATCGGCCGGCTATCCTCGGCGATCGCGCATGAAATTCGCCAGCCGCTCACTGCCATGAGCGGAGCGCTGCAGGAGTTGGCCCGCCTCGCGCCTCTCGATGACGACGACCGGCGCCTGGTGAAGATCGTTCGCCGCGAATCGCAGCGGTTAAATCAGATCGTCACCGATTTTCTGGATTATTCGCGGGAAAAAACGTATGAGCTTGGCGACGTCAACATTTCCGCGCTGCTGGACGAAACCCTGACGCTGCTTGAATGCCAGCCCGGCACTTCCGGGAAATATCGCGTGCTTCGTCATCTGGGTTCGAAACCGGGGTGGGCGCTGGCCGACCGCGACCGCATCAAGCAGGTATTCTGGAACCTGTTCAGTAATGCACTACGGGCAATGCCGGATGGTGGCACCCTCAACGTATGGCTAGAAACGCTGCCGCGCGCCGTGCGCATCCGCGTATGCGATACCGGCGTGGGAATCGACGCCCAGCACGCCACCAAGATTTTCGAGCCCTTTCAATCCAGTTTCTCCGAGGGTTTGGGGCTGGGCCTGGCGATCGTTTACCAGATCGTGCAGGCGCATAAAGGCGAGATTTACGTCATATCGGAAAAAGATAAGGGCGCAGAGTTCGTCGTCGAGCTTCCCGCGGCGGAACACTCGGCGCGGGCAAATTCGCGCCGCGAGGCGCAGGCGCGCGAAGAATCTCGCGCCGCGACCCACCAGGTGAGCTGATCCATGGCCAATTTGTTAGTGGTAGACGACGAAAAATCCATCTGCGAGCTTCTCGAGATTGCTTTCCGCAAGGAAGGCCATCGCGTCGAAGTGGCCGCCAACGGCGCGGCCGCCCGCAAACGCCTGGCCTCCCAGGTCTTCGACATCGTGATTTCCGATATCCGCATGCCCGACATGACCGGCGTGGAACTGCTGCGCTACTGCAAGGAACTGGCGCCCGAGACCGTCTTTATCCTGATTACCGGTGTTCCCACTATCGGAACGGCCATCGACGCCGTGAATTTCGGCGCCGACCGTTACGCCGTCAAAGGCGATCGGCTTCTGGACGATTTACGTCCGGCGGTCGAGCAAGTGTCCGAAAATCTCCTCCTCAAAGCCGAAGCCGGGGAACTCCGCAAGACCGTTCGCCGCCTGACCGGCTTGGACCACATCATTGGCACCAGCCCGCGAATGCGCGAAATATTCGGGCTGATTCAAACCATCGCCCCGCAATCCAGTCGCGTCCTGATCACCGGAGAAAGCGGAACCGGCAAGGAACTCGTCGCGCGCGCCATCCATGAAAACGGGGCCCGCCCCAAAGCTCCTTTCGTGGCCATCGACTGCGGCGCATTTCCAGACACCCTCCTGGAATCCGAGCTTTTCGGATACATGAAAGGCGCCTTCACCGGCGCCACCGAAAACCGTAGGGGACTCTTCCAGGCCGCCGATCGCGGCACGCTCTTCCTCGACGAAATCGGAAACATGAGCCTGACCATGCAGGTCAAGCTCTACCGCGTCTTGCAGGAAGGGAAAGTGCGGCCGCTCGGAAGCACCGAAGAAATCGATGTGGACGTTCGCATCCTCACCGCCACCAACAAGGATCTCGAAAAAGAAATCATCGCCGGCAATTTTCGCGAAGACCTGTATTACCGCTTGAGCGTCATTCCCATTCATGTGCCGCCGCTGCGCAGCCGCCGCGAAGATATTCCGCTATTGGTCCGCGCGTTTCTCAATCGCTTTCAGGAAAGCATGAAGAAGCCGCTGCAGGGAATCGAGCCGGAAGCCATGCGCCGCCTGGAGGCCTACGACTGGCCGGGCAACGTCCGCGAGCTCGAAAATGCCATGGAGCGCGCCGTCGCCCTGGAAAGCGGCCCGCGGATTAGCGTGGAAACGCTTCCGGAGCGAGTAACTCGCTTCTACCAGGAACACGATTCCAACCGCACCAAGGCCGAGCGCGGGATCCTGATTCCCGATGGCGGGATTGACCTCGAGAAACAGATTGCCGAAATCGAGCGCGGATATCTTCTGGCAGCGCTGGAGTGTGGCGGCGGTGTCCGCGTGCGTGCTGCCGAACTGCTCAAGATGAGCTACCGGTCGTTCCGTCACTATGCAAAGAAACACGGTGTATAGCCCGCCCCCCTCGCCCCCGGGCTCCCCCTGCGCCCAATCCCGGTCTCATTTTGCTCAACCGAAATCTCAAGCGCTCGCCCCGCGAGAATCGGCCTTAACGCGATCCACAACTCCGGCAGGGCTTCCGCGCATCATGATAAGTGCGCATGGAGTCAAGCACATGCAGGAAGTGGTTCACCCCGGGCAGTCCGAATTGGTCAGATTGGAGTGACAATCTTCGTCACTTTCGGTAGCATCCAGGTCGCGGGCCGAGTCACCGAAAACCGAATGTTAGCGAATCGCTCCCAGCATGTTACTGAAACGAAGGGCGTTGCTGCGATAGTGTCGTAAGCGTTACGGCGTGGCCTCGAGTGTGGTCCGATCCGTGCACTATCTAGCTGCGTGCTCCGCCAGGGAGTGCAAATAAATCCAAAAACGATTTTAGATCGAGTCCAAGGAGACTTAAAGAAAATGCGAAAGACACAGAAGGGCTTCTCACTTATCGAGCTTTTGATCGTCGTCGCGATCATTTTGATCATCGCGGCTATCGCCATCCCGAACTTGCTGCGCGCCAAGATGGCAGCGAACGAAGCCTCCGCTGTTGGCTCGGTCCGCACCATTAACACTGGCTCGGTTACTTACTCCTCCACCTACGGTGCGGGCTATCCCCCAGCACTCGCGAACATCGGAGGCGCCGCTGGTGCCGCCGTTACCTGCGCTGGCGGTCAATTGGTTGACAACGCACTGGCCACTGCCACCACCGCCGCTGCTGCCAAGAGCGGATACTACTTCACCTACACCGCTGGCGGCACCGCAGTCACCGTCGGCTCTTGCACCGGCAACCCGTCCTACACACTTGTCGCGACCCCCAGTGTAGCCGGCCAGACCGGGCAGCGCTTGTTCTTCTCGGACCAGACCGGTGTGATCCGTTTCACGTCGGACGGAACCACCCCCAGCGTTTCCAGCCCGGCACTGCAGTAAGCCGCGTCGGAATGTGCTTCTATCTAAGGGGAGGGAGGCGCTTGCTTCCCTCCCCTTAGTTTTTTACAAGGTAATAAGGACCTCAAATTTATGAAGCCGCTCCCGATACAAAACGGCACCCAATCTCACCGAGCGCCTGCCGGCTTCTCGTTGATCGAACTCCTCATAGTGGTTGCAATTATCCTGATCATCGCCGCCATCGCCATCCCTAACCTGCTGCACGCAAAAATGGCCGCCAATGAATCCGCCGCGGTCTTCAGCCTAAGAGCCATTAATACCGCCTCGGTCAGCTACTCCACCACTTACGGCAATGGTTACGCGCCTTCCCTCGGCGCTTTGGGCGGCACCGACGGCGGTACGGCAACGTGCGTTAGCGCGGAAATACTCGATAGCGTTCTTTCCAACAACGGATCCGGCAATACCAGCAAGAAAAGCGGCTACATCTTTACGTTTACCCCAGGCCCAGCGAATACGTCCGCCGCTACAGGCTGCACCCTTCCGGGGGTCACATCGTTTTACGTCACCGCCTTGCCCATCACCGTGTCTTACACCGGCCAACGGGGCTTCTTCATCGACCAAACCGGCGTGATCCGCTTCAGCACCGATGGCACCGCTCCCACTCTCAGCAATCCGGCCATCCAGTAACCGCACTTCCTTTCTGCTAAACTCGCCCCATGTGGCTAATGTTGTGCTGGTTGGCGCTCGCTGCATTTGCGCCCTCGTCGTCCTCGTCGCCCCCGTCGTCGGACGTCCAAGCGATCGTGCACGCGGTGCAATCGCGGTACGACCATACCCACACCCTCTTCGCCAGTTTCCTGGAACGCTACACGCAAGGCGGACGCCTGGCACAGGTGGAGTCCGGCAGCGTCTATTTTTCCCGGCCTGGTCGCATGCGCTGGGATTACGAATCGCCGGAGACTAAGCTGTTCCTCGTCGACGGCAAAAACGTCTGGTTTTACATCCCCGCCGA
>Ga0302324_100015377_pt1 | contig 15347 bp, 7 predicted proteins | sample Palsa_T0_1_FD_201949 | JGI IMG/M metagenome (GOLD analysis project Ga0302324, IMG submission 201949) | Peat permafrost microbial communities from Stordalen Mire near Abisko, Sweden - Palsa_T0_1 | ecosystem: Environmental > Terrestrial > Soil > Palsa > Peat permafrost | place: Sweden: Abisko...
CCGGAACGTAGAGAATATCGGGATAGCGGCGGTCGATCGCATAGCCTTCCCGCCGGTGGTCCGCAAGCGGGCCCAAGAGGCGCATGGCATCCCGAAAGGTGGCTTTTTTCAGACTGACCGCATTGGCGGCGCGAAACTCCTGCCCCAGAACGTAGGTCGCAAAGGCAATAGCTCCTCCGGCATGCTCCTCCTCGCACAATCCGTAAAGGTTGGCCGCAAAGCTGATTTGTGTTTTCACCTCCTTCTTGCAGTAGCCGTAGTAATTGTCCGCGATGATGGTGACCATCACACCGCGCTCGTCACGACACGTGACTTTGAAGGATCCGCCGCCATTGTAGGGTTCATCGGGATCGCGCCAGAACATTCCGTCACGGCGCTGACGCTCCGAAGCATCTTTTTCGTGGGGCAAACCCACGTCCTTCTTCTTCACTCCCGCCAGATGCGGGGCTACGATCACGCAGCCGGTGTGACCGGTCCAGTGCATGACGTCCAGGGCGGCGTCGTTTTCCGGCAGGTAGGGGTCGCCAGCATTGCCAAAAATGCGCTCGATGAAGTCGAGATTGCTCACGAGGCTTCCGGGAACAAAAAAGCGGACTTCCATGGTCTTTTGCGGGTCGCGCCCGGTCGCGGGGCAAACAATCGGGCGCAGGTGGAGGGACACAAAAAGGCGAATCGCCTCCTCGCGATCGGCGGAGAACGGCAGCGTCAGCAGGTCAGAGGAAGGGTCGAACGCCGCAGCCAACAAAGCGGCGAACGTTTTCTTTGGCACCGCCTGTTTATCCGCGGGGACCGGCAAACCGCCCTCAACGATATGGAAAATCCCCTGCGTGGTACGCCGGTCACTCTTCGGATTGTGCAGAATTCCCTGTGGCACACGATACGATTGCAGGTAAGGCGATGTGAAAGTTTGGCTGCCCGGCGGCAATGACATTACACGCGCGAGTTCAGGCCGGTCCAGTAAGAAAGTGTTGCCCGGAATACGGGTCGTCTCCCTGCCTGGAGCGGCATCGCGGAGATAGTCGTCCAAGAAAGCCTGAATGCGTTGGTCTGCGGGACATAGCAGATTGCCAAGCATAAGATCCTTCTGGTGATAGTTGCGAAGGAGCGGGCGGGCAATGTCGAGAAATTCGGAGTCGTTATGAGTGCTTTTCGGATGGCCTAAGGCAGCCAGTTTAAGGGCGATATAACGCACTAACTCGGCTTCGGGAGCCACGCTCTCGTTCTTAGCGGTTGGCTGAGCTGCCGGAAGACGGCTATGCGTAGGCGTCGCCATTCCAAATGCTATCACGGCGAAAAGCGGCTACCGGCGCTGAAAAACGGGGCGAAACCATAAGAATTCTTGATACTTATTGAACCGGCACAACATCCACGCCGACATCCAGCGTATGTTTGGCGCCGCCCAGAAGAACCCCGTGGATGGGGCTGACGTCGCTGTAGTCACGCCCCCATGCGACAGTGATATGGCCATCGACAGGCACGCAGTTATTCGTAGGATCGAAATCGACCCACCCAGCACCCGGGCACCAGGCCGAACACCAAGCATGTGAAGCGTCCGCACCCACCAACCGCGGCTGGCCAGGAGGAGGCAGCGTCCGCAGATAGCCGCTGATATAGCGGGCCGGCAGACCGAGCGATCGCATGCAAGCAATCTGCAGGTGGGCGAAGTCCTGACATACGCCACGGCGTTTTTTGAAGAACGCTTGCACGGGAGTGGTGACCTCGGTGGCTTTGGTGTCGAATTGGAAATCCCTGTTTATCTCACGCATGAGATCGAAAATCGCTTCGAGCAGGGGGCGCCTTGGGGTAAAGGCCGCGCGCGCGTAGTCGGCGAGTTCCCGACTTGGCCCGATACGCTGGGAGCCGAAAACAAATTGATATGCGTCCAAACCATCATCACTATGGTCGCTGACCAATGACTCGACAACCGTTTCCCATGGCGGGGACATGGAAAAGTCCGGGCGCGAAGCGCTGCGCACCTCCAATTCGCTGGAAGCTTCAACAACGAGGCTGTCGTGCGGCTCCTGCAGCGTAAAGAACGTCTGAATATTGCCAAAGTAGTCGTCGTGCGTGGACGTGACGGCCGGCGCCGGGACAATAGATATCTGATTCTCGCGGCAAACCTGGCCGGGAAGGTCGCGTGGGGTCAAGCGCACGAGGTGATGCGACACCGAAACCGGGTCCTCGTAGTCGTACGTGGTTCTGTGGCGTACACGATAGATCACGTGGTGTGTCCCGTTTCCGCATGACTAAAGTACGCATGCGTTATGGCGTTCGATAAAGCCGGCAGGGCCGCGTCCAACGCGCCGAGAAGTTCGTCCAAGTGCCCACGAAGGCCATCAGCTCCGGGTTCACAGAGAATGCGAACGTCGGCGCGAAAGAGATTGGATGCCGCTTCTTCGAGACGTTTTTGTTTCCCATTTGGCCATCCAGCTCCAGAAGGCATGCTGGACAAGCTTGCACAATGCTCGAAAAGATCCTTGGCCTGGAAGGCAAGCGAGCGCGGATTTGCTTCTTCGTTCATCAAGAGATCGAGTACCGGAGCCGGCTGCAAAACGGTGAAATATCTCGACCGGTAGGACATGGAACTGTCGGTCACTTCGAGGAGCATCTCAAGCGCGGGCCAGGTCTGGGCGTTCAACGGAACGATAATCGTGCGAAACAGCTTCACAAGCTGGACGGAGCGTTCCAAGCGCCTGCCAATGCCGAGGAAGTGCCAGCCCGGGCCGCGAGTCATATTTTCCATTTCGATGCCGCGGAGGGCCGCAAGGGTCGAGATGCACCCGTTCAAGACGGCCAATGCGTCACCGACGGAGACATATCCCCACGCCAAATTGTCAGTGCTGCGAGTAAGAGTGCCGAACTGATTCACAACGCGCAGCAAGTCGCTCGAAAGACGATCGCGCACCTGCGCTGCGGAGCGTGCGGCGCGATTTAGAATTGCGGTAAGGCTATCGCTGCGTTGCTCCTCGAAAATACGGGAAAGAATTTCCTGCTCGAAATCTCTCAGCTTGTCGGGCAACGGCTCGGGGAATCGATTGGGCTGGTCTTCGAGCTTGGACTCGGCCTCGTCATCGGACATGCGTGTGTGGGGAGATTCCAGGCAGCTGTACATCTTCTCCAGGGATTCCCATTCGGGGCCGTGCGCAGTCCCCAACTGGCCGGTCAGTCGGGTCAGAATGCATCGAAGCATCCGGGCCAGATGTTCGCTGCGTTCCGCGTAGCGGCCGAGCCAGAACATATGGTCCGCGGCGCGGCTGGGCAGGTCGCTGCTAACGCCGCGGCTCAATTCCACAGGCAAGTCACGGCCGCGCCGTAACGTGAATGTGTCCACGGGCCCGTCGGAAAGGACCCAAGTATCTTTGCTGCCGCCTCCTCGCTGCATGGAGACGACCGGCGTATCGATGGATGGGGAAACGCGCGCGAGTCCCCCCGGTATGACGACCCAAGAGTCCCCCTCCGCTGCCAGGTACACGCGCAGCACGACACGCCTGGGAGTGAGGCCGTGCTCTTCGGACCAGACAGGCACGGCAGATAGATTCAACAACTCCTGGCCTGCGAATTCATGAGGGCTCTCGGTGATGCGAGAAATGAGCCGCGATCGGTCCTCCGGGCTCAGCCTGCCCCCGAAAACGGGCTCCATGCCCTTGGATGGAAAAGCGGGCTTGATCACCAGGGAATCCAGGTTATCGAGCACGTAGCGCAGCGCCTTAGGCTGTCCGCACCACCACGTTGCGGCGGTCGGGAGCTTGAGTCCCTCTCCCAGCAACTGCCGGCACAGACCGGAGAAAAACGGCATAAAGGCTGACGTTTCAATCAGCCCGCTGCCGAGCGCATTCGCGACGGTGACGTTGCCCGCTCGCACGGCTTCCACCAGTCCGGCAACGCCGAGAAACGAGTCCGATCGCAATTCGATGGGATCGCAGAAGCTATCGTCCAGGCGCCGCAGAATCACATCGACCCTCTTGAGTCCCTCAAGCGTCTTGAGGAAGACGCGATTGTCGCGGACCGTCAGATCGCCGCCCTGAACCAAAGTGAACCCGAGATAACGCGCGAGGTAGGAGTGTTCGAAGTAGGTTTCGTTGAACGGCCCGGGCGTCAGCAAGACGACGCGAGGATTGTCGCGAGTTACAGGCGAAAGGCGGAGAAGTGTGTCGCGGAAGGAACGGAAAAATGAAGCGAGGCGCTTGACGTGGAATTCCCGGAATAAATCCGGGAAGGTTTCCGCCATTACGATGCGATTTTCAAGCGAATAGCCGGCGCCCGAAGGCGCTTGCGTGCGGTCGGAGATCACCCACCAGTCACCATCAGGCCCACGCGCCAAGTCGACGGCGAGCAGGTGCAGGTAGGTGTCTTCCGATACGCGAACTCCGTGACAAGGCCGCCAGAAACCCGGGTTCGCAAAAACGAGCGCGGGTGGAATCAGACCGCGGCGAAGCAATTGTTGAGGGCCGTATAGGTCGGCGAGAATCAGGTTCAGCAGCTTGGCGCGCTGGATCAAACCCGCTTCGATCTGCGCCCATTCCGATCGCGGAATCATGAGAGGAATGGCATCCAGATTCCACGGCCGATCCATCCCCAACGGATCGCCATAAACGTTATAGGTGACGCCGTTTTCGCGAATCCGTTGCCGCGCGGTGTGCCAGCGGCGGGCCAACTCATGGTCGCCTAGCGCGGACAGCGAATGGATGAACTCGTCCCAATGGGGCCGCAAGACGCCGGGCGCGGCGGACATTTCGTCGTAGAAGCCAGCCGTGTGCGGATAGCCGTCGCTAAGCAGGCGCCGTTTGGCTGTGTCGGCGGAGATCATCTGGGCTCAGGGGCGAGAAGTAGCCGGGCATCGTGAAGGGATTTCACGGTGTCCGCCGTAAATCCAAAGTCAGCGGGAACGCGGGATTGCGTTCTTCGGTCGGGATTGTGATGACTCCCGGCGTGTGCCCTATATCTGTGAAGCGGGCCAAACGCCGACTCTCAGCCTCGAAAGCGTTGACGGGGAACTTCTCGTGAGCGAGTCCACCTGGATGGACAACGTGATACGTACAGCCCCCGATCGAGCGCCCCGACCATGTGTCTACGATATCAAACAGGAGAGGCGAGTGCACCGGGATGTTTGGATGTAAGCACGAGGCCGGCTGCCATGCGCGATATCGCACGCCAGCCACAAATTCGCCCTGTTCATCGGTGGCGTGCAACGGGACTCTACGACCATTGCACAAAATGATGTAGCGCGAATCCACCATGCCGGAAACCTTTACCTGCAATCGCTCGACGGACGAGTCCACGTTACGCACCGTTTGACCCGCAGACACTTCTTCTCCCAAGACGTGCCACGGCTCGAGGGCGTGCCGCAACTCGAGGCGGATGCCTCTCTTCGTTACGGAACCGATCACGGGGAAACGGAACTCGAAGTGGGGCGCGAACCAGTCCTTCTCAAACGGGAGGCCGGCTTCGCGCAGGTCTTCGATTACATCCTCCCAATCGAGATGGACGAAGTGCGGCAGCATGAAACGGTCCGCCAGATTAGTTCCCCACGCCGCGAGTCTCTGGCGGTAAGGAGTCTGCCAGAAGTGTGCGATCAGCGCGCGAACGAGCAGTTGCTGCGTAAGACTCATGCGCGCGTGCGGAGGCATTTCAAACGCTCGCAATTCGACCAAACCTAACCGCAATTCGGAAGATTCAGGCGGATACAACTTATCGATGCAGAATTCGGCACGGTGCGTATTGCCGGACAAATCGGTCAGAAGATGGCGAAAGACGCGATCGGCCTGCCAAGGCAAGACATCGCGAGTGCCCTTGTCGGGAATCTGATCGAATGCAATTTCCAGTTCGTAGATGGAGTCGTAACGCGCCTCGTCAACACGGGGATGCTGGCTGGTGGGTCCGATGAACAAACCTGAGAACAGGTACGACAGCGAGGGATGGTTGTGCCAGTAACCGATCATGCTGCGCAAAAGATCGGGGCGGCGTAAGAAGGCGCTGTCCGCCGGCGTAGGGCCACCGATAACGATATGGTTTCCGCCACCGGTACCGGAATGGCGTCCGTCCATCATAAATTTCTCGGTGCCCAGCCGCGCCTCGCGCGCAAGCGAGTAGATCGCGTCGGTGGTTCGCACCATCTCGTCCCAGGATTCTGCGGGGTGAATGTTTACCTCGATCACGCCGGGATCCGGAGTCACTTTGAGAACGCGAAAGCGGGGATCAAAGGGCGGCAGGTAGCCTTCGAGTACCACCGGCATGTTGAGATAGGCGGCTGTTTCTTCGATCGCAGCGACGAGATCCAAATAATCCGCAACGTATTCCACGGGCGGCATAAATATGTAGACCTTGCCATCGCGTGGCTGGACGCAGAGAGCGGGACGCGCAACCCAAGGCGCGGACTGTCCTTTCTCAGGAGGCTTCGGGCGATTCACTGCCGGTAGAGGATCATCTGACGCGGGAGGTGAGGTGAAAAGATCGGGTCTGCGCGCAGGACGCTCGGGAAGCTTGTCTCTGGTGGCAAACGGATCGGGCTCGAAAGAATAAAGAACGTCTTCGGGTTTGGTCCAGGGGAGCGATTCCAGAGGCAGCCGGTACCCAATTGGCGAATCGCCCGGAACAAGAAATATCTGCTCCGACGCCAGGAACCAAGGTTGGCTCGTCCATCGGGACTTGCCCCGCGCTGTTGGAACTCGGCGCAGCGGAAGCACGTAGCCAATCGTTATATCCAATCCCTCCTCGAAAATGCGGGCCACGCGACTGCGCTCGACCGGGTTCTTGAGTTTGGAATCGAGCGGATCGACGTTTACGGGGAGCCGTCGTTCCTTCCAGAGATAATAGAAAGTGTCCTCATATGCGGTCATGGCTGTCGAGATATCAACTTGCAGACGGCGAGTCAGCATCTCGAGAAATTTGCGCGCATCCTCACTCGTGTAGCCGTAATCCTTCGCGTCCTCCGCGATGAGCTGTGGATTCTCCCAAACGGCGACTCCATCCTTGCGCCAGTAACAAGAAAACGCCCATCTGGGCAGCAGCTCGCCGGGATACCACTTGCCTTGTCCGTAGTGGAGAAGGGCATGGGGCGCGAAATAATCGCGCAACTTGTTCAGAAGTTCAACCGCGAGCTTCCGTTTGGCAGGTCCCAGCGCGTCACGCGTCCACTCGTCTCCATCGGCATCATCGAGAGAAACGAATGTCGGCTCGCCGCCGATGGTCAGCCGGACGTCTCCTGCACGCAACTTGGCATCAACTGAGTGCCCCAAGGCTTGGATTTCGTGCCATTGCCCATCGGTATAAGGTTTGGTGACGCGAGGCGACTCGTAGATTCGTTGAACGGTCATCTCGTGCCGAAATTCCGTATTGCACCAGTCGAGCATACCGGTGATGGGCGCGGCGCTGCTTGCGTCCGGAGTGCAGGCCAGCGGTATATGACCCTCCCCGGCAAGCAGCCCGGATGTCGGATCGAATCCGATCCAACCGGCCCCAGGCAAGTACACTTCGGCCCAGGCATGCAGATCCGTAAAATCAGCGGCGGGGCCAGCAGGTCCCTCGAGCGGCTTTACATCGGCTTGCAGTTGGATCAGATAACCTGAAACGAACCGCGACGCGAGGCCCAGGTGGCGCATGATCTCGACCAGAAGCCACGCCGAATCACGGCATGAACCACTGCCAAGGCGCAACGTGTCCTCGCACGATTGCACGCCCGGTTCCAGGCGTATCACGTAGCCGATCCTGTCTTTCACGCTCTGATTGAGGCTGACGAGGAAATCCATAGTGCGTGTATTGGCGCGCGGTACGGCGGCCAGGAATTCAGCCAGCTTTGGGCCGGCTGGTTCGATTTCAAGATAGGGACGCAGATCGCGGGCCAGGATGTTGTCGTAGCAAAACGGATAGGTTTCGGCCGAAGGCTCGAGGAAAAAGTCGAATGGATTGAAGACGCCCATTTCGGCGACCAGATCGACTTCCACGAAGAACTCAGTTGTCGGCTCGGGGAACACGAGCCGGGCCAAGAAGTTGCTTTGGGGGTCCTGCTGCCAGTTGATGAAATGGTTTTCGGGACGAACTTTCAGGGAGTACGCCAGAATCGGCGTACGGCAGTGCGGCGCCGGGCGAAGCCGCACGATTTGAGGTCCGAGCGACACTCGGCGGTCGTAGCGATAGTGCGTCTTGTGAGTGAGCGCAACGTTAATGCCCATAAATGATCGAGTAAAACTGGAACGCAGACTCCCGACACGGGAGAGACCGCGCCTTAAAAACTAGCCGGCCGCGAATGCTTCTCCGGTTGGTACTTCATCGGTTACGACTTCAAATTTTGTCAGCAACGCCGTCCCGAATGAGGTCGTTATCGCGACATCCGCCGCATCGCGGCCTGTCGCCATCAGCACCCGCCCGATTCGCGGCGTATTGTTGCGGGCATCAAATGTCCACCAGCGACCTTCGAGGTATGCCTCGAACCACGCGCTGAAATCCATCGGTGGAAGAGGGGGAACGCCGATATCCCCAAGATATCCGGTGGCATACCGAGCAGGGATATTCAAACAGCGACAAAATGTGATCGCCAGATGCTGAAAATCGCGGCAGACACCCCTGCGGTCCGCATAGACATCCCCGGCCGTCTTCGTCGGACTGGCAAAAGGATAACCGAATGTCACGTTCGCCTGCACCCAGTCACACACCGCTTTAACGCGACGCCATCCCGGCGGCGTATTTCCGAACAGGTTTCCGGCAATGTCCAGAAAGCGATCGACTTCGCAATACCTGGAGGCCAGAAGATAGCGCAGCGTTTCGGAAGGCAGATCCTCCACCGGCAACTGGCGCGCGTCGGGGTCTTCCAGATCGGGTTCACCCGAATCTCGAATCAACGTCGAGTTGTACAGCTGAAGCCTTCCAGCTGGCGCCATGAAGCGGGAACACACGTTCCCAAACGAATCGACATATTCATCGAGAGCGACAGCCGGAGTGATGCTCGGCTCGTCGGGCTCCACAAGGTCCGCGCACCGTGAAGGATGGACGTGAAACATGGCAATCATAGCGACCGGAGAAGGCGTCTCGAATTGAATGTCAAAACCTAGACGGATAAACATCCGTCCATCCTATTCCTGTCACGGTTAATATGCCCTCGAGCTAATCATTCATTTTGAGGCAGGAAGCTGCTTCAGGGTCTACTCAGGGAAGTTATCGGCACGATTCACAATTGTGATCGGGCCAATCGCAGCGCGCGGCAGAACGAGCGCGAACACGCCGTATCATCATTTAAAAGGTTTTCCAGAGCCTACGCTAACTTGATTTTGTGAGGCGGCTCACGGCCTCGGCGTTGACGGTGAGCTTACCTTCCTTTTTCAGGCGGTCGAGAAGAGCGGCGCGAAAGGCTTCATAGGCCGCGTTCTGCTTGGTCTGAACCAATTGTGTTTGGATGTCATTTTTCTGCTGTACCAGGTCGGCGGGGTTAGCGGCATCGTGGGAAGCGACGCGATATACAACCCAATTGTCGCCGAGCTGTTGAGGCTTGCTGACCTGGCCGACAGCCATTGTGAACGCATCCTGAAGCTGTTTGGCGCTACCCACATCGGGAATCGAGCCGTTGTGCGCAAAGGCATCGGATACTTTTACTTCCACGCCCAGAGCCTTGGCGGCCTGGTCGAAAGACTCTCCAGTCGAAGCGCGCTTGGCTAGCTCCTGGTCACGTGTGCGAGCCAAATCAACCGACTTTTCACGCTGATAATCCGCCAAAACCTGGTCGTGGACTTCGGTCAAAGTGCCCGCATGAGCCGGCAGGATATCTTTCGGTGTGAGGATGACGAAGCCAGCATCGACCTGGATGGGCGCGCCGAGTTGGCCCGGCCGGAGCTCGAAGAGGGCTTGGTGGAGATCGGAAGAATTGCCGAGCTGCGGGATGGGATCAGTGATGGCGACTGGGGGTGTTTCTCCAAGGTCGAGATGGAATTTCTTGGCGAGATCATCGAGCGATTGCCGGTCGGACTGGCGAACCGCCGCAGCCATTTGGTCCGAGATGTTCCCGGCCTCGGTGTTCACTTTGTCATCGAGCACCGGCTTCAAGATGGAGTCGCGGACCTCCTCAAAACTCTTGGTGCGAGCGTTTTCGCGATCGAGAACCTTGATGATATGGAAGCCGTATTGCGTTTTCACCAGATCGGAAACAGCGCCCTTGGGCAGGCCGAACGCGGCCTGCTGAAATTCCGGGACAGTCTGGCCCTCAACAATCCAGCCGAGATCTCCGCCCTTGGGTTTGGTGGCATCGTCCTCAGAATACTTCTTAGCGAGGTCCTCGAAATTCGCGCCCTTCTTGGCCTGCTTCAGGACGTCCTCGGCCTTTTGGCGAATTTCGGCAACTTCCGCATCGGTCTTGCCGACGGTCTTTAGCAAAATATGTTCTACGTGAGCGCGATCTTCGACCTTGTACTGTTCGATATTGGCGTTGTAATAGGCGCGCAAGGTGTCGTCGCCGACTTGGGTGGAGGCGCGTAGTTTATCGAGATCAAGAAGCACGTAGCGAGCTGAGCGCTTTTCAGGGATCTGATAACGCGATGCGTTCTGGTTGAACCACGCCGCAAGCTCGGCGTCCGACGGATGGATACTTGGCGCGAGATCCGCAGGCTTGAGAAGGGCGTAATCCAGCTTCACTTTATCGTTGCGCCATAGAAATTCCTGCTCGATGTCGGCGGGAGTGACGGAGATGCCGTCGGTGACCAACTGACGGAATCGCTCTTCGAGCATCTGGCTGCGCAGGAGCTCCTCGAACTGGGCTACGGACATGCCCGTCTTGGTCTCCACTTCCGTTTCATAGCGATCCTTTAGCCAGGTATCGCCGGCCCAGGCGGCGGGTAGGATCTGCTTGATGCGCTGGGTCTCTTCTTGGTCGGTAACGCCCAAACCGAGTCGATCTGCCTCGTAAGCAAGGGCGCGCTGGAAAATCATTTCATCGAGAATCTGGCGGGCATAGATGCCGCGCATGATTTCAGGCACCGACTGGTTACGCGTAAGCTGATCGAATTGCTGCTGAAATTGTACGGTGGTGATGTTCTGGCCGCCGATAGAGGCGACCGCATCCGGGGCATTGGTGTCTCCCGCACCGCTCAATAGGCCAGGGATCAGGGTGATGACCATGCTGATAATGATGACGCCCAGAATCACACCCATCGTAATCTTGACCCAACGGTTGCGATCCAAATCTCGCTGCTGAATGCTCTTCAACATGGTTCGGTGCAGCCTTTCCTAATCTTCTATCGCTCGCCAACCTGGGCGGCATTCGCATCCCGGCGCCAATTGACCATTATAAGAGAGCACGAGGCTGAATCCCAAAGATGAATTGTGTGTTCCCGGGCCGTTGGCCATATATTAAAAGAATGGTTAGGCCGCCTCTCGAGATCATTTCGCTGCAGGCAAAGGCATTCGCGCGCTCACGATAGGAACCATCCACACCGCGTACCCGTGGGGATCGCGAATGTTTTCGATCATCTGATTGAAATACGCCTGTGCCGACTCGCGTGTAAACGGCGTCAACTGAGCAATCGACTCAACATACCCGTCGCGCCAGGCCTCGATGATCGCTGCGAACGTCTCGCGCGGCACCCGGACGGTATCGACTACGACGAAGTCCACCTTGATTTCCTCAAGGTTCATCGCGGCCAGGATCCCGAACGTGTTTCGCCCGATGAATAGATCTGTCCCGGTTCCCGCACCGAAACTTGGCGCGGCCGTGTGCCAAAAATCTCGCGGATCGAGAGCGCCACGCTGGAAGTGAAGCATTCCGTAATCCTCTGGAAGTAGGTGGATATAACCCCCGGGTCGCGTAACGCGCGCGAGCTCGGCAATCACGCGCTCGGGATACGGGATCGAATGCAGAACGTGCCGGCAAACCGTGAGATCGAAACTTCGGTCGGCGGCATTCAGATCGAATATGCTTTGGTGCTCGAACGACAGCCGGGGAGCCATTTTCGCGTAGCGCGATCGCGCCACATTTAGGTGGTGATCGATGATGTCAACGCCCAGCACAGTCGCACGGGGGAAAAGATTGGCCAGCCGCGAGGAAATCTCGCCGGTGCCGCAGCCGGCGTCCAATATTCGGGCTTCCGACGGGAGCGCGTAACGGCGAATGAGTTCGACTTCCTGCGGCCAGATCGCTCGCGTTTGCGCGTCGAGGTTGCGTACCATCGACTCGTCGGCCATCTGCTTCGCCTGCGGATTGAGGTCGGTCAAACCATTCTCCCTTGCCGATGCCAGGGGCATGACGACCCATGACTGTCTGGTTATGGGCCTTTTCTGGGTGCGCCGCTTGATGTAGCAATGGAACGCGCACCGTTTTTCCCAACCGCGCGTACGGCAAAGAAATGGTTGTCGGTCGATACTCTCTTCAGTACAAGTTCTTCCGACGAGACCACGAAGTCGTAGACGTGCCAGCGCGGTTCAGTAGTTTCGCGCCACAGTACCTCGAAACCGGCTCGTTCGGGATCATTGGGGGCAGCCCAGGAAACTTTGGCATTGGGCGTAACGCCGCCCGAAAGCTTTCCGTCTGCGGGCGCGGCGGGGGCTAGCGCCAGCTGACGCAGGGCTTCAGCATTGTCACGAGCCACATCGCCCATGAACCCGTAGTTCAGATATTTCAAACGGTCACCGTACTCGACGCCTTTCTCAACGCGCACCGTTTGATGCTCGTGGTCATAGTCCTCAAGCGGCTCGGTGAAGCGGACGGCGGGAAAACCGGCTTCGTAGAATGGGCGGTGATCGCCGCCGCGCCCCAGGCGATCGAGCGCGAAGACCAGGCGGATGGCGCCCCGTCCGTCGAACTCCTCGATGGCGCGGGCCAGCTCGCGCGAGGACGAATCGGCGTCGTCCTGATCGCCACTGCCGGAAAAGAGACGTACGCGATGCGGCGCGCCTGGAGCAAAGTCTGCGCCAACTATGTCGTCATCGAGCATGCCGCCCACTGTGTAGCCTTGGCCTTTCACCCACTGAACCATGTGCTCCGATCCCAGAAGACCCTGCTCCTCGCCTGAAACAACAGCGAAGATCAGCGTGGCACGAGATTTTAGTCCGCCAAATCGCGCCTCGCGAGAGAGCAGGCGCGCACATTCGACGCTTACGGCAACTCCGGAGGCATCATCGTCCGCGCCCGGAGCATCGACTTGCGGATCCATGACGTCGCTGGCGCGGCTATCGATGTGCCCGGAGACAATAAAGACTCTTTTCGCCAACGCGGGATCCGTTCCCGGAAGAACGGCGTAGACATTCTCAAAAGGAACGGGCTTGCCGTTGGTACGGTCTGAACTGGCGTCAAACTTATCCACTACGATCTGCAGCTTGTCGCCGGAGGCATGCGAGATTTCTTTGAGGCGCGCGACGACGCTATCCCGACCGCAGCCGATACCGTGCTTCGGATCGTCCCAGGAGGAGAGCGAGCTGCGCGTGCCACAGGCAACAAGCTGTTCGATAAGGGAACGCATTCCGGCCTCGTCGATATCCGTCCGAGCGATGGCGCCGGCTGGACGCGGTATCGACTTCGGGACAGGTCTGACACCAGGCGGTTCGGCTGGATCGCGTTGCGCGGCAATCGAGGGCGCGAAAATCATGGCAACAAAGAGCGCCAAGGTCATGCCGAGGATAACGCTTGAGCTGCGCGAGTCGCAGTACGGGTAGTGGAACATGCTTGCTCCTAGCGCTTAGGCTGACGCGAATGCTCGAAAGATTCTAGCGCAGCGATCAAGCGACTGGCGATATGCCTGGGGGGCGATTCTAGTTGCCTTGCGGGGCTTGCGCCATCAGCTGCTTCATTTCGTCCGCATGACTCGACTGAGGATTGATCTCGAGGGAGGTTTGAAATTCCTTGCGTGCCATGGGGAGATTGCCAGACTTTTGGTAGGCCATCCCCAGATGATAGTGGTAGGTAGGATTCTTCGGGTCCTCCTTAACAGCCTGCTGCAGCATGTCGATGGCCGCGTTGTAGACGCCTTGGCGATAGTCGGCCCAACCGAGAGTGTCGGCAGAGTTGGGGAAATCAGGAAGGCCGCGGCGACCTGTCTGCGCAAGAGAGAGGGCCACATTCACGTTGCCGTCGTGCTCGAGCATCAGGTAGGCCAAATTGTTAGCGGCGACAGGGTAATCCGGCTCTACCTGCAAAGCCTTTTGGTAGTAGTCCTGGGCCTTCTGCCAATCGCCGCGCGTTTCATAGATGGCGGCCAGGTTCACGTAGAGGCGGACATCGCGGGGATTGGCTTCAATAGCGTGCTGGTAGCCCTGGATGGCCTGTTCCGCCGAACCGCGGGAGACTTGCGTGCCAGCCAAGAGTATGAAGGCGGTCACGTTGTTCTTATCTAGATCCACGGCTTTTTGAAAAGCCTCTTCCGCTTTGGCGGCATCCTTATTGCGAAGTTCAACTTGACCGAGCAAGAGATAGAAATTGCTACTGTTGGGCACGCGGGCGATCTGTTCCTGCACATGGCGAAGGGCAAGCTCCGGTTGCTTGTTTTGAAGATCAATAGTGACCAGACCAGCTAGAGCATCTGGCGCGGCAGGATTTAGGGCTAAGGCTTGAGAATAGAATTTGGCGGCACGGTCAAATTGCTTGGCTCCCATGGCTAGATCGCCTTCCCGCGCATAGGGAGCAGCGTCCTGTGGGGCTGCAGCAATCGCTTTCTTGAGGTCCGCATCGGCGCCCGCCGGATCTTTCTTCGCAGCCAGGGCTCTGGCATGAAAGACGTAGCCTTCCGAAGAGTGCGGCTCAGTGCGGATCAACTGTTCGCTGCTATCCAAGAGCAGCGCGACATTCCCTGAACGGGCGGCATAGGTCGCCACGGCTCGCTCGGGATCCGGCCAATCCGGACGGAGCTGAGCGGCCTTCAACCATTCCGCCTGCGCCTGACCGAAATTGGCGGCATCAGCATAGGCCAGACCAAGCTGATAGTGGGCCAAAACGTTGTCTGGAGCAGTGTGCACGGTCGATTCAAGGATGGAGATGGCGTCGTTGACCTTCCCCTGACGAATCAATATCTCTGCGTGGAGCACGGGAGAAGCTTCCGCAGGAGACTGCTTGCGAAAGGCTTCTTCGACCTGAGCGGCCGCGTCGACGCGGTTCTGAGCGAGCAACAGATCCACATACGTGTTGGCGACACCGGCATCCTTGGGATGCTGGGCATGCAACGAAGCGAATTCATCGGCGGCTTTGGCGGGGTCTCCCGTGCGCAGGTAAAAGTCGCCCAACAAGCGATACCCGGCGGGATTGTCGCTCATGGCAGCTTTCGCGGCGCGGAGGACGTCCTCGGCTTTGTCTTTGTGACCTTCGGCCAGGTAAAGCTCCGCCATGTCAACGCGGGGCGCCGTATCCTTGGGGTCCAGGTCCATTGCGCTTTGGAACTGCTTCT
>Ga0302324_100015379_pt1 | contig 15346 bp, 10 predicted proteins | sample Palsa_T0_1_FD_201949 | JGI IMG/M metagenome (GOLD analysis project Ga0302324, IMG submission 201949) | Peat permafrost microbial communities from Stordalen Mire near Abisko, Sweden - Palsa_T0_1 | ecosystem: Environmental > Terrestrial > Soil > Palsa > Peat permafrost | place: Sweden: Abisko...
TGATCGAGGGGAAAGGCAAAAAGGACCGGAGATTACGACGCCTTATGCGGCAGTCATGCTCGACAACGGTCAGCTTTTCTATGGCAAGCTGGTGAATGCCGGCTCAAGTTTTCCGGAGCTGACCGACTCGCTCGGGCCGAATCCTCGGCTTCTGATCGCATTGCATTCGCCTAACGCCCACCAGAAACCGGACTGTACATGTGCCCTTCAGAGAAAAGCCAGGGCAGTGGCACCTTCGCTGTCAAGCAGTGCGTTCTCTCCAGTCCATGTTGTCAAGCAAAGATCGCGAAAAACGGGCATGTTTCGCGTATTTTACGGGAAATAGAGGTAGGAATTCTCTGCAGTTAAGACTGCATGGCGGAGAGAGCGGGATTCGAACCCTCGGTACAGTTTTGCCGCGCTAAGCCTCGACATATCCGTAAGTTGCAGATAGCAAAACCTTACCAGAGAATTTTACCCTATAATCCGACATCAGAGCCTTTCAATCAGTCCGGTTTCGATTCGCCGTCCATTCGATCTGAAAGGCGAACGCCAGGCGATTCTTTGGACAAAATTGGTCACTTTGCCAAGCCCCAGGCAGCCTGATGGGGGTTCGCATGTGACTGCGTGCCCAGCGGGCAGTCACAAGACCGAAAGTTTCTCCGGCGGAAAGAATCACTTGAGGCGCTGATTTCTGATAATTTTCGACGTTTATGCTCGCGCTTTCTCGGCCCGTTGTGGCTCCACTTCCCACAAGCCGATTCTGGGGAGTAAGCGAGATTTCATTTGTCCCATAATTGGAGTTCAAGACAAAGTCCCTCAGAAGAATCTGGCTTTGAACTGTTCATGTCTTTCGCGCGCCTGCGCCATGATTTCGGCAAACTCGCGTCCTCTGCGCAGATTGTTGAGCAGCGGATCAGATTCGAAATAGGGGTAACAGAAGAAACCGCCTTCAACACTGCGCCGCAGCATCCGCAGTGACGAAGCTCTATCGCCGAGCACAGCATAAGCTTGCGCCACTTTGTAGATGCCTTCAGCGTCGCTCACTCCGAGCTTCTCAATTTTCTCTTCCGTCTGGCGCAACAGAGCAAGACCAGCGGTATTATCGTTATTGATTGCGTAGCTGAGTGCCTTGCCAATCGCTGCCTGCATCAGAGACGGATCCTGCTCGAAAGCGTGACTAAAGTCTGTTGCGGCCTCTTGCATTCTCCCGGCATAGTATTCCGCGAATCCGCGATAGAACAAGATATACGGAGAGTCGTTCACGGGCAGGCTCTGCAGGAATTTGTCGTACTCGCCGAGATAGAGATAAGCGTTCATCGCCGAGCTGTTGATCTTCACCTGCGGATCAAGTCTCCGCGCCAGTTCCGATTCGGTGACTGCTTGCGGCAGCATGCCTCCGAAGCGATAGGCGTAACCTAACTCCCAATGCGCCTCGGCATTGTTTGGGCTGTTTTGTATGGCCGCTCTGAGCAGAGGAACAGATTGTTCAACGCTTCCGGTATCAGTAAGGAGGTTTGCCATGTAAACCCGAGGAGCGACGAGAGCAGGATCGAGCGCAATTGCTTTTTCAAATGCCGCCCGTGCCTTGCCGTAATTCTCGTGTCCGCCGAACTGCAACGATGCATTGGTCGCATAGGCACGGCCCAGATATGCCCATGCTGGCGCGTAGCCAGGCTCAATAGAGGTTGACTTCTCCAGCGTCGTGATCGCAGCCAAAAAGTCGTTCAGAGAATAGAGGTCGACTCCACGCAGATAATATTCGTAAGCCTTAGGGTTGATCGGCGGCTGTGGCTTAAGCTTTTTCGCTTCAGCCGGCGAAAGCGTCAGTTGCAATCCCTGAATAATCTGCTCGGAAACACGGTCTTGCACTGTAAGCAGTTTGTCGAATTTGGTGTCGAAGGAATCCTGCCACAGGATCTTGTCGGGCTTAACGTCAATTAGTTGTGTGGTAATTCTCAAGTCATCGCCATCTTTGATAAAGCTGCCTGTGAGCAGAATCCCTACCTTGAGGTCGGCCGCTACCTTTTGCGGATCGATGGTTTGATTACGGTAGCGTTCGACGGAAGACGATGGGCGTACGGTCAGTGCACTGATGTAGGCAAGCTTCGTGATCACCGCGTCGGCCAGAGAGAAGCCAAGAAAATCAGTTTGCGGATCTTCGCGAAGATTACGAAATGGAAGAACGGCTAGCGTGCGTGGTCCGGCGGTATCAGCAGAAAATTGATGCGATCTCCGCGATGCTAGGTAATACCCGCCCGCGAAGAGTGCCGCGACGATTACAGCGATTGCTACGGCGACTGGCAGCCACCGAGAAGGGCGTGTAGGCAAAAGAGGAGCAGACGTAGTTCCTGAAGCGGTTTCGACTTGAGCCGTCCCACTCCCCGTTTGCGGCGGCAACATAGATTCGGTCGCATTTTACTGCTGGAAGCTGGCCGCGCAGTTTGAGTGCCGACTTGAGTGATGGATTCTTGAATACTGTGCCGAGATTCGCTGATTGGCCGAACAAAAGGATCGCTCCGGGTGCTGATCGCAGGATCCGAGCCCGACGATCTTGAGGCAGTGTCATTCCAGGTAGAGCGCGGGTGGGTCTCAATCTCCCGCTTCACCCGCTTCAAATCGGCCAGCATCTCGGCCGCACTTTGGTAGCGGAGGTCGCGATCTTTCTCCAAAGCCTTTTCGATGATCGCTTGCATGCTGATCGGAAGATCGGGATTCAGGCGCACAGCCGGAACTGGGTCATGTTCAAGAATCGCGCTGAAGATCACGGCGGAGCTTTCGCCGCGAAACGGCAAAGCGCCAGTGGTCATCTCGTAGAGCACCGCGCCAAAAGAAAACAAATCGGTGCGCGCGTCCAATTCCCGCGCACGGGCCTGTTCCGGAGACATATACGCAACCGTTCCGAGCGCTGACCCTGGGCTGGTGAGGTACTCTTCATCGATCTGACTCAGGGTTCTGGCGCTTGCCAAGCCGGTTGAGGAAATACTAGGGGCAGTCACTTTGGCGAGACCGAAATCCAGAACCTTCGCGTGGCCCCGCTTGGTAATGAAAATGTTTCCCGGTTTGATATCGCGGTGAATGATGCCTTGCGAGTGTGTTGCATCGAGCGCATCGGCGATTTCGATTGCGATCGAGAGCGCAGTTTCAATATCCACAGGACGGCCACCGATGCGGTGTTTCAACGTCAAGCCATCAAGAAATTCCATGGCGATGAAGCGTTTGCCGGCGAGCTCCCCAATTTCATAAATTGTGCAGATGTTGGGATGGTTTAGGGCAGACGCTGCTCGCGCCTCACGGTGGAAGCGCTCCAAGGCTTGGGCATCTCGAGAAACATCGTCAGGAAGGAACTTGAGGGCAACAAATCGGCCCAAAGAAATGTCCTCAGCCTTGTAGACCACACCCATCCCTCCTCCACCGAGTTTTTCAACAACGCGGTAGTGCGAGAAGGTCTGGTTGATCACGGAAAGAGAATCCTACTTGCCCCAAGAATGGCCGTCAAACAGCAAGTCTGCAGCAATGTGCCATCTAAATCCAGGTATCAAGCATAATCATAAGGCTTTTGGGCACCGGCGCGGCTCCGGACTCTACCAGCCTGACCCGGCCTTACTACGATCTGGAAGCGCCTCGTGGTATTCCCCGGAAGCGAAACCAGCGCTATGGTCAGTCGGGACTATGAAACGCAGCGCCTCTTGCTTCCTACTTTTTTCTCGCGCTGATCGTTTCGCGTGCCTTGGCGACCAAGGCGTCGAATCGCGGGTCACTGTGAAGAGATTTCAATTCAGGATCCGCTGAAAGTTCTCCCGGCGAGATGAGGCCGTTCTCGATAGCATGGTTCAGGTCCGCGAAGGCTTCGTCCGGCCGACCTCTCGCCGCCTCAGCGCAGGCAAAGTTGTACCAAGCCTCGGCCACTGTTGCCGCCTGATTCGTCTTTCCCGCTGTCTCGATTACATCGCGAAACATTTTCTCCGAGTCGGCATAACGTCCCTCGCGGCTGAGGCCCAGCGCTTCCATTTCCATGCTCTGCAATGTGGAAGTGTGGGTCGGGCCCAGCACGCGGGTCTTGATCTTGATAACTTGACTCTGAAGTTCGTCAGCGTCAGAGTAACGGCCTTGCTTCGCCATAGTGACGGCAAGCATCGTCATTGCCCTGAGAGTTTGGGGATGTTCCGGCCCAAGTATGCGACGCTGAGCGGCAATCACGTTGGAATACAGCCTTTCAGCTTCTGGGAAGCGGCCCTCCTCCTCAAAATTCTCAGCCGCGTGTGACATCGAAAGCAGGGTCGCGGGATGGTCCGGCCCGAGAGTTCGCTTCTGTGCCGCGACCAGTTCGCCATAAATCTGATCTGCTTCCGCATACCGCCCCTGCGGGGTCAGAATTTCTGCCAGCTCGTTCAAAGTGCTCAGGGTTTGAGGGTCGTCCGGGCCAAGTACTTTGCGCTCCGCGTTCAGTGTTTGGCGGAACATGCTTTCAGCGTCGGTGTGACGTGCTTCATTGGCATAAACATAGCCGAGGCGATCCATAGACGCCAGAGTGTCAGGATCATTGGGACCGAGAACCTGGCGCTGGGCCTCTAGCGTGTTTTGCAACAACTTTTCCGCCTCTGGCAAATGCCCTTGGGCGCGGAGGAGCTGGGCCAGGTAACTTTCGCTTGCCAGTGTTTCCCGGCTTCGTTCTCCGAACATTGAGCTTTGAATTGGCCGCGCGTGTTCTACCAAATCTTGCGCGCGGCCATACAAGCCCAGTCCGGCATACGTCTGCGCCATGGTTTCCATCAATTGGGCCTGCAGCTCCGGGTCCTTGCGCAAGCCAGTGTCGATATCTTTCGAGGACTTATCCAGAATCTCGCGCGCTGTGACTGCGTTGCCGCGCGCCTCGCTGGGGTTCGATACTTTGAACATGCCGGTCATAAACTTCGTAACGCGGTCGGCGCGGTCGCGCTCCCGCGTAATCCTCCGCAACTCGATCGCCTGCATCACTCCGAACGCGATCAGCAGCATTGCCACAGCGGTGGCCGCCGCCACTCCGAATTTGTGGCGTTGAACGTATTTCTTGGTCCGGTAAACGAGGCTTGCAGGCCGCGCAGTGACAGGTTCGTTGCGCAGATAGCGTCCGAGATCGTCCGCCAGTTCCGCAGGCGTGCCATACCTGCGGGCGCGGTCTCTCTCGAGAGCTTTCAAGGTGATCCAGTCCAGATCGCCGCGCAGCATGTTTGCCAGTTGCCGAGGGTCCGTGCTCCTTTTTTCCGCAATGGCCGCCGCGGCCGGGTCTGTGATGAGTCTTGTGCTCGGACTCGTCGGCTCCTCTTCGTGCACCTGCCGCAGAACTTCATGAAAAGGTTTGCTCTCCCACTGCTGTGCATCCAGGGCCAACACTCCCGTGAGCAGTTCGTAGAGCACCACGCCGAGCGAATAGACGTCGCTTCGGGTATCTACATCGGCCGCAATGGGATCCATCTGCTCCGGACTCATGTATCCGGGCGTGCCCACCAACCCCCCGGCACGCGTCACCAACGTCCCGCGCTGCGATTGCTCGGAGATCGCTTTGGCCAGTCCGAAGTCGATAATGCGCGGCACAGGCTTGCCATCCACTTCAACCACCAGAATGTTCGTGGGTTTCAGGTCGCGATGAATAATTGCTTTCTGATGCGCGTGCTGCACGCCTTCACATACTTTTGTGAAAATAAGCAGGCGCTCGCTAGGAGAGAGACGCTTCTCGTCGCAGTATTCGGTGATGGGCAGGCCCTGCACATACTCCATGGCAAAGTACGGTTGGCCTTCGGCCGTGGAACCGGCGTCGAAAACCTTGGCGATGGCGGGGTGATCCATCATGGCAAGCGCCTGCCGCTCCAGATCGAAGCGTATCAATGCGGACTTGTCATAGCGGGCTGCTTTGATGATCTTCAGCGCAACCTGCCGTTTGACGGGAGCAGACTGTTCCGCCAGCCACACCTCTCCCATGCCACCCTCTCCCAATTTCCTGATCAGGCGATAGGGCCCAATCGACCCCAGGTCGGGCGCAGGAGGTTTCATCGGAGTAGCGCCTGCGTTGAAGGCGGCCTTAGGGTCCGAACTGTCGCTCGCGCCCGCGTTATTCGGAGTTGACTTGGATGTCAGATCGCTCACGCTTCTCTCTCTGAAAGGGGATGCAAATCGACGGTAAGTTTAGCACCCCAAGGAAGGCGCACGACTCACTTGGCACAACTCGTAACGTTAACCGCGTCCGCATTTTAATTCGAGTTACCGCGCGATCACTCCCGGATGGTCGGCAGTCCGGAAGCTATCCAGAAACGGACTTCGCGGAGATGACAGCGCTCAGAAATTTGACAGCACCGCACTTCCCCGAAGCCGACTTCTGGCCCGCCGGGCATAACTTCCGGGTGGCCCGTCACCCGGAAGAGGAACCGGTTCCGCTGCTCCGGAGCCCACGTCAGCATAGCTGGCCGTGGCACTTACTTCTTCAGCCCCGCCGTGAAGTCCGTAACCACGGTGACAGACTGGCTGATCTGCTGCGCAACCCGGTCGAGAAGAAATTTCTTGCCATCGGGCGAGACGTCGTAGAAGACCTGCGGAGAGGACCAATTGGTGATCAGCTTCTGAGCCACACCGAATTGCAGTGCGCCGCCCGCATTCGTTAACGGGACCTCGAAAAGACTGTAAGTCAGGTCCATGTAGTAGAGTTCTTTGCCGTCCTTGCTCCACTGCGGATGTTGTCCGCCATTAGCCGAGACCTGCCACTTACCCTGCCCGCCGCCAAAGGGCGTCACATAAACCTCGAACCTGCCCGATTCGGCCGATTGGTAGGCGAGCCAATGGCCGTCTGGAGAAAGTTTTCCACCCGCACCCCGCTCCACTACCACTGACGGCTTGCGCTCTCCCTCCAGCGGCAAGGCGAATATCTGCCGTAAGGGGCCACCCGGGACGGGCAGCGAATACAGCAGATACTTGCCGTCGCGCGACCAATCGTGGAGCCCGGGCTGCTGTTCAACTGTTAACAAAGTCTCTTCCACGCCGCTGCCGTCAGAGGGCTTGCGGCAGATTGCAAAGTGACCGTTTTGAGCAGAGGAGTACGCGATCCATTTGCCGTCGGGCGACCAGATGGGCGAAACATTCCCAACCGGCCCAAATGTGACTCTGGTGCGCACTCCTCGCGTCAGATCGAGCACCCAGATATCGGTCTGGCCTGCGTTCATCTGAAGAGCGACGCGGTCCGCTTGCGGGGAGAGCACCGCGCTCTGCAAGTCAGGGAGCTTGTCGGCAATGGTGCTGATCTTCCCGCTGCGATCCATCCAGACTAACTCCAGATCGCCTGAGGCGCCGCTGCCGAAAACCAGCAGACCATCGTCGGAGGCGGAGGCGTCCATGTGCCAGGTGCTGGCGTCGTTCATCACACCCTTGGCCACATTCTGGGGTTCCCCACTCAGCGTTCCAGAGGAAAGATTGAACCGCTGCGCCATTATCTGGTCGCCACGTCCGAACAAAAGAAAACCGCTGGCGTAAACCGCATTGGTTTGAGAGCGGAACAGGGGACGACTCTCCCGGCCATCGAGCGACGCATAGTAAAGCATGTTGTTCCCAGACTTGGAAGCGTCATGGTGAAGCGCGATATAGAGGAAATGCTTACCGTCGGGAAGGAAAAACGGCCAGCGATGCGAGGTTTGCAGAGCGGTGTCTAGCTTCGTAACAGCAGCTGGAGTTCCGCCGCTGGCGGTCGTTCGCATGAGCGGCGCTGTGGGAGCCGGCGAGAACAGGATCACTCCATCCGCTCCCCAGGCGCCGCCGCGACCGAGCGGCGCGTCACAAATCATCTGCGTCGAGCCGCCTTCGAGATCGACCGTTTTGAGTTTGCCGTCGGCAAAGAACCCGAGGGAACGGCTGTCGGGCGACCAGAAGGGAAAAGTCGCGCTGTCGGTGCCCGGCAGTTCGCGAGCTTCCACCGAGTTCGTGGGACGGACCCAGAGTGCAGTCTTGCCGTCAGTGCCGGTGGCCGCAAACGCGACGTATGTACCATCGGGCGAAAGCACTGGCGGACCTGCCGAATCGCCAGTCAAATTGAATGTGGTCTTTTCCGGAGGATCAATGACAGCGCGGATAGAGCGCGTAGTCTGAACCGGATGGTAGAAGAACATGGCAGCAGCCGCGGTCAAAACAATCGCGGCTACCAGAGCCGCGGCCCAACCAATGCGCTCACGGCTGCGAGACGGTGCGAGCGTCATCGTCGCTGGCGCAACGGCCGCAGACGATCTGTCAGCCGCAATCCACTGCAACTCCAGCTTGATATCGTGTGCTGTCTGATAGCGCTCTTCGGGATTTTTCTGCAGGCAGGTCGTCACCACATGGTCGAAGGCGGGCGGTGTCTGTGGCTTGACCGTGCTGATCGGCGCCGGATCACTCTCCAGAATGGAAGAAGCCAGCGAGATTTGACTCTTGCCCGCAAACGGTCGCTTGCCCGCCACCATCTCATAGAGCACGGCACCGAACGCAAAAATGTCAGAGCGCGCGTCGGCTTCTTTTCCCTCGATCTGCTCCGGCGACATGTATTGAATAGTGCCGACGATGCTGCCCGCCGTCGTGAGCGGAGTCAGGGGACTCGGCCCGCTCAAGGTCGCCGCCGCAGTGAACGATGGCGGCGCTGTTCCTGATCCCGCCACTCCCGATCCCGCCGCCTGCACTCCCAGCGGTTTCGCCAGACCAAAATCCATCAGCTTCGCGCCGCCCTGGGTCAGCATAATGTTCCCCGGCTTAAGATCGCGATGCACAATTCCGCTACGATGTGCGACGGCCAGCGCTTCAGCTACGGCAATCCCAACTTTTAAGATCTCATTCAGCGGCATCGCGCCTTTGCGCAATCTCTCCGCCAGAGTTTCACCTTCCAGAAACTCCATCACCAGGTAATCGGTGCCATTCTGCGAACCGATGTCGTAAAGCTGGCAGATGTGGGGATGGTTCAACGAAGAAATCGCCCGCGCCTCGCGCTCCATGCGCTGTTTCAGCTCCGGCGAAGAAGAAAGATGCGAAGCCAGGACTTTCACCGCCACGGTGCGGTCAAGGCGCGTGTCAAGAGCGCGATAAACTTCTCCCATGCCACCCGCGCCCAACGGTGATTGGATTTCGTAGGGACCTAATTTTGTGCCAGAGGTGAATGCCATGCGCGCGTGTGATTATAGTCTAGCGGCTACCTTCGCGATGATTTTGGATGTATCGTCGGCAAGGAGGATATCCAGAAACGGGCTTGGAGGACATCAATGGCGATGTCCCCAAGCGGACTTCTGGCCCGGAATACGCTCCGGTTGGTACTCGCAGCGTCGTCCTCGCACTCTGGCCACCGTTTAGAAGGATAGCGTGGCAGGATATTGGGCATGGGGAAAGAGAATCCAGTGCTGGTGCTGGCGTCGGGAGACGATCCGCAGTTCACCAGGTTGAACGAGCTACCACACACAGTATGTGGGGAGGTTGCCGCGTGTGCCCAAGCCGCGAAGGATGCGACGGTGATCTTGCTGTGGTCGGGGACGCGGGAGTTGCTGCGCGAATTGTTTGGGATTTGCGGGAAGGTGCGCTGGATACACTCCCGGGCCGCGGGTCTGGACAACCTGTTGTTTCCGGAACTCGTGGAAAGTCAAATCCTGGTGACCAACGGACGCGGCGTGTTCAGCGCGTCGCTAGGGGAGTTTGTCCTGGCAGCGATTTTGTATTTCGCGAAGGATTTCCGGCAGATGGTTCGCAACCAGATGGCATCTGTCTGGGAGCCGTTCGACGTGCAAGAGATAGGTGGACAGACGGTTGGGATTTTGGGTTATGGCGATATAGGCCGAGCCGTGGCGAGCCGCGTGCATGCCATGAGCATGCACGTGCTTGCGACGAAGCGGCATGTTCCCGGATCGACTGATCCGCTCGTGGATCACTTCTACAAGCCGGAGGAACGGCGGGAGATGATCGCGCTCTGCGACTACATTGTGGCGACGGCACCATTGACCGAGGAGACGCGGCACATGATCAGCGACGCGGAGTTTGCGGTGATGAAGCCGACGGCAGCAGTGATCAACGTGGGACGTGGGCCGGTCATTGACGAGGCGGCACTGCTCCGTGCGCTAACGGCGAAGCGAATCAAGGGAGCGGGGCTAGATGTGTTTGAGCACGAACCGCTACCGGCGGGACATCTGCTGTACAAGCTGGAGAATGTTTTGTTGTCGCCGCACTGCGCGGACCACACTCCCGACTGGCAGGATCAGGCGATGCGCTTCTTTCTGAAACAGTATGGCAGGTTTGAGAAGGGCGACCCCTTGAAGAACATTGTCAATAAGCGGCTGGGATATTGAGCGAGAGGTGCCCCTGCAGCAATGAAAACGGGCCCCAAACGGGCTTGGAGCGATCTCCGCGAAGCCGACTTTCTGGCTCGTAACTGTACCGCCGGATCTTGAGTGTGTCGCGTTTTACGCCCAGAACCGAGGCCAGGGAACCGCTTTGATGTTTCAGCAGACATCCCCACGCGGTTCGTGGTGCCGAATCGATTTCAAGGTTCCAAGCACAACTCAGCGATGCGATTGACGGGGTAATCGGCGATTCGGGACAAACCCATTCGCCGACTGGCTGCCGGATCACAGTCGGTCAGTTTTCCTACTCCTATCAAGTGCGTCTAGGCGGCATCGTGCTCACGGATGCCCTTTTTGTGCGCTGTCGTCTTCTGCCGCAAGGCGCTGTCTGAGCGGCGCGACCAGCGAGTGCTGAAACCCTGGCTGGTTGGTAAGAGCTAGTTGTAGCGCGGTTGCGTAGTAAGGGCGAGCCTCTTCTCGTCTGCCGAGCGCATCCAGCACGTTGCCCATCCGTGCGTTCACTCCGGCCGAGTCGGGGGCGAGAGCCACAGCTTGTTGTGCTTCCTGCAGTGCCTCCGGCAATCGCTTGCCGGCGAGAAACAGACCTGCCTTTTGTGCATGAGCCAACGCAGCCGCGAGTGGGATCTCGAAGCGTCCTTCGTACACAAAGACACTGGAATCGATTGCGTCGGCAGCCTTCAAGGTCTTGAACTGCTCATATGGATTGAGTGGAGGCGGGCCGAATTCGAATCCCGTGAGATTGACTGCGCTGATGAACACCGGACCATCGATCGCAGGAGTAGCGTCGGAGAGCGTGCCCAGCCAAATTGATTCTATGGTCGGAAGCAGCTTGCATGGGATCTTGTAATAGTTGTAGTCGATCACACCGGTTCCAAAGTAAACGAACCAGCAGTTTTGCATGTGGCGCTCGTCGGTGTATCGCTTCACGGCATGCAATTGCTGCGCCCAGTCCGCACTCGAATCGCTCACATACCTCCAAACGTTCTTTGGGCCACCAAAGGCCTCGTTCGCATAGCCAATGCAGTCGGGGAATGCGCGCGTCACCGAGATTGCCTGGAAGACCAGCAGAAGTACGATCGCATACCGCCAGCGGCGGCTGTTCTTAATCAGCACGGAGGCCGCGCCCGCGATCAGGATCGCAAGAAAGATGTAGACGGGCAGGATGTGGCGAATGCCAATGTTCATTCCGCCCTTCATCGACGCAGCCAGATAGATGAGCGGCGGAACCAGTAGAAACAGCAGTGCGCGCCTCTTCCCCAGGCGCCCGCTCGCGATCACCCAAACGCTAATCGCCAGCAGGATCAGGAATGTGAGACTCGATTTCACCAGAATGGCCACCGGAAAGTAAAACCAGACGGCATGCGGATAGGATTTGCCGAAGAGATAGCTGTTGAAGCTGTCGGCACTGAACAATACGTGCGCAAAGCCGTAGATGTAAGACTCGGGGAGCAAGTGGAAACGGGCGAATTCGTGAAGTACTTTGGCTTGCGTAGGACTCGGAACTTTGGCAAGTTGCGCTTCCATCGGCGGATTCAACTGCAACCCGTTCCCGCGCGCCGCATAGCGGAAGCCATAGGCCGCCCACAGAATTGCGACTGACATGAGGCCGATCATCACTAGGGCCGCAGCATAGCGAGCGGCGCGTTCACCGACAGAAAGTTGCGATCCGCTGTTCGCTGACTCTCGCCGGAATATCTCGATTCCCGCGAGAATCAAGAGCATGGGGAAGACAAGGACCGCGCTTTGCTTGGACGCCAACGCCAGTCCGACGGCAACCCCAGTAATCATCAGCCGGCCCGCGGATGGCAATTGCACATAGCGGTAGAACGCATAGATCGATGCCAGTAAAAAGCAGGCTTGCGCCGCGTCCGTGGTTACCAGCGCCCCGTGAGCGAGCAGGGTCGGATCGAACAGTAGAAGCCCAAGCGCAAGGAAGCCTGCGGTGGTGGTGAACATTTCTCGCGTCGCGAGAAACGCGATCACCAGCAACAGCAGCGTGAAGATTGAGGCCGCCATCTGCGCGCGAAACACGATCTTGTCGGCGTCGTTGTGAAAGATGAAATCTCTTCCACCGAGAACCGCCTGTAACCGGTAAGGACGATCTTGCATCTCTGGAACGTTCAGTTGCATGGGAAGCAAAGGCACAGTGGCAACGAACTTGACCAGCGGCGGATGCTCGGGATTCAAGCCAAAGTCGCCGCGCCACGACATGTATCCGGAATAGATATGGTCGGGCTCATCCCAGGTAATGGTGTTCGCTCGCGAGATCAGTGCTAGGTGAATGGCGAAGAGCAGAATAAACCCGGCCACGCCCGCCACCACCCACAACCGGCGAAAGTCCCCTTGTAGTGAAGTCAATGCTTATACCTCACGAAGAGAATTCAGAAAACCAACCTTCAACGAGAGTTGAGTCTGTCGACATGAGCCCGCGCGGTCGTGCTTATGTAGCCGAATCCCCTGCCGCGCACGACATCTGACGGCAAGCCGAAGTTTCACAAAGTTGAAGACATAAAGAACTCGGCGGGGAACACCAGTGTACCAAGTTCGCGACTGCCGCGTGTGCAATCGTGCTTACGCCGTGAAACCGAGGCACGGTAGTTGGCGAAAATCGCCATTTCACTCGTTGACCCAGACGAATCGGCCGCTGACTCGGAAGCTGTCCAGAAACGGGCTGGTGGGAAACGCCGAAATCGGTTCTAAGATGCCCACACAAGTCAACTCGCTGTGGGCGGAATCCCCGGCTTCTGATCGCATTGTATTCGCCTAATCCACTACTGGAAACCGGACTACGAATGTGCCTTCCGGAGAAAAGCCAGAGGTCAGTAACCTTAATTTGATCCCGAGCAGTTCGTTCTCTGCGGTCCGGTTTGCCGAGGAATAATCGCGAAAAATGGGCATATTTCTCATATTTTGGGGGGAAGGACGGCGGAATTTCTCTGCAGTCCAGACTGCGTGGCGGAGAGAGGAAGACATTCGAACCTTCGGTACAGGTCTGAAACCTGTAAGAGCCGACGTTTGCGTAAGTTGCGCGGAATCAGGAGCTTCAAGAATTCTCCGCGACTGCCTGCTAGCCGCGGAGTCGTCGCTAACCGGTTGCCGAATCCCAGGCCTGTGATCGCATTGCATTCGCCTATTGCCCTCCTTGAAACCGGACTGCACATGTACTCTCCAGAGAAAAGCCGGGACAGTGACGCCCTTCACTGCCGAGTAGTCCATTCTCTCCAGTCCGGTTTGTCGAGGAAGAATCGCGAAATACGGCATGTTTCGCGCATTTTACGGGAAATAGAGGCAGGAATTCTCTGCAGTCCAGACTGCGTGGCGGAGGGAGAGGGATTCGAACCCTCGGTCCAGGTCTGGAACCTGTAAGAGCCGACGTTTGCGTAAGTTACACGGAATCAATCTTTTATCGGAGAACAGAGAGCCGAGTGGTGTTGCGGGACTAAGGCAAACCAGTGCGGTTTCCACTCCGACTTGAAAGGCGAATGGCTTGCGATTCTGTGGCTGAAAGTGGTCTCTATGACGCCTCTCAAGCGGCCAAATTAGTTCGCACCTGACTGCGCGCCTGCCGCGCAGTCCAAAAGCGAAAAAATATCCCTGCAGGACGCGCTCGTCAAAAGGCGAATAAAAAGTAAGCTTCAGAGATTCGTGCTCATGGTTTGTGGTACGACTTCCGCGCCTTGTTTAGGGAAACAGGAGATTGCGGCGATCTTCTTAAGTCGTACCCTAAACCCCTCCGCATCCCATGACTCTAGGCTGTAAAGTAGGAGCATCGCTTCGCGATGGCCGAATTCTGAATTGCCGGAGAACTTCCGATGGCTGGCACCACTGAAGTATTAGCTTCCCTTGCACCCGAAGAGTTGCGGAAGATCGATGCCTACTGGCGAGCTTGCAATTATCTATCGGCGGGCATGATTTATCTTCGCGCGAACCCCCTGCTCCGCGAGCCGCTGAAGGCGGAGCATATCAAGAACCGTCTCCTCGGCCACTGGGGCTCAGATCCCGGCCAATCTTTGGTCTGGGTGCACCTGAACCGTCTGATTCGGAAATACGATTTGAATGTGATGTACATCTCCGGTCCCGGTCATGGTGCACCAGCTACCCTTGCCAATTGCTATCTCGAAGGCCACTACTCTGAGATTTATCCAGACAAGAGCCGCGACGAAACGGGCCTGCTCAAATTCTTCCGGCAGTTCTCATTCCCGGGAGGAATCGGTTCGCACTGCACGCCGGAAACCCCCGGTTCAATTCACGAAGGCGGTGAGCTTGGCTACTCGATCTCGCATGCTTACGGAGCAGCATTCGACAATCCTGATCTCATCGTCACCGTCGTAGTTGGCGACGGCGAGGCCGAGACCGGTCCGCTTGCGACCTCATGGCATTCCAACAAATTCTTGAATCCGATTCGCGATGGAGCCGTTCTACCCGTGCTGCACCTCAACGGCTACAAGATCGCGAATCCAGCGATCCTCGCGCGCATTCCGCACGCAGAACTGGAGTCGCTGCTGATCGGATACGGCCACAAACCTCATTTCGTCGAAGGAGATGACCCGTCTTCGATGCATCAGAAAATGGCTTCCACTCTCGAGCAATGCATCCTGGAGATTCGTTCCCTCCAGCAGCACGCCCGCTCAACCGGCGACCCTACGCGTCCGCGCTGGCCCATGATCGTACTACGCTCCCCTAAGGGATGGACAGGGCCGAAAGAAGTTGATGGCCACAAGGTGGAAGGCTCATGGCGGGCGCACCAGGTTCCCGTGTCCGACCCGGCCACCAATAAGAAGCATCTGAAACTCGTGGAAGACTGGATGCGCAGCTACAAGCCGGAAGAGTTGTTCGACGCCAGCGGCACGCTCATATCAGAATTGCAGGAACTTGCGCCTTCCGGGCCGCGGCGCATCTCCGCCAATCCTCATGCAAATGGCGGTCTTTTGCGCAAAGAACTCGAACTGGCGGACTTTCGCAACTATGCCGTCGAGGTGAAGGCGCCCGGTGCGGCGTACGCTCTTCCCACGGATATACTCGGACACTTTCTTGCCGAG
>Ga0302324_100015380_pt1 | contig 15345 bp, 10 predicted proteins | sample Palsa_T0_1_FD_201949 | JGI IMG/M metagenome (GOLD analysis project Ga0302324, IMG submission 201949) | Peat permafrost microbial communities from Stordalen Mire near Abisko, Sweden - Palsa_T0_1 | ecosystem: Environmental > Terrestrial > Soil > Palsa > Peat permafrost | place: Sweden: Abisko...
ATCTTCACCGCGACGAGCTCGTCGAGCTCGACGTCGCGCGTCAGGTAGACGCTCCCCATCCCTCCGCGCCCGAGCAGCGCGATCGGCCGGAAGCGCTTGCCGAAGAGGAACGCCGCAAGGACACTGCCCGTCGTGCTCACGACATTCGCCGGGGGGCTCGCCCCCGGGTTGGGCACGGTGGGGTCATCCATGATGCCCGCGAGCGTACGCCCGCGCGACATCCGAACGAACTAGAACCTCACCCCGACTTTTTCGACTTCCCGCCCGGATCCCTGTCGCCCGGGTTGAGCGGTGGGTGCCCGATGCGCGACGCGTCGGACGAGAACCGCGGGGGGCTGTCCTTGTCCTTGATCTTGTCGGGGACGAAAGGTGGGTGGCCCGGCGCGACGACGACGGGTTTGGACGAGTGGGCCTGCGCGGCAGTCGGCAAGGCGACGAGAGCCGACACAGCGAAGGCGAGAGAAACTCCGAGTTGAAGACGTTTGTTCATGATGACCCTCTGGTCACTCTGTATTGCAGATCTCATACCCCTCTTGCGTCGAGTGGCCTGCCGCGGAAATCAGCCGTTTGCTCTAATGCGCCGTTTTCACCGTTAGAACCCTTACGGTGACGTGCGAGCATATAGGGCGACAATGCGTGGTCTCCCGAGTCTCGTCATTCTCTTCGCTATGGCGTGCCACAAGGACGTGGCAGGCGGCGACGAGGTGAGCACCGTCGCGTCGACGCCTCCGGTTGCGTTGGTCGCGCCGGTGCGCACCTACGCGATTCACTTGGGGCGCCCGGCCCATGTCGGCGATCACACACACATCATCGTCGACGCAGACTACACGGAGCACACCGTCGCGACGCTCGCCGGCCAGCCACCGAAGGACACCTCGAAGCAAGGCCACGTCCACGTGGAGGGGCAAACCCTCGTCGAGGAGCTCCAGGCCGATGGGCGCACGACGTCGGACATCCCGAAGTAGCCCGACCGGGCTCGGTGTCTCCGGTTCGTTCTGATCAGCTCGAATGCTACGGAACGATAGGGCGACCACGAAGAACACGAGTGGAGAGATGCGCGTTTCTTGCATTGGCGCTGCGCGTCATCTGCCGGCGCCGCAATTTTATCCGCTGTTGTCACCCGCGTGATTCGGTGGCGGAATGCGCCACCCCAATGCGTAACCCCTCCAGCATCCTCTTTCTCTTCGCTTCGTTCTTGGTCGCCTGCGGCGGCAGCGTTCAATCGGCACCCGATGCCGGCAGCGGCAATGACAGCGGGCCGCAGCCCGAGGCGGCGCCCGTCATGGAAGCCGGACCAGACGTCGACAACGGCGCGCCGAGCACCACGTATCCAGCGTTCAACGTCGACGCGCCTCAGGTCGTCAACAGCAACAACGGCCCCGTGCTTGGCACGCCCAAGGTGGTGCCCATCTATTTCGGCAACGACGACACGACCTTCACGGCGCAGATCACGACGTTTCTCGACGCCCTTCCGCAGTCCACGTATTGGGGGCCACAGGTGACGGAGTATGGAGTGGGCGCACTCACGATCGCGACCCCCATTCAGCTCACCGAGAGCGCGCTTACCGCCATCAACGACACCGCGATCCAGCAGTGGCTCACGACCAAGCTCGGCAGCGATCCTTCATTTCCCGTACCCGATGCGAACACCGTGTACGCCATCTTCTATCCGACGGGCACGGTCGTCACGCTCGACATGGACACGAGCTGCAATGACTTCGGCGGCTATCACAGCAGCGTTCCGTACAACACGAGCAACGTCTCGTACGCGGTCGTTCCGCGATGCGCGAGCTTCGGCAGCTTGACGGGCATCAACGCCGTCACGGGGCCCGCGAGCCACGAAATCATGGAGGCATCGACCGACCCGTATCCGTCGGCGAACCAGGCGTACCTTTCAGTCGACGACAACCACTTCATCTGGGAGCTCGTGCTCGGCGGCGGCGAGATCGGCGACATGTGCGCGCAGTTCCCGACCTCGTTTTACACGCCCGTCGACATCGGCTTCGCGGTGCAGAGGGGTTGGTCCGATATCGCAGCCGGGCAAGGCCACGATCCATGCGTTCCCTCCGATGGCACCGTGTACTTCAACAGCATGCCGGTCCTCACGGACACGGTCACGCTCGGCGGCGGGCAGCTCACCACGAAGGGCATCAACATCGCCGTCGGTCAGAGTGCGACCGTCGAGGTCGACCTCTTCAGCAGCGCAGCCACGGAAGGTCCGTGGACGGTCTCCGCGACCGATGCCGTCCAACTGCAAGGTGGGCAACCCACCATGAACATGACGTGGGACCGGACGACTGGCGTGAACGGAGAGAAGCTCCACCTCACGATCAACGTCTTGTCGATGTCTCAGTACGGAGCCGACGCGTTCATCATCAATTCGACGCTCGGCTCACGCAAGAACATCTGGATCGGCCTCGTCGGCAACGGCATGTAAGGAGCGACGAATCACTCCGCCGGCTGGGGCACCGGTTCCGCGGGTGCCATGCGGAAGAGACGCCTCAGCGCTTGCGCGAGGTCGTCGAAGAACGAGTAGGCCACCGGCGTCGCCAAGAGCGTGAGGAAGAGGGAGAGGATCTGCCCTCCGACGACGACGCCCGCCGTCGCGCGGTTGAAGCCCGCACCCACGCCGCGTGATGCGACGAGCGGGAGCATGCCGGCGACGAATGCCGCGGTAGTCATCAAGATAGGCCGGAGCCTGTCACGGTTGGCCTGCATGATCGCATCGAGGCGGTTCATGCCCGCCGCACGGAGCTGGTTCGTGTGGTCGATCTGGAGGATGGCGTTCTTCTTCACCACGCCGAAGAGCACGAGAATGCCGAGCACCGAGTAGAGATCGATGGCCTGCCGGAAGAGGATGATGCTCATGAACGCGAACGGCAGCGTGAGCGGGAGCGACAGCAAGATCGTGATGGGATGGAGCCACGACTCGAACTGCGCCGCGAGCACGAGGTACATGAAGATGAACGACAGGACGAGCGCGAAGAGAAACGACTTGAACACGCGCGCCATCTCGCGCGTCTGGCCTGTGGCCGCGGCGACGTAGCCTGCTCCCATGTGGGTCTTGTTCAGGATCTTTTGCATCTCCTGGGCCATTTGCCCGTCGCCGTAACCGGGTGCAGCGTTCGCGAGGAGGGTGACCTGGCGCTCGCGGTTGAGCCGGTCGATGCGCGACGGCCCCGTGCCGCGACCGAGCTGAACGACATCGGCGAGGGCGACGTAACCGAGCTTCGATGACGGCACCGTGAGCAGGCGCAAGCCCTCCTCGTCGGCCCGATAGCGCCGCTCCGCGCGCACGTGGACCTCGTACTCCTCGCCGTGCTCTTCGTAGTTCGAGACCTGTTGCCCCTCGACGAGCAAACGGAGCGCGGTGGCGATGTCCGACGGAGACAGCCCGAGGTCGGCTGCACGTTGCCGGTCGATGAAGACGCCGATCTCGGGCTTGCCCACGATGAGCGACGAGTCGACGTCGACGGCACCGGGGACTTTGCGCATCTCCGACGTCACCTCGCCGGCGATGTCTTCGAGGCGCTTCAAGTCGGGACCTCGCACCGTGTATTGAACGCGCGCCGTCGAAAAGCCACCGCCGCCGAACAGCGGGACCTCGCCGACGTTCATGCGATAGTTGCTCGGCTGCTTCGCGATGACGTTCTTACGCGTCCACTCCATCATGTCGTTCTGCGTCGCCGTGCGATCTTCGGGCGGAGTGAGCAGCGCGTAGATGGTCGCGAGGTTGTGGGTGTGCGCGGCGTCGTCGCCGACGGTCGTGACCGTGAGCTTGACGTTCGGGTTGTCGCGGATCTCGCGCGCGATGCGCTCGGTCGCGATGCGCGTCTCTTCGAGTGACTCGCCCTCGGGCGTGCGCACCGACACCTGGAAGCGCGCTTCGTCGTTGACGGGCAAGAAGCCTTTGTTCGCCTTCATCGCGAGCGGCGCGCACGATCCGAGCGTGAGGAGGCACGCGATGACGACGATCCAGCGCCGGTGCATGACGAACCCGAGCACGCGCACGTACGCCCGCTCGATCGGGCGATAGAACGCGTCGACCACGCGCTCGCCGAACGCCTTGACGCCGACCTCGTGCTTCTTCAGCCACCGCGACGACATCATGGGCGTGAGCGAGAAGCTGACGAGCATCGAGACGGCGATCGCAAACGCCATCGTCACGCCGAACGAGCGCAAGAACTTGCCCGGGATGCCGCCCATGAACGCGACCGGCAAGAACACCGCGATGAGCGACAGCGTGGTCGCCATGACCGCGAGGCCGATCTCCTTCGTGGCCTCCACCGCCGCCTTCATCGGCGGCTCGTTCTTTTCCTCGATGTGTCTGAAGATGTTCTCGAGCACGACGATGGCGTCGTCAATGACGATCCCGACGGCAAGCGCGAGCGCGAGGAGGGTGATCGTGTTGAGCGTGTAGCCGGCCCACCACATCGTCGCGAACGTTCCGATGATGCTCGTGGGGATCGCGACGGCGGCGATGAGGGTGCTCCGCAGGTTACCGAGGAAGAAGAAGACCACGACGGCTGCGAGGAGCGCCCCCACGATGAGGTGCTCACGCACCGCGTCCACGCTCGTGCGGATGACGCCCGACTCGTCGCGGACGAGCTCGATCGAATACCCCGCGGGGAGCTCCTTTTTCACGGCGTCGACGCGTGCCTTCACGGCGTCGGCAACTTGCACGGTGTTCGCGCCCGACTGCTTGCGCAAGGCGAGCAACACCGTCGGTGTGCCGTTCAAGATCGCGGCCGAGTCTGCGTCCTCTTCGCCGTCGACGACGGTGCCGACGTCCCGCACGGTGGTGGAGTGGCTCTCCGAACGGCGAACGACGAGATCGCCGATCTGGTTGGGGTCGGTCACGCGGCCGTGGATGCGGACGGTGAGCTCGCCTGGACCCGTGTCGACCCGACCGCCCGGCGTCGTCAGGTTCTGCGAGGCGATCGCCCGCTGCACGTCGAGCACGGTCACGCCCGCACCGCGCAGCTTGATCGGGTCCAGCATGACGTTGATCTGGCGCTTGCGACCGCCGATGAGCTGCACCTGGCCGACGCCGTCGATCGACTCGAGCGACCGTCGCACACGCTTGTCGGCAAGCTCGGTCGTCTCGCGCACCGAGTGATTGTCGCTGCGCAGGGCGAAGTAGAGGATCGGCGACGCGTCGGGGTCGAGCTTCTGCACGATCGGTTGGTCGATGTCCTTGGGCAGGTTCGGCAGGACGGTGTTGATGCGGTCGCGGACTTCCTGCGCCGCGATGTTGACGTCCTTCTCGATCACGAACGTCACGACGACCTGCGACGCGCCTTCGGTCGTGATCGACCTGAGCTCGTCGATGCCGCTGATCGTGTTGACCGCCTCCTCGACCTTATCGGTGATCTCCGTCTCGACGTCCTCGGGGGCTGCGCCCGGCTGCGTCGTCGTCACGACGACGACGGGGAAGTCGATGTTGGGGAAGCGATCGACGCCGAGCTGCAAATAACCGGCGATCCCGATCACGCAGAGGACGAGAATGAGCACCGACGCGAAGATCGGCCTCTTGACGCACAGCGCGGCCAGCCATTGCATTTACTGAGCCCTCGCGCCGTCGTGGACGTCGGCGGCGGGGGCGAGGATCACGTTCTCGCCAGCCTTCACGCCGTTCAGTACGGCGACGAGATCGCCTTGCTGCGAGCCGAGCTGCACGGTGCGCTCCTGCACCTGGCCGCTGACGACGACGAAGACGCGTGCGTTCGTCTCGTCTTTCACGAGCGCGCCCGTGGGTACGACTGGGCGCGGGTGCTCGCCGAGCGCCACCTTCGCAACCGCGAACATGCCTGGCTTGAGCTTGGCGTCTGGGTTCGGCACGAGGGCCTCGACGACGAGATCGCGCGTGGATTCGCGCACGTTGGGGCTGATGAACTTCACCGTGGCCGGGAACTTCTGATCGCCGAACGCGGCCACGGAGAACACGACGGGCATGTCTTGTTTGACGAGCGCGAGATCTGCCTCGGGCACTGTCAGCTGGAGGCGAAGAGGATCGGGCTCGTAGATGGACAGCACCCTCGTCGTCGAGGCGACCCATTGCCCGACGTTCACGAACCGCTCGCCGACGATTCCATCGAACGGTGCGCGCACGCGCGTGTCACCGAGAAGCTTCACGGCCGTCTGGGACTGCGCTTGCGCGGCGGTCGCCGACCATTGCTTGGCGGTGCAATCGGAGGTCTGCCGGTCGTATTCGGCTTGCGAGATCGCCTTCGTGTCGAGGAGGTGTTTGACGCGCTCGCACTCGCGTTGGGCCTCTTCGAGCTGGCTCTCGGCGACTTTGGACTGGGCGGCGGCGACGTTGGCGCCAAGAGCGGCTCCGCGTGCGTCGAGCGTCACGAGAACCTGGCCCTTTTTCACCATCTGACCGCGCTCGACGAGCGTCTGAATGACCTTGCCGGGGGCGTCTGCGGCGACGTCCGACTCCTGATTGCCCCTCAACGTGCCCGTGAGGGTGACGTAGTCGGGCATCGGCTGCTCGGCGATCACCGCCGTCTGGACGTGAATCGCCGCAGCGGCCTCGGAACCTGGCGCAGACCCTGCGTCAGCGGGCTTGCACCCGACCGCTGCCACCGACGTTGAGAGGACCACGACGGCATACCACCGGAGCATGCACCGCTGGGTAGGCACGGCCGGCAAAAGCGTCAAGTTGGGCGCTGTTAAGAATTGTCCGTGCGGCGCTGCCGTCGGTTCCCAAGTATGGTGGCGCACATGGCGTTCGACCTCGTCATCCCCGACGCAGACCAGCGAGAGGCGCTCGAACGCCTGCTCCAACAGAGCTACGCCATCCCGAGCATTCCCTGGACGAAGTTCTTCGAGCGGGTCGGCCACGAGCGCCTGCGGGCGGGCGTACAGGACGGGCGCGTGGTCGGCGGCCTCGCGGCCTATCCGCTGAAGCAGTTCTTCGGGGGTGCGAGTGTCCCGCTCGCGGGCATTGCCGGCGTAGGCGTCTCGCCTGAGGCACGCGGCCGGGGGCTCGCGAAGGCGATGCTGCTTCGCACGCTCGAGCAGCTCCGCGAGACGACGCCACTCGCAGGCCTCTACGCGACGACGACGACGCTCTATCGCTCGTGCGGCTTCGAGCAGGCCAGCACGGTGATGTACTTCTCCGCACCGCTCGCGTCGTTTCCACGCGGGGATCGGGCGCTCGCGTGCGTCGCGCTCCCCCCGAAGACCCACGAGCCGCTCCACGCGGCCTACGAAAGACGGGCGCGGGAGTGGACGGGCCACCTCGATCGCACGCCCGCAATCTGGGACCGCCTCGTCGACCCCTACGGTGACACGGCCTACACATACGTGTGCGGCGAGAATCCCGACGCCCCCGACGGGTACATCGTCTTTCTGCAGAAGCCGGCGCCGGAGTCGATGCACTTCCACGTCATCGTGCGCGACGTGGCCATGTCGACGCGCGCCGCCGCGCAGCGCATGCTCGGATTTCTCCACGACTTGCGGTCTCTCGCCGAGGTCATCGTCTGGCGTGGCTGCGCCGCGGACCCCCTGCTCACGCTCTTGCCCGAGCAGATGCACGCCGTGAAGAAACACGAGCGCTGGATGCTCCGTATTCTCGACGTGCCCCGCGCCCTCGCGGCCCGCGGCTACCCGCCCGTCCGGGCCGAGGTGCACCTCGCGCTGCACGACGCGAATTTCCCGGTCAACGCGGGCCGTCACGTCTTCAGCGTCGAGGGTGGCCACGGCGAAACACGCGATGGGGGCCGCGGCGACGTCACGATCGACGTCCGTGGTCTCGCGGCGCTCTACAGCGGCTTCGCGACCCCGTACACGCTCCGAGCCGCTGGACTGATCGACGGCCCCGACGCCGCGCTCACCACGCTCGCGACGATCTTCGCCGGCCCCGAGCCTTGGTGCGCAGACCACTATTGATCGGCGAGCGTAGCGCTGCGAGTGACGGTGCGACGAAGAGGATCTTTTGCATCGCGTCCGTTCGAAACGGCATGCGCGTGACGGCGGCCGAGAACGGCCGAAGCTCGACCCCGCCGGTGCACGCCCGCGTGAGCTCCGCGACCGATGAGAGGAGACCGGCGCCGAGTGCTTTTGGCGCGCCGTCTTCCAGCACGAGACCGAACTCGAGCGTGAACCAGTAGAAGCTTTCGAGCCTGCGGAGGTCGTCGGCGCTGGCACCGACCGACGCTCGACCGAGCTCTCGATTGAGCGCCGCGATCGTCGGATGCGCGAGCGACGCCGCGTGGCCGACGAGCTCGTGCACGATGTCGGGCTCGGGCGTGTAGTACGGCGTGCGCGCGTCGCGAATGTACTCCGTGCTCAAGAACACTCCGCGCGCGAGCGCGCCGAAAAACTCGCGCGCGGGCACGAGCCCGGCGACGGGCTCCATGCAGAACCCGGTCGCGCGTCGGAGGACCGCGCTCACCTCGGAGAGCGACGGGATGCGCTCACGAGAAAGAGCGACGATGGCCTCGGCGCGTCTAATCTCGGCGCACGCATGGAGCGCGTGCAACGCTGAAAGCTCGGATCGCAGCTTGCGCCAAAGCGCATGCTCTTCTCGACTGTATCGAACCACGGCGACTCTCCCTTTTTGGGAGGCGCGCTGAGAGTCGAAGTGGCCGCACACAAAACGAACGAGGCCACCCTTCTCGGGCGGCCTCACGTTCATTCCAACGAAGCTACGCCCGCTTGCGATAGTACGAATACGAATACGAACGGCGGGCGCGGCACGACATGGGTCGAAGATAGAGCAGATCCGCCGGCGGCGCGAGGGCTTGCACTCACGGCCGAACGGAGCGAACGTCGGGGCATGCGCCGACTTCTGGTAGTCCTCCTCGCCGCTTTTACCCTCTCGCTCGCCCCGACCGCGCTCGCCATCACGGCGGATGGCAGCGGCTGGTACCACACGGGGGACGCCGTCCGTCAGAAGTCGGTGCTGTTCGTCACCGCGAACGTCTACCAGATCAGCCACGACATGAAGTGCGTCGTGCCGAAGAGCAAGCAGGCCGTGATCGACGCCGACTGCGACAAGCGCTTCACGTGGAAGATGATGCGCGACGTCAGCAAGGACAAAATCATCGACGCGATGAAGGAAGCGTTCAAGAACAACGGCTACGGCGACGCCGGCAAGATCAATCAGTCGCTCGGCGCGTTCAGCGCGGACTTCAAAGAGAACGCCTACGTGCGCATCACGTACGATTCGACGGCCAAGACGACGACGTTTTGGGAGCAAAACGGCGGGACGACCGTCGTCGCGGGACTCGACTTCATGAAGGCCACGTGGAGCATCTGGCTCGGCAAGATCGACCCCCCCTCGATTGGTGACCGTCTCATCGCCAATCTGTGAGCTTACCCGAGGTACCCGAGAAGCTCCGGGGCCGCGTCAGACCACGGCGCTCGCTTCCGCCCTTCGTCAATGCGCCCACCGAGAAGAGCGCCCAGCGCGAGCTCATTCTCATCGCGAAGGCGTACGTCAAGGAGAAGCCCGGCTACGACCATGCGGCGCCGCGGAAGGTCTTTGCGAACGGACTCGACGTTGGCGAGGAGGCCGCGCTAAAGAAGCTGCGGCGGGCCGCGCATGAGCTGCTCTTGGCGCCGACGCTCGATGGTGTGAAGAGCGCTCCCATCGAGGTGCTCGCCGTGGCCGAGCGCATGGCGCACCACGCGATTCACGACGCGACCATCGCGACGCCCGTGGGCTTCGCACGCGGAGCAGCCGATGCCGTCGAGGTGATGGCCCGCTCGCTCGACCTCGACATCGAAGGCCAGAACTACACGAAGTGCGTCTACGTCGTGCGAAACGAGGGCGAGGAGCCCGGCCGCTGGGTCGCAGATTGGCTGCCGCTGCGCCACGTCGTGTGCGCGCAAGGTGACGCGGAGTACGCACGAGCAAGGAAGGTCGCGAAGGCGTTTCGCGCGAAGCTCTCGCCGGTGAAGGCCGCGCGTCTCGCGTACGCGTTTCCGGACGAACCGTGGAGCGTCGAAGACGTTCGCGCATACATGAAGGCGCCGCCCGAACGCAGCTACCATTACGTCGACCTCCTCGGCGCGTGCGACGATGTGAGCGTCGCGCGCCACTTCCTCGAGGATGTCGCGGCAAACGCGTTCGACTACGCGATGAACCTTCCAGCGAAGGACGCGCTTGCGCTCTTCGCCGACGCGCTGCCGCCGCTACTCGTCAAGCCGAAGTACGGGCCACTCCTCAAGTCGCCGCCGCGTGAGCTCGCAGAGGCCATCGCGCTCTTTCGCGACGCGAAGGCCGCAGAGATCCTCGCCGCGTACGTCGGTCACGCCATCCTCGGGCCCATCGTCGCCGCATACTTCCAGGACAATCCCACCTTGCGCGGCGTGCTCGACGGGGTTGCGAAGGGCAAGTCGAAGGCGGCCAGCGCTGCGCAGCACCTGCTCGCGAGCGGTGACAAACGGGCGGACGGGCCCGTCGCCAACGACGCCGACGTCCCGCGCGTTCTCCGCGAGCGCCCGTGGCGCCCACGACATGAAGCCGCCGCGACCGCCGTGCTCGCAATCGCGATCGCGCAGAACATCGAGGAGCGCATCGAGCTCAGTGACTCGGAGCGCGAGCTGCGATTCGAGGCCGAGAACGTCGTTCGTGACATGACGCAAGACGAGCTCGAGAAATGGCGAATGGAGCTTGCGGCCGGCAAGTTCACCTGGGTGAACTACGTCACCCATTACGTCAAGCACAGCGTCGAATACTTGCGCGTGCCGAAGGACGAGGTGCTGCGCGCGTGGAACGAGGGGGACGCCAGCGTCGAGGGCACCCACGTGGAGTTTCTCGCGGTCCATGGCGTCGCGGCCATCCCGGGATACGTCAAGCGCGATTGGGTGCACGGCCTCGCCTACACGGAGGTCGACGACGAGCCTATGCTCGAGGTGCTCGCGCGTATCGTGTCGCCGCGGATCGCGGGCATCATGGCGCGCGTCAACGCCCGGCGTAAGAACTTCCGCAAGCCTGCGCTCGCTTGGATGTTGCGCCATCCGGAGGTTGCCGCGCTCGGGCTCGTCCCCGACGCACTCGGTAAACCCGGCGAAGCGCGTGACGACGCCGAGCTCGCGCTCCGCTGGATGCCGCAGAAAGGCGCGCGTGCTCCGGTGATGGCCGCCGCACGCACCTACGGCGATCCGGCGCACGACGCCATCGAGGCACTGCTCGCGCGTGATCCGCTCGCGCTCGACGTGACCGCTCCCAAGCCTCCGAGCTTCTTGCGCCGCGGTGATCTGCCGGGCGTGCGCTTGAAGGCCTCGCGCCTTCGGAGCGATGGAAACGCCGGGACGCGGCTCCCGGACGATGCGATGGATGCGCTCCTCGAGATGCTCCGCGTCGCACCACTCGACCCGCCGTACGCGGGAGTCTCGGCCGTCGCGGAAGCATGCGACGAAGCGTCTTTGGGCGAGCTTTCCCTGGAGCTCGTCGAGCAGTGGGTGCTCGCCGGGAGCCCTGGGCGCTTCGAGTGGATGCTCTTTGCCGCGGCCCTCTTCCCCTCGGAGGCGGGAACGCGGCGCGTGGCCCAGCTCGCCCGCGAGTGGGCGCGCCGTGATCGCAAGAAGGCCCTCCGCGCGTGCACCGTGCTCGCGACGCTCGGGCAGCGCCAGGGTGGCGACTTGCCCCTTCTTCACCTCGGACACATCGCCGCGACATCGCGGTTCGACGATTTGCGCGACGCTGCGCGTGGTCTCCTCGATGAGGTCGCCGCCGCGCGTGGCCTCACGCGCGCCGAGCTCGAGGACCGCATCGTTCCCGATCTCGACCTCGACGAGGGCGGCACGCTCGAGCTCTCCTTCGGGAAGCGCCGGTTCGTCGTGGCGCTCGACGAAGGGCTGCGACCGTTCGTGCAAGGCGAAAAGGCACTCGAGAGCCCCTCACTCCCTCGCGCGACGAAGGAGGATGACGCGGTCATGGCGAAGGCGGCCAAGGCACGGTTCGACGTCCTCAAGGCCGATGCCAGCGCCACCGCCGACCGGCAGATTCGCCGCTTCGAGGAGGCCATGGTCACGCGGCGCACCTGGAGCACCGCTGACTTTCTCCAGTACGTCGCGTCGCATCGCCTCCTCGTGCACCTCGCCCGCCGCCTCGTGTGGGAAGCGCTCCCATCCCACGAAACGTTCCGCGTCGCCGAGGACGGAACGTTCGCAAGCGCGTCGGACGCGGTCCTCGCCCTCGGGGAGGGTGAGGTACGCGTCGCTCACCCCGCCACCCTGGGCGACGAGGTCACCCGTCGATGGGCCACCGTGTTCGGCGATTACCGCATCGCCCAGCCCTTCGAGCAGCTCGCCCGCGTCGTCTCCGTGCCGTCAGCGGCGCAGCGCGGCTCGAAGCGGATTGTGCTGACGATCGAGGCACGAGCGACCAAGGTGCTCGGCACGCTCGAGTCGCGCGGGTGGCGTAGAAATGACCGCGGTCACGTCACCGCCTACCTGCGCCCGCTCCTCGGCGGTGGAGAGGCGAAGCTGTCGCTCGACCCGGGCATCTCCATGGAGGACGTCAAGGACGCTGGCGTTCAAAAGGTCGAAGGCGTCGATCTTCCCGTGCCATGCGAGGCGATGGACCCCATCGACTTCACGGAGATCCGCCGAGACTTGGAGGCCCTGCGGTGAGGTGATAGATCATCGCCGATGGCAGACTTTCCCGAAGCGCTTCTCTACACGAAGGATCACGAGTGGGCGAAGGTCGAGGGGGAGCGCGTGCGTGTCGGCATCACGAGCTTCGCGGTCGAGCAGCTCGGTGACATCACGCTCGTGAGCTTCGACGTCAAGGCTGGCGACGTGCTGGTCGTGGGCAAGACGTTCGGCACAATCGAGAGCGTGAAGACGTTGAGCGATCTCTTCGCGCCCATCGCCGGCAAGGTGATCGAGGTCAACGCCGCGCTCGACAAGAGCCCGGAGCTCGTCAACGAGGACTGCTACGGCAAGGCCTGGATGATCGTGCTCGAGCCCACCGAAAAGCCCGTGGTGGGTCTGCTCGACCCGAAGACGTACGCCGCTCACGTGAAGGCGTCGGCTTAGCTCAGGGGTTGGGCCACTCGCCAACGCGTCCCAAGAGCTCCGCGCAGCGAGCTGCCGTCATCGCGCGAGCCTCGGCGAAGCGTGGATCGCCGCGCACGAGCGCGAGCGGTGGGCAGCCATCGAGCCAGAGCAAATCCGTGAACGGCAGCCGCGACGCTGCGACGATGTGGTCGAGAGCCTGCTCGGCATCACCCATCAACGCGAAGTAGTCGGCCGCGATCTCGTGCATCGCCGCGCGGCGCCGCACGGCGACCGTGCTCACCGTCAGCTCGGCGAAGATGCGGGTGGAGCTCGGGTCGAGCTTTCCCGTGACGACGCTCTCCATCATCTTCGTCGCGCGGTCCCACGCAGCGCCGGACTTCGCCTCTTCGATGAGGGCGGCGGCCTGCCCCGCGTAATCGCGGTCGTTCCACCAGACCGCGAGGCGCGTCATCGGAAGGATGGTCGAGCTTGGACCGCTGTTCTTGGCGATGTCCGCGAGGATCGACCGAGCGCGATCGCGGTCCCCGGTCATGGCGTACAAATGGATGCGCGCAAACGCGATCGCCGTGCTGGTTGGGTGGAGGCGCGCGGCGAGATCGATGCGGCGCTTTCCCTCGCGCACGTGAAGGGCCTGACACAGCAGCGTCCCGATGACCTCGTGGGCGTCTGCGTCGCGCGGGTCATGGCGCAAGCACTCCTCCTCGGCACGTAACCCAGCCGCGAGCTCGCCATCGACGAGCCGCACGGTTGCGATGACGTGGTGGGCGCCGGCCAGCGTGGGATCGACCTCGAGCGCGCGCAGCGCAAGCTCCTCGGCGCGAGCGAGACCCGCCCTGTCGAAGGCCCCCATCTGCGCCCACACGCTCAAGATCGCGCGCGCGAGGAGGGTACGCACGCGTGGATCGCCGGGCGCCTTCGCTTCGACACCCTCGAGGATGGCGATGGCCGAGCGCATGCGTGGCAGTACGAACGCCGCTACGTCAGCTTGGGCCTTCTCGTAGGCCTCTCGGAGCGAGGGATCGCGCGGGCCAGGGTCACGCGCGGTCTGCGTGCGGATCGCGTCGACCACCGCGTCGACCACGGCGTCCTCGAAGTCGAGCGAGCGCGCGACCGTGCCGTCGACGTGACCTGCCCACACGGGCGTGCCCTTGCGACCGACGACACGCAGGCGCGCGCGCACGCGCTCGCCCGACGCGTGCAGCGTGCCCTGAACGACGAGGTCTGCTTGCCCTCCCTGGGCGGTCACGAGCTGCGCCGCCCGCGCCTCGGTGAGGCCATCGACGACTGCGCTCGTGATGACGCCGGCGAGGTCCTCGGCCCCGCCACCCGCGAGCGGCTCGACGATGACCGTGCGCGGCTGACCGAGCATGACGACCGACTCGCGGGTCATGGTCGCGAACCGAAAAGCACCATGCCCGACGCTCGGCGCGGTTCCGCGAAGTGCCTCCACACGATCAACGACGGTTTGGGCATCCGGCCGCGTCTCGCGGCGCCGCGCCAGCATCTCGTGGACGAGGACCGCCACGCCTTCGGGCATCGACGCGTCGAGGCTGCGAAGATCGGGCGCATCGCCCGTGATGCGCTGCGCGGCGAGCGAGATGGCCGTCTCGCCCTCGAATGGCAGCCGGCGGGCGAGGAGCTCGAAGAGCATGGTGCCGAGCGCGTACACGTCCGTACGCCCGTCGATGGCCTGATTCTCGAGCTGCTCGGGGGCCATGTACGCGGGCGTCCCGACGATCATGCCGGTGCGCATGACGTCGGCCGAGCCGTCGGCCACGCGCGCGATGCCGAAGTCGGTGAGCACGACGCGCTCCTCGCTGAGCATCACGTTGTCGGGCTTGAGATCACGATGCACGACGCCGACGACGTGCGCGGCGCAGAGCCCTCGCGCGATTTCGGCTGCGACCCGCAGCACCTCGGGGAGGTGGACACGGGTGCGCGCGGCGTACGCCCCGAGGGACTCGCCGGCGATGAGCTCCATCGTGAGGAACCGCAGCCCTTCGTGGGACCCGAGATCGAACGTGCGGGCGACGTTGCGGTGCGTGACGCGGCGCGCGAGCTTTACCTCGCGCCTGAAGCGCGTCAGCGTCGCCGTGTCGTTCGCGGCGGAGACGTGGAGAACCTTGAGGGCGACGTCCTCGTCGAGCTCGCGGTCGTATGCGCGAAACACGGTGCCCATCCCGCCCTCGCCGAGCAGCGCCCGGAGCTCGTACCGACTCGCGAGCACCGAGCCGATCGAGAACGGAAGCGACTGCGTCGCTGCGAGCGCTGCGTCGGGCATCGCGTGTGATGGTACCATGTGGCTTCCATGCCCGCGTGGCTCGCGAGTCTTCCTGAGATCGTGCGCGAAGACCTTCGCAG
>Ga0302324_100015381_pt1 | contig 15345 bp, 11 predicted proteins | sample Palsa_T0_1_FD_201949 | JGI IMG/M metagenome (GOLD analysis project Ga0302324, IMG submission 201949) | Peat permafrost microbial communities from Stordalen Mire near Abisko, Sweden - Palsa_T0_1 | ecosystem: Environmental > Terrestrial > Soil > Palsa > Peat permafrost | place: Sweden: Abisko...
GCAGATAGACCTTGTGGACCTCGGCGTATTGTTGCATCGGCTCGGGCAGATTAATCACCGCGATACCGTTCTTTGCGCCAAGCGCGCGAATGTGGTCGTCGGGATAAAAGATGTTGGTTGAACGGACTATCTTCAGATATTTCGCTCGAAAATCCGGGCTGGGATCGTCCTGGATTCCGGTGCCAAGCGTCGCGACGAGAAAAAGCGCGCCGTGCGCGATGACTTCGCGATTCATCAGGACGATCTCGCCGTCGGTGACGCTCCAGGCCTCGCGCCACACGTCGTTGATCGGCGGGGCGTAAATCAGATCCGAAAGTCCCAGCTCGACGCCGTGCGGTAGCGGCTTGCCGGGCGTGCGATGTGGCGTGGTGAGGCCGCCATGAAGCAGATGGCTCAATTGGCTGCGACCGCTACCAATCATGTTGAGGACCTGCGAGTGGCGCGATTCAAAGCGCATCATGCAGTGCGTCCGGAACCACAGCGAGTCCTCGAAGGGACCCCCGAGGACGAGGGCGCCGTTCCTATGGACGAAAAAGGGACGGCACTTGTCCCCTTCGAGCACGACCGAATTATTGCGCACGTCGTTGCCGTTGAAGAAGGCGAGCACGACGACGTCGGGGGCATAACGCCACACCCAGTGACGCAGGATCTCCAGTTCCTGGGCCGTACCGTAGCCGTCGCAGCCAAAATTGATCACCTCGACCTTGGTGAACAGGCGCTGCGGCTTGCCCTCGCCGCCGACCGCAAACGGACATTGCGCCTGCAGATCGCGCTGCGCGACCGAGCAGAACGTATCCTCGAAGGCGACGTGCTGCGCCTCGGTGAAGGAATCGCCGAGCACCGCGATACGCAGTGTGTCCGGCGGCTTCGGCACGGCATATTCGGGACCGCGAAAGCCGTCGCTGTTGGCCTGCATCAGGGCCACGCCCTCGTGGGTCTGCCAGCCATAAGCGCCGGGCTTGATTTTCCATCCGGCGTAACGGTCGTAGGTATAGAACTCGGCCGGTGCGAGATTGAACACGCGGACGCCAATCTCGGCGATGACGAACGCGAACAGGATTCCAGCAACAACGAGGCCGAGGCGCTGCGCCCACGCTTTCAGCATCGCGGCACTCGGCAGGAGTATGCCCGATGAAGCGGCGCGCGACTTAGTCGCAGAGCCGCGACTTGCTCCATGCTCGGTGAGGTCGCCATTTGCAGAATCAAGCTGTTTTAGAAGAGCGTGTAGATAAACGGCGCAACGGCGGAAAATTGCGCGAGCGCTATCAGCAGGCTCAGCAGCACCAGCGTCCCGATCAGGGGAATCAGCCAGTATTTCTTGCGCTCGCGGGCAAAGCCCCACAAGTCCTTAAGCATGTCGAACATTAGAATGGACGCTCCATATCCTTGTCGGGGCGGCGGCGCGAAGGGACGCGGTAAGTCGTGCCTTCGGGATCGAGCTTGCGCGCCATCCGATCGCGGCCGAACAGGCGCATCACGAGACCCACCGGGACGATCGTCAAGGTGAACAGCAGAGTGAGAATTACCCGCGTGTTCACCCATCCGAGCGCGAGGCCGAGCCGGGTCCAGACGCGATGAAGGTAGCTGAGGGAGACGGGCCAGATCAAAGCCATCAGCCAGAGTATTGAGGCAAGAATCCAGGGCCATAGCGGAGTCGCGCGATGACGCAGGATCGGAACGACGCCGAAGAACGCCACGAACAACACGCCCAACACCAGTCCGAAGGTCCGAAGCTCTTTCGCGTCGGCCTTGCTTACGTCGCCGTCGCCGCTCATCAATCGAGCTCGAACTGCTGCCGCCATGACTCGTCGCGGGGACGTTCCGGCTGGTCGGTCTTAGCAATCAGGAAATCGCCGACCACGAGGAAATCCATCTCGGTGCGCATGAAGCATCGATAGGCGTCCTCGGGAGTGCAGACGATGGGCTCGCCGCGAACGTTGAAGGAGGTGTTGACGATCACACCGCATCCGGTGAGCGCTTCGAAGCGGCGAATCAACTCGTGATAGCGCGGATTGGTCTCGCGATGGACGGTCTGAATGCGCGCGGAATAATCGACGTGGGTAACAGCCGGAATGGTCGAGCGCGGCACGTTGAGCTTGTCGATGCCAAAGAGACGCTGCTGGTCGGCGGTCATCGGCGTACGCAACTCCTCGCGCACCGGCGCGACCAGCGCCATGTAGGGGCTCGGCCGGTCGAGTTCGAAGTAATCGCTAACACGTTCCATCAGTACGGACGGTGCAAACGGGCGAAAGGATTCACGATACTTGATCTTGAGATTCATCACGGACTGCATCCGCGTATTGCGGGCGTCCCCGATAATCGAACGTGCGCCGAGCGCGCGCGGCCCGAATTCCATGCGGCCGTCGAACCATCCGACGACCGCGCCGTGGCTCATCGCCGCGGCAACGCGATCGAGGAGTTCGTCGTCATCTTCGAAATGCTCATAGATGGCGCCGGCGCTATCGAGGGCGCGGCGGATTTCGCCGGCGTCGAAACGGGGGCCGAGAAAAGTCCCGCGCATCTGATCAACCTGATTATTCCCGGCAGTTACGCGCGCGCCGCCGCTATACAGATGCCATCCAGCAAGAGCCGCACCCAACGCGCCGCCCGCGTCACCGGCAGCAGGCTGGACCCAGATATCGCGGAAAATCCCTTCACGCAGGATTTTGCCGTTGGCGACACAGTTGAGGGCAACTCCCCCGGCCAGGCACAGGTACTCGGCGTCGAGTTCCTTGCGCGCGGTGCGGGCCAGCCGGATGACCACTTCCTCGGTGACGGCCTGAATGGAGCTCGCAAGGTCCATCTCGCGCTGAGTCAGCGGTGATTCGGGCTCGCGCGGCGGGGCGCCGAAGAGGTCGTGGAACTTGCCGCCCGTCATCGTGAGGCCGGTCGCGTAGTTGAAGTAATCGCTGTCGAGTCGGAAGGTCCCGTCGTCCTTCAAATCGAGCAGATGTTTGAGGATGAGGCCGGCGAACTTGGGCTCGCCGTAGGGGGCCAGCCCCATCAGCTTGTACTCACCGGAGTTGACCTTGAAGCCGGTGTAGTAAGTGAAAGCCGAATAGAGCAGCCCCAGCGAATGGGGAAAATCGATCTCCCATTGGGAGGTGAGTCGATTGCCCTCGCCGAGCCAGAGCGAGGTTGTCGCCCACTCGCCGACGCCGTCGAGGCAGAGCACTGCCGCCCGATCGAACGGGCTGGGGAAAAAGGCCGACGCAGCGTGCGCCTGATGATGCTCGGTGAAGAGCAGCAGCGGCAATTCGGCGGCGGTGCATTCGCCGAGGGCAGCCAACTCGCGCTTGAGGAGCGACTTGAGGTTGAGCTTTTCCTTGAGCCACAAGGGCATCGAGGTCAGGAACGACTTCAGGCCTTTCGGCGCGAAGCCGAGGTAGGTCTCGAGCATGCGCTCGAAGGTAATCCAGGGCTTGTCGTAAAAGACCACGCGGTCGATTTGGGCGAGTCGCGATTCGGCCTCGCGCAGGCAATACGCAATCGCATGGCGGGGGAAACCGGCGTCGTGCTTCTTGCGCGAAAAGCGCTCCTCCTGCGCGGCGGCGACGATCCTGCCGTCCTCGACCAACGCGGCGGCACTGTCGTGATAGTATGCGGAAATTCCGAGAATCTTCATCGAATGGGGTGATTTTATAGCATAAATCCGCGCAGTGCTTGCGAGCAGCTTAACGGAAGCGAAATCGCGAGCGGGGATCCGGCACGCCCGCGGGAAATGCATTGCGCGAACGCCTCCGCACCCTTAGATTAGAAGGGTAGCCGTTATGGCCGACGTATCCGCGTCCGCATGATAGTCGCACACGAATGGGGGCGAACTGGGCTCGACGGAGTTACGAAGGTTTTGGTCGCACGCCGGGGTGCTGTTGGCCCGTAAAACAAACAGTACTGCGAAATTTACCCGCAGATAATAACGGATACGCTCTGGCGGCCTAAGGGCCGCTAGCGTCTCGCCGCGGTTCGCCCACGGCCGCGGGTCGAGGCGTCATTTAGTGGGCTAGGGTGCCGTAGTTTACCGATTGGACGGTGGCCCGAAACTACAATCGGCTGGCTTCGCGATAGCCCGTTCGTAGGCGATCGTTCGGCGAGCTCAAAATTGCGGACTAAGCGTGTAGTGGCCATTTCCGGAGGATCTTCGGACGGGGGTTCAATTCCCCCCGCCTCCACTTTTTTCCCGACATCGCCGCCGCGCAGACGGCACGCGCGCCGCTCATAGACGCTGGGATTTCCCGATTCTGCCTCCGCTTCGGCACCCATCCGGGTCCGGCTTAGCGCCGAAAGAGTCGGCTACAAAATAGAAAGAGCGACGCCGCCTGAGCATGCTCAGGCGGCGTCGCTTGCCATTGTCCCGAACTCAAATCGCCGAATCAATAAATGCTCTCATCGGCAAGCTAGCACCGGGGTTACGACCTCATCACCCCATTAATAGAAAATGAAAGATCGGACCACGAGGTTCTTGCGGCAAGGAGCGTCGGCCGGCGCGGTCGGGTCGGTGCAGGCGCTATGGAAAGACCAACGCGAGACGGAACCGTCGGTGACGGAGTCGTAGCACTTGAGCATCGAGACTTCCGTCGGTTTCTGCTGCGGAATCCAGTACCATTCGTGGTTAGGGCGGTAAGTGAAACGGGTGGTCTCGCCGACGCGATCATCGTAGATGCGGTAGTTGGTGATGTACGGCTGGTCTGCGAAAGAGGGCCATGCGCAGAGCACGAACGGATACTGGCCCACGGTCTCCATCGGCTTGGCGAGGTTGATTGACACGAACCGGCGCGACATCTTCGCGTCCGCCTGTTCCTCAGTGTAGTCCTGCTGACGCCCGAAGTTTCGCAGGTTCTTGGTGAGCAGCTCGCGGCATCGCACGCGCCCGCTGTTGTCGTTCAGGTCGTTGTGCACGATGTTGGCATAGTTGGCGTTGACGCCGGGATTCTTCCTGGCCTGGTCCTCGGTGCGGTCGCCCTTGTAATCCTTGTCGAACACGTCGTGGTTGTACACGAGCGCATCCGTCGCGCCCGGGAAGAAGTTCAGCAGCAGCTTCTCCATCTCCGGGTAGTACACTCGCTCCACTTCCTCCGAGTCGTAAAAGTTCTTGCACTTGGACTCGCAATGCGCCAGCGCAACGCCAAGCTTGTCCATGCATTCGGGGCTGCTGGGCGAGAGGCCCGGGTAGTACTCCTGCATTCGCCGCGCATCGCGCAACACCTGTGGAAAATAGAGGCCTCGGGCACCGACGTCGTGCTCTTCCTTGCGCAATGCTTTTGCCAAGTCCTCGCGCGCCGGGTCATGCCAGAGCGCGTTGGACGAGACGATCGAGTAGGACGGCTCCTCGTAAATGGTGTAGCGCAGCGGAAGTGCTACGCCGCCCTCTGGGACTTTGATGTTGCTCGCCCGAATACAATCGAGGCACTCCGAGTAGCTTCGAAACCCGATGCCCCACTTGGTCTCAATCGGTCCGGGGGGCGCGTTCTCGATCATGTCGATAACCGCCTGCCCGTGACCCTCGGCAAGCTGGCGAAGCGCCGCCTCCGTCGCCACAGCGGTTCCCGCATCCCCGTCTCGATCGAACGACATGTAGGATAGACCGCCGTTCGCGGCGATGGGTGGCGGCTGCCCTTTGGTGCGCTGGAGAGGAGGCACATAGGCCGACGAAACTCGCCTCGCATTACCCGAAACGCCGCTCTCGATTGAATTAGGCCGATCCATGACATGCGCTCCCTGATTGAATTACCCCATCATGCAGATAGAGCTGGTAGTCTTCTAGGATTTATCACCTTTTGAGATCTATCACACCTCAAACGGGGGGGCGAGGGTTTCGTGCCGCCCAGTCCTGTGCAATCAGGCCATCGTGGCATTTTTGCCGAATCTGATTCTGACTGGCTGACGGTCTCCTGGTGCTTAATGAGCGCCGCCGCAATCCCAGTAAATCCATCTCCCTGCCTTGATCAGCACGACCACGCGACGGGCGAGCTGCCTGAGATCTCGCCAGCCAGTCCTCCGAGGGACGTAATCCATCACCGTTTTCAAGTTGCAACATATCCCCTCATCGAGCAGAATCACGGCAATTGGCTTGCCGAAATGGGCAGAATCGACATCGGGCCGACCGGTTATGGTAAAGAGATTATAATCGATCGCTTCGCCGAGGGTTACGCTCATCGGCCATGATCGCGATTGTCGCACGTCGTGGCCTTTGCGCGGGTATCAATCGCGCCCGACCACACCCCGGGCTGGACTTCGGCTAACAAACAGGAACTGGAGCAAAAGATGATCGACAAGAACAAGACGCATTACGAGGTCATAGTGATCGGCGCCGGAGTCGGCGGAATCTATCAGATAAAATTACTGGCCGACCTCGGGGTGGACGCCACGGTGCTGGACGCCGCCGGCGGCCTGGGCGGAACCTGGTACTGGAACCGTTATCCCGGAGCCCGATTCGACTCGGAAAGCTACACTTACGCGTTCTCGTTTTCCAAGGAATTGCTGAATGAGTGGCATTGGAAGGAACGGTTCTCGGGCCAGCCTGAAAACCTGCGCTATCTGAACTATGTGGCGGACAAGTTCGATCTGCGCAAATACATGCAGTTCAATTGCAAGGTCGAGGCGGCGCATTTCGACGAGGCGAATGACCTGTGGAGGCTGAAGATCAGTGACGGCCGTGAGTTGACCAGCCGCTTCGTCATTATGACGGTCGGCCTCCTTTCAATACCCACGCTGCCGCGGTTGAAGGGCATGGACACCTTCAAGGGTCAATCGTTCCATACGTTTTACTGGCCGCACGAACCGGTTGAGCTGGCGGGCAAGAAAGTGGCCGTTATCGGCACCGGCGCCACGGGCATCCAGGTGATCGCGGAAATCGCGGACAAGGTAGGCGATCTGACGGTATTTCAGCGGCGGCCCAACTGGGCGTCGCCACTGCACAACGGGCCAATCTCCGACGAGGAGATGGCCGACATCCGGGCGCGCTATGATGAGATCTTCGCGACGTGCGCGCGCACGCCGGGCGGCTTCGAGCACGAACCGGATCGGCGGGGCTTTTACGAAGTCTCTCCCGAGGAGCGTGTGGCGCTGTGGGACCGGCTCTATGAGACCCCCGGCTTTGCGATTTGGCTGCGCAACTTCCGCGAGATCTTCACCGACGAGAAAGTTAACGCCGAATTCTCCGAATACATGGCCAACCGGATTCGCCGGCGGGTGAAGGATCCGGCCGTCGCGGAGAAGTTGATCCCGCGCGATCACGGCTTCGGCGTGCAGCGGGTACCAATGGAGACGCGTTATTACGAAGCCTACAATCGCGACAACGTGCACCTGGTCGATATCAGTGAAACCCCGCTCACGGAAGTGACCGAAACCGGGTTGCGCACCACCGAGCGCGACTACGACTTCGACATCATTGTGTATGCCACGGGATTCGACGCGATAACCGGCGCTTTCGACCACATGGACATTCAAGGCGTCGGCGGTGCCAGGCTGCGTGACAAGTGGAACGACGGTCCGTCAACGTTCCTCGGCGTACTTATTCATGGGTTCCCGAATCTGTTGATGCCGGCCGGACCTCAGAGCGGCTCCGCGTCAACGAATTATCCGCGCGGAATCGAGACCGGGGTCGGCTGGTGCACACGGCTGCTCAAGTATATGTGGGACCACGGCTACACTCGTGCGGAACCGACGCTGGAGTCCGAAGAACGCTGGACCGCGCACGTGAAAAAGATGTATTCGACGATGCTGATGCGGAAGGCCAAGTCCTGGTTTACCGGGTACAACTCGAACGTGGACGGCCACGAACATGGCAAGACCCGGTACTTCGTGTATAACGGCGGCTCTCCGAAATACGTCAGCAAGATTAACGAAATCGCAGGGAACGACTACGAGGGAATCATCTTCGGCTCGGGTCCTCTGCGCTCAATGAGCGATGAGACGGCAAGTATCGGAGAGAAAGTCTCTCAGTAAGCGGTTCGGTAGAGCGGCTGCGCCGGAGTCAAAATCCGGCGCGCCGCCTAACTCTCCATTAGGCGCCCGCCACGAACTTGCTCGTCCGTTGCCGATCTGGCGAGCCGGATAAGCGGCGTCGCGGGTCCGCATCCGTCCAGAGCCCACATCTTTCTGTGTCCCCACATCTCTCGACAGCAAGCGCCATGGACAAAAATGCTTGAATCATAACTGACGGGTCAGTTATATTCGACATATGGGAAGGGTAGCGGCAGCCCGGCACGAGGAGTTTGCGCAGGCGCGCCGGGAGGCAATCCTGAACGCCGCCCTGAAGGTTTTCGCACAAACGGGTTTCGCGGAAGCCAAGATGGATCAGGTCGCGGCGGCGGCGGATCTATCGAAAGCGGCGCTGTATTTATATTTCCCGTCGAAGGATGCGTTGCTGCAAAGCCTGCTCCAGCGCTACGCACTACTGCCTGAGTTGCCGGCGATGGTGGCTGCAATCGGGAAAACACCGCCCGCGATCGGGATCCCCACGCTGATTGCCGAAATATGGCGGCTGCTGCGGGAGCGCAAAGAGCTGGCGAGTGTGATCGTCCGCGAAATTCAGAGCAATCCGGAACGGGCCAGGCTTTTCTCAGAGCGGATTGGTCTCCCGGATTCCAAGTGCCTAGCCGATTATCTCGACGGCTGGATGAAACGCGGGGTGCTGAGACGGCAGCATACGCTGGCTGCGGCACAGTGCTTGTTCGGAATGCTGTGGTTTTTTCTTATGACTCAGGAACTGGCCGGAGGAAGGGATCTCTTTCCGCTCTCGGACGAGACCGTCGTCACCACTGTGTCGCGGATATTTCTCGACGGGGCGGCGAATCCGCCGAAGCCTTCGCGCTCATCGCCGCCGGCTCGCAGGGGCCGGCTTCAAGGAACATAGAATTTCTTCGTCATAGGCATTCACAGGTAGTTTGATGAATCGCATTCACTTGCGTCTCCAACGGGCGGCGGCGCTCATCGCATTGGCATTGGCATTCATTCCGAGCTGCAAAGGACCGGTTCCGCCGCCGCCACCACCGCCACCGGGCGTTACGGTCAGCCGGCCGCTGCAGCGGGACGTGATCGAGTGGGATCAATTCAGCGGGTATCTCTCGTCCCCCAAGACGGTCACCGTCAATGCGCGAGTGAGCGGACTCATCGTGCAGGCGCCTTTCCAGGAGGGAGCAATCGTTCACGCAGGCGACCTGCTGTTCAAGATTGACCCGCGACCGTTTCAGGCCGATCTCGACAATAAGGAAGCCGCGGTGGCCCAGGCCAGGGCGACGACGGAAAAGACCAAGGCCGACTTCGAGCGCTCCACGATACTGCTCAAGGCTGAGGTGGTAGCGCGGGCGGATTATGACAGCACCAAGGCCTCGTACGGCGAAGCGGACGCGTCGCTGAAAGCGGCCGAGGCGGCGCTGGAAATCTCTCGCCTGAATCTGGAGTGGACCGAGGTGCGGGCTCCAATCACCGGTCGCGTCAGCCGTATGAATGTTACCGTCGGAAACCTGGTCACGGGCGGTACGGGGCAGGCCACGCCAACGACACTGACCACAATTGTCTCGATCGATCCGCTCTATTGCTACATCAACGTTCCTCAAAGTGTCGCGCTCCGTTACCAGCAGCTGGCGCTGCAGGAGAAGCAGTCCAGCGTCGCGGGAGCGCGGGTCGCCTGTTATATGCAACTCGAGAATGAGACGAATTTTCCGCGCGAAGGCGTGATCGATTTCGTTGACAACCAGGTTGACGTAAGTACCGGGACGGTGCAGATTCGCTGTGTCTTCGCCAACCCGACGTCGATTCTGACTCCCGGGCTCTTCGCCCTCACGCGTATTCCAGCCAGCGGGCGATACCAGGCGCTGCTGATTCCCGATGCGGCGGTCAACTCCGATCAGAATGAGCGCTATCTCCTTATCGTCGGAGCCAATGACGTCGTGCAGCAGCGGCCGGTCAAGCTGGGAGCGTTGTTTGGCAATCTACGATCGATCACCGACGGCCTTAAGCCGGATGAGCGGGTGATCGTCAACGGGATGCTATCGGCGATGCCCGGCGCGAAAGTCAACCCGCATGAGGTTGCGATCTCGACCGAATCACTGGACGCACTGGAAAGTATTGCGGCCGGACCGCGGCCTGCGCCGGCGCCGCCCGAGATGGGGGCCAGTGCTCAGTCGGATTCGCAACAATCGGCGGGTGCGGGCCAGTGAAGATCGCGCATTTCTTTATTGACCGGCCGGTGTTCGCGATCGTGATTTCGCTGGTCGCGATTATCGCGGGCTCGATCGCGATGTTCACGCTACCGATCGCCCAATATCCGCAGATCGCTCCGCCGACGGTGACAGTCACCGCTTCCTACCCGGGGGCCAACGCCGAAACGGTAGCGAAAACCGTCGCCACGCCGATCGAAGAACAGATCAATGGCGTGGAGAACATGCTCTACATGTCGAGCCAGTCAACCAACACCGGGACCCTCAGCCTGACGGTTACCTTCAAGGTCGGCACAAATCTGGACGTGGCGCAGGTGCAGGTGCAGAACCGGGTGGCGATTGCACTGCCGCAGCTTCCCCCGGAAGTTCAACAACTGGGGATCACGATAAAGAAGGCGTCGCCGGACATTACGCTGGCGATCGCGTTCTATTCACCCGACGGATCGCACGATTCCCTGTTTCTCAGCAACTACGTCACGCTGGAATTGAAGGATCAGATCGCGCGGTTGCCGGGAGTCGGCGACATCACCATCTTTGGCGTGCGCGACTATTCGATGCGCCTGTGGCTCGATCCTGACAAGCTGGCGGTTAGAAGTATGACCGCGGGCGATGTCGTTAACGCAGTCAAAGAGCAAAACATACAGGTCGCTGCGGGAATCGTGGGCGGACCGCCGCTGCCCGAGCAGAGCGCGGCCTTTCAATACACGCTGAATGTGCAGGGTCGGCTAACCGATCCGTCGGAGTTCGGCGACATCGTGGTCAAAGTCGGCGCCGATGGCCGGATCACCCGGCTGAAGGATATCGGCCGCGTCGAGCTCGGCGCCGCCGACTACAGCACTACAGTTGACTACGACGGGCACCCCGCCGTGGGTCTGGCTGTCTTTCAGCTCCCCGGCACCAATGCGATCGATACCGCCAATGTGATTTACGCCAAGATGGCGGAGCTCAAAAAGCGCTTTCCTCCGGGCGTCGACTACGCCATCGCCCATGACACCACGCCCTTTGTTCGCGAGAGTATCAAGGACCTGATTCGCACGCTGCTTATTGCCGTCAGCCTGGTGGCGCTAGTCGTGCTGGTGTTTCTACAGAGCTGGCGAGCCTCGCTGGTGCCGATACTGGCGATACCGGTGTCGCTGATCGGGACCTTCGCGGTGATGTGGCTGGTCGGCTTCTCGCTGAACATGCTGTCGCTGTTCGGACTGGTGCTGGCCATCGGGATCGTGGTGGACGACGCGATCGTCGTAGTGGAAAACGTGCAGCGCTGGCTTGATGAGGGTCTCAATCCGCGTGAGGCGGCATTCCGGGCAATGGACGAGGTAACGCCGGCAGTCATAGCTATTGCATTCGGCCTTTCCGCAGTGTTCATTCCGGTGGCCTTCATTCCTGGAATCACCGGCCGCTTTTACCAGCAGTTCGCACTGACTATCGCATTTTCGACCTTGCTCTCCGCTTTCAATTCCCTGACGCTCAGTCCCGCGCTTTCCGCGTTGCTGCTCAAGCCCCATAGCGCGGATCGAGATTGGCTCACCAAGGCGCTGGACTTTACGCTGGGCTGGTTCTTTCGGCTGTTCAACAAGGCCTTTGATCTGACCACCCAGTGGTACACGAAATCACTGCGCTACGTGGTCCGCTATTCGATCATCACTCTCGTCGCTTTTTTGGGATTGGTGTATCTCGCATACGCCATGTTCAGGATAGTGCCTACCGGTTTTATTCCGCCGCAGGACCAGGGCTATGTGATTGTGAACCTGCAGATGCCGGACGCGTCCTCAATCGAACGAACCAACGCGGTGGTGGCGCAATTAGCTGACATTGCGAGAAAGACCAAGGGCATCACCGATGCGTTTGCGGTCTCAGGATTCTCGATTTTGACCCGCTCCAATTCGTCTGCGGCCGGGCTGCTATTCCTGCATTTCACGCCGTTTAGCGAGCGCGCAGGCAAGCCCGATATGACTGCTACCGCGATTGCCGGCAGGCTTATGCAGCAATTCGGCACCGTGCAGGGAGGGCAGGCGATTGTGCTGTTGCCGCCCGCAGTGAGTGGGATCGGGAATGCCGGCGGCTTCACGATGCAGGTTGAAGATCGTTCCGGCAGCGCCACTCCTCAAGAGCTGCAGGCGACGACTCAGCGGTTAATCAATGCCGCACGCGGCCGTCCCGAGCTGAGCAGGTTGTTCTCGACCTATCGCGCTAGCGTCCCGCAGATTTACATCAACGTCGATCGCGTCAAAGCGAAGCAGCAGAACGTTGCGGTAACAGACGTTTTCCAGGCGCTCCAGGTCTATCTGGGCGGTTTGTACATCAACGATTTCAACTACCTAGGTCGGACCTGGCACGTGATGGCGCAGGCTGACGCCCCGTTCCGCGCCACTGTCGATCAGGTGTCGCTTCTAAAGACACGCAATGCTTCCGGTGAGATGGTTCCGCTAGGTGCTCTATCTGATCTCAAGGACATAGTGGGTCCCGATCGGATCCAGCGCTACGACCTTTATAGCTCGGCCGATATCATCGGCGCTGCCGCACCCGGCTATAGCAGCGGACAGGCTCTAGCTGCCATGGAAGAAGTAGCCAACAAGGTGCTTCCACAACAATACAGTTATGAATGGACGGATTTGGCTTTCCAGGAGAAGGCTGCAAGCGGCCTGGCGTTCCTCGTCTTCCCGCTCTGCATATTGTTTGTGTGGCTCACGCATTCGGCTGAGTACGAAAGCTTCGCGCTTTCGACGGCGATCATCCTGATCGTCCCGATGTGCCTGCTATGCGGCATTACCGCGGTCTGGGCCCGGAACATGGACAACAACATCTTTACCCAGATCGGATTCGTAGTGTTGGCGGGGATGAGCGTGAAGAACGCGGTGCTGATCGTCGAATTTGCCAAACAGCAGCAAGAGCATAACCGCGGCATGAAAGCAGCGGAGGCCGCGGTTGAAGCCGCGCGTTTGCGATTGCGACCGATTCTCATGACGAGCTTCGCGTTTATCTTCGGAGTGATTCCGCTGATTGTCGCCACCGGCGCCGGTGCGGAGATGAGGCAGGCGCTGGGCACGGTGGTATTCTTCGGAATGATCGGCGTGACCTTCTTCGGCGTATTCCTTACGCCGGTTTTCTACACCTTGATCCGCCGGCTCACGGGCCAGCGCCAGGAGCAGCCGTCAGAGGCGCCTGCCAAGCGCGATCCCGAGTCGAGGGATTGGGAAGAGAGGGCGGCAGCGGGGAGCGGACGACATTAACTTACACGACCATCCCCCACTGTCTCGCAAATGAAAATATCTGGAACCTCCAGGATGCGAACATGAAAAAGCCGGGTCTGAGCCAAGGCCAGCCGGCATCGGAGCTGATCTCGAAAAGAATCGCCGAACTCGGTGACTGGCGCGGGGAAACCCTCAGCAGAATGCGCAAGCTCATCAAGGAAGCAGACCCGGACGTCGTCGAGGAGTGGAAGTGGAGGGGCACTCCGGTCTGGTCGCACAACGGCATCATCTGCACCGGCGAATCCTACAAGAAGGTCGTGAAGCTTACCTTCGCCAAGGGCGCGTCTCTTAAGGATCCAGCCCGTCTCTTCAACTCTAGCCTAGACGGAAACGTACGCCGCGCGATCGACATCCACGAAGAAGAAGAAGTTGACGAGTCCGCCTTCAAGGCGCTCGTTCGCCAGGCGGTGGCCCTCAACGGTTCTGTTAAGTCGAAACCTCCGAAGAAAGCGAAATCCTAAGTGGGCGGAGGGCTAGGATGCTTTTGCTTCGGTCGCCTGGGCTTGGGCGAGGAGCTTCGAGTTGATGAAGGTTCGCGAACGTGAATCGTAGGTGAATAACTCGGCGTAGCGGCCCCAGTTGATTATCACCTGTAAGGTCCGATCGGCCGCCTCGTGGCTCAAGTGGTCCTCGAGCTCATCCTGAAAGCGCCGGCGCGGCGCGCTATGTCCATCGCGCTTGCTCAGGACGTCAGAGATGTGTGCGGCTAGAGGGACGTGATGGAGCATGTGCTGCGCGAACATCGCCTTGCGTTCGTCGGTGCCGAGTTGGACGAACTGGACGCCCGCCGGGGTTAGCGTTAACTGACCATCTTTCAGTTCGGCGAAGCGCAAAAGGCTGAGCGCGTCGGCGACGGGAAAGAGATCGTCCACTTCAAAGCTGAGGCTGCGCGCAAGGTCAGCGAGATCCGCCTGATTACGCCAGGGCGGCGCCTCAACCGCCTCGATCAAACCAAGCATCGCGTTGACCGTGGCCCGGGGAACTTCCTGCGCGATCGATACGCCGGCCGCGGTCGAGCTTTCCACTTTTCGCTTGGTAAGAATTGAATAGATCTGATCCACCAGCTCATGGAAGACGGGGTCCTGGCGATCGCGCGGATGAGGCAACGGATTGGGTATTTCTGCCGCTAATGTTCCCGGATTCGACGACAGCACAAAGACCCGGTCGCACATCAGGACCGCCTCTTCGATGTTGTGAGTCACCAGCAGGATCGACTTTATCGGCAGGCGCTTTTCGCGCCACATCTCAACCAGGTCAGTCCGGAGGAGTTCCGCGGTGAGGACATCGAGGGCGGAGAACGGTTCATCCATCAGCAGCAGCACGGGCTCGATGGCGATGGCCCGGGCGAAACCGACCCGCTGGCGCATCCCGCCTGAAAGCTCGCGCGGATAGGCTGACTGGAAACCGTCGAGGCCGATCAAATCGATCGAAGCCAGCGCCTTGGTGCGGGTTTCGTCGCGCGGCACGCCGAGCGCGTCTAAAGCGATCTCGACATTCTCGAGGACGGTCAGCCACGGAAACAAGGCAAAGCTCTGAAAGACGATGGAGATGCCATCGGGCGGTCCGGTCATCGGTTGGCCGCGATAAAGAGCGGCGCCCGAACTCGGCGTTATCAACCCCCCCACCGTCCTGAGCAGAGTCGATTTGCCCGAGCCGGAGCGGCCTAGCAGACCTACTATCTCACCTTCCCGAATAGTCAGGTCGATATTGACCAGAACGGGCATCGGCTCACCCGACGGCTTTGCATACGACTTACAGATCGTGCGCAGCTCGATTATTGGGGGCTGCACGGCTGGAGCCGAAGCAGCGGGCGAGGTAGTAGCCTGACTATTCTGAGCTTGATTCATAACGACTCAGGTAAGGCGGGTCCGGGTTTCCGCAATAGCATAGAGCGGCCGCCAAATCAGCCGGTTGGAGAGGATCACGAATATCGA
>Ga0302324_100015382_pt1 | contig 15345 bp, 15 predicted proteins | sample Palsa_T0_1_FD_201949 | JGI IMG/M metagenome (GOLD analysis project Ga0302324, IMG submission 201949) | Peat permafrost microbial communities from Stordalen Mire near Abisko, Sweden - Palsa_T0_1 | ecosystem: Environmental > Terrestrial > Soil > Palsa > Peat permafrost | place: Sweden: Abisko...
ACCGCACGCCGAACCTTTCCACATAGAGATGCACTTGCAGGAAGCCAAGGGGCTGCTTGCAATTCAACTGCTCTGCGAAGGCACGAGCGTTAGGACCGCAGAGCGCATCACAGGCCTGCACAGAAACACGATCCTGCAATTGCTCCTGATTGCCGCACGACGTTGCGAATCGTTGCTGGCAACCAAGATCCAAGGGCTTCGAGTTCAGGACGTGCAATGTGATGAAATCTGGGGCTATGTCTACAAGAAACAATCACATAGACACGGTGCCGAAGAAAACTTCTGGCAGATGGGCGATGCGTGGTGCTTCGTTGCGATTGAGAAAACAACCAAATTGATCTTGGCCCATCACCTCGGCAAACGGACGGTCAGCAGCGCTACTAAGTTCATGCACAAGCTGGCAGCGGCAACGGACCCGGAGCACCGCTATCAACTGACCAGCGATGGCTTGAAAGCCTATAACTACGCCGTAGGAACCGTCCTGGGTGACCGCGTGGACTATGGGCAATTGGTGAAAATCTACGCCTACAACGAGCCGGAAGATGCTCGCCGGTACAGCCCGCCCGAAGTGGTGGAGACCATTGCCTCGCCCGTTTACGGATACCCAGACGAGGACAAAATTTGCACCAGCCATATCGAGAGGATGAATTTGAACACCAGAATGTGCATGAGGCGCTACACTCGCCTGACCAACGGCTTTAGCAAAAAATGGGAGAACCTACGCGCAGCGCTGGCGCTGCACTTCGCTTGGTACAACTTTTGCCGGAAGCACATTACGCTGAAGGGTGCGACACCCGCCATAGCAAGCGGCCTAGCCGATCACGTTTGGTCGATCAAGGAGCTTGTTTCTGATAGGATTTAACGCGCACCAAGGAGGGCGCAAACCATGACAGAGCAAGAAGAGAGGCGACTATCGCAGTTCCGATCAGACCTGCTTGTAGTATTAGGCGAGATTCACTCCGAACTTGCAGCACTTCGCTCCGCAATTCTTGAACGTGGCTTGACAGAGACGCGACTTGATGAACTGCGGAATGCGGCGCAAAGTGGGAAGGATCGCCGCGAAACGAACCTCGCGCAGCGTCTCGGGCCGCTATAGTCTCTTCAAGCTCACGGTCCAAGTCATCCATCGACGGGATCGGTTCTGATGTCGTCGCTTGACCACCGCGAAGATCGGATCGCGTAGCGTCTCGGGCCGCTCTAATTTTGCTGGGGTCAAGATCATCCATCCACCCAGCCGGGATCGGTTCTGATGTCGTTGGGTACATCTACCGTTTTACAATCGATTGAAAGACCGGCGATGGATGGCGAAGAGTTAGGTTGGCGGAATATTGGCTGGAATTGGCTGTGGTTTGTTCTTCTGATAGGATCGCCTGAATGCCGCAAAAAGGAGAAGGAATGGAAGAAGATAAATTTCAGTCCAATTTGCTGCGAGTGATCGCAGCAGAGTTGCACTTCGCCAACATGATGCGAGCCGCGCAAGAAAAGTATGGCGTGAGCGTGTTGAATTTGTAAAACGATCGGCTTCAGGAAGTCTACAAGTCAGTAGCGGTGCATATTGAGGGACTCTACCGCGTTCTGACGCCAGCTTTCCTAGAGAACCAAGGCAGTATGGCAGACCTTCTTTCTCGCATTCCGCCCTCAGGGAGGACTCAATAGCTGCCCAGTGGTCTGCCGCATTCGAGTACAATTCCTTGGGAGCACTCATCGTTCTCTGAAAATCGGATGTCCACGAAAGCGAACAACCAAGTGTCATTCCCGTTGCGGCAAATCCTCAAGGCTTGCCTATGGTACGCCGTAACGAGCCTAGCCGTTTGGTTGGTCGCTGCAAATTTTGGCTTGTCCCTTCCTGTGCTTTTGGCGGTGACGCTGATCCCAGGCGCAGCCGTCTACGTCGGCTTGTGGATCTCGGACAATCGCAGAAGGAACGCCAAATGACACGCCGCTTGATGCTCGCGCTTTTGATTTTTTCTCTTGCCTTTGGAAAGGACAAATCCCCGAAGGTCTACCCACAGCATGGAACCGTGGTAGCAGTCCGAACCGGGGAGTATTCAAAAACCGTTCCAGTCCGCACCGACAGCAATGGAAAAACATGGGGCGGATATTCAGCGCGCCGTAAAACACAGACCTATCGGATTGAAACCGAAACGCTTGTGTACGAGGTCATGCAGCGAGAGAAAAATCCTCGGCTGGCAGTTGGCGATGGGATCGATTTCAGGATTGACAAACAGCGGGCCTATCTACGTGAAGGCGACAAAGAAAGAAAGTATGAGCTTGTAGCTACTGAGCAGAAGCGGTAGCCGATTGAAAAAGTATCGGTGGACAAGAATGCGAAACTTGTAGATCTGCTCTCCTTGATTCCTGAGGGACGTGCAAAAGCCGTGTTACGGTTTGCTTTTGACGATCTACACCTATCCAGCGAAGACATCAAAGCTGTTCTGCACGACGCTCACCGAATGGCCCAAGCCCTGAGTCTCCTCTTATCCGGTGGGATTTTATCGAACGATGACGATGCTACCTGAGGCTGGTACCCCTGTTTTTGTTCTGCTGTAGTTCGTGCGCTACCGCATCGACCTTCTTTTCGATCTCGTCGAGTTTCCGCAGTACCTTCTTGATCTCCTCCAGAATCGTATTTTCGTCGAATCTGCACTCTTCATCCATCCGCATGACCTCCGCATGGATGAATGTTATCAAGTAGCGCCGCTACCCACGCAGCGATAGACACTACCGTTGTACCGGTCGTGTCCACCAGGATTTGCCGGGACTTCGGTTGGAGATTAACGTGCTTAGGTTTGGCTGTCGCTGGGAGCTTGAGCCGGAATAAGGAGTGCTCGATGACACGGAACTCCGCTGACGAATCCGAGTGCTCCCAGCGAAAACTTTAGATCGGCCCGCGAACAGCTTCGTTACAGGCCGAACTTAAAAACGTAACCAAAGAACTTGCGTCGCACCAACGATTTATGTGGTACTATTCCTTGTCCGTCTAACGTCCTATGGTCAGACTGAAGCGAATTTGGCTGGGAGCAAGTTGGATTCGTTAAGCGAGACCGTGCCACCGTGCCTCATGTTCCAACGAGTCGCTCCCAGCCTTGTCCAACAGACGCCCGTGGGTCGGCCCCGCACGTCGGTCTGCTAGAAGCTTCTTTTCTATTTTCCCCAAAAACTTTCTCCCGTCAAGAGGGTGATGAGGCGACGAAACAAGATTATGTGTACGCTCGCGTGCTGTTCCATTGGAACGCCGACGCTCACAAGAAGTAGGCGCTGCAAGCCGCGTCTTTCAATAAGCCAACATTATTCCTGTCTATCAGATAAAGCCACTATGCCTAATTCTAGATAGAGATTGGGTAGATTTTTCTTGACTACGCCCCCGGCCTCTATTATTCTGTGAACACCGGCCCCGATGACTGATCGCTCGTCATTTCGATTTCCACCGACCGCGGCTCCCCTCATGTTGTACGCCTGTTGACCCACGACGCTCGCCAAGGCAGCACTGTGATGTGGGTGAAATCAATCGAAAGAGGTTCCATGAAAGGCGTATCCCTCAGAGGTTTTTCAATATTGGTTGCCGCGGCTTTGGCGGCGAGTAGCGGAGCGGCGCAAGAGAAACTAAATGTACTCGCGGTGGTGGCGCATCCGGACGATGAGTATGCGTTTTCAGCCACCACGTACCGGATCGCGCGCGAGCTCGGCGGAACGGTGGATGAAGTCATCATCAGCAACGGAGAAGCCGGCTACCGCTATTCGGTTCTGGCTGAGCAGATCTACGGGTTGCGCCTGACCGATGAGCCGGTGGGTCGCGCCAACTTGCCGGAGATTCGAAAGCAGGAGTCGCTGGCCGCCGGCCGCATTTTAGGAATCCGGCAGCATCATTTTCTCGATCAGAAGGACACGGGATACACCGTAAATGTGGACGAAGCCGAGCGGGCATGGGACGTCGCAAGCGTGCGCCAGGCGCTGGGGAAACTGCTGCGCGAAGGAGATTACGAGTTTGTGTTCACTCTGCTACCCACGGCGGACACGCACGGGCATCACAAGGCCGCGACGCTTCTGACGCTCCAGGCCGTGGCTGCGCTGCCGGAGGAACGGAGACCGGTGATTTTTGGCATCGAGCCAGCGTCGAGCGGCGAGCGGCCGCGCGAATTTGTCGAGCTTCCGGGATCTCCTCTAACACGCGTTGGGAGCGATGTCCGGGAATTCCGGCGCTCGCAGCCATTCGGCTTCCACAATGCGTTGAACTATGAGATTGTCGCCAACTGGGTAATCGCGTCCTACAAATCGCAAGGTCTCTTTCAGATGGATGCGGGCCGCCACGACATCGAACGATTCTGGCGCTTCGAGGCCAGCGGGCCGGGTTCGGTGGAAGCCGCTCGCCGATTGTTCGCGGACCTCGGTCCGGAACGGGCCAGCGCGTCGGCTCAGGCTGCGGGGAGGCTGCCATGATACGCGATTCGGCATCGGTGGCCGCCGCCCCGCCGACGGGCGATCCGATCGTCGAGAGCATCCGTGCCCTGGCGCTATTCGCCCAGCGGGCATCCGGCGCGGACGGGTATGTCGTTTTGGAATTCGACTCGAACGGCGCACTGACGACGCGCCACGAGAGCGGGCTCGCCATACCGCGCTGGGGAGATCCGACCACGCCGCGCCAGCTATTCCACGAAGACGATGTTTCCGTGGTGGCCTACTCAATGGGCATGGAAGACGCCCACGCCGGCCAACTCGCTTTCGCCTTTCGCGGACGTGCGATTCAGCCGGAAAAGCTGGGAATCCTCGACCGGATGGCGGCACTGATCGAAGCCGTGCGGAAGACCCATCATGCGACGGCGCGGCTGGTTTCGAAGATCGGAAGTCTTGACGCCGAATTGGCCGCGATCAAAATCGCCGAGCGCACGCAGGGGCTGCTTGCGAATGGCGCGCCGGATACGAGCGCGATAGAAACGATCGCGCGGCACGTCGAAACCGTGTTGCAGGGACGACAGGCCGGCGGCGTGCTCGAAGAGCTGGTGCGGCACCTCGAAGATCGCGTGGACGAAAGAAAACTGCTGGTGCGCGCGAAAGCATTGCTGCAACACACGCATGGAATGTCGGAAGAGCAAGCATACTTGCAACTGCGTGTTCGAAGCCGCGCCAGCCGGAAGCGTCTGCGCGTGGTGGCCCAGGAACTAATCGTGGCCGGATCGGCGCGCGGGTGGATTAAGGAGAAGGAGATATGAGAAAGCGACTGTTGGCCGCCGCCATTTTCGCCATTGCGCCCGCCGCCATGGCCGAATCCCTGGCTGGATTGTGGGATGCGAAGATCAATTTCAACGGCGTCGAGATTCCCTTCAAAATCGAGTTTGCGGGCGAGGGCGCGAACGTCCAAGGTTGGTTCTTCAACGGGGACGAGCGAGAGACGTCCACCGGCGCTAAGTTCGAGAACGGTTCGTGGACGCTCAATTTCGACGACTATGCCACCAGTCTCACGTTGACGCTGAAGGATGGCAGGCTGGAAGGCGAGTGGGGCCCTTTTCAGAAAAAGTTCTACTCGATTCAGGCCCGCCGGTTCGTCGCACCGCCTGCATCCAAAGTCGCCGCGCCGCCGGCCTCCGCGCCATCGATTGACGGGCGCTGGGACGTGGAAGGCGTGAACAGCCCGAAGGGCGAGGCTACCTGGCGTCTGATTGTTCGGCAGCATGGTTCCGAAGTTTCCGCCGCGATTCTGCGCGTGGATGGCGATACCGGGGCCATCACCGGGAGCTACCAGGACGGCAAGTTCGTGCTGAGCCACTTCTCCGGCGCGCGTCCGGCCCTTCTGACTCTGACTCCGGGAAGCGACGGCACCCTGGCAGTCAGCCTTACGAGTCTCCACGGCAGCAACCAGTACAAAGCGGTGCGTTCCGCCGAAGCTCGCGCGCAGGGATTGCCCGAGCCGACCGATCCGACCGAACACACACGCGTCAAGGATCCGTCGCGGCCCTTCGCGTTCAGCTTTCCGGATCTGAACGGCAACATCGTTTCGAATGACGACCCGCGTTTTCGCGGCAAGGTGGTGCTGATCAACATCACTGGGAGCTGGTGCCCGAATTGCCACGACGAAGCGCCGTTTCTCGCGGAGCTTTATCGCAAATATCGCGGCCGCGGGCTCGAAATCGTCGCGCTGTCGTTTGAAGAGGCCGATCAGTTGAAGAATCCGACGCGTTTGCGAGCGTTCATCAAGAAATACGGTATCGAATACACGGTGCTGCTCGGAGGCGAGCCGAGCGAAGCCGAGGCCAAGTTGGTCCAAGCTGCCCATTGGAACGCGTGGCCGACCACCTTCTTTATCGGCCGCGATGGTCTGGTGCGAAGCGTGCACGCCGGCTTCCCGAGCAGCGCCAGCGGGGATTTGTACGTTCAGGCGAAAAACGAATTCGTCGCCGGTATCGAACGTCTGCTAGCGAACGATACGACGGCCAGCAATCCGGCGCCGCCGCAGTCGTCGCGCGAATAGAGGTTCGCCCCAGCAGCCTGAATCGGCCAGCCTCCCTGCCGATTCAGGCTGAAGTTCAGCGCTCGTTGACTTTCTTTCGGAATCCGCGTAGACTTCTATCAAGCGTCTATGGGAGCACGAACGGAAAGAACGTCCGACGGCGGGGAACTCGTCCAGGGCACGCTGGACATGATGATTCTCAAAACCCTCGCGCGCGGGAGCATGCACGGCTACGGGATTGCGCAATCCATCCAGCGGACCTCGGACGAAGTGTTGAGAGTGGAGGAAGGCTCGCTTTACCCCGCGCTGCATCGCCTGGAGCTGGATGGGATTCTCGCCGCGGAATGGGGCGTGTCGGAAAATAATCGCCGCGCCAAATTTTACCGTCTTACGCCCGAAGGCCGAAAACGGCTGGTGAGCGAAACATCCAAGTGGAAGCGGCTGGCGGAAGCCATTTCGCGAGTGATGGAATTGGCTTAGCGTCGCACAATCTTATGCGCCGGTTCAACGCTTTTCGCATGCGGCTGCGCGCGCTGGTTCATCGCGACCGGCTTGAGCGCGACCTCGAGGACGAGCTTCGCTTTCATCTGGAGATGAAGACGCGGGAGGAACTCGAATCGGGCGCGCATCCCGCTGCAGCGCGCACCGAGGCGGTTCGGCAGTTCGGAAACAAGACGACGCTGAAGGAGGTCAGCAGAGAAATGTTCGGATTTCGTTCTTTGGAAATATTGGAGCGGGACGTTCGCTACGCCCTGCGCACGCTGGCACGCAATCCTGGATTCACGGCCACCATCATCGTCACGCTGGGCCTCGGCATCGGCGCGAACACCGCCATTTTCAGCCTGATCAACGCGGTCATGGTGCGCAACTTGCCGGTGGCCGCGCCCGAACGTCTGGTCTCGGTGGGAGATCCCAGCCGCACCGGATCGCTTTCCAACGGCTCCCCGGCAATCGATATGTTTTCTTATCCTCTGTACCAGAAGCTACGGGGGCGAAACGACGTGTTCACGGATGTTCTCGCGTCAGGCCGGACGGGCCGCTTGGATGTGAGCGTGGACGGGTTCCGAAAAGCGGAAGCCAGTCCGGACGGCGAAACTGCGAGGGGCCGGCTGGTCTCGGCAAACTATTTCGACGTGCTCGGAGTTCGGCCCTTTATGGGGAGAACCTTTGGCCCTGAAGAAGACCGCGCGGCGGGCGCGAGCCCGGTTGTGGTTATTAGTTACAACTATTGGCGCACGCGATTCGACGCGAATGCAGGCATCCTGGGTAAGCAGATCCGTCTGAATGGATCGCCTTTCGCGGTGGTTGGCGTAGGTCCTCGCGATTTCTTTGGCGACGCGGTCGGCATTTCGACCGACATTTGGATTCCGTTGATGATGCAGGGGCAGGTGAATCCGGGAAACTTCTATCTGGATAAGACGAGCACGAGCTGGCTGCTGTTGATGGGCCGCTTGAAACCCGGCCTATCCGTCGCTCAGGCGCGCGCATCCCTGAATATTCTCGCGCAGAACCTATTCAAGGAAGCCGAAGGTTCCAAGATTTCCGAAGGACGGCTGAGAGAAATCCGCGGGATGAAGCTGCGAGTGGGGCCCGGCGGGAGGGGCTTTTCCGCCCTGCGCGCGCGATTCTCGCGGCCGCTGCTGATATTGATGGGCCTAGTCGGGTTGGTGCTGCTCATCGCCTGCACGGACGTCGCGAATCTGCTGCTCGCGCGGGCCTCCAATCGCCAGAAGGAAATCAGCATGCGCTTGACGCTCGGCGCCAGCCGGTTTCGATTGATCCGGCAACTGTTGACTGAGAGTCTTCTGCTCGCGGCCTTAGGCGGGGCGGCGGGAGTTTTATTCGCTTGGTGGGGCGCCGGCATTCTGTTGCGTTTCGCCTCCGCCGATCCAGCCGCGCCGCTCCCTCTGGACGTGCGTCCGGACCCACACACTCTTTTGTTCACCGCAGCCGCGGCGATCTTGACTGGACTCCTGTTCGGCCTGGTTCCGGCTCTTCGCGCGACGAGCCACGCCCTTGGCCCGGTTCTGAAAGAACGAAACCCATCGCTGGCACGCGGCGGGGCGCGGTGGAATCTTGGAAAGACACTGGTAATCGCACAGGTTGCGCTGTCGCTTTTATTGATGGTGGGCGCCGGTCTCTTCGCCCGAACTTTGCGGAGCCTCGAAACCATCGACGTGGGCTACCGCCGGGACGGTCTGGTAATGCTGGAAATTGATCCGATCGAAAGCGGATACAGGGGACCGCAGGCTGTTTTAGCTTGTCGAGGGCTATTGGAGAAATTACAGGCAACTCCGGGTGTGCGGGCGGCGGCGGTTTCGGAAAACGGAATCTTTAGCGGCACTGAATCGAACACCGGAGGTCTGATCGTTGAAGGTTTCGCGCAGTCTGACGACCGCGATCGCACGGACCATTACGATCGGGTCGGCCCGCATTACTTCCGAACCGTTGGAATCGCCCTGCTCGAAGGCCGCGATATGGACGAGCGTGACGATGCCCAAGCCCCGAAGGTCGCGATCATAAACGAGACCATGAAGCGCTTCTATTTCCCCCGCGCGGACCCGCTCGGCAAGCATCTCACAATGGGCGAAACCGCGTACACCATTGTGGGAGTGTCCCGCGACGCGCGGGATCACGAGTTGAAGGAGGCTCCGCCGCGCCGCTTCTACACGCCCTACTTGACGGACGCCAAGAATCCTATCGACGGATTCAATTTTGAGATTCGGACTACACGCGACGCAGCCTCGATGATTCCAGGAATCCGAGCGGCGGTGCGGGAGTTTGATCGAAATCTGAAAATCCTGAATCTCGCTACGGCGACCTCCATGATCGACAAGACCATCGCGGACGAACGGCTTATCGCCCGCCTCTCCGGGCTCTTGGCCGCACTCGCGCTGGTGCTGGCGGCAACGGGGCTCTATGGAGTGATGAGCTATGCCACCTCGCGGCGATCCGGCGAAATCGGATTGCGCATGGCGCTGGGCGCAAATCGCGGAACGGTGGTTTGGATGGTGCTGCGCGAGGCGCTGCTGTTAGCTCTGATCGGAGTCGCCGTCGGCATCCCCGCGGCCCTCGCCGCCGCGAAACTGGTGGAACACAATATCGTCGGCCTGAGCACCAGCGATCCGCTGGTACTCGCGGCCGCCGCGTCGACCATGATCGCGGCAGCGGTACTGGCGGGCTGGTTGCCGGCTGCGCGCGCCTCGCGCATCGATCCTATGACGGCGCTTCGGCAAGATTGATCGGGGGCAGCCGGGGGCCGAGCGGTTTGCCTTGCCTCAGTGCGGCATCGCGTACACGACATAGTTAACGCCGGTCCGGATTCCCAGCGCGGAGTAGCGTTCCAGATAGCCGGGATCGTCGGCCCACTCCCAGGAATCGCCCGTATCGTGATTGAACAGGATCGCGATCATGATCCTGCCTCGGTCGTCGTAAATGGCGCGCCAGTGCGGATCGCGTCCGCCGTTCAGATAGGGCGGCCCGTGCAAGCTCCATTCGCCGGGGACCTGATAGCGTTCGCTTATATCGAACACCGTGTGAAAGATCGGATCGTCGTCCGCGATCTCGACAATCGGACGGCCCGGCGCCAGCCGGTTCATGCTGCGCGCGAAGCGATCCCAGTCGTCGTCGCCCCAGAAATCGTCCGCTAGCAGAAAGCCGCCGCGATTCAGATAATCGCGAAGCTTGGCGATCTGCGCGTCGGTCAATCTCCAGTGATTCGGTCCCACTGAGCATAACCAGGGCCAGTTAAAAACGTCGTCGCCATCGTCCAAATTCACCGGCTGTTCCACCGATCGGACTTCGAGACGCGTGAGCCGGCGCAAAGCTGTGGCGAAGTGGCGATCGGAGCGCGGATAGTCGTTGGTCCAGGCGCTTCTACCTTGGGTCCAATCGAAACGCGACCATCGTCCGAAGATACCCCAGTTGCCCTGCGGATACATCAGACGGGCGAAGGCAACTTCGGTTTTTTGGCGATAGTCGGGCGGGAGGGGAAAATCGCTGTACTCTTGTCCCGGGTATTCGCGGAACGGTTTCTGGAAAGCGCGCAGACTGGCGACCGCCGCAAGACTCGCGGCCAATGCCATAAGCCGCCTGCTCTTCACAGGATCATGCTACCACCGGGCTGGATTTGAGAAAGGGGCAGTGGTTGCCCAATGCCCCTGGGTTCGTGTTTACTTGCTTCCGACCGCGGCCTGCGCCGTCGGGCTAAGAAGGATTTTCGCGCTCGTTCCGCCCAGATCGATCTCGAGGAGCTTCGAATCCTCCGACACAACTGAAGTGAAGGTGTACTTCTTATCGCTGTTTCCGAGTGTGGCGGGAACCTCGACCACGCTCTTGCCACTCTTGAACACGGCTTTGTCGCCCTGCATTTCGACTTTGTACTCGCCCGCCTTCAGTTGAGTGCCACCCACCCACACCGAACCGTATAACTTAAAGCTGTAGCTGGATGCGGCGCTCGCCACTCCAAGTGCAAGCACAGCAAGACCCAACGTCAGTTTCATGAACTTCATTTAAAGTTAGCTCCTAATTGTAGTTTTTGGATTGCGACTACTGGGTACTGGCTCATTGCAGCGCCAGGTGCAATCACTGCAGGGGCTCTCGTAGCCTTACTGTACAAGATGCTGATACCTTCGCAAAGGTTGCATTGCATGTTTTGATGGAGTCGATTTGTGTTTTCTATATAGGGGAAGCGCGTACAAGACCAATTGCTGCCAGGCGAAGCTCGCTACCATGGAACCGTGCCTAACCAACAACATGCCGGCGCCGGGCCCGTCACTGCCGATGTCGGGGAACCCTCGCTCGCGGAACGCGCGCGTACGCTCGCTTCGCTCGGCCTGATCGGCAGCCTCTCCACACATTCGCGGAAGTTTCCGGGATTTCCCTTCGGCTCCATGATGCCCTTCGCAGCCGACCATCTCGGCCGCCCGGTATTTTTCATCAGCAGTATGGCGATGCATACTCACAACCTGCGGCAAGATTCGCGCGCCAGCTTGCTCATCACCCAGCCGGATGTTTCCGGAGATCCCCTGGGCGCAGCCCGTTTGACGCTGCTGGGCGAAGCGGCCGAAGCGCCCTCCGCCGACGTGAAGGACCTGTATCTTTCCCGGCACGAGGACGCAAAATTCTGGCAAGACTACTCCGACTTCGCCTATTATCGGCTGCAGGTCTCGGCGGTTTACTTCATCGGAGGCTTCGGCGTGATGGGATGGATCTCGGCCGACGACTACGCGAGCGCGTCACCGGATCCTCTGACCAACGTCGCGCCGGGAATCATTCGGCACATGAATAAAGATCATGCCGACGCTCTTCGTCTGATCGCCAAGCGGTTCGCGGGTGAATCTCCCGATGAGGCGGCAATCACCGCTGTCGACCGATTGGGCTTCCATCTGCGGCTCAAGACCGGCGACCGGATTCACGGCCGGCGCGTGGCTTTCTTGCGCGAGGTGAAAGATGCGCAAGACGCTCGGGTGGTATTCGTGGAGATGGCCCGGCAGGCGAAGGGGACCGAACCGGTTTGATAGGCGCTTCGGCTCATGTATCCTTAGCTAAGGATTCCAATGCGGAGCTAAGGATTCCAATGCCGGTTGCACAGCCACATCGCGTCCTGATCGTGGATGACGATCCCTCGATTCACGAGCTGATTCGCGCCATGCTCGCCGGCACTGCCTGGACGGCGGACACCGCCTTCAATGGCGAAGAGGCGCTGTCGGTTCTCGGAACGCAGTCCTACGATCTGCTGCTCACCGACATCCTCATGCCCGGCCTAGACGGGCTCGCGCTGCTGGGCCAACTGCGGGCAGGTCATCCGGGCATCTCCGTAATCATGATGACGGTAAAGAACACGCCGGATCACATCCTGGGATCGTTAAAGCGCGAAGCGGCGGCATTCATCGCCAAGCCATTTTCTCGCGACACGCTGCTCGCCACGCTGCAGGCCGCTTTGTCCGACTCGGTGAGCGAGGGCGACATCAAGATTCTTTCCGACAAACCGCACTGGATCTCGCTACAAATCCGCTGCCGGATCGCGACCGCCGAACGTCTGACTCAGTTTATGCGCGAATTACCAAGCGATCTGGAACCTGGCCAGCGCGAACAGATCGGCACCGCGTTCCGCGAGCTGCTGATGAATGCCGTGGAGCACGGCGGGCATTTGGATCCGGAGAAGACCGTCGAGCTGAGTTACATCCGCACGGCGCGAGCCATCGTTTACTACGTGCGCGACCCCGGCGAAGGGTTCTCCATGGATGCACTGGCACACGCGGCTATCGCCAATACCGCGGAAGAGCCCTACCGGCACATGGAAATGCGAGCGCAGATGGGCATTCGTCCGGGCGGTTTTGGACTGCTGATGACCAAAAGCTTCGCCGACGAGCTGATTTACAGCGGCAAGGGAAATGAAGTGATCCTGATCAAATATCTGTAGGTTAAATGGAGAAGGATATTCTTATGAACGCAGTCTCCCCGAACGGCGGCACGGAGGACAATCGGAACCTCCCGCCAGACCCATTCCAAAGCACGGGTTCTCAGACTCAGAGCCCGCCCCACGATGCCACCGATCCAGGCAACATCGATAAGATTCGCGATATTCTTTTCGGCTCCAACATACGCGATTACGAACAACGTTTCGCGCGCCTCGAAGAATTGTTGAAGAAAGAATCGTCGGAGCTGCGGGAAAGCGCGCGCCATCAGTTGGAAACCCTGGAGGCGTTCGTGCACAAAGAACTCGCGGCGCTGGAAGTGCGCCTGAATGCCGAGCGCGACGAGCGTTCCCAGAGTCACTCGCATTTGGCCGCGGACCTTTCGGGGACATCCGCCTCCATTCTCAAGAAAATCGGCGAAGTCGAAAATCAGGAGGCGCAAGCGAAGCGCGAAATCCGCAACGATCTGCTGCAACAATCCAAGGAGCTGACCGACTCCATCCGCAACAAAGGCGAGGAACTGATCGCGCTGCTGGAACGCCGCGCTCAAGAACTGCAGCACGCCAAAACGGATCGCGCGGCATTGGCGGGATTGTTCAACGAGGTGGCGCAGCGGCTCACGGATCAGTTTAAGGTAACGGGCGCCGACTAACCGCCCGATTTCGCGGACCATGCCCATCGACGGTGCAGCCAAGCGCCCGGCCTCGCCGGGGGACGATCAACCACTCGCCGAACTGCGCGCTATTCTGCTGGGCCCGGATCGCGCGGCCTGGGAAGCGATGCGCCAGCGGCTGGATAATCCCTCTCGCCGCGCCGAAGACGTCGCCGGCGTTTTGGCCGAAGCGGTGCGGCTCCGTTCGCATCCGGACGTCAAACTGCGCCGCGCTCTGCAGCCGCTGCTCGAGGAAGCGCTGCAACTTTCCGTACAGTCGAATCCGCGCATGCTGGCCGACGCTCTGTTTCCGATCTTCGGCAAGGCCATTCGCAAAGCCATCGCATCCGAGCTGGACGGAATGCTCCAATCGTTGAGCCAGACGCTGGAACAAAGCTTCTCCTGGCGGAGCTTGGAGTGGCGCTGGGAGTCGTTCCGGACCGGCAAGCCCTACGCCGAGATCGTGGTCTTGCGCAGCTTGCTGTACCGCGTCGAACAGGTATTTCTGATTCATCGCAATTCCGGTCTGCTGCTGCAACATGTCACGGCCCCGTCCAGCGGAGCCCCAGCCGATACAAGAGACCCGGAAATGGTTTCGGGGATGCTGACCGCGATCCAGGATTTCGTGCGCGATTCGGTCAGCGGCGCCGAAAGTGAGAATCTCGAAACGGTACGCATGGGCGAGATCGGAGTGGTCCTGGCCTACGGTACAGATGCGATCCTGGCGGGCTTCGTTCGCGGCTCCGCACCGAGAAAGCTGCGCCGCGTGTTTCAAGACACCCTCGACGCAATCGAACAAAAGAACGCCGAATCTCTGCGCACGTTTTCCGGCGACACTTCGCGATTCGACAGCTGCCGGCCGCAGTTGGAGGCGTGTCTGCTGGGCCAAGCCAAGCCAGACGAAAAATCATCCAGCGCGTGGGGCGCGCGGGCGCTTTTGTTCGGAGTGCCGATGTTGTTGGCGCTGGCGCTGGTTGGATGGTGGATCTATTCGGCCTCGGTTGAGCGGCGCTGGGTGGATTTCGCCCGTCGCCTGGGAAGCGAACCGGGCATCGTGCTCACCGGCAGTGAAAAGCGAGGATCGAAGTACTACTTCTCCGGGCTGCGCGACCCTCTGGCTGCCGTTCCGGCGGCGCTGCTTCCGGCGGGCCTCGCTTCCACCAAGGCTGAGTTCCACTTTGAGGAATACCATTCGCTGGTACCGCGCTTTGCGGCCGAGCGCCGGCTCGCCGCCTTGAAGGACGAGGTGGAAAAGCGATCCTTCCGCTTCCCGACTGGCCGCGCCGAGATTCCCCCCGAACAGCGATTTCTACTGGAAGATGTGGGGGCCCAAATGATCGCGCTTATCCAGGCCGCGGCTGCTTTGGGCAAGACTGCCCAGATCGAAGTGCGGGGCAATCACGACCCGCTCGGCACCGAGCAGCTCAACTCGGCGCTCGCGCGCTCCCGCGCCGACAATGTTCGGGCCGCGCTGGTTACGTTGGGCGTCCCATCCGCGCGCCTGATCGCGGCGCCCGAGGATAAAGAAACGTGCTCCGCCGTCGAGGAAGAAGAGCGCATGTTCTGCCGGAGCGCGACATTTCGGGTGACCGGCCTCTAGCCTGAAAATAGGCGATGTTGAAAAAGAAAATCTGCATGGTGGGCCATTTCGGCGTCGGCAAGACCAGCCTGGTGCGCCGTTTCGTGGACAGCATGTTCGACGAACGCTATCTCACCACCGTCGGCGTGAAGATCGATCGCAAGGACGTCATGGTCGGGTCCGAAACCGTTACGCTGATGCTCTGGGATCTCGCCGGAGAAGACGACCTGGAGCAGCTCAAGATCTCGCATCT
>Ga0302324_100015383_pt1 | contig 15343 bp, 10 predicted proteins | sample Palsa_T0_1_FD_201949 | JGI IMG/M metagenome (GOLD analysis project Ga0302324, IMG submission 201949) | Peat permafrost microbial communities from Stordalen Mire near Abisko, Sweden - Palsa_T0_1 | ecosystem: Environmental > Terrestrial > Soil > Palsa > Peat permafrost | place: Sweden: Abisko...
ACGCGTAACAATAGCTGGGAACAGGGGCAGTTCGAGGTGCCCGCATTGCGCTGGGCTGATCTGGGCGATGGCCAGCACGGCATGAGTGTGATCAACGAGTCGAAGTATGGCTACGACGCGCGCGATAACGTGTTGCGATTATCGTTATTGCGCGCTCCGAGCTGGCCCGACCCTGTTGCCGATCGCGGCCATCACCATTTCAGTTATGCGCTGCTGCCCCATGCCGGGGATTGGAAGCAGGCTCTGACCGTGCGTCATGGCTACGAGTACAACTACAAGCTGACCGCCATGCAGGTTGCGCCTCACGCGGGCTCAATGCCGGCGAGCTACTCGTTTGTCCGCGTCACGCCGGAGAACGTGGTGCTGACGGCGATGAAAAAAGCAGAGGATGAGCACGGCCTGGTGCTGCACATGTACGAATGGGCGGGCAGAAGAGCCGATGTCGACATTGTCATGCCACCCGGTGCGACAGCGGCGATCGTCACCAATCTGTTGGAGCAACCGCAGGGCGCCGCTCTCAGGCTGATCAGCGGCCATGTTCTTGTGCCGATCAAGCCGTACGAGATCGTGGCTGTTCGCTTCGACTATCCGTAAGAATAATCGGTTATTCAACGAGGGGTTCATGCGCAGAATCATCTGCTCGCTAGCGGCAACGCTGATCTCGGCCGCGTTTGTTGTGAGCGCGAACGCCACCGCGGCCAACTCCATGAACGCTGTCAGGGCGGGCGAGCTCGTCATCGATCCGCCCACGCTGATCAATCTCGGCTTCGAGTGGCTGATCGCCGGTGATGACAATCGCAACGCTCGGGTGGATGTCTGGTACCGCAAAAAGGGCGAGCAGGCATGGAAGGCCGCCATGCCATTTATGCGGCTCTGGCATGAGCGCGTCTACCAGAGCGAGGGGGTCTTCAACGTCGAGATGCCCAACATGTTCGCAGGCAGCATTTTTGACCTGCAAGAGAACACCGTGTACGAAGTGCGCCTGGTGCTCAGCGATCCGGATGGAGGCGGTGCCACCCGGGTCGTGACGGTCAAGACGCGCGCCGAGCCGATGCCCGCAGCTGGCGGGCACGTCTATCATGTCTATCCGCCGGACTGGACGGGGCCCAAAGAGCCTGGCTCATTCAACGCGTTGATGTGCGCCTATAACTATTATTGCGGCGGCGGCGACACCCAGACCGCAGGACGGCCGCGAGTCAGGCCCGGCGACATCATCCTTGTCCATGCGGGTACCTATCGTTATCACCCGGAATACTACACCGGCGACCGCAGTATCAACGCAACCACGCCGGTGGAAGGCACTTACTATCTGACCGCGAGCGGCACGCCGGATAAGCCCATCGTCATCAAAGCGGCCGGCGACGGTGAGGTGATCTTCGACGGCGGCGGCAACTTCAACCTCTTCAATGTGAAGGCGGGCAACTACAATTATTTTGAAGGGCTGACCTTCCGCAATACCGAGATCGCGATCTGGGCGGGTACGCTGTTCATCGCCGGGTCCAGCGGCCTGACGGTGAAACATTGCCGTTTCGAGAACATCAATCTGGGCGTCTTCACCAACTGGTCCGGCTCCAGCAATTTCTATATCGCCGACAATTACTTCATCGGTCGCGACGATCCCAATCATCTGCTGGGATGGACTGGCGGCTTCTGGAAGCAGTTTGACGGCGTTGAAGGGCAGGTATTTCCGCCGAAGTTACTGTCGTATACCGCGGTGCGTGTTTATGGCGGCGGACATGTCATCGCCTACAACTATGTCGCCAATTTCCACGACGGCATCGATGTGGAGACCTACGGCAATCCGGATGGCTCGGACGCCATCCAGGGTCCACATTATCCGCCGCGCCAATTCTGGAACCGCCGTCCGGTCTCGATCGACTACTACAACAACTACATGACGAACTTTCACGATAACGCCTTCGAGATCGACGGCTCGATGCACAATATCCGCGTGATGCGCAACATGATGCTGAACTCGGCTTCGCACCCGTTCTGCAATCAGCCGGCCATCGGCGGTCCGATCTACTGGATTCGCAACATCGCCTATAACGCGCCTTTCGGATCGGTGCGCATGAACAATGGCGCGCCGGGGGTGTATTTCATCAACAATACGATCCTGACCGAGACGGATGCGCGCGCTACGGCCAATACCCATTGGCTCAACAATCTGATGCTCGGTCAGAATTCCGCGCCCGAGATTTTTGCGGTCAACACCTACACCAACTACACCTCGTCGGATTACAACGGCTTTCGCGTCAATCCAGGCGCGGCCACGAGCTTTGAATGGAATTCACCGGCATGGGGCATGGCACAGGATTATCGCGACCTGCTGGCGGCGGAGGATGGCGTGCAGACACCACCGGACAAGTACCTGGTGCAGCGTCGCTACGCGAGTCTGGCCGAATACAGCGCCGCTACGCATCAGGATGTCCATTCCTTGCTGCTCGATTACGACATCTTCATGCATGTGCCGATGCTCGACGCCAGGGACCTGCACACGGTACAGAGGCTATACAAGGCCGAGGATCTGGATTTTCGCCTCAAGCCGGGTTCAGCGGCGGTGGATCGCGGTCTCGTGATCCCGAACGTGACCGATGATTACAGCGGCAGTGCGCCCGATCTCGGGGCGCTGGAAATCGGTGCGCCGGTGCCGCATTACGGACCTCGCCCTTAGGGATCGCCGACGCTCTGCGATCCGTGACCAGCGCAAGTCGCGGCGCCATAGCGGATGAACTTCTGGACGCGCTTGCCGGTGTCGGCCTCAGAGGTATAGACGCTGCCGCGGCTATCGACGCCGACCTGGTGCAGCCAGTGGAACCGGCCCGTCATGCGGCCGGGGTGGCCGAAGCGGCCGAGCTCCTCGAGATTGCTGCGATTGAGAACGTAGATGGTCTCGTTGGTGCTGTCCGAGGCATACAGACAACTCTGCGCCTCGTCCGGGGAAAACATAATTGAGGAGACCGTGCCGGGCATGATGGCATAGGAGTAGGTCTTGCTTGCGACCCAGCGCTCCCTGACGAATCCGCACTTGCCGGCCTCCCCGTTCGGATTACTGCAGGGCTTGCCGAGCGAAGGATCCCTGATGTCGAACACCTGAATTCGATTGTTACCCCGATCGCACACATAGATCTTGCCGTCCTGCGCGATCCTCGCGCAATGCACGGGGTTGCGGAAGAACGCGGGCCTCGCGTCGCCCCGGGGCTGCGCATCCGACCACAGTCCCTGCGCCGCCGCGGCTGCATCGTCCACGGGACTGTTGCCATAGGCGCCAAAATGGCCGATGTATTGACCGCTGTCGGCATCGACGATCAGAACCCGCCGATTGCCATAGCCATCCGCGACATAAAGACGATTGGTGCTCGGATCCACATCCATGTCGGCGGCTCGATACAGCAGCGGCGTGCCGTTGTAACCGCCGTCTTTATCGTTGCTGTCGGGTCCCTTCGGCGTGCCGCCGATGCGCAATTTGAAGTTACCGTTCATATCGAACTTCAGGATCAGCCCGTCGCCGCCGTCCCTCTTGGCGGCCCAAGGCGAGCTGTCCACTGCGCTACCCGGCGCGGGAGCGGCTGCATTGCCCGCAAGCCAGACGTTGTCGTGACTATCGACGTAGATGCCGTGCTCGTTGGCGGGCCAGATACAGCCCTGCCCGGCTTTGCACCGGCCGCCGATGAAACCCGGATCGGATGGGCCGCCCCAGGCGCGCAGCAATTTACCGCTGGTGTCGAATTCGAGTACCGATGGGGCCGACCTGCAGCAATTGGCTCCAAAGCCATTGGCGCGAACGAAGCCCAGTCCGTTGAGCGGCTGGCCTTTGGCGTCAAACGCGCCCAGGACCGCGGGCTCGAGCCCGCTCTCATCGTTGGTCAGGGTACGTGGGCGGTTATAGACCCAGATATGATCATGTGTGTCGACATAGAGGCCGCCGATCTGCCCGAGAAGCCAGTCATGCGGCAATGGCGCCGGCCAGGTGGGATCGGCTACGAAGTCGGGCATCGTACCGGTCTTTGACTTGTGATAGACGGCGGTCTGCTCCTGCAGAGCGCCCACGATTCCATGGGTGTCCGCGCCGCCGCTGTCAGACAGCGCGGCCCCAGCCACGAGCGTGGCCGCAAGCGTCATCATCGACGATACGGCAATGCGCCGGATTCGCATCCTCATCTGCTCCCCCCAATTCGTCCGTCCCCGGCCTCAACGATAGCGTGCGAGCAATTTCTCCAGCGCCGCATTGCCCGGAACGAGCTTTCCATAGGGGATGCGATTCAGCGGCACCGTGTTTGACTTGTTGACCGTGTGAAATTCGTTGTTGGCGCTCTCATTGATGTGGATCAACCCGGTCACGTATTCATTTTCTTTGAGCTTGCTCTCGATGAAACTATAAGCCGCGCTGCGATCGGTCGGATCATAGCTCGCTGCCAGTTTGCGCAAGATCACATGGCTGCCGTCGTGCAATCGCACCGGAATCGATTCACCTTGCGAATATTCGACCGATATCTCCTGGGCGGGCGGCACGAAATCCGCTTCCACGGCCGCGTGGTAGTGCTCGCGTGTGAAGGTATAGCTCTTGGTCGAGCCCTCATGATCGTTGAAGGTCACGCAGGGCGAGAGTACATCGACGAGCGCGAAGCCCTGGTGGCGAATGCCCGCCTGAATCAGCGGTACCAGCTGGGCCTTGTCGCCTGAAAAGCTGCGTGCGACGAAAGTCGCGCCGAGCGACAGGGCGAGCAGGACCGGATCGATGGGTGGCATCTGGTTGATTTCACCCTTCTTTGCGCGCGTACCGATGTCCGCGGAGGCCGAGAATTGTCCTTTGGTGAGTCCGTACACGCCGTTGTTCTCGATCAGGTAGAGCATGTTCACGTTGCGCCGGATCGCGTGCACCAGCTGGCCCAGTCCAATTGACAGAGAATCCCCGTCCCCCGACACACCGACATAGATCAGGTCCCGGTTTGCGGCGTTGGCACCGCTGGCGATCGAGGGCATGCGCCCATGCACGGAATTAAAGCCGTGTGCTCCGTTGACGAAATAATTGGTGGTCTTGGACGAGCAGCCGATTCCGGACAGTTTGACCAGTTGCTCGGGCCGCATGTCGAGTTCCCAGCAGGCCTCGACGATGGCGGCGGTGATCGAATCGTGCCCGCAGCCCGCGCACAGCGTGGACATGCTGCCCTCGTACTGGCGACGTGTCAGGCCCAGGGCATTAGTGGGCGCGGAAGGGTGAGAGACCTTGGGCTTGTTGATGAATGACATGGTGTACTCGCGAGCCCTCAGCGCGGGCTCATGGCGGGGACGGCCGTCAGGCGCGGTGCCTCGGCGAGCGCGGCGCGTATGGCGTCGACGATCGGCTGGCAGGACATCGGGTATCCGCCGTAGCTCAGAATGGACTGGAGTCTGGATTTGTCGACCGTGGTTTCGAGCGTCAACAGTGAGCGCAACTGCGCATCGCGATTCTGCTCGACCACGAATATCGTCGCATGGGAGCTCACGAAGCTGTCCACCTCGGGCGCGAACGGGAAGGCCTTGATGCGCAGGTAGTCGACATAGATTTTCTGGCGCGCGAGCACGTCGATCGCCTCGCGCACGGCCCCGTCGCAACTGCCGACGCTCACCAGGCCGATCTTGTTGTCGCCCTTGCCGAGCAGTTCAGGTTTGGGCACATACTTGGCGGCGGTGGTGAATTTGCGCTTCAACCGATCCACCACCAACTGATATTCGGCTGAATCCTCGGTGTATCCCCCGTACTGGTTGTGGCCCGAGCCGCGCGTGAAGTAGGCGCCCTTTGGATGCACGCCCGGCAGCGTGCGGTAGGGAATCGCATCATCATCGCGATCCACGTAGCGATAGAACTTATCCAGACGCGCGAGCTCTTCGGCCGAGAGCACCTTGCCGCGGTCCGGCTGGAAGGCATCGTCCCATTGCAGATCGCGGCACATCCAGTCGTTCATGCCGATGTCGAGATCCGACAGTACGAACACCGGGGTTTGCAGGCGTTCAGCCAGATCGAAGGCCTGCACCGCCATATAAAAGCATTCCTCGGGGTTTGCCGGGAACAGGACCACATGCCGGGTATCTCCATGCGAGGCATAGGCGCAAAGCATGATGTCGCCCTGCTGCGTGCGCGTGGGCATGCCGGTGGACGGCCCGACCCGTTGCACATCAAAAACCACGCAGGGAATCTCGGCGTAGTACGCCAGCCCGATGAATTCATTCATCAGTGAAATGCCCGGTCCACTGGTCGAGGTAAAGGCTCTGGCACCATTCCAGCTCGCGCCTAATACCATGCCGATGGCAGCCAATTCGTCTTCGGCCTGAATGACTGCGAAATTGCGCTCGCCCGTGTCCGGATCAACGCGGTAGCGCTCACAGAAGCCCTTGAATGCGTCCATCAACGAGGTAGACGGTGTAATTGGATACCAGGCCCCGATCGTGGCGCCCGCATACACGCAGCCCAGACCCGCGGCGGTATTGCCGTCGATCATGATGTGGCCGTGCGTGCGCTGCATGTGCTCGAGGCGCAGGGGCAGCGGGCACTGCAGGTGCTGCTTCGCATAGTCATACCCCAGCCGCAACGCCTTGCTGTTGGAGTCGAGTAGCTTCTGCTTCTTGCCGTAGCTCTCGCGCAGCAGAGCATTGATGATCTCGAGGTCGGCGTCGATCAATGCGGCCACGACTCCGGCGTAGGCGATGTTCTTGAGCAATATACGGGTTCTGACACCGTCGAAGTTCTCGTTCACGAGCTTGGCCAACGGCACACCGATCACCGTGATATCGGGCCGCTGCAACAGCGTGCTGCGTGGCCAGGTGGAGTCATAGATCAGGTAGCCACCCGAAGCGACTTCACGCACGTCTTTGGCGAAAGTCTCCGCATTCATCGCCACCATGATGTCCACGTGTCCGGCGCGGGCGGCATAGGCGTCGCGAGTCACGCGGATCTCGTACCAGGTGGGCAGCCCCTGGATGTTCGAGGGAAAGTAATTCTTCCCGGTGACCGGGATCCCCATGCGAAATACCGCCTTCATGATCAGCGAATTGGCGCTCGCTGAACCCGTGCCATTGACGTTGGCGAACTTGAGAACGAAATCGTTCACTCGATCGGGCGCATTGATCAGGTTGGGCATGGGGCCACTTCATCCGCTGCATAAGGAATGGAAATCGTCGATTTTTGCATATCCCAGGCGGCCGTTGGGCAACGCTCGGCGCATAGGCCGCAGTGCACGCAAACGTCCTCGTCCTTGAGCATGACGCGTCCGGTCTGCGGCAATGCCTCCGACACGAACAGCGCCTGCTTCGGATTGAGGGCCGGCGCCTTGAGACTTGAGCGCAATTGCGTCTCAGTGCCATTGGGCGCAATGGTCAGGCAGTCGACCGGGCAGATATCAATGCAGGCATCGCATTCGATGCAGAGCTTCGCGGCAAACACCGTCTGCATGTCGCAGTTCAGGCAGCGCTGCACTTCGAGCGCAGCCTGCTCCGCGGTGAAGCCTAACTCGACCTCAATGTTGATCTTCTTAAAGCGCTCGACCAGGCCGACATGAGGTACCAGTCGTCGCTCCAGGCCGTTGTACTCATTCTTGTACGACCACTCATGTATGCCCATCTTGCGGCTGCTGAGCGTGAGCCCGCGCGGCATACGCACTGCGACCGGTTCCCCAGAGCAGTACTTGTGGATCGAGATGGCCGCCTGGTGACCGTGTTCGACCGCCCAGATGATGTTCTTCGGACCAAACACCGCGTCCCCGCCAAAAAATACGTTGGGCAGCGTGGATTGGAAGGTCGCCTTCTCCACTTTCGGCAGGTTCCATTGGTTGAACTCAATGCCGATGTCGCGCTCGATCCAGGTAAAGGCATTCTCCTGTCCGATCGCAAGGATCACATCGTCGCAGGGGAAGAACTCCTCCCCGAGCACGCGTGTGGCGGTGATTTCCCCATCATGCAGATCGTATTCGAGATGCTCGAATAACATGCCCTTGAGCTCACCGCGCTCGACCACGAAGCTCTTGGGCGCGCGATTGACGACGATCTGAACGGCTTCCTGCTCGGCGTCCTCGAGCTCCCAGTCCGAGGCCTTGAAGAACTGGCGCGGTTTGCGCGCCATCACCTTGACGTCCTTCGCGCCCAGTCGCAGCGAGCTGCGGCAGCAGTCCATGGCCGTGTTGCCGACTCCGATGATGAGCACGCGCTCGCCGATCTTGTCGATATGTTGAAACGCCACGGATTCGAGCCAGGCGATGCCGATATGAACGCGCTCGCTCGCGTGCCGCCCGGGGAGCTCGAGCTCCTTGCCTTTCGGTGCCCCGGTACCGACGAACACCGCATCGAATTCGCCCGACTCGAGCAATTGGCGCAGGCTATTAACCGGCGAGCCCAGGCGCAGATCCACGCCCATGTCCACGATATAGCCGATCTCCTCGTCCAGCACGTTGGCCGGCAGGCGAAAGGCGGGAATATTCGTGCGCATGAGGCCGCCAGCGACCCCATATTGCTCGAGGATCGTGACCGCATAGCCCATTGGCACCAGATCATTCGCGACCGTCAGCGATGCGGGTCCCGCGCCGATGCACACGACGCGCTTGCCGTTTTTCTGCTCTGGCGCACGCGGCAGTAGTCCCTCAATCTCGCCTCGATGGTCGGAGGCGACGCGCTTGAGGCGACAAATTGCCACCGGCTTGTTCTCGATACGCACGCGCCGACACGCGGGCTCGCAGGGGCGGTCACAGACGCGACCGAGAATGCCGGGGAACACATTCGAAGTCCGATTCACCATGTACGCATCGGTGTAGCGACCCTGGGCGATGAGCCGGATGTACTCCGGTACATCCGTGTGCGCGGGACAGGCCCATTGGCAGTCCACGACTTTATGGAAGTAATCGGGATCCCGGGTATCGGTCGGTTCCATTTTTGCGCTTTATCCTCGCGTCGCCAACACTCTTAAATTATAGACGCAGCGCGGTTCCGAATGGGTGCTCTTGGTGTGCATAAATCCGCGATTGTTCACAGAATCTGGACTACATTGAATCGCGCATTCGTTATGCCCGCAGCCAGCACGTATAGGCCTATTCTGCCGCCTTCTCGAGGTGGCCGCCGAAGGCATAACGCATGGCGGATAAGATCCGATCCTGGAACACAGCGTTGCCGCGCGAGCTGAAACGCGCGTATAGCGCTGAGGCCAGCACCGGCGTGGGCACGCCCTCGTCGATGCCTGCCTTGATCGTCCACCGACCCTCGCCGGAATCGGACACGCGGCCCGCGAACTTCGCGAGCTCCGGGTCCGAAACCAATGCGGAGGCTGCCAGATCCAGCAACCACGAAGCGATTACGCTGCCGCGGCGCCAGACTTCGGTGACGTCCGGCAGATCGATGTCGTAAGCGTAGTGCTCGGGATCGCGCAGCGGCGTCGTCTCGGCATCCGTCTGCTGCGCTTGCTTGCCCACGTTGGCCGCGCGCAGCACGGAGAGCCCCTCGGCGTAGGCCGCCATGATTCCGTACTCGATTCCATTGTGGACCATCTTGACGAAATGACCGCCGCCGCTTTGGCCACAGTAGAGATAGCCCTGCTCGGCTGTGCTGGGCGGCCGCTTCTCGCGCCCGGGCGTGCGCGCGATGCTGCCGGTTCCGGGAGCGAGGGTTGCAAAAATCGGATCGAGCCGTTGCACGACTTCTCGTGGCCCGCCGATCATCATGCAGTAGCCGCGCTCCAGGCCCCACACGCCCCCGCTCGTGCCTACATCGAGGTAGTGAATGCCGAGCTTTGCGAGGCGCTTGGAGCGTTCGATGTCATCGATGTAGTATGAATTGCCGCCATCGATCACCGCGTCTTCAGCTTCTAGAAATGGCAGGAGCTGCTCGAGCGTCTCATCGACGGCTGCGGCCGGCACCATGAGCCAGAGCGCTCGGGGTTTGCGCAGCTTTTGCACCAAATCCTCGAGCGTGCTGGCACCTGTTGCGTGCTCTTGCACCAGCATCTGTACGGGCTGCGGTGAGCGATTGAACACCACGCACTCGTGACCGCCGCGCAGCAGGCGGCGGACCATGTTCGAGCCCATTCTTCCCAAACCGATCATTCCCAGTTGCATCGTCCGTTTCCTCCCTAAATCCATGAATCTAAAGACTTAAGCTATAAAAGATCGCGCAGGCGGTACCAGAGCATAGCCAGTGCCAGAGCCGGTCGGCGCAGCAGCATGCCGCCTGGAAACTCCCGGTGCGGGATGCGCGCGAACACATCGAAGCGCTCGTTCGTACCCGCGATCGCTTCAGCGACCAGTTCACCGGCCAGACCGGCCAGAGCGATCCCGTGGCCCGAGAATCCCTGCAGGTAATACACATTGGGCTCGAGCCGACCGAAATCAGGGGCACGATTGAGCGTGATGTCGAGCAGGCATCCCCAGGCGTACTCGATGCGGGTGCCGGTAAGCTGCGGAAACACGCGCAGCATGCGCGCGTTCACGCTCGGTGCGACCGCACGCACGTGCATTCCCGAATAGTTGACACGGCCGCCGAACAGCAGCCGATGGTCACTCGAGCGGCGAAAGTAATCCAGAATCCAGTTCGTATCGCTGACCGCCGCGTTGTTCGCGATGAGCGCGCGAGCGCGAGCCTCGCCGAGCGGTGCGGTCGCGATGACATAGGTGCCCACAGTCATGAGCCGGCGCTGCAGGGCTGGCACGGTCGCACCGAGCCAGGCATTGCCGGCGAACACGAGCTGCGCGCACTCGAGCTCGCCCGACGCGGTCCGGACACGCAATTTGCCCGACGCATGACTGTAGCCGAGCACCTCGCTGGCCTCGTACAGCGCCACGCCTGCCTGTTGTGCGGCCAACGCGAGCCCGAGCGTGTAGCGCAGTGGATTCAGATGACCACCATTGGAGTCATAGAGCGCGCCGATATAGCGCTCGGAGCTCAAGAGGCTGTGCAATTGCGCGCGCTCGATCAGACGAGGACTCGTATAGCCATAGTGTGCAGCGATCTGGGATTGAAACTGCTGTAAGCGCTGCCACTGGCGCGGCTTGATGGCGGTGAGCATCTGGCCATCGACCCACTCACAGTCGATCTGGTGGCGAGCTATGCGCGCTTTGAGGGCGGCGATGCCGGCCAGCGCGAGCTGCCAGATCGCGTGCGCGGCGGACCTGCCCACCAGTGACTCGAGCTCGTCCTGCTCGGCCGCGACACCAAAAATCACCTGGCCGCCCGCGCGTCCGGAGGCGCCCCATCCCAGGCGCTGAGCCTCGAGCAGCACGACGCGATAGCCGCGCTCGGCCAGTGCCAGCGCCGCGCAGCAGCCGGCGATCCCGCCGCCCACTACGCAGATATCGGCGCTGCGCCTGCCGTGCAACGGCGCGTTGCCGGGCGCCAACGGCGTCGAGGCCGCGTAGCAGGTGCTCGGATAGGGCGGCAAGAGAACGGCTGACATGCAACCCTCTTGCCAGAAATTGCACGCTTATTCAACGGCTTGACAATTGCGGCGCTCAGACGTGACCGACTCCACGCACAGGCGTGTTTCGGGGACGGGCGGGCGGCGCCTATGCTCTAATGCACGTCATTCAGTGAGGTCCGGCGTCGCACAAGAGCTGTATAACCATACAGCCATTGTGCCCGTACGCAATAGTAGCCATGTCTTCCAGGCGCCCTGTCATCGGCATACCAGCGGACCGACGCGTATTCGGGTCGCACCCCTGTCACATGGCGGGGGAGAAGTACGTGACCGCCGTGCTCGACGCGGCCGGGGGGCTGCCGCTGATTGTGCCGGCGATTGGCCGCGAGCTCGCGCTCGAGCAATTGCTCGACACGCTCGACGGGCTGTTGTTCACGGGCAGTCCCTCGAACGTTGAGCCACACCATTATCGTGGCGAGCCCAGCCAGAGCGGCACACTGCATGATCCCTATCGCGACGAGACCACGTTGCCGCTGATTCCACGCGCGGTCGCAGCCGGCTTGCCGGTGCTGGGCATTTGCCGCGGCTTTCAGGAATTCAATGTCGCCTTCGGTGGCTCGTTGTGGCAGAAACTGCACGAGGTACCAGGCCATCTGGATCATCGAGAGGATCCTTCGCGGCCGCTCGATGAGCAGTACGGTGCCGCGCACGAGGTGATTCTTGAGCCCGGCGGCCTGTTGCGACGGCTGGCCGGAACCGAGCGCATCCGGGTCAATTCCCTGCACAGTCAGGGCGTCAAGGAGCTCGGAGCGGGTCTCGCAGTCGAGGCCAGGGCGACCGACGGAGTCATTGAGGCTTTTCGTGTCGAGGCCGCGCAAAATTTTGCGCTCGCGCTGCAATGGCACCCGGAATGGCGAGTCGCTACTAACGAGTTCTCGCGTGCGCTGTTTGCCGAATTCGGCGCCGCGTGCCGTGACAGGACCTAGGGTGATCCATGGCTAATGAAATTCAACAATTCTTCCGCGAACGCGGCATCTCCGAGGTCGAGGCCATCATCCCCGACATGGCCGGCATCGCCCGAGGCAAGATCATGCCGGCGGAGAAATTCGCCGAAGACGCCGGCATGCGACTGCCCGAGAGCATCTTCCTGCAAACCGTGACGGGCGATTATCCTCCGGATACCACGGAGGCGATGAGCCCGGCCGAGATAGACATCGTACTGCGCGCCGATCCCAAGACCGTACGCGTCGTGCCCTGGGCGGCCGAGCCCACCGCACAGGTGATTCATGACTGCTTCTACCAGGATGGCCGGCGCGTGATGATGGCGCCGCGGCATGTGCTGCGCCACGTGCTGGAGCTCTACGCGCAGCGCGGCTGGGAGCCGGTGATCGCTCCCGAGCTCGAGTTCTATTTGATCGAGCCGAATATCGACGCCGACTATCCGCTCAAGCCGCCCGTCGGGCGCTCCGGCCGCGCCGAGCCCGGCCGACAGTCCTATAGCATCGCAGCGGTCAACGAGTTCGACCCGTTGTTCGACGACATCTATGCGTTTTGCGAAGCGCAGGATATCGAGATCGATACGCTGATCCACGAGGACGGCCCGGCGCAGATGGAGATCAATCTGCTGCACGGCGCGGCGCTCGACCTCGCGGACCAGGCATTCCTGTTCAAGCGCACGGCGCGCGAGGCGGCGCTGCGGCACAAGATGTACGCGACATTCATGGCCAAGCCGCACGCCAAGGAGCCCGGCAGCGCCATGCATATTCACCAGAGCGTCGTTGATACCAAGACGCGCAAGAACGTGTTCAGCAATGATGATGGCACGCCCTCGGCACTGTTTTTCTCGCATATCGCGGGACTGCAGCGCTACGTGCCGGCGGCGATGTCGCTGTTTGCGTCGAATGTCAATTCCTATCGGCGCATGACGCGCTACATGTCCGCGCCGGTCAACGTGCAGTGGGGTTACGACAATCGCACTGCCGGTCTGCGGGTGCCGATGTCAACGGTCGAGGCGCGCCGGGTCGAGAATCGCGTGGGTGGCGCGGACGCCAATCCGTACATCGCGATCGCGGCCTCGCTCGCCTGCGGCTATCTGGGCATGATCGAAGGCCTGCAGCCGACCGAGCCAATTTCGGGCAGTGCGCACGATCTGCCGATTTCATTACCACGCTCGCTCGATGAGGCGCTCACGCGGCTGCGCGAGTGCGAGCCTTTGCTGGAGATTCTCGGCGAGCCATTCGTGGCGGCCTATACGATCGTCAAGCAGGCCGAATACGAGGTGTTCCTGCAGGTGATCAGCTCCTGGGAGCGCGAGCACCTGCTGCTGAACGTTTGATAGAGAGGCTGATGATCAATCGCTGCGCACGGCATCCTGCCGCTACGCTCTGCATGCTGCTGCTCACGGCCTGTGCGCGGCAGGGCGCACCATCGGCGCCGACGCCCCCGGCCGGGCAGGCGGCGACGCCAGCCGGTATCGCGGGCGGCGAGCAGCAGCGCGGCGATGCCCAGAAGGTGCTCAACGTCTACAACTGGTCCGATTACATCGACCCGAGCGTCGTGCCGGCCTTCGAGAAGGAATACGGCATTCAGGTCAACTACGATGTCTTTGATTCCAACGAGGTGCTCGAGACCAAGCTGCTGGCGGGCCACACCGGCTACGACCTCGTCGTGCCCTCAGCCTCGTTCATGCAGCGGCAGATCCAGGCCGGCGTATTCCAGAAGCTCGACAAGTCGCTGCTGCCGAATCTCAAGGATCTTGATCCTCAGATCACGCAAATCATCCAGACGCACGATCCCGGCAACCAGTACGGCGTGAACTATCTCTGGGGCACCTCGGGCGTGGGCTACAACGAGGCCCAGATTGCGCAGGCGATGCCCAATGCGCCGGTTGATTCGTTCAGGATGTTCTACGATCCAAGCGTCGTGCGCCATTTCCAGAAATGCGGCGTCTCGATTCTGGACGCGCCGGATGAAGTGGTCGGCACCGTGCTGATATACCTGGGCAAGGATCCCAACAGTGAATCGCTCGACGACCTGAAAGCCGCCGCGCAGGTGCTGAGCTCAATCAGGCCGTACATCCGCATGATCAACTCTTCGCGCTATATCGATGAGCTCGCCAACGGCGATATATGCCTGGCGCTTGGCTGGAGCGGGGATGTGGGCCAGGCGCGCGCGCGGGCCCGCGAGAATGGCAAGAACCTGCAGATCCGCTACAACATTCCGCGCGAGGGTGCGATCATGTTCTTTGACATGCTCGCGATTCCCGCCGATGCGGCGCATCCCAAGAATGCGCATCTGTTCATCGATTATCTGCTGCGGCCGCAAGTGGCGGCGAAGAACTCGAGCGCGATGCACTTTGCCACCAGCAATGCCGCTGCCTACGCCCTGGTCGATCCGGCGATCTACAGCGATCGCGGCGTCTACCCGAGCCAGGCGCAGAAGGCACATCTGTACCCGAATGCGGCCCGCGGCCTGGTCTTTACACGCGCGCTGAATCGCACCTGGACGCGATTCAAGACCGGCCAATGACGGCCGCCTATGTCGAGCTCGAACAGGTCAGCAAACGCTTCGGGGAGTTCGTAGCGGTCAACAACGTATCGCTGCAGATCGAGCGCGGCGAGATCTTCTGCCTGCTCGGCGCTTCGGGCTGCGGTAAGACCACGTTATTGCGGCTGCTGGCCGGCTTTGACACGCCCAGCGCGGGACGGCTGTTGCTCGAAGGCCAGGATATGGCCGCTGTCCCACCCTATAGGCGCCCGGTCAACATGATGTTCCAGTCCTATGCGCTCTTTCCGCACATGAGCGTGGAGCGCAACGTCGCCTTTGGCCTCGAGCAGGAGCGGCTGAGCAGCGCACAGATTCGGCGGCGGGTCGCAGAGATCCTCGAGATCGTGAAGATGGGGCCCTATGCGAAGCGCAAGCCGCATCAGCTCTCTGGCGGGCAGCGCCAGCGCGTGGCTTTGGCGCGCGCATTGG
>Ga0302324_100015385_pt1 | contig 15342 bp, 10 predicted proteins | sample Palsa_T0_1_FD_201949 | JGI IMG/M metagenome (GOLD analysis project Ga0302324, IMG submission 201949) | Peat permafrost microbial communities from Stordalen Mire near Abisko, Sweden - Palsa_T0_1 | ecosystem: Environmental > Terrestrial > Soil > Palsa > Peat permafrost | place: Sweden: Abisko...
CGGGGTGGTGCCGGGGCATGTGTTTACGGCGACGCTGACGGCGGGAGGGACGGCGGGAACATGGACAGATCTGGCGCTTTCGCCAGTGACCAACAATGCGCTGCCTTTCAATGCGTTTGGCATGGACGTGAGCAGCTTGTACGTGGACTCGCATGATGCGACAGGCGGGACCGCATACGCGACGATTTCAGGCTTTTCAGATACGGCGGAGCCGGTCCAGCAACTGTATCGCACGACGGATGGGGGTGGGCAGTGGACGGCGATCACGGGCAATTTGCCGAATGCTCCGGCGAATGCGGTAGTGGTTGATCCGCAAGACGTGAATACGGTGTATGTGGCGACCGATGTTGGAGTCTACATGACGCGGGCGATAGGGACGTGCGGGACGGCCGCTTGCTGGGCGGCGTATGGGACGGGGCTGCCGCTTGCTCCGGTGACGCAGTTGATTGCTGCTCCAGTTGCAGCGACAGGGGCGGGTTTGACTGCGGGGACCTACGGGCGGGGAGTGTGGCAGATTCCGCTGGTGACGGCGGGTGCTGCGCTGGCGACGATGAGTTCCAGTCCGTCATCGCTGACTTTCGCTGGTCTGACGGTGGGTTCGTCGAGCGCGGCGCAGACAGTGACGCTGAAGAATACCGGGACACCGACGTTGACTGTTTCCGGCCTGGGGTTTGGCGGGGGTGCGGCTGGGAATTTCAGCGAGACGGATACGTGCGTGGGGGTGGCGCTCGCGAAGAACGCGACCTGCTCGGTGAAGGTGACGTTTACGCCGACGCTGACGGGCAGCCTCGCGGGAAACCTGGTAGTAAGCGCGAATGTGGCAGGAGGACAGCTGTTGATGCCGATTAGCGGGACAGGCCTGGCGACGGCGAATGTGACGCTGGAGCCAGCGAGCCTGGGCTTTGGGAGCGTGGAGGTGGGAACGAAGAGCGTGGCGCAGACGGTGAATGTGGCAAATGGGGGTGGAAGTGCGGTTTCTATCATTTCCCAGGTGGTAACGGCGCCATTTGTGAGGTTATCGAGCACCTGCGGTAGTTCGCTGGCGGCGGGGGCGGCGTGCGTGGTGACAGTGGGGTTCAACCCGACGCAGGCAGGCGCGGCAACGGGCAGTTTCACATTGACCGATAGCGTGGGCACGCAGACGGCAGTCTTGAGCGGGACGGCAGTGGCTGCGCCGACGGATACGCTTTCGGCGACGAGCTTGAGTTTTCCATCGACGGTGGTGGGGCAGGTTTCGGCTCCGCTGACGGTGACGATTACCAATAACGGAGGTTTGCCGCTGACGGGGATTGGGACTTCTGTTTCGGGAACCTCTCAGAGTGCCTTTACTGCGGTGAGCGGCTGCGGAGGTGAACTGGCAGCGCGTGCATCGTGCGCGATTTCGGTGACCTTTGCGCCTTCCGCGGCGGGTGAGGATACGGCGACGCTGACCATCTCAGATGCGTTGCGAGCGCAGACGGTGTCGCTGGCGGGGCCAGCACTGAGACCGGCGTTGCTGGCGCTTTCGGGGACGGCCCTGCTCTTTGGCGATGAGCAGATGAATATGGCGAGCGCGGCGCGGACGCTGACGATTACGAACAAGGGAGGGTCGCCGATGGCGACTCCCAGCTTTGCGATTACGGAGGCGGGCACGGCCGGCATCGCGACCAGCTTTGGTGTGAGCGCGACGACGTGCGTGACGAGCCTGGCGGCGGGAGCGACCTGCACTGTTTCTGTGGTGTTTACGCCGGTGGCGGCGGGCGCGGTGACGGCCACTTTTACGGTTTCGACGAGTACAGTGGGCGTGGCATCGATCGCGGCAACGCTGACGGGAACGGGACTGACTCCGCCGGCGCTTTCGGTTTCTCCAGCAGCGTTGCAAATGGGATCGGTGGTGGTTGGAAACTCGACGGGGCTGTTCACGGTGGAGGTGACGAATACAGGGCAGGAGACGATGAACGTGCCGACGTTTGCGGTAAGCGGGGCGAATGCGGCGGATTTTGCGCTGAGCGCGCCTACGGACGTGACGGCTTGCACGGTCGCTCTCACTCCGGGATTAACGTGCTCTATCCAAGTGACGTTTTCACCAACGCTGATAGGAGTGGAGAGCGCGATGCTGACGGTAACGGGGAGCAACGCGCTCCCCGGTGTGGCTACCGTCAGCCTGTCGGGCACGGGGACGCCGCTGATTCTGCTGGAGGCGAGCCCGGCGCAGGTGAGTTTTCCAGCGACGATGGTGGGGTCGGCGAGCGTAGGGCAGACGGTGACGCTCAGCAATCTGGGGCGGCAAACGGCGGACCTTTTGCAGGTGAACTTGACGGGGCCTTACAGCGTGGTAACGGCATTGACCACATGCGGAACGACGCTGGCGACTGCATCTTCCTGCACGGTGGGGGTGAATTTCGATCCGACGGCGAGCGGCGATCAGCCAGGGGTGTTGACGGCCACTGTCAGCAACCAAGGGGTCGCGGCGTTGACGGGGCCGCGGGATGGGACGGGGGTTGCGGTGGGGGGGATTTTGCTGAGCCCGACGCAGATGACCTTTGGGAGCACGCTGGTGAATTCGACATCGACGGAGCAGACGTTGACCGTAACGAACTCGGGGCAGGCGGCACTGGCGGGGGTGAGCATCGGGATTACGGGCCAGGCGACGGGGAATTACAGCTTGACCGGAAACACTTGCGCATCACTGGCCGCCGGGACACTGGCGGTCGGCGCAAGCTGCACGACGGGAGTGGTGTTTACGCCTACCAGTCTGGGGATCGAGACAGGTACGGTGACGGTGAGCTCGACTTCTTTGGGGGTGACGCCTGGAGTGGTTTCGCTGGTGGGCGACGGGATTCCGGCGGGGGCTTTGACGGCGAGCCCGATGGTGGCGAGCTTTGGCGCAGTGACGGTGGGCGAGACAGGGCCAGCGCAGACGGTGACTCTGACCAATGCAGGAGCGACCGCGCTGGAGGGTTTGCAACTAGTGATGGCGGGGGATTACAGCTTGACGACGAACGGCTGCGGGACGCAATCAGGGGGCGCGCTGGCGAGTGGGGCAACATGCAGTTTCGCGGTGAATTTCTTGCCGAGCCAGGTGGGAACGCGGATTGGATCGGTGACGGTTGAGTCCACGAATGCGGGATTTACGCCGCTGCTGGTGGGACTGACGGGAACGGGGTTGGCGGCGGCGCAGTTGGCGGTGACTCCGGCGCGGCTGGCGTTTGGCGCGGTACCGGTGGACTCTAACAGCGTGGTGCAGGATTTGACGGTGACGAATGCCGGGACAGGAACTTTGGTGGGCCTGCTCTTTGCGACGACGGCGCCCTTCAACGTTGGTTCCGGGACGTGCGGGCCGCAGCTGGCGGCGGGAGCGAGTTGCACGGTGCCGGTGATCTTCGCGCCGACGGTGAGCGGGAGCCAAAGCGGTACGGTGACGGTGTCCAGCACCAGTTTGGGTGTGGCGCCGGTGGTGGTCGCGGTTACTGGGACAGGGGGTTTGCCGGCGGCCCTCAATCTGAGCCCGACGGCAGTTAGCTTTCCTGGGACCACAGTGGGGAAGACGAGCGCTGGACAAACGGTGACGGTGTCGAATACAGGCGGCTTGGCGCTGACGGGGTTAACGATTGTTATTTCGGGGGACTTTGCAGTCAGTTCGTCGAGTTGTGCGTCGCTGCCGGGGGGAACACTTGCGGCGGGTGGGAGTTGCTCTGTGGTGGTGAGCTTTACGCCTTCGGTGGCGGGAGGACGGACGGGTTCGCTTACGGCATCGAGCTCGACGAGCGGAGCGGCGAATGCGATCGCGAGTTTGAGTGGAATTGGGTTGACGCCGGCAGCGCTTGGAATTGCACCGGCGCAGTTGACGTTTGCGGAAACGCTAGTGGGAACGGTGAGCGCGACCCAGATGGTGACGGTAACGAATTCAGGGCAGTCGGGAATTTCGGATCTGCAACTGGCGGTCACGACGGGATTTGAATTGAATGGAGCACAGACGACCTGCACGGCGGTGTTGGTGAGTGGCGCGAGCTGCACGGCCGGGATGGAGTTCGCTCCATCGGCTGCTGGAGCGATGACGGGGCAGATCACGGCGAGTTCACTGTTCTCGGGGACGGCTGGAAGTCCGGTGCTGGCAACGGCGGCGCTAAGCGGCATAGGAGCCCCGCCGCTGGGAATTGCAACCATGCCAGCGGCGCTGGTGCAGTTTGGGACAACCGGAGTGGGCCAGGCCGCTCAGCCGGTGACGGTGACGGTGACCAATACGGGAGCGCTGACGGCTCTGACAGGCTTGGCACTGAGCGTGAATGCGGCGGGGACTGCGAATGGATTTGGGCTGAGCGCGAATACATGCGGAACGGCAGCATCGCCTGGAACGCTGCCTGGCGGAGCGAGCTGCACAGTCAACGTGACGCTGACTCCTGCAGCTGCGGGCGGATTGACTGGAGCATTGCAGATCGCGACTACAAACCCAGGCGTGCAGGCGGCGTTAAATCTGGCTGGGACAGGGTTGGATTTCCAATTTACCGTGGTGGGTAGCAATGCGGCGACGGTGGTGCAGGGGCAGACAGCCTATTACACCCTGGCAATAACCCCGCTGGGAGGTACAAGCGGCTCTTTCAGTTTTGCGTGCGGGCAATTGCCGACAAATGTGCAGTGTGGTTTTAATCCAACACAACTTGCAGGATTGAGAGCGACGGGGAATACGCAGTTGGGTCTAGTTACAGCGGAGCCTGTGTTGACGTCGGATAGCCGCAAGTGGCCGGGGGTGCGCGGAGTAAGAGTTCTAGCGGTCTGCGGAGTGCTGGCGCTGCCGTTGGGGTGGTGGAAACGCAGGGATGCGCGGATGAGCAGAAACCGGTCCTGCCGGAACAGATCGCGCGTTGTATTGCTGCTGGTGGTCTTGTCGATCGGAATCGTGAGTGGATTAAGCAGTTGCGCTGGCGCCGGAGGAGGCGGAAGCACGGGAGGACCATCGAATGGGGGAGCTGGTACGCCGCCTGGAAGTTATACGGTGCCAGTTATGGCCAGCTCAGCCGGTGTGACGCACAGCTTGCAGGTAACGTTGGTAGTGAATTAAGAAATTTGAAGGATCATCCCGGTCTTCTGACAGGTGTGAATTTCGGTTTCTCTGGTGTTCTGATGCCTTTGCCGCAGGTGCAATTTCAAGTATTCCCATCTCGTGTGGATTATTGGATTATTGCTGCGAGCGGAGAGCTACAGTTGGCGGGCGGCCCAGATCGACTTATCCACAGGAATGGGATATTCTTGAGTCTATGGCAATTGAAGGTATCATCGCTCAACTAGATGCGGAGATCGCGCGGCTGAATCAGGTGCGCAATCTTCTTTCGGCGACTGGCAAGGTAGAGGCCAAGATCACCGCTGTGAAAAGCAAGCCAACCAAGAAGACCAAGCTGAAGGCCGCAAAGGCTGTCAAGGCGCCGAAGACGAAGACCGCCGCAAAGCGCGTACTTAGCCCCGAGGCTCGCAAGGCTATTGCAGATGCGCAGCGCAGGCGCTGGGCGGCACACAAGGCGAAAGCGTAAGTAGACCCTAAACCTTCGCGGATGCGTGGAGAGTAGGCCGCACCGCTATAAAATCGATGTTGCAGCGTAAAGCGGCAGTTACTAGAGCAGATACAGAACAGGCATACCTGGACGGGCAGTAATTCGATAGGATTTTCATGAGAAGAATCCTATCCTGCACTTGGCCACGGGATAGAGTAGTTCTGTATTTGCTCTCATCGTGGTCCTTTGCTGCCAAAGCGAAACAGGATTCATTCTCCCCATAGATTTCTTAGATATATTGGTTCAAAGATTCACTCCTTTGACATTGCAATGTTCTGACCCGCGTCGGCTCTCGCGCGGTGTATCTGCCAATTCTGCTCCCGTCCGGTGTCGTTGCGCCTCGACCGATTGACGGTTTCCCTATCCATTGAGAGTTATTGACTGCCGAGAGAAAAAATGATGTTGATCGTGGTCTCTGTTTCTACAGGCAGGTTGTTGAGCAGATAAGGGCGGTAACGCCAGGTCTTGACTGCGTCGATCGCCGATTGGCGAAGCATGGGTGGGCCGCTGGTGACTTGCAGATTCTCTATGTGGCCGGTGGTGGAGATAGTAGCGGCGAGGATAACAGTGCCAGCGGTGCGCGTGGTGCGAGCGATGGCAGGATAGGTGGGATCTGTCCTGGAGATCAAGAGTCCTTCGGAGACTCCGCGTGAGATGGCGATGGTGCGAGGCTGAGAGGGTTTGACTATGTGCCGCGGCGTGGATTGCTCGAAGACTCCGGTGGATGAACTGAGGCCGCCAGGGACGGCGCCGACCATGGGCGAGAGGTCAATGCTATCCGTGATGGGTGGGGCGCTGGACTCGCTTGGGTCTGCGGGCGTGACTCGAATGATGGGATACGAGTTGGTTGCGGGCTGGGTCGGCTGAGTTATCGATTGTGTAGTCACACGCTGCGAGACGACTGCTGTCTGGGGTGGTGGAGCGTAGAGGATGCGACGGAGAAACTGAGGCGCGAGGCCCTGCGGATAGATCAGGGGAAGGACGATCAGCGCCGTGAGAGTGGCGAGGTTGATGGCCAGTGTCAACAGCATCCATTTGGGGGCCTGGTTAGGCAGTGTGCCGCGGGAGTGGAATGTTGCGTCCTCGAACATGGTGGGCCTCCTGTTAACGAGTTAGCTAATTCTGTGAAGATGCCGGCCTGGGCTCGCGCTGGCTGGCATCCCACGTCTTGCACTCGGACTGCGGTGAGCGTGCTCATGCGGGGATAGACACCGCAGGTGGCAGGGATGTTCCCGAGGGTGTGGGTTGCTGTAGACTCCTTGGACATATGGGAAGAATTCGGAGATGTTCTTTTTGGCTTATGTTGTTGCTCGTTTTGGTTGGCGGGCGATGCGGTAATGGTCAGGAGGCAACGCATTCGCAGACTGCTGAATCGGCGGCTACGCTGGCTTACATTCACTCGGGATGGGATGAGCTTTCCAGGTCGATGACGGATTGCCACTCGCTGGTGGATGAGAAGGTGACAACGACGCCTGTGTTGTATGTGCCGGCGGACTTTACTGTACCGGCTGAAGTGCGAGGGTTGACGGCGAGCTGCGGAGTGAGAGTGGTTGTGCTACCAAAGCGGATTACAAAGTTAGGCGATTTGATGCCTGAGGAGTTAGCGGCGAATAAGATGCCTTCGGGCTTGCTGTATCTTCCGAATAAATATGTGGTGCCAGGTGGCCGGTTCAATGAGATGTATGGATGGGATAGTTACTTTATTATTCTTGGTCTGCTGGCGGACGGGCATGAGGATCTAGCGCGAGGGATGGTAGAGAATTTCTGGTTTGAGATTGAGCACTACGGGGCGGTCTTGAATGCGAACCGGACATACTTTCTGACGCGGTCGCAGCCGCCGTTTCTTACTTCGATGATGCGGGCGGTCTATGAGGCTCCGAGGAGCTTTACTGGAGCTGCGGACAAGCGGCAATGGCTGGAGCGGGGCTATGCGCTGGCGACCCAGGATTACACGACATGGATTCGGCCGGAGCATAAGGCGGGGACGACAGGGCTTGCGAGGTATTTCGATTACGGAGATGGGCCAGTGCCGGAAATGGCGGATGATTCGACTTACTATTCGGATGTTATCCGGTGGTTAGTGTCGCATCCTCAGCAGAACGCTGGATTCCTGATCAAGAGTGCAGAGCATCCGGATGCGAATGAGGTCGTTCGGCTGAAAAGGATCAGCTGCGATGTTACTGAGTCACAAGTGTGCTTGAAGGCTGAGGCTGAGGGTTACCGGTTAACTCGGGATTTCTATGAGGGTGACCGGGCAATGCGGGAATCGGGGTTCGATACGAGCTTTCGTTTTGGGGCTTTTTCGGGAGCTACTCATCATTTTGCGCCGGTGTGTTTGAACAGCCTGCTATTTCGCTATGAGCGGGATATGGCGCACTTTGCGCATCTGCTCGGCAAGGTGGACGATGCGCATGTGTGGGAGGAACGGGCGAAGAGACGGGATGCGGCGATGCAGCGATATCTGTGGAGTCCGAAGGAAGGTACGTTTGCGGATTTTGACTTTGTGCATGGCCGCGCTTCGACGTATGCGTATGTGACTTCGCTGTATCCGCTGTGGGCAGGCGTGGCCACGCGGGAACAGGCGGCGCAGATTGAGGCCAAGCTGAAGGTGTTTGAGCGGCCGGGCGGGCTGGCGACGAGCGACACCAATAGCGGGATGCAGTGGGATGAGCCGTTTGGGTGGGCTCCGACGAACTGGCTGGGGGTGGTGGGGTTGGCGAGCTATCAGTTCAGGGACGATGCGCGGCGGATTGCGGGCGAATTTAGCGGGACGGTGGATCGGGGGTTTGCGGCGGATGGGACGATTCGGGAGAAATACAACGTAGAGGCGGGGAACGCGGATGTGCATGTGACGGCGGGGTACAAGACGAATGTGATCGGGTTTGGGTGGACGAATGGGGTGTATTTGAAGATGCGGGAGATGCTGGGGGAGAAGTGAGGTTACTGGTGAGCTTGGATGGGCCAGGGGTTGGCGAAGTTGGGGTTGTGAAGGAATTCTTCGTCGGTTAGGGATTCGAGGAAGGCTTTGAGGTCGGCGCGTTGGGCTGGGGTGAGTTCAAAGCCGGAGACGAAGCGGGATTTGTTTGGATTCTTGCTGCCGTCGCCGGCGTTACGTCCGGTTGCGATGATCTGGCCGCCGCGGGCGTAGTGATCGAGGACCTGGTCTAACGTTCTCAGGCTGCCGTCGTGCATGAATGGGGCGCGGACGGCTACGTTGCGCAGTGAGGGCGGGCGAAATTTGCCGACGTCAGACGGGTCGTGCGTAGTTTCGTAGAGGCCGAGGTTGTCGGCTGGGTAGCTCCACTGGCCGGGCAGGTTGTAGAGGCCGTTGTTGACGAATTCAATGCCGTGGGAACGGTCTCCACTTGAAGGATCGGTTTGGTAGATGGTGATGCCGCCAAAGGTGAATCCGCCGTGGCAGCGGGAGCAACTCAAGGGCGCGTGGAAGAAGAGGTCTTCACCGCGTTTCGCGGAGTCTGAGATGGCATTTTCTTCATGGCGATAGCGGAAGTGGTCGTAGGGTGAGTTTCCGGAGATGAGGGTGCGTTCGAAGGCGGCCAAAGCCTGGCGAACGTGGACGAATGTGTAAGGTCCCGGGTGCTGAGGGAAGGCTTGCGGAAAGAGTCGCGTGTAGGTTGGGTCGGTGGCGATGACTTTGAGGAAATTGTCGTCTTGCTGATGGAGGCCCAGTTCGACGGGATGGTCGTTGAAGAGCGGGGTGATGGATTGATCTTCGAGCTGGGTGACGGCGGGGTTGGCCCAGTTGAAGACGGCAAACCAGGCAACGTTGGCCAGGGGCATGGCGCGTCGGGGGTGGGCCTGGCCGGTGACGCCGATGGCCACGGGGCGCAGGTCGGTGAACCCGTAGTGCTGTATGTGGCAGGTGGAGCAAGAGCCTTCGTTGTTTACGGACAGGCGCTGGTCATAGAAGAGGTAACGGCCCAGTTCAACTTTGGCGGATGACATGGGGTTGTCGGCGGGGACGGGCGGTGGGTGGAAGCCTGGAGGAAGATGCCAGTCGAATGAGGTTCCGGATTGAAAGGCGAATGCGGAGGCGGCGCAGACAAGGATTAGCGCGAGAATGCGGGCGCGATACGACTTTGGGCGGTTTGCGCTGACTGGATTGCCGCGATTCTGGGATAGGCTGAACACGCTTTGGCCTTGATTTTAGGGTACATTGTTGCTTATGACGAGTGAATGGGCAAAGATGCGTTTGCTGGCGGCTTCTGGATTGGTGGGGCTCGCGGTGGTTGGCGGAGCGTTCTTCGTGCCGGACATGCGTGTGCATGCGGCAGGGCAGGATGCTGCTGTTGCTGCGCCGACGGTGTTGAAGGTGGGGGGCGCGGTTGCGACTCCGCTGGAGTTGACGGCGGCGGATCTGGCGAAGATGCCTCGGACTACGGCTACTCTTACCGCGGATGGGACTACTACAACGTATGAGGGTGTGCTGCTTTACGACATCCTGGTGAAGGCCGGATGGCAGTTTGGGCGCGGGATGACGGGTAAGCCGATGGCCAGTTATGTGCTGGCCACGGGCAAAGATGGATATCAGGTGGTGTTCGCCCTGGCGGAGATCGATCCGATGTTTGCGGGCGAGAAGGTGTTGATCGCGGATAAGGCGGATGGGGCGGCGCTGCCGGGGCGGGAACTCCCGTTTCGAGTGGTGGCGCCGGGGGACAAGATGCATGCGCGGTCGATTTATTCACTGGTGAAGTTAGAAGTGGTTCGGTTGCGGCCTTAGATAGTTGAACTTATTGGAGATAACAGCTGGGTTTCGGGGATTCGGTCCGTTATCTGCGCTCTGCGCCAAGCTCGAGCTCACTTCTGAATACAGCAGAAAAAGAAAAGCCTTGAGAGCGGGATGGCGGGGCATCAGAATAGATTTAAGCATTCGCAACGGCACGGGGGGAAGTACGCCTGATCGGCGGAAAAGAGGGGCCGGGCAAATATGGACATTCACACACTGCATGTGGAGCATGTGGTTCTGTTGGCTGTATATACGTTGCTTGCCGTGACCAACTCGTGGGTCCATAAGCATATGAAGGGGATTCACTGGTTTTCACTCTACAACTTACTTTTATTGCTTGGAGCTGTATCGGTTGCGCTGCGGGGAGGCATCCCGGACTTTGTATCGATTGTGGTAGGAAATCTGTTCGTGGTGGTTGGGTATTTCGTACTCTTCGTTTCGGTGGCGAAGCTGTTTGGATGCAAGGCCTGGGAATTCTATGTACAGGCAATTCTGGTGCTGATTGCAATCGTAACGATGGTGGAGACGGGCTACATACACCCAAACACTGCGAACCGGCTGATTGCCTACAGCGCCGTCCTGCTCTGCCAGCAGGTGCAGATCACATTTCTCTTGCTTCGCAAGGCCAAGGGGATTGGCGACATCGCAGGAAATTCGATGGGATGGATGCTCGGCGGTCTGTCGCTGAGCAATCTATTGCGGCTGCTTTGGGTTTGGAAGGAGGGAGCTCCCCAGGAGTATCTGAGGTCGGGTCCGTTTCTGGCATGGACGGTGATTATCAATTCCTGCCTGCAGTGTGGAGCGATCGTGGCGTACGTGTGGCTGACGGCGTCTCTACTGCGGCGGGACCTTGAACTGCAGGCTGCAACGGATCCGCTGACCGGGCTTCTCAACCGGAGAGCCTTTGAGATGGCGTCAGAGAAGGTGTTTGCAACATGTAAAGAGGCAAACATGGCGATCTCAGCGATCATTGTCGATCTGGATGACTTCAAGGAGGTCAATGACACGTATGGTCACCTGCGCGGGGACGCGACATTGATCGCGGTTGCGCGGTGTCTGCAGGCAGGGATGCGCAAAGGAGATGTTCTGGCACGCATCGGCGGGGACGAGTTTGCGGTGGTGCTGCCGAATACATCCCTGTTGGAGGCGGAGGATATCGCGGAGCGGTTGCGTCATTCGATTGAACATTCGGAGGCTGGATACGCAGAGGTTCGGACGAATTTGACGGCGAGTTTTGGAGTGGCAGAGTGCCAGATTTCCACTGAGAGTTGGGATCAGCTGGTTGCAAATTGCGACCGCGCGCTCTATGGAGTGAAGAAGCTGGGTGGAAACCTGGTGCAGGGAGCGGGCTTTGGCTTTTAGGGTACTTCGTAGAGTTGCAAATGTAGCAATTACTGTAAATTTCCAAGCAAGTCAGTAGTTTAGGATTGCCGCCCTGGGTGCATCTATTGCGTTTTCAAGCAGGCTGGAGACGAGGGAGATGGGCAGGCCGACTACGTTGAAATAGCAACCTTCAATGCGTGGGATCCAGCGGGCAGCAAAGCCCTGAATAGCGTAGGCTCCGGCTTTATCGTTGGGCTCGCCGGTGGCGATGTAGCTGGCGATTTCCTGCTCGGATAGGGTCAGGAATTGGACGGCGGTCACTTCAGCAGCCACTTGCGTCCGGGTGGCGCTGATGATGGCTACGCCGGTGATGACGCGGTGGGTGCGACCAGATAGGAGCCGCAACATGCGCGCGGCGTCTTCCTGGTTTTCCGGCTTGCCGAGGATGTGGTTATCGAGGGTGACGGTGGTGTCAGCGCCGAGGACGACGGCTTCGGGATTGGCGAACTGGGCGTACACGGCTTCTGCTTTTTGGCGGGCGAGGCGGGTGACGTAGGCGATGGGGTCTTCGCCGGGGTGAGGGTCTTCCGGGATGTGAGCTGGGCGGACTTCAAATTGGAAGCCTGCCTGGGCGAGAAGTTCGCGGCGGCGTGGCGAGGCTGAAGCTAGAACCAGCATATTGGGATTATGGCAGGTGGAGTTGCTAGAGACCGCCGTGCCAGTCGTAGGCGCGGCTGGCCCAGTAGTCAGGCGGTTGGGTGTTGGTGTAGGTGATGCTGGCGATCTGCTTGATCTGCTTGTATCCGTACTTGATGGGCATCGTCAGGCGCAGGGGCGCTCCGTGGGCCGGAGTGAGGTCGCGGCGGCTGATTTGGAAGCAGAGCAGGGTTTGGGGATGGAGTAGAGCGGCGATCTCGAAGCCGGAGTAGAAGGTTCCGTCTGGGGTAGAGAGGAAGGCGTATTTCGGGAGCGAGCCATCAGGATTGCGAAGGGGCGGATAGGCTTCAATGAAATCGCGAAAACGGGCGCCGCCGTGGGTGACGATCTCACTCCAGCCCTCGATGCATTTGAATTCGGTGGTTTGCTCGACAAACGGAAGGCTTTTGATGTCGGCGAGAGTGAGCAGCAAGCCGGGCCCGGAAGCTGGCGTTGGGGTTGGGATGATCTGATCCGGTGCGTCGCCGGGCGTGCTGCCAGGTGCGGGCTTCTTCGGATTGTCTTCGGACATGCCGCCGGCCGCCCCGGCTTGCTGGATGTCAGCTTCGGAGTCGATTTCAAGGGCGGTCTGGATGAACGCCGGATGGTAGCGGTATTGCCAAGCGGCGACGTCCTCAACGTAGCGTGGATGGCCCTGAGGCTGGTGGAGGCCTGTGAGTTGCAGCCGCCAACTGGCTGGGTCAAGGTCTTTGCGGATACCGATGAGGCCGTTCGGGTAAGGCTTTTTGACGGCGCGGCTGGCGGGATAGGTTGGGCTGAGAGCTGCCGGATTGAGCAGGTGCTGAGAGATGGCGCGATTGAATTCTTCAGCGTCTCGCTGGGGGCGGTGCATCATGCCGATCTGAGGGCGGCGGTCCCAGAGGCGATAGGCTATGCCGGCGACAGCGGCGGTAGCTGCGCCGGTGAGCAGGCTGCGGCGGGTACGGCGGGCGATTTCGATCTCGGCTTCTTGTTGCGGTCTTTCACTCATGCGACAGGACTCCGAGTTGAGTAGGGATAGGGATGGTTTCTGCGGGTGCGACTTCTGCGCTGGTGAGGACGGCTCCTGTGATCATGCCGCGGAGGTTGTTCCAGCCGGCGCGAACGACCTCCGCGACATGGACGAGGAAGAAGAGGCAGAAGGCGATTGTGAGCCAGAAATGCAGCCAGCGAGCGGTCTGGTATCCGCCGCATAGGGTGGTTATCAGGTGCAGGGAGGCGGGCTTCCAGATGGCGATGCCGGTGAGGACGCTGCCCGCGCCCATGAGCAGCACGAGCGAGTAGGCGAGACGCTGCGCAGGGTTGTACTTGCCGCCGGAGTGAGAGGAGTGGCGCTGTGTTCGTCTTATGCTCGCTTTGGCGCTCAGGGTGCCGGCGAGCCTTGCGAGGGACTGGCCGTCGGGCAGGATGTTGCGCCACTGGCCAGAGGCGGCAAGAAAAAGGCCATAAATGAGGCCGTTGAGGGTGAAAAGCCACATGCCCATGGAGTGGAAGCCGATTCCCTGATGGAAGCGGTGTGAGATGCGCAGGAGGTTATAGAAGCGGTCAGGAAAGAGGCGAATCAGGGTGAAGCGGCCGAATCCGATGCGGTAGACCTGGTGCAGAGCCCCGTGGCTGGGGATGGAGTCTGCCCAGTAGATCATGAGGCCGCTGACGATCATGAGGAAGAGTAGTGGGAAGTTGATCCAGTGCATCCAGCGGATGGCGGTCGAGTGCTTCTCCTGCAGGCGACGGTTCTGGGACGTCGCGGGGGGCGACGAGTCTGTGGAAATGGCCATGGGTGAGTTCTAATCTATCTCGTTTTTCGCCGAAATTTCGAAAATGCTATGGGATTTCGGTTGACTGAATCAAAAACGGGAATTCAGCCTATGGTCTGGCAGACCTAGGCAATCGAGAGTCCGGTGCGCTGGCCGTCTTTGTCGGCTACGCCCCAGGCCATGCCGGGGGTGTTGTGGGCGAGGCCGAAATGGCCGTCCGGGCCTAAGAGGATGATGCCGCCGTGGCCGCCTAATCGGGCGAACAAGTAGGAGATAGCTTGCTGGGCGGCTAACTCCGGGGCCACTCCCTGAGCTACGCGGTCGGTGGCCCATTTGCCGAGGACTAACTTCATGATGGGCTCGCCCCAGCCGGTGAGCGAGACTGCGGCGCTGTGGTTGTCTGCGTAGCATCCGCAGCCGATGAGGGAGCTGTCTCCTACGCGGCCCGGTGCTTTGTTCAGGGTGCCACCGGTGCTTGTGCCTGCGGCCAAATTGCCGTTGGTGTCGAGCGCTACGGCGCCTACGGTGTCGTGAGACGAGGGACCAGGGACCAGGGAACAGGGATCAGACGCGTTCACTGCAGTTTCGGGGCTTTTGTCGTCCTGGGCTATTGGACCGGAGAATGTTTGGTCGGGTTGGCCTGCTGCTAGCCGTTGTTGGGCTTCTTTCAGGCGGGTGCGCTCGCGGTCGAGGACCAACTCCGAGTTGTCAATGAGCTTCATGCCGTGGCTCTGGGCGAAGGCTTCGGCGCCTGCTCCGACGAAGTAGATGTGAGGGCTTTTGTCGAGGACGAGGCGTGCGGCCTGGATGGGGTTGCGGAGATGTTCTACGCAGGCTACTCCTCCGGCGCGGAGGGTGGCTCCGTCCATCAGCAGGGCGTCGAGCTGGACGCGGCCTTCGCTGGTGAGGAAGCTGCCGCGTCCGGCGTCGAAGGTGGGGTCGTCTTCGAGGATGGTGACGGCTGCTTCCACGGCTTCGGTGGCGGCGCCGCCTTTTTCGAGGATCTGATAGCCCGCGGCGAGAGCCTGGGCTACTCCGCGCTGGTGGTCTTCGGCCATTTCTGCTGGGATGGCCCAGGCGCCGCCGTGGACGAGGAGAGTGGGTTTGCGGGTCGACATGATGACACTTCAGGGTACAGGATCGGGATGGCAAGTTAGGGTGGTTCGTGCTATGCACGAATATCGATCCACCTTAGCCACAAAACAACTGCGTGGCGAAGGTGGGGCACCCGGATTTGTTCAAGGTGCGATCAGGTCGAGTTCACTTCGGAGGTTGGACATGGTGGTGAGGTAGA
>Ga0302324_100015386_pt1 | contig 15340 bp, 14 predicted proteins | sample Palsa_T0_1_FD_201949 | JGI IMG/M metagenome (GOLD analysis project Ga0302324, IMG submission 201949) | Peat permafrost microbial communities from Stordalen Mire near Abisko, Sweden - Palsa_T0_1 | ecosystem: Environmental > Terrestrial > Soil > Palsa > Peat permafrost | place: Sweden: Abisko...
CGTTCTTAGTTCGCGGCGGACTGAATCGAGATTGTCGTTGAACGACAGGGTTCCGGCGCGCACCGTGACATTGAAAAACTGACGGCCGCCCGACGTGTCCCAGATAATGAGGCTGGTCTCTCCCGGAGCCTTGCCGTTGATCATGATCTCGGTCTGGGTGACAGCGGATGCCTCGGCAACGTCGGCGAGACCGATGGAAACACGCGCGATGGGCTTGGCGCAATCCACCAGCACCGTCTTGCCCACAGCCACCGAGAGCTCGTTGGATGAATCCTGAGCAGTGCCGCCTGCGGGCGCGGTCTGACCCTTGACTGACGGCGTAACGCCGGCACTAAAGGACAGCATCGTGAAACACGCGAATTGAAGCGCTGCCTTCGCTCTCACTGTTTACCCTCGGGAGTAGCAAGTTTCTGTTCGCTCTTCTTTGAGCCGTTGTAGATCTCGATCGAAAAGGGCTGAGGAGCCTTGGGCGCGGGCCTGGGAGCGGCCACGCGATGCGGCGCAGCGACGACGGTTGGACCGGAGAAAACGTTGGCCATCGCAGTGCCGGGCACGGCGGACACGGTGTTATCGAGCGGATTGCGCAGCACCAGCTGAATGCGATTCTGTCCACCCGTGGCAAGGCTCAGGGTTTCGGCCTGTTCCGGCGTTACCAGCAGGTTGACCACCTGGACCTGCTGCGGCTTGCCTTCGGCATCCTTTTGAATGTCGGTTCCGGCGGAGAGCACTCCGATATTCTGCAGCAGCGTGACCACGTGCTGACCGTCGGTGTTGACCTGCGGGCCGGGAGGATTGCCCGAGACAAGCACATCCACTCTCATGCCGGGGGTGACAAAGCCGGCAACGCCCACCACCTCGTCGACTTTTACGGCGCAGGCTCTCATGCCCTGGGGAATGGTGGCGGCAAGACCGCCGCCGGAGCCGGGCGCGGCCAGGCGGCTTTCAAGAATCGGCTCGCCCTGGTAGAGCTCGGAGATGACGCCGCGGTTCACTGCGTCCTCTGGCTTCAGGATCGCGCCTTTGGGCGCAGGCCCTGCGATTTCAATTGTGGTGAGGCTGGCCGGGGTCAGCACCGTTCCGATCTTGATGTCGGCCGCCGCGGCCACCAGGTGCGTGGTGTTGACTGGCCGCGACGCCGAGACGCGGTTGCCGACCAGCCGGTATACCAGAAAGGCGCACCCACCGGCAATGACGAACGCGAGCATGAGGATCGTGAGAAGTCTGCGGCTCATTGAGAAACCCGTATGAACTGGCGGGTCGCGCCAGTTTTACCCTTTCCGTCACTTGAGGCATGTTGCCAATGGTTCTGGTTCAATGTTACGCCGACCAGCGTCCGCACCTGGCATAGTGGCTGGCAAGTGTGAGCGCGTGTTCAGTTTATATTTCAGTAACTGATAACGACCCACAATGGGACGAATAAAGATGACTAAGGTACCAAGAAAGCCACGAATATTGTGCGGAGCAGCCATTATTCTAGGGATACTGGAGCGTGCCGGAAAAGCTGAGAACTGACAATCGCACTTCCTCTGCGGTCAGGTGCGCCGGTTTGTGGAAATTGCGGTATGCATTCGAGTGGTTTCGCGGCGCGTAGCCTGAATTGAAGATGCAATCGTTCGAAAAGCCCGGCAGCCCGGCGCGCGGGGGCAAGTTCGGCGAGGCAGCGACAAGAAGGGAATCCAACGGGTGATGAGGTCAACCGGTACGATCTCGCTGTTTTCAGTGCAGACGCAACCGAGTCAGCAGCCGTACTCCATTGTGGTTTCGATGGCGGCGCATTGCGTTGCGCTTGGCCTTGTGTCGGTGGGCATCATGGGCCGGCCGCAGATCAAAGAGACCGCGCTCGCGGAGCGATACACACTGCGCCATGTGGAACTGCATCAGCCGGAGACGCCGGTCCGCCGCGCAGCCGAGCACAGCGCGGAATACCCAGTGCAAAAGGCAGCCGCGGGCGCGTCCCGTGCGGATACGAAGCCCGCGGAGGCGCGTCCCTCGTCATTGCGGCAGACGGCGCGGCTCAAGCTGGCGCGCCAGACGCTGATCCAGCCCAAGATTCCCAAAGAAGTCACCGTGGCAATCGACATTCCGGTGCCGGCCATCGTGATCTGGACTCCTGAAAAGGTGCAGGTCGCGACGATCGTTCCGCCGCCGCCGCAAAAGCCGACGGCGGCCGAAGTGAAGCCTTCTGTGGCGCCGCCCAGCGAGGAAGTGAACCTGGCGGACGTGGCGATTGCGGCGACCGATTTCGAGGCGAAGAATCAGCCGATCGCCGCCACCACTACTTCGCCCATAGCGGTGCATGGGACCGATGTAGCGCAGTTGCCACCTGCGACCGTGTCCAATTCGACCGCGCAGCCGACTGCGGCGGCGGTGCTGTCGCTTTCAGACCTGCAGCTGAAGGACGGTGTCGTCACGTTGCCGCCGGTGAGCGAGAGCGCGGCGGCCGATGCGCAGGGAGAGCTGGCGGCGGGGAGGCCGGCGGACTCCGCTGGCGGCGCGGCGGGGGGCACTACCGGCGCGGCGGGAAAGCCGGACTCCTCCGGCGCCGACGCCTCGCTCAACCAGAGCGGCGCACGCGATGGCGCAGCGGCGGGAGCGGACGCGGGCGCGCTCGAGGGATCTTCGCAATTGATCACGCTGCCTAAGGACGGCAACTTCGGCGTGGTGGTGGTGGGTTCGGCGCTCGAAGAGAAATATCCTGAGACCGCGGAGCTGTGGAGCGGCAGGATGGCCTACACGGTATATCTGCACGTGGGCCTGTCCAAGAGCTGGATTCTGCAATACTCGCTGCCACGCGTGGCCGATGCGGCGGCCGCGGGCAACGCGACGCGTCTCGAGGCCCCGTGGCCCTATAACATCGTGCGGCCCAACCTCGCCGCGGGCGCAATCAATGCCGACGCGCTCATGGTGCGTGGCATTGTGAACGCGGCGGGTCGTTTCGAATCGCTGGCCATCGTGTTTCCGCAGCCGTTTGCGCAGGCTGCGTTTGTGCTGAGCTCGCTGGCGCAGTGGCAGTTCAGACCGGCTTTGCAGGGCGGGCAGGTTACGCCCGTCGAAGTGCTGCTCATCATCCCCGACATCGAATAGCGCACGCGGATTCGCGGCGCAAAAGCGAACGGGGCGCCCCTTGTGAGGGACGCCCCGGAAGCAGGTTTGAGAAAGCGGATGTTACCAGGTGCCGATGTTGCCGCATCCGCAGCTGAGTTGAACATACGTTACATTGCTGCATGAGCCGGTGTAGTTGTTATTGCCTCCACCGCACACATGATTCTTCCACGGGTTGTTGTTGTTGTCGTTACCCTCGCAGGTTCCGGCATGGTCGCCGCTCTTGTAGTTGTTGTAGCCGCAGGAGTAGCTGTGGCTGGCCTTGACGCCGAGCGTGTTGTAGGCCGAGGTGAAGTTCGAGTACGCCGCCGCGCACCACTTCCATCCGATGGTGATGTTGACGTTGGACGGCGAAGCGCCAAACGTGCCAGTCCATTTCACGTTGTTCACGCCGCCCGGCAGGCCGGCCGCCGGCACAGGCCACGAGAGAGCGGTGAGAAAGAGCTCGTCGTCTCCGGAGACCGGGCTGATGGTGTCCCAGGTGTTGGTCAGAGAGTTGAAAGTGGTGGTGACGGTGCTGGCCGATGGTGAGAATATGACTTGCCCGTTAGGCACCGGCAGATTGTAGCTGACACCGTTGGCAACGAACGAGATGGTGGAGTTGGTGAAGGTAACGGTGGCGCCGGCCCTGGGAATGCCCTGGGCGCTGAAGTTCGCGGTGAACCACACTGAACCGCCGCTCTGAATCCACGATCCACTGAAGCCGTTGGTGATGCTCGACGTCTTGGAGCAGGTTGGCGGAGGAGGGGTCGGGGTGCAGGTGAGGGAAGTGACGGCGAAGTCAACGGGGAAGGGATTTGAAACGCCCACTTGCGACGGGTTGTTGAGCTCCTGCAGCGTGACCGAGCCGGAAACGGTGTAGGTGCCAGTCAGCGGGCCGATGGGCTCGGTGATGTTCTGCACCACGGTATTGATTTCCTGCGCGGTAAAGGTCGTGGAGCTGGCGACGTTGATGGGAGAACCAGAGGTCGGAGTGAAAGTCAGGTTCCAGTTGATCTGATAGAGACCGCCAACGCTCAGATCGTTTTCAGTTACCTGAAGAGAGTAAGTGCTGCAGGTTGCACTGCCGGTGACTGCATCGATGTAATTGGCGAAGGCCTGCGGCACGCAGGTCGCGAGCACTGCGACAAGGGCCCCAAGACCGAGGAATTTTGATTTGAACATACCTGCTCCTTGAACGGATGGATTTCAACAGGCATGTCACTCCTCAAAGCAAGAGGGTGTCGAATGTATAGGTACAGCAAGGCGAACCGTCTCGTCCGCTCGATGGATGTTTAGTCTCGCTCCTCAAGTTAGGCGATAAGTCGAGGTAAGTCAATCATGTCGTTCTACAACTTTTGAGGGATAGGTCACGGTCTGCATGTCTGCATCGGTAAGCCAGTCTGGCGGCAAGCTCGGTCCTGCGCAGGTTAACCACAACGGAAATGGGCATCTGAGCGAGGCCTGCTCAGATGCCCATTATTTGCCTGCTTCCGGGGCTGCTTGCGCAGCTCCTGGTGCTACGAGGCGTTATTGGGAAGCAAACGCGGCATCGTGAAGGTCGCCGCGATCGCCTTGAAGATGTCGTTCATGGAGGAAACCGTATGCGAGGCGTCCTGGCAAGTGCTTCCCGAGCCGCTCTGGTTGTAGTCGGAGTAGAAATAGGACATCGACGAGGCGAGATTCTCCATCGTCACGCATGGGGTGAGCTGCGATAGCGTGAAGGTGGCGTTCTTGCCGGTGGCAACAAGCGTCGTATCGGTCGCGCCAACGGACCACCCGCTGTTGCATCCGGAATCCTCCGAGCCGTAGGCGACCGAATACACCCTGGTCCCCTGGTTGGCGACCCACTGAGCCGCGGCGATCCCCTGCTGGCACTGATCCTTCCAATCCGGATAAGTGCCGGTCCCGGTAAGCGAATAATACCCGTTCGTAGTCGAAGTGGTAGCCGGGGTGTAATAAGACGGGGTTGGATCGTTGGAGACGTGAGGCCCTACCTCGCTGCCGGACGGGCCGGAAGGGAACTCGTACGCGTCCGCGTACTGGTTGGTGGAGTTGGAACCACCGTAGGCGCTTGAGTTCTTCGAGTAGTAGCTGGCGTTGGCCTGGCCATCGGAGAGGAAGATCAGCGCATTCTTGCCGCCATTCGCTGTCGATTCGGCGGCCAGCGCGGCCTGCGCCTCATAGATTGAGCCGGCAAAGTAAGTATTGCCGAAACCGCTGCCGGAACCGGTGCCCCAGATGCCGAAGGTATAGGTCAGGCAGCCTGAGGTGGTTCCATACCCGACCGCCTTCACCAGGTTGGCGCTGGAGTTCAAGCCACTGGAGGAAGAAGCCGAGTAATAATCGCTCTCAAACGGAGTGACCTGGTAGGTCGCGGTCCAGGGATGGCCTGTACTCGTTTCGGTATAGGTCATATACGTGCTGTTCGGCGTGCCCGACAAAGTTGCCCCAGGAACCGGCAACGTATACGGCGCGGCTACAGGCTGGCTGGAATAGCTTGTCCAGCTGGCGGGGGAGCCTCCGCAGTTGATTTCGTCGCTGATCGAGTTCACCGTGGTGCCGTTATACGACGTCAATATGTTGGGAAACGTGAACAGGCTCACATTGAATCTTGCGTCTGAACTGCAGGTGGTTTCACCCGGAGGGCAAGGATTGACGGTGCTAAGCAGCGTCTGAACGCCGCTGAGCGCGCACTGGAACTCCGTGACTCCGCCGCAGTCGCTGTCCGTCGAGGCCATCGATCCCGTCGAGTCGATGATGACGGCCACATTCCACGGCTGCGACATGCTGTTCATCGACGCTGTCGCGGTGGCGGAGACCGTAAGCGTCTTGGGGCCAAAGACGATGGGCATGAAAAAGGTCTTGATGGTGGTCGTCTCTACGACCTGGACGGCGTTGTTCGTTGAGCTGGTGCCGCACGTGCTGCCGCTCGGCATCAGCATGTTCAGGCACTTCGGCGTCACGCTCGTGGAGACCGAGGCGACGCCAATACCGGAGTTCGAGTCCGTGCTCGACGCGCTGTAGGTGTTCGCGACAGAGTTCGCGTCGTCGGTCGAGGAGGTGTTGTACACGACTCCGGCTGCCGCCAGCGCTGCGGAATTGGCCGCGTTTTGCAGATTGGTGCGGGCAACGTAGGCGCGTCCCACGTCCAGCACCATGCCGCCCATGCCGAGCATGGTGAGTATCATGAACGCAGCCCAGGGCAAAACCTGGCCGCGCTGGTCATAGACGATATTGCGCACAACAGACAAATGGATCATTCTCATTGAAGGTGCCTCTCTTTTTTCCGGATTAGTACTCGTATTCCGTCACCTGGGCTTGAAGCTTGCAGCTTGTGCCCAGGTTGAGCCCGTAGACAAATAAATTGCACGGATAACTGGCATACACCGTAACCGATCCCCCCTCTACCAGGTCGGACTGATCGCCCGAGCATGAGTTGCCCGAAACCTTGGTTCCGTTCATGGTCAGGGTCATCGAGATGTTGGCCGAGTGCAGGTTTGGCGCCGCGCCCTCGATAGCGGCGATCGTGGCTGCACAGGGGTCGGTGGTGCTGGTCCGGATGGTCTGCAGATACTGCCCGCCGCTGCCCACGGCCTGGGTCAGCTCAAGCTGGTTGTTGAGGGCGATGCCAAAGGAGCAGATGCCGGTGACGACCACCAGCATCATGGGCAGCACCATCGCGAACTCAACCAGCGCTCCGCCGTCGCTGGCGGCGAACCAACGGCGAACCATGCGCGCGACGGCAGATTGGGCGCGGCTATGCCGCGGCCGGCGCGAAGATGCCGCAGGCAAATTGCCCGCGAAGGTCGTTATCCGGTTGCGTGCATCGCTTGAATCTCTGCGTTTCACTTGCCTGACCCTTCCTGTTTTCTTTCGATTTCCGGTCCGCTGGGAGTATGTGTGCAAAGCTTATATCCATAATCCCGTTGGGTCGATTCCACCTTCGGGTTATTTCAGCCTCAATCCGTGTCAAGTTGATCCCCCATGCGGGGTGTTTCCATCATCCAGGCGATGGCTTACCCATCGAGTGAAAAGGGCATCGGCATGAGAAGCAAGATGAATCCCTGCTTGTCCGCGGTTATTTGCGCTGGCGGAGGTGGGGCCTGGGATTGCGCCGGGCCCGGCGCAGGTCGATCGCTACTGCACAAAATAGACCTCCGATGCAGTGGTCATCGTGAGCGTGGAACGCGTTACGAGGGGAATATGGTAGGGAAACGCATAGCTGATGGCGATTTTGACGCGGCTTCCGGGCGACTCGTTGCCGTCGGGAAATGTAGTGGTGACGGTCATGGCGCCGCCGGCGAGGTTAGGCAGGCCGGTGCCCGACGAAACGTAGGTGCTGACGGCGGTGGTGGTGGTGGTGCACGACGCGCCGAGGGAGGTCTCGCAGGTGGAGCCTCGAACCATCGCATACCGTGTGCCTTCGTAAGCGACCTCCGAGATGTATTCGCGCGCATAGCAGGCCAGCGATACTTCGATCAGCCCGAACATCATGCAGAACGCGATCATGAGACAAAGCGAGCTCTCGACCAGCGATGAGCCGGTCTCGCCGCGAGAAGCATTACGGGCCCGGCGTGCGAGCCAGGCAAGGAGATTGCGCGCTCGGCGCAGGTCTGAGCCGCCACGGGTCCGCATTGAGGACTTGCCAAAGGGCATGGCTATTCCTCGACCTCCATGATGGATGTGTTCGATTGCACAAAGGAGGTTGGAAGTCCTGGAAAGTGGATGGGCACGCCGAGGGTCACGGTTGCCACAACCTGGACGAACTCCAGCGGGTGATTGCCTGAGCCGGTGCAAGCTGTGGTGGCCGCCGATTGCGTAGAATATTGCGTGCCGCTCAGAGCCGACGAGCAGGCGTAGAACGTGGTCGGTGTCACCGCCAGGTTTGTGCCGTAGTCGCTCGAATCCGCTTGCGCGGCGGTTTGGATGCCGGATGTGTCGCTGGCGGCAGTGGCGCTCGTCATGCCGTAGACGGCGCCGGCGTGAGCGGCGTTGGAGACCTCGATTCCGGAATAGATAAAGATGGCAAGATCGACCGTGCCGAAGAGCATGGGCACGCCCACCAGCGACACGACGAGGGCGATTTCGACCAGCGCGCCGCCGCTCTCGGCGCGCAGGCGCGTCAGCCGCATGGCGGAGTTGAGTCTTCGAAGGATGCGTGAAATCGGGGGACTCATCGAGGACCTGCTCACTGCGTAATCTTTGCAACGGACATATTCAGCGTTCCAAGATTGGAGTTAGCGGTGCTGGTCAGCGTGCCGCCCCCGTTCATGGTGAGCGACTTGGCAACGATGTCGGCATTGATGTTCGTGCCGCTGCCGTTGCCCAGCGTGATGGCAGCCAGCGGAGCATAGAGCCCTCCGTTGAGATACGCGGAAGAACCGCCCTGCACGGAGACGGCGGCGCTGTCGCCCGCATCGGAGCCGCCATTGCCCGGATCCTCAAAGAAGAGGATGCCGTTATAGATGCCGGTGGTTGGCGCCGTGCTGCCGCCTGACTCCGTATTGCCTCCGGCCACCAGGTTCACGTTGGCGCCGTTGTCGATCACCAGGCTGGCGCCGTTGGTCAAGTAGAAGAGCACGCCGTTGCCGCCGAGATTGGAATGTCCACCGTTTCCGCTCTCAAAATGGAGCTCTCCGCCGCTGATCACGTAGGCGCCGGCATTGAGCGTCACCGCGTCGTTGTTGGAGCCCACCGTGAGCGAGGTGTAGCACACCAGGTTTCCGGTTTGCGTGGTGCTGTATGTCGAGCCCGGACCAACAGAGTAGGCGCTGCCGCCGTTTCCGTAGTGAGTCAGCGGATCGGCCGTGCAGCTTGAAGCCGTGTATGTGGGCGGGGCCGGCATCGCCGGAGAGCAGGATGTCGAGATGCCCTGGATCACTTTGGTGGACGAGCAGATGGTTCCAGCGTTGTTCACGTTGCTGGAGTTGTCCCAGTTGGAGGAGACACTGCCCAGCGTCTGCGCGCACACGCTGGCGCTGCCCACAATGCCCGCCGCATTGCTGCTTGAGGAGTCGACCGTGATGCCGCAGCTGCTGCCGACGAGCGAGGAGTCGTTGCTCATGTTCAGATCCTGGCCGGTCGTTCCTTCCAGGCAAACGCAGGTGGGGCTCGTCTGGCCGCCTCCGGAGACCGCCGACGCCGTCACCGTCAGCTTATTCATGGACGAACGGAAGGCGCCCAGGAAGAAGGTGGGAACAGGTTTGGAGACGACCGCTTCTACCCATGTTGAGGGCGCGGTGGCCGAGCCCACGTTGGAGTAGTTTCCCGAACTCGGATAGCTGATAGTGACTACGGCGGGATTGGTGGTGGCAGAGGTGTTGAATCCATTCAACGTGGCGGCCGCATTGGCCGCGGCCTGCACGTTCGAGGTGTTTCCGTAGCTGTACTCTTCGGCCGCGGCAACGGCTGCTGCGTCGGCGGCGGCCTGCGCCATGCGCTTCTCGTGAAAGATGAAGCCAATATCGAGTGCGAAGGCCAAAAAGCCGAGCCCGACTATGCCCAGAAACATTGCCAGCAGCACGACCGTCTGTCCGTTTTCGTTGCTCAATTTATTCTTCATGAATACCTTCCGGCAGGTGAACCCGAACGTAGGGTTCAACCATGCCTCCTTTGGGCCACTAGCTCTCTGTCTCTCGCCAGGCCCTGGAGGAACTTGTCCAGCGCCTTGCGGTCCGCGCCGCTATGCGGCTCGGCGTGGCGCATATCCTGCGGCTTCATGAGCAGGAACTGCAAGCCGACGCCGTCGGCGCCCCAGCGCACCGCGCGCGAATGCACCGAGATGGAGCGCTCCGCGGTTTCTTCCACGCCGTCGGTTCTCTGCAGGGTCATCAGAATGAGGGTGCCAGGGTACCAGCGCTCCTCGGTCACCACATAGAGGCCCGTGGAGCTGATATCGCGGACACTGTGCGGCTTGGGCGCGGCTCCGGTCCAGTAATACGCGGCCAGGCCGGGCAGCACGTTGCGCGGCGCCTTGCGCGGGTCCGGAGACCACCAGCGCTCCAGCCAGTTGCGAGGCGGCCTGGCGGTCTTCATGCCGGGCTCGACCAGCGCCATCTCATGCGCGGGATCCACCTTGGCAGAATCGCCTGCGCCGCGGTCTTCAAGCTGCAGCAGGCCGGGGCCGCCGCTCCACAGCGGCTTTTCACGCAACAGCACGGCGTTCTGCACCACCACCCCAGAGGCTTTGGAGCTGGACAGCCGCTCCAGGCGGCGCTCCATTTCAGTGGCCACGCAGATCACCAGTTGATCGCCGACCTGGGTCTGCGATGAGTAGATGGTGTGAGCGGGCAGGGCCAGCACGCTGGCGGCGAGAGGGCTGGAAGGACTGACACGGAATGTCGGAAACGACTCGACCTGGTCCACCACGCGGCAATCGTCGTCGAGATAAATGAGATCGAGCGGGAACTGAATGCCGTTTTCGGGTATGCCTCGGAAGGGCATCATCCAGAGGCCCTCTCCGGACCTGAGCCGGAGCAGGCCCGGGGTCTCGCGCAGGTCGGCATGGGTGAACTCGGAGGCGGTGACCTCGAGGCCGAGAAAGCATTCGCGAGTCTGGTTGTAAACGCAGTTCTTTCGTGAATCCATAGTGCCTCCCGCCTTTCAGCGAGACCCCGTCAAGCGGGGCAAATGTGCAACATCCAGTTTTTCAATCCAGCCAGTGCGCCGAGCGCGAACAATGGAACAGGACGCCGGCGCCTGCCGGAGAGCGATGCAAGAGCGCAGCTCACCCATCGGGCAACGCCCGACATAACTCCAGCCACCGCGGCGGCGGCGATATGCGCCAGCGAGCAAGGCCGCGGAGATGCTGGCGGAGCTCGTGCAGGGTGTGAAGCCGCAGCGAGCCCGCCTCAGAGAGCGGTGTTACTTAACCCGGGTGCGACGGCGCTGGACGATGACGACCAGCACGATGACAAACAACACGCCGGCAACAATCCGGATGATCATGGTATTGTCCATATCGATCTCCCCCTTCTCGGGAACAGGCAGAAAGTTTCAGTTGAGTTCGGAACCTGCCCCTTGAGGCAGGTTCCTGAACGGTCAGAGCTCGCACGGGACCGATGGCGAGCCGCAGAAGCCGCGCACTACTTTACGTGGGTGCGGCGGCGCTGGACGAGGATGCCGAGCACGGCGACAAACAGCACGCCGGCGACAATCCGAATCATCATGACACTGTCCATATCGATCTCCCTTCTCTCATTTGTTGAGCAAGTCCTTGAACGAATCCGCCATCATCAGCGCCGCTGGTCCCAGGGTGACCAGGAACAACGCAGGGAAGATGAAGAACACGAGTGGGAACACCATCTTGATGGTGGTCTTTGCGGCCGCCTCTTCAATTTGCTGTACCCGCTTGGTTCTGAGGGTATCGGAGTGCGTGCGCAATGTCTTTGCGATACTGGTGCCGAACTGTTCGGACTGAACCAACATGGACACCAGATTGCGAATGCTGTCGACTTCGGTGCGTTCGGCCATGTGTTTCCAGCTTTCCGAACGCGGATGGCCGGCGCGCTGCTCGAGCACCACCAGGTTGAGCTCGTCGCACAGTTGCGGTTGAGCCTGAGTGAGCTCCTGCGCGGTGCGGGCCGTGGCCTGATCGAGGCTGAGACCGGCCTCGATGCAGATGACCAGCAGATCGAGCACGTCGGGCAGGCCGCGGCGGATCTTCTTCTGGCGCTTCTTGATCTGCGCGCCGAGCCAGAAGTCGGGACCGAGGAAGCCGACCACCAGGCAGGCGCCATAGACGAAGAAGGGGCTCAATTCGCCCAGGCCGCTGACCAGCGCCGCGCTGCACAGGCCCAAAGGCACCACTACTTTGCTGCCGTAGAAGAGCTTCACCGCCGCGTCGTGGCGCCAGCCGGCCCGCATCAGCCGCTGCTGCACCACCGAAACCTCAGCCTGGCTCTTGGGCAGCACGCGCTCGAAGTGCTCCACCACGCCGCCGATCGACAATCCGGCGTGCTGGATTGAGCCGAGCAGCGTCTTGGGCTTCGAGCTCGGCACGATCACCGCGGTGATGCGCTGAATCATGGCCTCGCGGTAAAACAACAACAGGCCGCCGCTCGCGACGAGCAGGAACATGGCGACGAATGCTAAGACGACGGTTAACATGAGAGCCCCTTTAAATGTCGATGTCGACGATCTTGGAAATGATGAAGCCGCCAATGATGGTCATGGCCCCGGCGGCATAGAGCAGCTTGACTCCGATATCGCGTTTCCACAGCAGGCTCATCATGTCGCCGTTGACGGTGTAGAGGGCGACGCCCAGCACCACGGGGAGCAGCGAGAGAATGATGCCGGTCATGCGGCCCTGCGCGGTGTGTGTCCTCACCTGGCGCTTCAGGCGGAACCGCTCGCGGATCACGTGCGAGGTCTTGTCCAGCACTTCGGCCAGGTTGCCGCCGCTTTCCTTCTGAATCATGATGGCGGTGGAGACGATGCGCAGATCCTGCAGCGGGACGCGGTGAATCATGTTGTCCATGGCCGTCTTCAGCTCCAGGCCGTAGTTCTGCTCGTCAAAGCAGACGCGGAACTCGGTGCCCACCGGCTCGGGAACCTCGCGGGCCACCAGGCCCATGGCGGCGATGAGGCTGTGACCGGCGCGCAGCGCGCCCACCATCAGGTCCAGCGCTTCCGGCAGGCTCTGCTCAAAGGAGTTGAACCGCTTGCCGCGCTTGAACAGCACGAAAAAGAAGGGCAGAAAGCCGATGGCCGCGCCGGCCGCCAGCGCGATCAGCGGATGGCTGAAGCGCCAGTAGATCAGCGAGGACGGGAAGAAGAAGCCGGCCGCGCACATCACCATCAGCCCGCCAGCGGTCCAGTTGAGGTTGGCCTGATAGAGAAGACTGCGCAGTTTGGGCGCCAGCTCGATATTGAGCAGCCTGCGGTTGAGCCAGGGAACGGCGCTGAGCAGTTCATTCTTGCGCAGGCTGACAATCTGGTCGCGGGTTTCCCTGCTCTCGGTGGCCAGCGCCGAGTCCAGCGTGGCCAGCACTTTCTTGGCCTGCTGCGACGCGCCGGTTCCCGTAGCCACGGCCACCAGGGCCACGACGCCGAAGACTCCGACAAACACCAAAATGACAATCAGTCCCATGACAGTTGACTTTCCAAAGACGGCTTAGTTGACGTGCGTTTCGTTTTCGAACAGGCTGGGCGGCAGGAAGATGCCTGCCACGCGCAGACGGTCGAGAAAGCGGGGACGGATGCGGCTGGGGGAGAACACGCCGATGACCTTGCCGTCCGGCCCGATTCCTTTCTTGGTGAAGCTGAAGATCTCCTGCATGGAAATCATGTTTTCTTCCATGCCGGTGATCTCGGTGATGCTGGTGATCTTGCGTGTGCCGTCGCTCATGCGGTGCGCCTGCACAATGATGGTGAGCGCGGAGGCGATCTGCTGGCGGACGGATTTTTCGGGCAGGTTCATGTTGCCCATGGCCATCATGGATTCGAGCCTGGAGATGGCGTCGCGCGGCGTGTTGGCGTGGATGGTTGCCATGGAGCCCTCGTGGCCGGTGTTCATGGCCTGGAGCATGTCAAAGGCTTCCTCGCCGCGGACCTCGCCGATGATGATGCGGTCGGGGCGCATGCGGAGGCAGTTGATGAGCAGCTGACGCTGGCGCACCGCGCCCTGGCCCTCGATGTTGGGCGGGCGGGTTTCCAGACGCACGATGTTTTCCTGGGCGAGGCGCAGTTCGGCGGCGTCCTCAATGGTGACCAGCCGTTCGTTGTTGGGAATGAACTGCGACAGAATATTGAGGAAGGTGGTTTTGCCGGAACCGGTGCCGCCGGCGATGAGGATGCTGATGCGTGCCTTGACCGCGGCCGACAGCACTTCCATCATCTCCGCGGAGATGCTCTTGAGCAGCACCAGCTGGCTGGCGGCCAGGGGGCCGGTGCCGAAGCGGCGGATGGAGAGCGAGGGTCCGTCCAGCGCCAGCGGCGGAATGATGGCGTTAACGCGCGAGCCGTCGGGCAGGCGGGCGTCCACCATGGGCGAGGATTCATCCACGCGCCGGCCCACGCGCGACACGATGCGGTCGATGATCTGCAGCAGATGGCGGTCGTCGCGGAAGGTGGTGTCGGTGCGCTGCAGCAGGCCACCCTTTTCAATGAATACGTGATCCTTGTCGTTGACCAGGATGTCGGAGATTTTCGGGTCGCGGAGCAGCGGTTCCAGCGGTCCCAGGCCGAAGACTTCATCCAGCAGGTCGGCCTGAATCTTCTCCTGTTCGTCGAAGTTGAGGGGCACACGCTGGTCGGTGATGATTTCCTTGACGATGCCGGCTACCGCGGTGCGCGCCTGGGCCGAGTTGACGCGCGACAGCTTTTCCAGATCCAGCTTGGAGATCAGGGTGCGATGAATTTCCGCTTTGTATTTTTCCAGATTCAGGGTTTCCACGTTTGACCTTCCAGGGCTTCAGCGAAAAATTCCGTTTGACAGCTACAAACTTCGGTTCACTTTCCGGGCAGTCAGCCAAACAGGCTGAACCCCTTTTTCTTTTCCGCCTTCTCCGGTTCGCCGGTGATGGAGCGGGCCATCTGGCGGATGGTGCGCGAGATGGGCGAGTCTTCCAGAGCCAGCGGCGTTGCGGTGTTCTGCATTCTTCGCACGGTGGCGTAATCGTCGGGAATCTTCCAGTGCGCGGGCCGGGTGAGTGCCTTGGTGATGTGCTCCTCGGCCACGCCGAGTGCGCGCGGCGCCCAGCGGTTGATGACGATCTCAAGCTTGGGTCCGCCGGTGGTGAAGAACTGCGAGATCAGGCGGTTGGAGTTGCGCAGTTCGGGAATTCCGACCTGGGTGACGAGGTAGATGACGGTGGCTTGCTTGAACAGCGCCGTGCCGGTCATGTCCAGCCGCGAGCCCACGTCGACCACCACGTTGTCGAACTCCTGGCGGGCCACGGCGAGCAGCTTGTCAATGGCCTCGGTGGTGGGGGTGAACTGCGGAAACTTGCCCGGCGCGGCCAGCACCGACACGCCGGAGCTGTGCTTGATGAGCAGCTTGGAGAGGAAGTTGGCGTCGAGGCGCGCGGTGTTCTGCAGCGCGTTGACGGTGGAGTACTCGGCCACGATGCCGAGGTTGAGCGCGGCGTCTCCCAGGGGCAAGTCGAGATCGATCAGCAGGGTGCTCTGGCCGGAGTTCTGTGCCAGCGAGACGGCGAAGTTGCAGGCCAGCGTGGTGACGCCGGATCCGCCCTTGGCGCCCAGAAACACCAGCAGCTTGCCGGCGACTTTCTTGGCGGGGCGATTGGCGGCGCGG
>Ga0302324_100015388_pt1 | contig 15338 bp, 16 predicted proteins | sample Palsa_T0_1_FD_201949 | JGI IMG/M metagenome (GOLD analysis project Ga0302324, IMG submission 201949) | Peat permafrost microbial communities from Stordalen Mire near Abisko, Sweden - Palsa_T0_1 | ecosystem: Environmental > Terrestrial > Soil > Palsa > Peat permafrost | place: Sweden: Abisko...
GTCGCGGAGCGGGCCGGGTTCACGCGCGAGACCGTGCTGCGGTCGTATATGCGCGGCAACGACGAACGTCAGGACATGGTCGCGTACGGTCTGCTCCGCGACGAGGGCGGGGCCTGATCACCGCCTCGGCTCGCGCGCTGTGCGCGGCCCGTGAGGGCCGACGGCGAGGATCCGAGCGAGGCCACGCGCCATCCATCGGCCGTCCTGACCAACTCGATCGCCTGCCGCGCAGCTCGCTGGTGGCTGGCACTGGTGCGCGCAATCGCCACTGCGGTGCGTCCGCTGACCGTGACGCGCGACAGGCTCAGGGTCGGATCCTGGACGCTGTCCACGAAGATCCGCATCGCGCGCTCACAGCTGATCCCCGTGCCCTGCAGGTGCTCGAGCAGCGACGGCGCCAACACCTCGTCACACAGCGTCTTGTCATCCTTGTTGGCGGTTGCGGTGACCAGCTGCTCGACCTTGGCCTGAACCTCCTGGCGCTGACTCGCGCCGCAGCCGCTGAGTACGCAGGCGGCGCCGAGGACCGCGATCCCCAGAGCAAACCGCATCGGCGGAAGACTAGCCTGCCTCCGCGAGGTCCAGCGCGGGGATGGCGTTCTTCGACGGCGTTAATCCCATCGCAATCCTTGGGCGGCATGATTGAGGGCTCACATGATCCTGCTGCTGTTGTTCGCGTTCGTTGCTGGCATCGGCACGGCGATCACACCCTGCGTTCTGCCGGTACTCCCCGCGCTGCTGTCGGCCAGCGCGGCCGGGGGCCGGCGCCGGCCGCTCGGAATCGTGCTGGGGCTGGCGATCACGTTCACGATCGCGATCGTCGCGCTGGCCACGATCGCCAAGGGGGTCGGGCTGGCCAGCGGGGCGACCCGGACGCTGTCGGTGGTCGTGCTGATCTCGTTCGGCCTCGTGATGCTGATCCCGAGTCTTGCCGTGCGGGTGCAAGCGCCGCTGTCGCGCCTGGCCCGGTTCGGACCCAAGTCCCGTGGCAGCGGCTTCTGGTCCGGCCTCGGCGTCGGCGGCGCGCTTGGATTCGTCTGCGCTCCCTGCGCCGGTCCGATCCTCGCGGCCGTCATCTCCGTCAGCGCATCGGGCGACACCTCGGCGCGGGTCGTCGCGGTGGCGATCGCCTATGTGGCCGGTCTCAGCGCGATGCTGCTGCTCTACGCGACCGGTGGCCGGCGCCTGATCGAGGTGATCAAGCGACGTGCCGGCGGGCACACGGTCGAGCGTGTGCTCGGGCTCGTCCTGATCGTGACCGGACTCCTGATCGCCACCAACCTCGATGTCCGCTTCGAGGATGCGCTGGCCAATGCCACCAATAGCGGCTCGGGCTCCGGTCTGCTCGCCTTCCTCGTCGACCCCACTCGCTCACTCGAGAACTCGGGCGCGGTACAGAGCCGCCTGGATTCGCTGCGTCCCGAGTCGCGCTTTGTCATTCGCCAGAAGGAGGCCGCGACGGCGCCGGTCGCGGCGACGGCGGTCGGTGTCGCGATCCCGGGGGTCAAGACCCCCGCGCTGCCCGATCTTGGCCCGGCGCCCAAGTTCACCGACAACCAGGATTGGTTCAACACGCCAGGCGACCAGCCACTGACGCTCGCGAGCCTGCGCGGACACGTCGTGATCGTCGACTTCTGGACCTACACGTGCATCAACTGCATCCGCACGCTTCCGTTCCTGAAGGGCCTCTACGCCACATACCACCGCTACGGGCTCGATATCGTCGGTGTCGAGACCCCCGAGTTCACCTTCGAGCAGGAGGCGAGCAACGTCGCGCAGGCGATCACCTCCGACGGGATCCGCTACCCGGTCGTCCAGGACAACGACTACGGCACCTGGAACGCCTATCAGAACCAGTACTGGCCGGCCGAGTACCTGATCGACGCCAACGGCAGGGTTCGGCACACCCAGTTTGGCGAGGGCAACTACAAGGAGGACGAGGCGGCCGTACGGGCCCTGCTCTACGAGGCGGGCGTCCGGCACCTGCCCCCGCCGATAACCGCGACGGCGATCATGCCCTCACCGGATCTCGGAACCCCGGAGACGTATCTGAACCCGATGCGCGCCCAGGGATTCGCGACGGCGCTGCAGACGGGGGTGCACCACTACACCGGCGTCTCGAGCCTGGCCGTCAACGAGTTCGCACTTCAGGGCACGTGGCACATCACCTCGCAATCAGCCACCCCGGTCACGCCGGGCGCCTCGATCGAGGCCGGCGTGCAGGCCCAGCACGTCTACCTCGTCCTCACCTCGAAGGGCAACGTCCCCCGTCAGGGACACGTGTTGATCGACAATCATCCGATCCCCGCCGCCGACGCCGGGGCCGATGTGCATAACGGGGTCCTGACCGTGACCGGCCAGCGGCTGTACTCGCTCGCGTCCTTCCCATCCGACGTGCAGGCCGCCGTGACCGTTCAGCTGCCACCGGGCGTGTCGGCCTACGACTTCACCTTCGGCTAAGGGCCGTAGGAACCTAAGTGGTCGCTCCTGAGGGTCCGTCAGGGCTTCGTGCGCAGGCGGCGCCGGTCGAACATCGCCGCCGCCTGGAGCAGATCGTCCGGCGAGTTGACGTTGAACAGCACGTGAGGATCCTCGAGCTCGAGCAGTTGCGGGGCGATCGCGGCCACGGCCTCGCGAACCGGCAGCTTCCCCTGCCGGGCCACCGGTGCGAGGAGCTCGCCGGCTCGTGACTGATAGCAGCCGAGCAGCGGCTGCAGAGCGCCGTGGTACGCGACGATCACCGCCGGCGCATCCCCGGGGTCGGCACGCGCCAGCTGGCTCAGCAACCCGGTGGTCATGAACGGCAGGTCGACCGGACATACGAGCACCGAGCGACCCTCCGCCAACCCGAGCGCCGACACGATTCCGACCAGGGGATGGCGCGGATGCTCAGGCTCGATCCACACCGTCACGCCGGGCAGGTTCGGCAGCTCGGTGTCCGCCTTGGCGACGATCCTCACCTCGCTCACCGTTGCCTCCATCGCCTCGAGCGGATAGCGGATGAGCGGCTTGCCGCACAACTCGACGACCGCCTTTGACCCGCCGATCCGCCGCCCCCGGCCACCGGCCAGGATGACCCCGATCGGCTCCCGGGGTGCTGCCATCAGCCTGGGTTGGCGCGCTCACTCACCGCCGCGAGCATAAAGGCCCGATCACGACGCGAACCGCTCCCCCTAGAATCAATCGCATGGAGGGCTCAACCGAAGTCCGGAGCTGGCTGCGCTGCTACCGCTGCTGGTCGCAGAACCTCGAAGTGCAGGTGCATTACGAGGGAATCCATCGGATCGATCCCGAGAGCGGCGAACGCGGTGAAGTGGTCGACGAGATGCAGGAAGCCGTCGTGCAGTGCTTGGAGTGCATGCACGATCAACCGCATCTGGGCTTCCACAACGGTCGGGTCGAGCCGATCGAAGACCGCTGGGAGCGGATGATCGCCGGCACGCCCTGGGTCGCGTCCTGCACCGTGACCGTCGATGCCGACGACGTCGAGACCTGCTCGGGGCCCGAGGCCGGCGATGCCCTCTCCTACGCCGCATTCGGCGACCACGGGACGCGCGAGTTCTTCACCCATGTGCGCTTTCACAAGCACGACGAGGATCGGATCGTCGTCCACCTGCTGGTCGAGCTGTACGCACGCTCGGCCGAGGAGGCAACTGAGGTATTGGAGGAAGCGGCCCGCGGAACCCTGGCCATCACCTCGCTGGCTGAGGAGTCTCGTCCGCCCGCCTCCACTGGCGACGACCAGCACTAGTGGTCTGACGCCCCAGGGCAGAGCTAGCCCGTCGCCGCGGCCTGCTCCGCCAGCCTGGACCGGCGGGCCGAGAAGCGATACCAGCACTCTTCGACCAGCAGCGCCAGGGCAACCGGAACCGTCGCCGGCAACTCGCTGACGGCGAGGAACAGCAGGTCGAACACGGACGCGAGCCCGAGCGTGAGCAGCGCGGTCCCCCACTGGCGCCGCCGGTCGGACGCCAGCACAGCTCCGAGCAGGGCGGCCACGAACAGATCGCCGTAACCGAGCGAGACCGAGCCAAACAGCTCGCTCTGCAGTTGGGGCAGGCCGCCCCCGGGCGCCGCGGCGACGAGAGTCGCGTTCGGCGCCTGGAGCAGGTCGGTGACCACGAGCCAGACGTCCGCGGCGGACATCAGCACGATCCCCAGCTTGAGCCAGACGCTCGGCGTGACCGCGGCCAGCAGCACGCCGAGCGTCACGCAGCTGAGCGCCGAGAGCAGCGCCGCCGCGGCCTCTCCGGCCAGCGAGGTGCGCCACGTCCAGGCAATCACGAACAGCACGACCGCGCCGAACGCGGCAATCGGCCTCGCCCCCCGTGCGGCCCAACCGAGCGCACCGGCGGCGAGTGGCGGCACGGCCACGAGCGCGAGGTAGGTCAGCCCAGTCGCCGTGTCGGACACGTAGCGGATCGCGAACACCACGATCACGATCGAGGCGATCGGGATCAATGCCCATCCCCGGCCGGTCAATCGCTTCAGCCGAGAAACGCCGGGGGCGATCCGCGGCGTCGCGACCACCCCGGCCTGCAGGGCAAGCAGACCGGCGTCAGAAGGCAGGAACGGGAGCGACACGCGTCCAGATTAGGGCGGGCGTAGCCGCCCGCACCCCGATTACGAGCCGAGCCGCTTCTCCAACGCTTCCAGCTGCGCGGCCAGCTCGGCCGGGAGTTTGTCGACGAACCCGGCGAAGTGCTGGCGCATCTGCGGAAGCTGCTGCTCCCACGCCTCAGCATCAACCTCGAGCAACTTGGCCATCGCCTCGGGGGACACGTCGAGGCCCGCCGTATCGATCCCTCCCTCGCCGACCGGTGGCACCAGCCCGATCGCCGTTTCGATCGCGTCGGCGCGGCCTTCGCAGCGACGGAAGACCCAGGCCAGAACACGTGAGTTCTCGCCAAAGCCCGGCCACAGAAACGTCCCGTCATCGTCCTTACGGAACCAGTTGACGTAGAAGATCCGCGGCAGCCTCGCGTCCTGGCGGCGCCCCAGCGTCAACCAGTACGTGAAGTAGTCGGCCATGTTGTAGCCGCAGAACGGGAGCATCGCCATGGGGTCGAAGCGCAGCTTGCCGACGTCGCCCGCCTGCGCCGCGGTCGTCTCCGAGGACATGATCGACCCCATGAACACACCGTGGTCCCAATCGGTGGCCTCGTGCACGAGCGGCACCACGGTGGCGCGGCGGCCACCAAACAAGATCGCGTCGATGGGGACTCCGGCCGGCTCGTCCCACTCCGGCGCGACCGACGGGCACTGGGCGATCGGGGTCGTGAAGCGTGCGTTCGGATGGGCCGCGGGCGTCTCGGAGTCCGGCGTCCAGTCGTTGCCGCGCCAGTCGACCAGGTGGTGTGGAGGCGCGTCGGTGAGCCCTTCCCACCAGATGTCGCCTGCGTCGGTCCGGGCGCAGTTGGTGAACACCGAATCGCGGGCAAAGGTCTCGAGCGCGTTGGGATTGGTGCGCTCGCCGGTGCCGGGCGCCACGCCGAAGAAGCCGGCCTCGGGGTTGACCGCATAGAGCCGGCCGTCGGGGCCGAACTTCATCCACGCGATGTCATCGCCGATCGTCTCCACCTTCCAGCCGGGCAGCGTCGGGATCATCATCGACAGGTTCGTCTTGCCGCACGCGCTCGGGAATGCGCCGGCGATGTACTTGGCGTCACCCTCGGGCGAGGTCAGCTTCAGGATCAGCATGTGCTCGGCGAGCCACCCCTGGTCACGGGCCATCACCGAAGCGATCCGCAGCGCGAAGCATTTCTTTCCCAGCAGGGCATTGCCGCCGTAGCCTGACCCAAACGACCAGATCTCGCGCGTCTCAGGAAAATGAACGATGTACTTGTTCTCGGCATTGCACGGCCACGGGACGTCCTCCACACCGTCGACGAGCGGCATCCCGACCGAGTGCACGCACGGGACGAACGGGCCGTCCTCGCCCAGCACCTCGAGCGCGGCCTGCCCCATCCGGGTCATGATCCGCATCGACGCCACCACGTAGGCCGAGTCGGTCAGCTGGACGCCGATATGCGAGAACGGCGACCCCAATGGACCCATCGAGAAGGGCACCACGTACATCGTGCGACCGCGCATCGAGCCTTCGAACAGCCCGGCCAGGAAATCGCGCATCTGCGCGGGCTCGCGCCAGTTGTTCGTCGGGCCGGCATCTGACTCTGTCTCCGAGCAGATGAACGTGCGATCCTCGACCCGGGCAACGTCGGCCGGATCGGACAGAGCGAGGTAGGAGTTCGGTCGCTTGGCGTCGGACAGCCGCTCGAACGCGCCCGCGTCGACGAGCGTCTGTGCCAGCTGGTCGTACTCCTCTGCGGACCCGTCGCACCAGTGGATATCGTCGGGTTGGGTCAGCGCGGCGACCTCCTCTACCCAGGCCTGCAAACCCGGGTGTTTGGTCGTCGCGTGATGCTTCGGTGCGGTGTGAGCCATAGCGGTTTAGAGACTCCTTGACGCGTTCGGTGTCCGAACAAGCCTACCCGCGAGCGCGATGGTGTGACCACAGAGTGGACGGCGCCCATCGCTCGCCGGCGGGCATTTGTTCAGCCAGTTGTGTGATCGGCCCGTGCCCCAAGCCTTCCGTGAAAGCCTACTCGACGTTGGATTCGGCGCTGCGCAGCGGCGTGCCAGGCTCCTTGCGCGGGACCAGCACGAGTCGCTTGAACTCCGCCACCAGGACCCCGTCCTGGTTCAACACGCGGGTCTGCACCCTGACCGTGCCGCGGTCCGGCTTGGACTGCGAAGCCTTCACCTCAAGCACCTCGGACTCGCAAAACAGCGTGTCGCCGTGAAACACCGGCGCGGGGTGCCTGAGCTCCTCGGTGGCCAGGTTGGCGATCGCCTTGCCACTCACGTCCGACACGCTCATCCCGAGCGCGAGCGAATACACGAGCGGTCCGACGACGACGTTCCGGCCCTGCTGGGACTGTTTGGCGTAGACGTCGTTGATGTGCAGCGGATGATGGTTCATCGTGATCAGGCAGAACAGATGGTCGTCTGCCTCCGTCACCGTCTTGGCGGGCCAATGCTTATAGACCGCGCCGACCTCGAACTCCTCGAGGTAGCGCCCGTAGGGGTGCGCACCGCTCGCTTCGCGCGCCGCCTGGTCGGTATCAACGTCAGTCATTCAATCTCCTGGGTGGTTGACCAGCAACCCCAGAGCATGCCAGCCGACCCCCGATGCGGGTCGGCAGAGCACGCGCAGAGCGCCGTACCGCTAGCGTTTCAGCCCGACCGTCCATGAGAGCCAGCCTTGCGTAACCCCCGCGACTTCGGAAAGCCCCTGGCCATCGGCGCGCCCGAGCCGACCCTGGAGATCCCGTTCAAGCCGTCGCGGATGATCCACTTCTTCGATCCCAGTAACGAGAAGATGGCGGCCAAGCTTCCGGCGCTGGCCGCCGAGGCGGACATCCTGCTCGGCAATCTGGAGGACGCGGTGGCGGTCGACCGCAAGCTCCCGGCCCGCGCCGGTCTGGTCAAGATCGGCCGGGAGGTCGACCTCGGCGACACCGCACTGTGGGCACGGGTCAACAGCCTCGAGTCGCCCTGGGTGCTCGACGACCTGACCACGCTGGTGACCGAGATCGGGGACAAGCTCGAAGTCGTGATGGTCCCGAAGGTGGAGGGACCGTGGGATATCCACTACATCGACCGCCTGCTGGCTCAGCTGGAGGCCAAGGCCGGACTCGAGCGTCCGATCCTCGTGCACGCGATCCTCGAAACGGGGCTGGGCGTGGTCAACCTGGAGGAGATCGCGACCGCCAGCCCGCGGATGCAGGGCATGAGCTTCGGACCCGCCGATCTGGCGGCGTCACGACGCATGAAGACGACGCGGGTGGGCGGCGGGCATCCGGGGTACCGGGTGATCAGCGACCCGGACCCCGATCGTCCGGAGGCGGTCCGCCCAACCGCCCAGCAAGATCCGTGGCATTACTCGATCGCCCGCATGGTCGACGCCTGCACCTCGTCGGGAATCCTGCCGTTCTACGGGCCCTACGGCGACATCAGGGACGTCGAGGGATGCGAGACGCAGTTCCGCGCCGCCTTCCTGCTCGGCTGCGTCGGCGCCTGGTCGCTGCATCCGGTGCAGATCGGCATCGCCAAGCGGGTGTTCAGCCCCGACCCTGACGAGGTCCGGTTCGCCAAGAAAGTGCTCGAGGCCATCCCCGACGGCCGCGGCGTGCACATGATCGACGGCAAGATGCAGGACGACGCGACCTGGAAGCAGTGCCAGGTGATGGTCTCGCTGGCCGAGATGCTCGCGCACAAGGATCCGGAACTGGCCGCGGCGTACGGGTTCGAGCCCGCGGCGGCGTAGGAGCCGGCCCGGTGCGGATCTCGGCCAAAGCTGACTACGCGGTCCGCGCTGTGGTCGAACTGGCGGCGGCGACGGGTGAGAAGCCGGTCAAGGCCGAGCGGATCGCCACCGCCCAGGGCATCCCGCTCAACTTCCTAGAGAACATCCTCGGCGAGCTGCGCCATTCCGGCATCGTCCGCAGTCATCGCGGAGCCGAGGGTGGCTTCCGGCTGGCCAAGCCCGCCGATCAGGTGACGGTCGCTGACGTGATCCGAGCGGTCGAAGGGCCGCTGGCCAGTGTCCGCGGAGGCCCACCCGAGGACGCGTCCTACGGCGGTGCGGCGACCGCCCTGCCGCGCGTGTGGATCGCGGTGCGGGCGAACCTGCGCAAGGTCGTCGAGCGCGTAACGATCGCCGACGTGGCGAGCGGCAAGCTTCCCTCGGTGATCGACAAGCTCGCCGAGGACCCTGAGGCCTGGGTCACACGCTGAGGGCCGGGCGCCGGGGGCGGCGCCGCACTCGCCTAGCTTTCGGCGGCGTCGATCGCCGCGAGATCGGCGGCGCGGGCGGCTGAGGTCGGTGGACCGCCGGGGGCGCCTTCCAGGCTCGGCTCGATCGGGACCCCGGCGGGAGGGCGCGCGTACACGATGTCTCCGGTCGCGAGCTCGAGGGCCTCGGCCTGAGCTCGAGTCAGCTGGGCCCCGGCGGTGGACCCGTCGGGCAGCTCGAGCTCGATTCGCACCTCGAAGCCCAGGTGCACGATGCGGGCGACCATCGCCTCGATCACTTCCCCCTCTGGAGAATGCGTCAGCGTGACGTCATGTGGTCGCACGAGGCTGTGCCCGAGCCGGCTGACCGGGCCCAGGAAGCCCATCACGAAGTCGCTCGCCGGGTGGTCATAGACCTCGCGCGGGTTGCCGACCTGCTCGATCCGTCCCTCGTGCATGACGGCGATCCGATCCGCGACCTCCATCGCCTCCTCCTGGTCGTGGGTCACGAGCACGGTCGTCACGCCCTGTTCGTCGTGCAGCCGGCGCAGCCATCGCCGCAGCTCTGCGCGGACGTTGGCGTCCAGCGCGCCGAACGGCTCGTCGAGCAGCAACACGCGCGGCTCGACGGCGAGGGCGCGAGCGAGCGCCATCCGCTGGCGCTGACCGCCTGAGAGCTGGCCGGGCCGCTGACCGGCCCACGTCATCAAGCCCACAAGCTCCAACAGCTCATCGACTCGCGCTGTGACCACGTCCTTCGGTCGTTTGCGGATCCGCAGGCCGAAGGCGATGTTCTCGCGGACGGTCATGTGCGCGAAGGCGGCGTAGTGCTGGAACACGAAACCGATGCCACGCTCCTGCGGGCGCGCAGCGGTGACGTCGGTCCCGTCGATCAGCACCGCACCGCTGTCGGGAGCCTCCAGTCCGGCGATGATGCGCAGCAGCGTCGACTTACCCGAGCCGCTCGGGCCGAGCAAGGCGGTCAAGGAACCCTCGGGCACCTCGAGCGTCACGTCTTCGAGCGCGGTGAAGTCGCCGAACCGCTTAGCGATCGCCTGTGCGTCGATTCTCACTTCGTCTCGTTCCTCCTTGGGCCCAGTACGGTCATGGCCAGCAGCACGATCAGAGACATGACGGCGAGCTCGGTGGCGGCGGCATACGCGCCACTGATCTCCCCCGCGCCGATCTGCGAATCGCGCTGGTAGACGAGCAGAGGGAGGGTCAGCGTCGAGCCGGCGACGTTGGAGGACACGACGAGCACCGCGCCGATCTCGCCGAGGGCCCGGGCCGTGGTCAAGACCACCCCATAGGCGACGCCCCAGCGAATCGACGGCAGCGTGACGCGCCAGAACGTCTGCCATCCCGAGGCCCCGAGGGTGGCCGCGGCCTGCTCCTGCTCGTCGCCGATCTCCATCAGCACCGGCGCGACCTCGCGCACGACGAACGGTAACGAGACGAAGATCGTCGCCAGCACCATGCCGGTCGGCGCATAGATGATTCTGATCCCCTGGTGGGCGAACCACGTCCCGAACCAGCCCGTCTGACCGTACACGAGCAGCAGCGCCAACCCGACGATCACCGGCGAGACGGCGAACGGCAGATCGATCAACGCGTCGAGGACCTTCCGGCCTCGGGCCCGGCTGCGAACCAACACGAGTGCGCAGCCCACGCCGAAGATCGTGTTGAGCGGCACCGCGATCGCAGCGATGATGACCGACAGCCAGAAGGCGCTGATGGCCGCGGGGGTGGTGATCCAGCCCCAGGCTGCCGCGAGGCCGTGCGCGAAGGTGCGCTCGAACACGACTCCGAGCGGCAGCAGGAGCAGCAGGCCGAGATAGATCAGCACGACGACGCGCGCTGAGAGCGTCGCCCGGCGACTAATGACCACCGCGTGGACCCCCGAACCAGCGCAGCGCGAACAGGACGATCAGCGAGATCGCCAGCAGCACCACCGAGAGCGAGGCGGCGGCACTCGGGGCGTCGCTCTCGATGTCGGCGAAGATGACGATGCTGGCGATCTGGACCTTGCCGACGACCAGGATCAGCGCTCCGATCTCACCAACCGAGCGCGCGAACGCGAGTGCCGCTCCTGACATGATCCCCGGGCGCAGCGCCGGCAGCACGATCCGCCGGAAGGTGACCGCATTGGAGGCGCCGAGCGAGGCGGCCGCCTCCTCGACCTCGCGATCGAGCTCGATCAGGACGGGCTGCACGGAGCGCACGACGAACGGCAGCGTGACGAATAGCAGCGCCACCACGACCGCCGCCCGTGTGTAGGCGAGGTGCAGACCGAACGGGCTGTCCGGCCCGTACAGCGCCAGCAGCGTGAGCCCGGCCACGATCGTGGGCAGGGCAAACGGAAGGTCGATCAGCGCGTTGACGAACCGCTGGCCCGGGAACTCGTCACGCACCAAGACCCAGGCGACGAGCGTTCCCATCACCGCGCCGATCCCCGCGACGAGCACAGACACTGCGAGCGTCACGCCGATCGCTTTCAGCGCCAGGGGGTTGGTGACCGCATCCCAGAACGGGCTCAGACCCTGAGAAAACGCCTTGGCCACGACGGCGGCCAGCGGAATCAGCACGATCACGCTCAGGTAGAGCGTGGCGATGCCCAATCCCAGCCCGCCGCGACGAGCCGGACGAACCCGCCGCCGCACCTGCGCAGGCGCCGTCGGCGCCGTCGGCGCCGCATATGCGCTGCTAGGAGGCAGTGGGCACCCCGGCCGCCACCTCGATCTTGGTGATCGACCCGGTCGAGGGGGCAAAGAAGGTGCTCTTGACCTTCGTCCAGCCACCCAGGTAGGCGATCGTGAACAGCTGCGGCGGCGTCGGGAACGTGCTCGCGAACTGCTTGGCCACCGAGGCCAGCACCGGGCGATAGCCCTGCTGCGCCCAGATCGTCTGACCGGCTGATGACCACTGCCAATTGACGAACGCCTGCGCCTGCGTGGCGTGAGAGCTCTTGACGGTGACCGCGATCGGCGTCTGGATCAGGATCGTCTGCGTCGGAATGATGAACTGGATCGCGTCTCCCGCCTTCTCGGCCGCGAGCGCGTCGCTCTCGTAGTCGAGCAACACATCCCCCTTGCCGCCGGTGAACGTCTGCAGCGCCGCGCTGGCACTCGAGTCCTGCACGCTGACGTTCTTGGTCAGCAGCGTGCGCACATACGCCAGCGCCTGTGCGGGGGTCTTGCCCTGCTTGAGCTGGGCGCCGTAGCCGGCGAGGATGTTCCACTGGGCGCTACCGGAGGTCGACGGGTTGGGGGTGATCACGTCGATGCCCGGCTTGATCAGGTCGTTCCAGCCGGTGATGTGCTTGGGATTTCCCTTGCGCACCACGAGCACCACGACCGAGTCGCTGGAAAACCCCTGCTCGGGTCCGGTGTTCCAGTTCTTGGCCACGATCCCGCTCTTGACCAGGCGCGTCATGTCCGGTGTGGTCGAGAACGCCACCACGTCGGCGGGCTGGCCGGTATCGACGGCACGGCTCTGCGAGCCCGAGGCGCCAAACGACTCGCCGAACGAGATGCCCTGGCCGGCGGGGGTCTGCGCGAACGCGGCGGTCAGGGCGTCGTAGGCCTTCTTCGGGGTCGAATAGGCGACCAACTGCAGCTGGGTGCCCCCACTCTTTCCCCCGCTCGTCCCACCGCTCGAGGCGGCGGTGCTCGTCGCGTCGGACGAGCCGCCACACGCCGCCAGCCCAACCGCGCACAGCAGCGCGACCACACCGGCCGCGGCGGTCCGCCAGCCCTCAGAACGTCGTTTCATGTCTTCCACGTCCAAATCATAGTTTGTCGATCAGGTTTCAGGATTGCATACTCCCCCGGACGATGTGGAGCAGCTTGGGGCGGAATGGGTGAGGCCGCCCCGGCAGCCGTGACCTCGTGCTCGCGGCCGGCTCGCTAGGCTCACTCGGTCGCCAATGCGCTTCTTCGAGTACGAATCGCGCGCGATCGTCGCTCAGGCCGGGATCCCCGTCACCGAGCACGGTTTCGCCACATCCGCTGAACAGGCCAGAGCGATTGCGCAGGAGATCGGCGGCCCGGTGGTGATCAAATCGCAGGTGCTGGCCGGCGGGCGGATGAAGGCCGGCGGTGTCCAGTTCGCCGACACCCCCGAGCAGGCCGCCGGCCACGCCGAACGGGTGCTCAGACTCGAGATCGGCGGTCACATGCCCCGCGGGGTGCTCGTCGACTCGCGGGCCACAGTCGAGCACGAGTATTACGCCGGGGTCGTGTGGGACGGGATCCGCAAGCGGCCGGTGATGCTGTTCTCGGACATGGGCGGGATCGACATCGAGGAAGTCGCCGAGCAACACCCCGATCACGTCGCGCGGGGCCACTTCTCGACCCTGCGGCCGTTCTCGGACTGGCAGGCCAAGCAGGTGATCGCCTCACTCGGGATCACCGGTTCGGCCCTGAACCGCCTCACCCCGATCCTCGCTCGCCTCGCTCGCCTGTTCCTCGAGTACGACATGACGCTGGCCGAGATCAATCCGCTGGGAGCACTGCCGGACGGCTCGATCGTCGCGCTCGACGCCCATATGGACATGGAAAACGAGGCCCGGCCGCGCCAGCAGGCGTTGCTGGCCGAGTTGGGCGTCGGCGCCGATGAGACCCGCCAGGCGCGCGAACCGACTCCGTTCGAGCTCGCCGGTGAGGCGGTCGACGCCCAGGACCACCGCGGCGTCGCCGGCAACGTGACCGAGTTCGACGGCAACCTGGGCCTGGTCATCGGCGCCGGCGGAGGCTCGCTGACGCTGTTCGACGCCGTTCGCGCCCACGGTGGCAACCCGGCCAACTATTGCGAGATCGGCGGCAACCCGTCCGTCCGTAAGGCGTGCGGTCTGGCCAAGCTCGTCCTCCAGAAGCCCGGGGTGGACAAGATCGCGGTGATGATGTCGATCGTGTCGAACACCCGCGTGGACATCGTCGCGCGCGGCGTGATCAAGGCGTGCGTCGAGCTCGGCTACGACCCGGCCGAGAAGATCGCCATCTTCCGCATCCCCGGCGCCTGGGAGGAGGAGGGCTTCAAGATCCTCGACCATTACGGCGTCGAATACGCCGACCGCTCGGTCTCCTTGCACGAGGCGGCCCGACGCGCGGTGGAGAAGATCGGGTGAGCATCCTGATCGACGCCAATACGACCTTCATCGTCCAGGGGATCACCGGACGCGAAGCGGTGAACCTGACCCGGGAATGTCTGGGCTACGGCGAGGGAGCCAAGATCGTCGGTGGAGTCACGCCGGGCCGACTGGGCCGGGACATCCATGGCGTGCCGGTGTTCGACACCGTCGCCCAGGCCGTCGAGCACCACGGCGGGCCGATCGACGGGTCGGTCGTCACCGTCCCGCCCGCGTTCACCAAGGATGCCGTGTTCGAGGCGCTCGAGAACGGCGTCAAGCTCGTCGTGATCGTGACCGAGCGGATCCCGCGCAGCGACGTCGCGCAGATGGTCGAGCTTGCGGCCGAGCGCGATGCGCGGATCATCGGACCGAACTGTCTCGGGATCATCGTCCCGGGCGTGATCAAGATGGGGGGCATCGGCGGGCCCGCCCGCGACGCCGCCAAGTCCTACACGCCCGGGGGCGTGGGCGTGATCTCACGGTCCGGGGGCATGACCACCGAGATGTCCTCCACCCTGACGGCTGCCGGTCTCGGTCAGTCGACCGCGGTGTCGATCGGCGGGGACGCGATCATCGGCTCCAGCTACGCCGAGCTGATGCCGCTGTTCGAGGCCGACCCGGACACGCAGGCGATCGTCATCTACACCGAGCCAGGCGGACGCATGGAAGCCGAGCTGGCGCGCTGGGTGACCGAGAACCACTCGCGACTGCCGATCGTCGCGTTCATGGCCGGGCGGTTCATGGACGAGATGCCGGGGATGAGCTTTGGGCACGCCGGCACGATCGTCGAGGGCAAGGAGGACACGGCCACCGAGAAGATCGCGCGCCTGGCCGAAGCGGGCATCGTGGTCGCCGAGGAGATCTCCGAGATCCCCGCGATCGTCAAGGAAAAGCTCGGCCTCGGAACATGAGCCAGGCATTGTTCATCAACGTCGAGGTCGACGAGCAGGTCGCTCAGGACCGGGCCCTGGCCACCCAGCTCGCCGAGGTCTGTCCGGTCGACATCTTCCGCGCCGGCCCGAGCGGGCTTGAGATCGTCACCGAGAACCTCGATGAGTGCGTGCTCTGCGAGCTGTGCCTGAACGCTGCGCCTCCGGGCAGCGTCCGGGTGATCAAGCTCTATGACGGCGGCGCGGTCCTCGGGCGCTGAGCCGCCCCGGCTCAGAGGCCCGCGACCGGCTCGATTCCCGCCGCCGCGTACACCGATCTGACGTAGTCGCGAGCGCTCCGCGGCCGCTGCGCCGGCGCTTTGGCGAGAGCGCGCAGGACCGCGACGCCCACACCGGGGCGGGCCTCGGCCAGCCCCACGCAGGGGTCCCGGGGTGACTCGCTCAGCTGCGCCCACATGACTCGCATGCCGCGCTCCTCGGCGAACGGCGGCTCGCCGCTGAGACATTCGAACAGCGCGCAACCC
>Ga0302324_100015389_pt1 | contig 15338 bp, 11 predicted proteins | sample Palsa_T0_1_FD_201949 | JGI IMG/M metagenome (GOLD analysis project Ga0302324, IMG submission 201949) | Peat permafrost microbial communities from Stordalen Mire near Abisko, Sweden - Palsa_T0_1 | ecosystem: Environmental > Terrestrial > Soil > Palsa > Peat permafrost | place: Sweden: Abisko...
TACACTATCTTTCATGGAAGTTTTGTACGGCGTGCATCCCGTCGAGGAGGCGCTCAAAGCCGGCCGGCGTCGCTTTGACCATGTACTTGTAGCCCGCGAACGCGAAGATCAGCGTCTTGAGCGCCTTGTTGCCGCCCTCCGCCAGGCCGGCATCCGCGTTCGCCAGGAGTCCCGCGAGCAGCTCACGGTAATGGCCAAAACCCCCGCCCATCAAGGCATTGTCGCTCTCGTCCGCCAGCAGGAATCCCTGACCATTGAAGACCTGTTCGCGCCCAACCCGGCCGCCGCAAAAGCAGGCGTGCGCCGTCTGCTCCTGGCCATCGACGGTGTGGAAGACCCGCAAAACCTCGGCGCACTCCTCCGTGTAGCCGACGGCGCAGGCGTCGACGGCGTCATCCTCACCGAGCGCCGCTCCGCGCCCTTAAGCCCAGTAGCCGTAAAGGCCAGCGCCGGAGCCGCCGAGCATCTCCGCATCGCCCGCGTCGTCAATCTCGTCCGCGCCCTCGAAGACCTCAAACGCCAGAATCTATGGATCATCGGACTCGACGAACGCGGCACAGCCGACTACGACCAGTTCGACCTCACCGGCGACTGCGTCCTCGTCCTCGGCCGCGAAGGAGCCGGCCTCCACGACCTGGTTCGCAAAACCTGCGACTACCTGCTCCGCATCCCCATGGCCGGCGGCGTCAGCTCTCTCAACGTCTCCGCCGCCGGAGCCGTCGTCCTCTACGAAGCCTTCCGCCAGCGCCGCATGGCCACCCGCAGCACCCAGGGCTACGTTGACCCCGCACCAGACAGCCCGTCTAAACCGAGAAAACAGAAAGGCCTGGGCTCATGAAGTTCCCCCTCGCCGCCGCGGCCATCCTTGCCGCCGGCATCGCGGCCATCTCCGCTGCGCAAACCACCACCTACACCCCGGCGCCGGCCCCCCAGCAGACCCAGCCCAACGGCAAAGTCATCCTCTCCCGCTCGATCGACGAAAACGGCCAAACAACCTCCCTGCCCGATCCTGCCGCACTCCGTACGCCAAAAATGGTGGACACCCCCACCGCCGAAGACGCTGACCGCCAGGCCGTCACCTTCACTGATTTCGACATGGACGTCCATCTCCGCCCCGCCGACCACCACCTCGCCGTCCGCGCCCTCCTCACCCTCCGCAACGACGGCGCCACACCCCTCGCCCACATTCCCCTGCAAATCTCCAGTTCGCTCAACTGGGAGCGCATCCGCCTCAATGCCCCCGGAAACGGAATAAGAGACATAACCTTCCCGGTCGCCACCCTCAACTCCGACGCCGACCACACTGGCCAGCTCCACGAAGCCGCCGTTCCCCTCACCCAGCCCCTCGCCCCCGGCGCAACCCTTCAGCTCGACGTCACCTACTCCGGCGTCATCCCCGTCAACGCCCAGCGCCTCCTCACCATTGGAACCCCCGACGAAATCGCCCTCCACACCGACTGGGACCAGGTCGATCTCGACTTCACCGGCCTCCGCGGATTCGGCAACGTCGTCTGGTATCCCGTATCCAGCGTCCCCGTCATCCTCGGCGACGGCGCCCGCCTCTTCGACGAAATCGGCGAGCACAGGCTCCGCCTCGCCGGAGCCCATTTCCGCCTCCGCCTCACCGTCGAGTTCCCCCACGGCCGCGCTCCCTCTGTCGCACTCATCAACGGCCAACTCGCTCCGCTCTCCGTCACCGATCAGCCCGGCCCGGAAACCAGCCAGGATTCCGAAGTCTCCGGCGTCGCCACAGCCGACAACGGCGGCGAAACCCTCGGCTTTGAGACTCCCAGCCTCTTCGTCGCCATCCGCACCCCGCGCACTGCCGCCAACACCATGCTCTGGGTACTCCCAGTCGATCTAGCCGCCGTCCAGTCCTGGTCTGACGCCGCGGCCACCGTCACCCCGTTTCTCCAGGGATGGCTTGGGGTACGTCCCCGCTCCCAGCTCTCCCTCCTCGATCTGCCCGACGCACAGGACGCCCCTTGGGAATCCGGCTCCCTGCTGGTCACGGCCATCCGCCCCGCAAGCCCAGGGCCGGATCCGGACCAGCTCAACGGCATCCTGGCCCACGCCCTCACCCACGCATGGGTAGACTCGCCCCGCGCCTGGCTCTCCGAAGGCGTAGCCCATTTCATGGGCACGCTCTGGACTGAAAAGCAACGCGGCCGCGACCAGGCCCTCGGCACGCTTGAGGCCGCACGCCCCTCCCTCGCCCTCGCCGAGCCTGAGAGCCCCGGCCAAAGCCTCGGCCAGCCACTCGCCCAGGCCATCTCGCCCGTTTACTACCGAACCAAGGCCACTTACGTCTTCTGGATGCTCCGCGAAATCGCCGGCGACGCCGCCCTCTCCGCCGCCCTCCGCGCCTACGACCCCAAATCGGATACCAGCCAGGGCTACCTCCGCGACACCGGGCCCAGCCAGTTTGAGAAGCTTCTCGAGCAATCCGGCCCCCGCCAAAACCTGGCCTGGTTCTTCGCCGATTGGATCGACGCCGACAAGGGTCTGCCCGACCTCACCATCACCAGCGTCTTCCCCGTCCCCGCCGAGGCAGGAAACTGGCTGGTGACGGTGAACATTGCCAACAGCGGCTATGCCTCCGCCGAAGTCCCCGTAACCGTCCGCTCCTCCACCAACACGGTGACCCAGCGCGCCCTCGTCCCCGCCCGCGGCACTACGGCCCAGCACCTTCTCATCCTCGGCAAGCCCACTGAGGTGCAGGTCAACGACGGCACCATCCCCGAAACCCAAGCCAGCGTCCATATCACCAGGCTCGACCAGGCATCCGGAAGCTTCTCTGGCCAGCCAGACCCGGCCCACCCCTAGCGAACTGCGTCCGAAACGCATAAATACAGGCAGGCTGTCCTATCGGTGCAGATGGGTTGTCATCTTCAACGCCGCGCTTTCCAGCGGAGTCCAAAGGTTGCCCCGTTTGCATCCGGACGGGGCCCAAATTCGTTATTCTCGAGTCGCCGGCGCAATGTTTGAACAAGACCGCGCGTGCGGCCTGGAGATGCGTCACGCCTCGATCCAGACGACGATGAACGTCTACGGACGGGCCATGACGGAAACCAAACGCCGCGCGAACAGTCAGGGTGTGGGACCGGCGTTCGGCCCAAACTCGCAGGATTTGCCCGCAGATGCGTGTGCGACCGCGCGGTAAATAGCAGTTTGTTCGGAGGGGGGATAACGAGGGCTTGCGGGAAGCGATCAGAATCTGTAAGTAACTAATTTATTTGGTTGCGGGGGCTGGATTTGAACCAGCGACCTTTGGGTTATGAGCCCAACGAGCTACCGGGCTGCTCCACCCCGCATTGCTAGTGTACCAATACCGGCCGAGTGGGGTCAACGCGGGTCTTTCAAGCTCGCTGACGGTGGCAGCTACCACGGGCGAATGTCGATCCGGTACACTCGTGGGAACCGCTCAAGCCGGCGAGGACCCCTCTCATGTCCCAGCTCTATGTTGTTGTTCTGGCAGTCATTGTTGTGGTGCTGCTGTCGGTGGCCGTTTATCGCACCTTTCAGGTGAAGACCAAGGCCGACTATCTGGTGGCCGGGCGATCGCTGCCGGCCATCGTGCTGGTGCTGACGCTGCTCACCTCCTGGATCGGCGCGGGGTCGCTGTTTGCCGGGGCGGAGAACGCCTACAGGAATGGCTTTGCCGCGCTTTGGCAGCCGGCGGGAGGATGGCTGGGGCTGCTGTTGATCTACTTTATCGCTCCGCGAGCGCGGAAGTTTGCGCAGTTTACTTTGCCCGATTTGCTGGAGGCACGCTACAACCAGACCGCGCGAGTCCTGGGGACAATTGCGATTCTGTTTGCTTATGTGGGCATTACCAGCTACCAGTTCAAGGGTGGCGGGAATGTGCTGCATCTGATCTTCCCGGACAGCGTGACTCCGGAGTTGGGCACCTACATGATCGCGGCTTTTGTGATTGTGACCACGGCGCTGGCGGGCATGTCTTCCGTGGCTTATATGGACGTGGCCATTGGCTCGCTGGTGACTGTGATCTGTATCATCGCAACTCCTTACCTGTTCCTGCAGGCGGGCGGATGGGCTGGGCTTCATGCTTCTTTGCCGGCATCGCATTTTCAGGTGCTCGGCAATCTGACCCTGGTGCGGGCGCTGGAGTTTCTGGTGCCCACGATGCTGCTGATGCTGGGCAATCAGGTGATGTATCAGAAGTTCTTCTCGGCGAAGTCGGAGAAGGACGCGAGCTTTTCGGTGGTGGGTTGGATTCTAGGAACGCTGCTGCTGGAGACCCTGATTGTGTCCATCGCGGTGATTGGTTCGGCAATGTATCCGAGCGGCGAAGTGGCGCGCCAGCCTTACGAGATTATCCCCTACACGGCGCGGCATGGGCTGCCGGCTTTCATGGGCGCGGTGCTGCTGGGGGCGGTGTTTGCCAAGGTGATTTCGACAGCTTCAAATTATCTGTTCTCGCCGGCGTCGAACCTGATCGAGGATGTTTTTGTGCGCTACATGGCGCCCAAGGCTTCAAACAAGCAGGTACTCATTTTTTCGCGGCTGGCGGTGGTGCTGCTGGGATGCTGGGCGCTCTATCAGGCGATTTACGCGCAAAGCATCTTGCAGAAGATGCTCTACGCCTACACGATTTACTCCGCGGCGCTTACGCCGGTGGTGCTGGCGGCGTTTTATTCGAAGCGGGTTACGGCGTGGGGCGCGGTGGCCGCGATCGGCTCTGGAACGGTGGTTACGCTGGTGTGGGATATCGATGGCGTGCGGTCGGTTTTTCCGCCGATTCTGGCAGCGAGGGATGCGATTTTCCCGGCTCTGTTCGCGGCGGTGTTTTCAATGATTGTGGTGAGTTTGTTTACGCCGAAGCCGGCTCAAGAACAACTGGCGCAGTTTGGGGATTAGGCACAGCTTTTCGCAACATCGCAGATTGCGTGTTTCTGTGGAAGTACCGATGTCGAGTTGTTGATTCATCGATGGTTCATCGCGCTCCCACAGTTTCACAGCCGGAAGTGCGCGTTTTTTTTGGGAGGGTGAGCGTTGGCCGAAGGCCGAAGCGCCCGCGGCTTTCCTTGGGCTGGGCTTCTGTTCCGATTGTGCGCCGGCGATGGGATATTTTCTGCAATAGGCGGAAAAATAATTTGCATTGGCGAGAGGCTGGGGCGGTCGCGACGGAGGTTCTGAACAAATGCGGCGAGTCAGCCCCGCTTCACGGGCATGGCAAGTTGGCAAGTGAGCGAGTTCTGCTTACACTGTGGGTTTAAAGTCTATGACGCCATGCCTGTAGCTCAATTGACCCTGGAAATCCGCATCGAGCACGCGCAGTCGCTCAAGGACCGGCGGCAGGTGGTGCGCTCGCTCAAGGACCAGTTGCGGCAGGGCTTCAATGCTTCGGTGGCGGAGTTGGATGAGGCTGTGACGTGGCAGTCGGCCACCATCGGGGTGGTGGCGATTTCACGCTCACGCGATTATCTGCATGGTTTGATCGAGGAGGTGGAGCGCGCAGCAAGGCGCATCCTCAATGAGCACGGCGCGGAGCTGGCTGACTCTTTCTGGGAGTATTTGGAGAGCTGAGGCGGCAAGGGTGGGATTCTTCGTTCACGCAAAGACAGGCCCAGGGGACGGCGTTCCCCTGGGCCTGCTTGGTCACTGGCTGAAGAGCTAGTTCATCGCAATCAGGACGTTGTCGTTGACGCGAAGGCTGGCCTCGGTGGCTTCCATGGCGCGCTCCCTGGCCTTCTTCTCCGCCTTCGACACGGGCAGGTGAATCTTTGTCGAGGAATGCGCATAGCGAACCTCGCTGAGGAAGTACGACGCGCCATAGCGGTGGAATACCAACTGTCCGCCCTTTGCGGGGTCGTTTGTATCGACCATGCCCAGTGCCAGGGCTCCAGCGTGCTTCTCCTGGCTTCCGATCAGGATCTCGTTGCTGCGCAGGCCGGCTGCGCCGACCGTGTAGGTTCCCGCGGGCAGCCAGGCGCCGCTGACGTTGAAGTTGAACGGAACGTTCGCTTTGACAGCCTGGATCTGTGCCAATGCGGTGCCGGTGGTTACGAGGGTGGCGGCGACGAAGAGGGCGATGGCGGCGATGCGTTTCATGGTGATCTCCTTTTTCTGGGTACCTGTTCAGGTCCCTGGGGTTTCGGAATTTTTGAGAGCTTGTTGCTACACCCATGGATATTGCAAGCACGTGGCCAAAGTTGAATGCGGCTGCATGAATTCGCGCGATTTTCTCTAAGTTATTTATTTTAAGTAAGATACAGGATGGACCCGACTTTGGGAGTTGGGCAATATGCCTGGGCGCGCCGAGCAAAGGTATCCGATCGGATACCCGCAAGTATCTGTTCGGCTCCTTCGGTGAAGAAGTCCCGATTTATCCGAGATTTCAGGCAAGCTCAGTTAGACTCGATTGCACCGGAGGCTCCCATGCAGCCGCGGCTGCTCGTCATTTCAGGTTCCAAAACAGGGACAGTTCGACCACTGATCGATGGGCACATCACCATCGGTCTGGACGCATCGGATGAGCTATGCCCGACGGATGCGGCAGTTTCGCGCCGGCAATGCACAATCGACCAGGTGGGTGAGCAATTTGAGATTGTGGACCCCGGCAGCCACAACGGCACCTTTGTGAACGGGATTCCGGTGAGGCACAAATTCATTGCGCACGGCGATACGATCCGGGTGGGAAGATCGCAACTCGTGTTTCTGGTGGGCGACGATCAAAAGCCCGGCACTGCAAAGATTCGTTTGAGCGACGCGGTTTCCGTTACCGCAATCAAAACAATTCCGGTGCCGCACACGGCGGCGTCTCCGACGTTCGCCGATCAAGTAGGACACATGGCGCGCGACCTGGCGGCGCTGTTGAGAATCAGCAATATCATCAATTCGATTCGCGACCTGGAACTGGTGCAACGGGAGATTTTGCAACTCATCTTCGAAGTGATTCCTGCTGACAGCGGCGCGGTGCTGCTGTTTTCCGATCTCGATGAGGATCCGAGCTCGATCGTATCCTGGAACCGGGAACCTGGGAGCCGGCAACGTGGGGATGAGAAGCCGATCGAGATTCAGCGCGAACTGGTTCACCGCGCCATCTGGGAGCGCACGGCTATTCTCACAGACGCGCCTGCCGGCTCGAGCGAAATGCGCAACGTGCTGTGCCTGCCCCTGGTGGCGGTGGAAAAGACTGTCGGCGTCATTTACCTGACTTCGCACCGGCCGGGGCCGCCTTTTTGCGAGGATCATATCCACTCTCTCGACCCGGTTGCGCGCATTGCAGCTGTCACGCTGGAGAACATCCTTGCGCTCGATGCGTTGCGGTCCGAAAACCAGCAACTGAAAGCGGAACTCAATCCGGCTGGGAAAATGGTAGGGGATAGCAGGCAGATTCGCCAGGTGGAGGAATTCGTCTCTCGGGTTGCTCGGAGCGAGTCCACGGTGCTGATCCGTGGGGAGAGCGGCACGGGAAAAGAAGTGGTGGCGCGCGCGATCCATCAGACGAGCCCACGGGCTGACCGGCCCTTCGTCGCCATCAACTGCGCGGCGATTCCGGAAACACTGTTTGAAAGCGAGCTGTTCGGCTACGAGAAAGGCGCGTTTACCGGCGCGGCCGGCATGAGGAAGGGAAAGCTGGAGGCGGCGGGCGAGGGAACACTGTTCCTGGACGAAATTGGCGAACTGCCTTCGCAGATGCAGGCCAAGCTGTTGCGCGTGCTTCAGCAAAGAGAGTTCGAGCGGGTTGGAGGGACGCAAACCATTCCATTCAAGGCGCGCGTACTTGCGGCCACCAACAAGCATCTTGAGCAGGCAATCAAGTCGGGTGAATTTCGCCAGGACCTCTACTACCGTCTCAACGTGGTTTCGGTTCATGTGCCTCCTCTGCGCGAGCACCGCGAAGACATTTCCCTGCTTGCCTTATACTTCGCGGCCAAGTATGCGGAAAAAAGCAAGCGGCCGTTCAAAGGGATTTCGCTGGAGGCGCGGCGACTGCTGATGGGTTACAGCTGGCCGGGAAATGTGCGCGAACTTGAGAATGCAATCGAGCACGCGATTGTGCTGGGGCTCACCGAGGAGATCCTGCCTGAGGACTTGCCGGAAGGGATGCTCGAGCAACAATCCGGCGCGCTGCCGGGAGCGGGATACCACGCCGCGCTCAACGAAGCAAGAAAGGAATTGATTCGCAATGCGCTGGGAGAGGCAAAGGGGAGCGTCAGCGAGGCAGCGCGGTTGCTCGGCATTCATCCCAAGTATCTGCACCGGCTGGTGCGGAATCTGAACCTGAAGACGGAGCTGCGTTGACGGAATGGCTCACTTTAGAGCTTATCCGTATAGGTAGCGCCGACCTCCAGGTCGGCTGTCGTGTGGGCCTGCGGCCCGCACATGGACTCTGGCGGCGTGGACGCCGCCAGTACAGCCGGTCTGGAGACCGGCGCTACTCGAATGTGCAATTTACAGATAAGTTCTTAGTCGTAGTGCAGAATTTTTGCCAGGTCAAGCCGTAGCGCGCGCCGCGCGGGGAGCAGAGCGGCGAGCGCAAGCATTGCCCCAAGGATGCAGAGCGCTCCGGCATAGCTGAGCGGGTCAAGGTTATTGACTCCGAACAAGGCTTTGCGGAGTACTTTTGACGCGGCCGCCGCAATGCCGGTGCCTGCCACAAGGCCGACCACGACCGGCCAGGCGAACTGGCGCAGCACGGCGGCGAGCACCTGCGCCCTGCGGGCGCCCAGGGCGATGCGGATGGCGATCTCCTTGGTGCGCTGGGAGAGGGTGAAGGCGACCAGGCCGATGATGCCCACACCCGCGAGAAGCACGGCAACCATCCCGATGAGGCTTACAACCATTGCCACCTTTCCCACGGGAGAAATGTTGTCCTGGTAAAGAGCTTTGAGTGGCCTGATCTCCGGAAAGAGTCTGGGATCGAGGCTTTCGCTGATGGATTTCACGATGGGGGGAAGGCTGTCGGGCGCGCCGGCGGTTCTGGCGATTACAACCATGCCGGGCATATCGTCCGGTTGGGCGGCCCAATACTGCTCGGTCGCGTCGTCGTCACTGAGAGCGTTGATGCGCGCATTTCCAACCACTCCGACGACGACGTCTTTGGTGGCGCCGTCTCCCATTTGCTGGCCGAGCGGGCTGCGTCCTGGCCACTGCCAGCGGGCAAACGACTCGCTCACGACGACGGCGTTCTTCTCGCCGGGATAAAAGGTTCTCCCCGTGAGCAGTGGGATGCCCATGGTTTGAAAGAACCCCGGCTCGACCCAGTTGGGGTAGACCAGAATGGCTCGACCGTCGACCTCTCTTCTCAATCGACTAACGGTATGTCCGAGCGGCGGCAGCTTCACCAGCGATACCGACCGGACACCCGGCAAGGCGCGAAGCCGGGACTGCATCTGGGCGAGATACGCTTTCGCCGCCGTGGGCGTGTAGCCGTGCTGGGCAAGCTGGGCATCGACGGTAATCAACTGCTGATAGCCGAAGCCGGGATCGGTGTAGAGGGCGTGTTGCGCGGCGCGCACCAAGAGGCCGGCGACGATGAGGAGCACGCAACTGGCGGCTACCTGCGCACCCACCAGCGCCTGCCTGGCCATGGTCTTGTGCTGGCGCTGGCGGGCGATTTGCAAAGCCGGCGCGAGGCCAAAGAAGACCGCTGCCAGCAACGTGAGTCCAAGGGTGAAGAGCAGAACCCGCCAGTCCGGCGTCGGGTTGAGCCACTTGGGCGCGTCCATTCTGCTTAGGGATACGCGCACCACCATATTGGCCAGCGCCAGGCCAGCAAGGGCGCCAAGCGCGGCGAGCACAAGGCTCTCCGTGCATAACTGCCTGAAGATACGGGCACGACCGGCGCCGATGGCCACGCGGATCCCGATCTCGCGCTCACGGGTTACCGCGCGGGCCAGCATCAGGCCGCCCAGATTCGCGCATGCCACGGCGAGAATAAGCAGCGTAAGCACAGCAACCATGGCGGCGACCTGGTACATCATCTCCTGCATCACCTGCATTCGGCCGCCGGGATGAATGTCGATATACTCGCTGTCCCAAATGTCGTTGGGGTGTTGGCGGCGCAACTCATTGGTGAGCGCCAGCAATTCCTGCGCCGCGGTCTTTGCGGTTGCGCCAGGGGCGAGGCGGCCCCACATTCTGGTGCTTGAATCGCCAGTGTCGGTGAGCACATGGCTGCCTTCAACAAAGTAGGGCTGCTGGAGTATGGGCAGCCAGATGTCGGGAGTCTGGCCGCCGAGACTCGCAAATGCGTAGGGAGTAATGCCGATAACGGTGGCCGGCTTGCCGTTGAGGCGAACGATGCGTCCGACGGCGGAAGGATCTCCGCCGAAGCGGCGCTGCCAAAAGCCATAGCTCAATACCACGTCAGGGGTGGCGTCCGGCGCGTCCTCGCGCGCGGGATCAAACAAGCGGCCCAACCCAGCCGGCGTTCCCAACTCTGTGAAGTAATTCGATGTCGCGAAGGAAGCCGACGGCTGCTGGATGTCGTCGTCCAACTGCATGGGAGGCACGCCCAGTACGCCGATCACCGCCGATAGTGTCCTCGAGTTCTTCTGGTAGAAGAGCAATGACGTGTAGGGCATTCCGTCGGTATAGGCAGTGGGGGAGCGGCGTTCAAGGCGCACCAGGGAGCCGGGGTCGCGCACCGGGAGGGGTTCAAGGGCCACCATGTCAAACAGGCTGAAGGCCGCCACATTGACGCCGATGCCGATGGCCAGCACCAGAACTGCCATCAGCGTAAAGCCGGGCGAGCGGGCCAGGATGCGGACGCCGTAACGAAGATCCTGAATGAGGCGGTCGAGCCACGTCCAGCCCCAGGCTTCGCGGGCCTGCTCACGCATGCGCAGGGTGTTGCCGAAGTTGCTGCGGCCGGCGCGGGCGGCCATCTCGCGGTGGAACTCCATGTCGCTGGCCAGTTCGGCGTCGAGGCGGCGGCGGTTGATCAGGTACTTGATGCGGCGGAAAAGCTCGCCCATGATGGGCCTCCAGGAACGAGGACGGTGGAGGGTTGAGGTTTCCCACCCTTTCCGCAAAAAGTACGCGGAAAGAATGGGGCACGGAGAGCCTTCAGGCGGTGCGCAAAATGTCCTGAATGGCTTGCGTGACGCGATCGTATTCTGACAACTCGGCCTTTAGATGCTTGCGGCCGTCGGGCGTGAGGCGGTAGAAGCGGACCTTGCGATTGGTCTCGGAGACGCCCCACTCGGCAGTGACCCATCCCTTGACGAGCATCTTTTGCAGCGTGGGATAGAGCAGTCCTTCTTCGACTCCGAGGACTTCGCTGGAGAGGATGTGGATGCGCTGGGCGATGGCGTAGCCGTGGACGGAGCCGGACTGGAGCACGCGAAGGATCAGCATGGGGAGTGCGCCAAAAGGCATTCCCGGTTTAGGGATATCAGACATAGGCATAAAATACTTATGCCTCGCGCAATTGTCAAGCAGAAGAGAACGCTCGCCGTGCACGTTGCGCTTTCCGGGGGAGCGACCTTGCGAATTCGCGACCTGTTTCTGGTATCCTTAACCGTTTACCTCACCTAGAGGGGACGGCTCAACGGGAGCGGAAATCATGCCGGAAAACAGGGCGCGGAAGCATCATCAGGACCGGGTGGCGGAGACGCTGCGGCTGGAGATTGGAACCATGATCGAGGGCGAGCTGTCCGACCCGCGCATCGGCAATTGCTATGTTAGCGAAGTGGCGCTGAATCCGGGTGGGAAATCCGCGCGCGTCTATGTGGCCGTCGACAGCCATGTGAAAGACATTGTGCAGGCGGAGAAGGACACTATTGCCGGCCTGGAAGCGGCTAAAGGATATATTCGCTATGAGTTGAAGGAGCGCATGGGGGTGCGGCACGTGCCCGACCTGGCTTTTCTCGCGGACCGGTCGGGGCGTTTCCAGGCGCGGATTGAAGAGCTGATGGACAGGTCGCGGAAGCGGAACAAGTATGCGGCGGTGCAGGAACCAGCCGCCGCGGAACCGGAGCCGCAAAGTTCGATTCCGCAGGCCGAAGAAAACGCCCCGGCAAAATAGGCAACGGCCGAGAATGTTTGCGGACGAATTGCGATCGGACAATACCCAATTCGATGTCTGGCGCGGGGCGCTTGAGATTCGGCGCAAATCTGTTAGCCTTGTCCCTGTCGAAACCGAGCACAATCTCCGCGTTTCTTGTGCGGCGCGGACCGCAAGCCGGCATACAGGCTTCTACAGATTCTGACTGAAGCCGGAAACGCTGGAACTGGAGAAACCCTCGAAGTGGAGACTGCACCGCTACCTACTGCCCCGGAGATGTTCGAAAACCGGCACAAACGGCAGGTCCGCTGGGCCGCCCTGAGCGAGGCGGCGGTATTTCTTCTTTTTGCGGTGTTCTTTCTTGCCTACGGACTTACGCCGATCCTGGGCGGAGACGGACTGGGGCTGGTGGGCGCCGATGAGCCGCGCTACGCGCAGATCGCCCACGAGATGCTGGGCAGGTTTGACTCCGCGCACTCGCTCAGCGACCGGCTCAGCGCCTGCGTAACGCCCTACCTCTACGGACATCCCTGGCTGGAAAAGCCGGCGCTTTACTACTGGCGAGCGATGTTCACCTTCCAGGACTTCGGCGTACACGACTGGAGCGCGCGGCTGCCCTCCACCAGCTTCGCCTTTGTGATGGCGGCGCTCATCTATCTGCATATGCGGCGCTTCCGGGCGGGCGGGCACCTGGACGCGGCCATCATTACGGTTGCCTGCGCGGGCATCATCGGCTTTGCGCGCGGCGCATCGACCGACATGCAGATGGCCGCTCCGCTGGCCATCGGGTTGCTCGGCTGGTATGCCTGGTATGAGACCGGGTCGAAGTTCTGGCTGTTCGACATTTACTTCTTCACCGGCGTGGCAACGCTGGCCAAGGGCCCGGTCGCTCCATTCCTGGCCGGGCTGATTATCGTCAGCTTTGCTTTTCTGAGGCGGGAGTGGTCCGTCCTCCGGCGGACACTGTGGATTCCGGGGATCGTTCTTTACTTCGCCATGGTGCTTCCGTGGTTTATTGCTGTCCAGGTGCAGAACCCGACGTTTTTCCGCGAGTTCTTTCTAGAGCACAACCTGGAGCGCTTTGCCACGGACCGCTATCAGCATGTGCAGCCGTTCTGGTACTACCTGGTAGTCATCGTGCTGGCCATGATGCCGTGGACGGTGATTGCCGTGCGCGCCCTGATTGACGGAATTCTGACTTCGGTGGCGGAGTGGCGTTTGCGCCGCTTGAGCCCGCGCCGCCGCGTTCCCAAGCGTCCGGGTGATGCATTTCCGGAGTTTCTGGTGCTGTGGGCGCTGATTCCGATCGTTTTCTTCACGTTCTCCCAGTCCAAGCTGCCGGGCTATATTCTGCCTTCCATTCCGCCTCTCGCCATCCTCACCGGGGATTATCTCTACCGGCGCCGGCAGCCGGGGCTGAACCGCTGGGTGCTGCTGGGGCACGCATTCGTGTGCGGCATTATGATCATGTTCGCCCTGCTGCTGCCCTGGTTTGTCACGCACAACGCCACCATGCCTCCACCGCACGCGCTGGCCATTGCGACGCTGGCCGCGGCAGGCGGCGTGCTGCTCATCCTGATCGTCGTGAAAGGCTATGGAGTAGCCAGGCTGCGGCTGGTGACCACCTGCATTCTGGTGGTGCTGGTGCTGTTCCTGTATGGAGTCGGCCCGTTCTTCGGGATTCCCGCTGTGAGCGCTACCAAGCGCGTGATTCACCTGCTGGACCGCGCTTACTCGGCTCGCCCCCTTGCCGACAAGCTGGGCACGCTGGCCCCTGCCGACGAGACCGTGGCGGTGTTCCGCGTGCGCCGCGACATTGAGTACGGCCTCTCGTTCTACCGCAACCACGAAGTGGTGAATTACGAGCAGGATGGCGTGCCGGAGGGGCAGCATTTGCTGGTGGTGCGGGTGACCGGGCGCAAGGGCATCGACCTGCATTCCCCTGCCGCACTGGACGAATACCTGGAGGGCCGCCATTACGAGCAGTTGTTCACCTGGCCGGAGCAGGGGCTGGTGGTGTACATGGTGGGCAGCCGATAGACCTGTGCTTCACTGAAAGGTACTTTTTGCCAAGCCGATAGCAAGGTTTGGTTCATAGAAGCCCGAGTGCTGATAAGCTTTCCTTCAAGCTACCTTTGGCCGTCGGGGAGATCGAGGTGGCCGGGAGCCTGACCCGTTCTTGTTTGTCACGGCATTGCAGCGGTCTGGGCATGGACAGCTTTCTGACCTGGGCTTGGGGCGTCCAATCCTCAGGGAGATGCATGGCAACAGGTGTTTCCATCGAGATTCTCGACCTGCGGCACTTTGCGGCGCCGATGCTCCGTCCTGTGCTTGACGCGGAGGGGGAGATATGGAAGCAGCGTCTCCACTGGGACTATCGAACGTCGTCGAAACTGCTGATGCAGTATCTCGACAGCCACATGCTGCCGGGATACGCCGCGCTTGAGGGCGGGCAGGTTACCGGCTACGCCTTCTGCGTGTATGAAGAGACCAAGGCGGTGATTGGCGATGTGTTTGCTCTTGGTTGCCAGCCGGCCGGTCTGGACGACACTCCCGGAACCGGACCGTCTCCGGCGCCCGAGGCCGCGGCTACGGCGTACGAGATTGAGCAGACGCTGCTCAAGCATCTGTTTGAGACATTGGTGGGCTCGCCGCACGTAGACCGCATTGAGTCGCAGCTTCTGCTGCACCCTTCCGGCGCGCATGCGGGCATCTTCCGCGAGGCCGGGTTCAAGGTCTTCCGGCGGCTCTTCATGGTGCAGCCGCTGAAGAGCCTGTGGAGCCAGCCGCGCATTGAGTTGCCGCACGGGCTGGAGTTGCGCGGTTGGCGCGACGAGGATTTGACCCCTGCCGGCCAGTTGATCTCGGAAGCCTATCGCGACCATCCGGACAGCGTGATCAACGACCAGTATCGCTCGGTGCACGGTTCGCAACGGTTCTTACACAACATTGTCCGCTACTCGGGGTGCGGAACGTTTTCTCCGCAAGTGTCGCACGTGATTGTCCACCGGCAAAGCCGCGAACTGGTGGCGCTGGTGCTGGGCTCGCGGGTGAGCGCGGAAAGCGGCCACATCACCCAGCTCTGCGTGCATCCCGGCTACCGGCGGCATGGGCTGGCGCGCATGCTGCTCTCGCTGGCGGCGTTCCACTTCATGCGCCATGGGGCGACGGAGATTTCGCTGACGGTGACCGAGTCGAATGAGACGGCGATCGATCTTTATCTCTCGGAAGGCTATGCGATTGCGCACAACTTCGACGCGGCGGTCTGGCAGCGGTGATGGTTCCGGTAATGAGTGAAGGGTCGTGGTTTCCCACCCTTCGCTAGAAAAAAGCGAAGGATGGGGCACGGGGGGGGCGG